>JAABUU010000303.1_pt1 | contig 120027 bp, 158 predicted proteins | sample 5559301 | NCBI WGS metagenome assembly JAABUU01 (sample SAMN10711884, study PRJNA513360) | rock metagenome | isolation source: Antarctica rocks | place: Antarctica: Victoria Land, Richard Nunatak white | reverse complement strand
TTCTTTAAAACCGCCCCCCCCCCCCCCGCATCAACCACTGGCGCAGGCGAGAGGTCTGTACACACTGTGGTGAGCACGCTTCTCAGGATAGGGTCAGGGTTAGCACAAATAGCGGCAACAGGGGCGTGGACACGTGGCGGCACCGCGCGTGCGAGCGCGCGGAGGCGGGCAGGTGGATCTCGATGTCAGAGGCCTCCGGCACGACCAGCGGCCGGAAGGAGAGCGAGTGCGGCGCGATGGGCGTCAGCAGCGTGCTGGGCACGCTGGGCGCGACCATCGGGCCGCCCGCGCTCAGCGAGTACGCGGTCGAGCCAGACGGCGTCGCAATGATAAGGCCGTCCGCCTGCGCAGGCATCACCATCAGGTTGATCGACCCGCCGCATGGATCAGCGAGTGCGCGATCGAGCCGCACGGCGTCGCAGTGATCGGGCCGTCTGCCTGCGCAGGCGCCGCTGCCAGGTGACCAGCCGCCCGCGCAGCAGCTCAGCGCTTCACCCCTGCTTCCCTCGGCGGACTCATTTGTGCACAGCTCATTTGCCCGCCACGGAGCAGTGGCGGGCAAACGCCGCGCAGGTGGCAGGCTGGCTTGCTGGCTGGACGCTGCCAGAGCTCGCAGGTGCTGCCGACCTGCACAGTGGTCAGGTGGTGGCCGTCGACGTAGCAGTCCAGGCAGACCATGGCCGGCGAGGAGCCGCGGTCGACCAGGCACTCGTTCAGCACGTGGTGCACGCGCTGCACGCGGCCGCCCCTGCGCGCGCCGCGCGCGCTCGCCGCCGCACGCCCGCCCTGCCCTGTGCCTGTGCCAGTTGGCTTTTGCTTTCTACGGGCAGCCCAGGCCACTGTGCGTCGCGCCTGGCGGCACTCCGTGCGAGTGCAGTCCGAGCGCCGCCGGCAGGGAGCATGGGGGTTTAGCCCCATATCGAATCCCTTTCAAGCCCACAGCCATGCGGCAGGCGCCGGCGGGGGCCCGCGATGAGGCAAGCGCGACGCGCATGCATGCCAGCGATTGCCAGGACGAGGCGCACCGGCAGGCGCCAAGGCATGGCGCAGGGTTGTCTGGTGCGTCCCCCTGTCCTAACCCAACCCTAGTCATGCCGCCAAGGCTAGGCCTGGCGCGGGTGCGCACCAGACGACCTCGCAGCGCCGCCGCGTGCGCAGCGTGCAGAAGACGGGCGAGTCCGCGCTGTCGGCGGCGAGCACGCGCGCCAGCGTTGCGGCCGCATCCGCGCTCTCGAACGGCGTCAGGAAGCCCAGCGTGCCCATCGCGAACGACACCACTGGCGGCAGCGGCTCATCCTGCGAGCGCCCATGGTGCATTGGGTCGGCGCCCTTGCGCGCTTGCGACCGAACAGCGCACTTCCGGCTGTGGCCAGCCAAACTCTGGTCTTTCACAGAGGAAACACAGCTAGCTGCCTGCTCTCCAGGGCAGCATGCACGGAGCTCATCCTGTTTCACAACACTTCTGTGCATCCATGCCTCGGGCGTTTTGCCAAATTGGCCTCACAGACATCAACAACAGTGCTGCCGGCCAGGCAGGCCAGGCGGCCAGGCAGGCCAAGGTGACCTGCCGGCACGGGTTAGATCAGTCGCAAGGTTCGGAGCACAGCTCAAGCAACCAGGCGGGCCCCGAGCGGCCAGCGACGCGCGCGCCTCCGTGAACAGACTGGTCAGGTGCAGGACGGTGCCGTCGCCGCCCAGCGTCACGCAGAAGTCCACCTCTGCAGCGCACGACAGCCTTGCGCGGCGAGGCGCCCGGTTGCTGACTGCACACAGGGAGCAGACATGCAGGCAGCCTGCGCCAAGTCGCCTGAGTTTTACAGTGCAGCTGCCGCGTGGCAGGGCGCATGCTGCCGGGCGCCATATAGATTATTTCCAGGGAAGGCCAAGTGACACGTTTTGGTCGGCAACTGCATTGAGCTCACACATCCATGTCGGGTTTGCCTAACCAACGGTGGTACAAGCGGGCGTGCCTGCCTCGTAGGGGTGGAAGGCGTCATACTCCGGGAACTCAGTCCGGGCGACCGGCCGCTCCACCAGGACGCGCAGCCCCCGCGCCTCCAGCCTGCACGTGACAGCCCGGGTGAGGCGTACAGCGGGCACGCTGACGGCATCCAACTGGTCTTTATATGCGAGAGCTTACATGCAGGTGCAAGGAAGTTTTTATTGCTGCCGCCCTGGGATAAGCACTGCAGAACCCGCTCCAGGCTGCCAAAATAAGGACATGATGAAAGGGCGCATGAAGGACAGCGCTGTTGCATGCACCTGCGCACAGCTCGGATATGCAATGATTGGGTTAGGGATTGGGTAAGCAAGAGGGAGGACGCTGGCCCGCAATCACCGCCCGTCCCGCATACCAGCGCGCGGCCGCCGCGCACCAGACCGCGATCTCCTTCAGCATGCGCGACGCCGCGGCGCTGTTCGGCTTCTTGACGAGCAGCGCGGTGCGCGGGCCGCCCGCGCCCCACGCGATGTGCGCGCGCCGCTGCTGCACCTTGGCCCGCTTGGCGTCCGCGGGCGCCTGCGCCGGCGCTGCGCGCGCGCCGTTCATGCACCAGACTGCCAGAGCTGGCTGGAACTGTCCTCTGACCCAACCTTGATGTGCGGTGATGACTAGCGCTGAGCGGTCCAGGCAGCCGCACGTGGTGCCGCGCATGGTGCCGCCTGCGGCCGGCGCAGTGGGCGTGCGCCGCTGCGCAGCACAGGACACGGACACCGCGACCGGCACCTTTTGCGAACACGCGCGATCTGCGCCTTCCGCGCTCCCGCTGCTCGTCGTGCAGGGGCAGCACACGCTGGGCGAGGGACGCTGCGAGCTGCCGGCGCACAAGGTGCGCTGTGCGCTGCCAGTGCAGGTGGGCGCGCTGCGCAATGTGGCGGGGGCCGCCTCTCACACACCCTGCTCGCACTGCTCGCTGGCGCACACCAGGAACCTATACCTGCCGCTCCTCCGTCTGCTCCTGGCCAGTCCTGCTTGGGAGCACAAGCTTTCACCGGGCCGTGGTTTGCAGGACAAGCACAACAGCCGGACAGCGCTGACTCGACTCGCCCTGCCGCCTAGTCGTACAGCGCCTCGGTCAGAGTGACAGGCCGAAACGCATGTGCTGCGGCAGTGCGGCCCGGGCCGGCGGTGCGGGCGCCCCGGGCCGCGCACCGCGCCGCCGGGCTTGTCTTGCGCCGCGCCCACGCGCACGCACCGCGGCAGGCGGTACCGCTGCCACCAGCCGCTGCGCTCCAGCGTGTTGCTGCTGCCGTCCGCGCCGCCCGCGCTGGAAGCGCCGCTGCCGCCGGCGCCGCTGCTTGACAGCGCGCGGCCCGGCGCGGCGGCCAGGCGCGGCGCCAGCGGGCGCCGCCGCCCGCCCTGCGGCAGGCTCCACCTGTGCACCTTGCTGTCGTGCTCCGGCGCACCGCGGTCGGCCCAGCTGGCTGCTCCGCTGCTGCTCGCGGCCCGACTGCGCGGGGAGCAACGTGTTAATGTGCAAGTGCGTGATGGCGTGACGTTCGGGCACGCTGCTGACGTTTGTGCACGGCGCCAAAGGCTGCATGAGCGGGTGCTTATCACAGGCTGAGGGAGGGTGCGTGCCTCTCTGGCGCTGCGTGGAGTGCCAGCATGCGGCAGGGCATGGGCACTGGGCAGGCTCCACACGCCAGCGGCGCCAGCGGTGCGTGCAGCAGCGGCGCGAGCCTTCCCAGCCTGGGCAACCGCATCGCGTGCTATCTACAACATGGTGCACGGGACTTTGATCTAAAGCTGTATGTATGTCGCTAAACTACGCTATCTGCGCAACGGCTCACCAAGAACTCGCAATGCAGGCACAGCGCCATCTAATGGTGCCAGCACTCGATCTGATAATCAGCTGAGTAGACCGATGGAGTTGACTTCAGCGCCCTAGTACCCGGACCACTCAGTGGCTGGTGGAGCAGTGGCGAGGAATTTGCGGTGCCAAAGAGTTTCCTTGTTGCTGCCCCACCGGTGCTTGCTGTGCAGCTATATACGGCCACTATGGCACTGCACCGCCAGGCGTTGCATGGGGCGCCCTGCGCCATGCACGCGCCCCGCCCGCACCTGCAGAGCGCCGCATTCGCGGGGCGGCCGCTGCCGGCCCGGCGGCAGCGCGCGCACAGGCAGCGCGTGCGCGCGGTAGCGCAGACGCAGGCGGTGGTCGCCAAGCCTTCGCCTGCGCCCGCTGCGCCACCAAAGCCCGCAGCCAAGCGCAGCAGCGGCGCGGCGGACCTGACCCCCGAGGTCGCCTCCGACCTGTACCGGGACATGTTCCTGGGCCGCGAGTTTGAGGAGAAGTGCGCCGAGATGTACTACCGCGGTGCGCGCCCGATCTTCGTTGCCCGCTGCGCCGCGCATTGTCCAGGCCTGAGCCTGACAGCCGGCCGGCTCGTGCAGGCAAGATGTTCGGCTTCGTGCACCTGTACTCGGGCCAGGAGGCGGTGAGCACGGGGGTGATCCGCCTGCTGCGGGGCGACGACCACATCTGCTCCACCTACCGGGACCACGTCCACGCGCTGAGCAAGAACGTGCCGGCGCGGGAGATCATGGCCGAGCTGTTCGGCAAGAAGACGGGCATCTGCCGCGGCCAGGGGGGCTCCATGCACATGTTTTCGAAGAAGCACAACCTGGTGCGGTGCCCTCGACAGCGGCCTGGTATCCTGTGGTTTGCAGTGTGCAGTGAGCATGGCAGTTTCCACGGCGCACAGCCTGACAATGTTCAGCTTGACAGGCTTGCGGTAGGTGCTGAGCCTGGGGCCTTGCACCATTGACATTGCCTGCCTGTGAGCCAGCGCAGTGCTTCAGTCTTGTTAACAAGGTGCGACACTGACTGAGGCAGACTGGCACTGCAGCTGGGCGGGTACGCCTTCATTGGCGAGGGCATCCCGATCGGCTTGGGCGCAGCCTTCCAAGTCCGATACCGCCGGGTGCGGTGCCTGCGCACCAGCTGCGCTCCCCATAGCATGCTCGTTAGAGTGCGCGCGTCTCTCACGACGCAGTGGGTGACCACCCTTCAGCTTTGCACCTACCTGAGCTGAAAGCCATGGCTTTCATGGGCGACCGCTGGGGCTTTGCGACCCTGCTTCCTCACTCTCACCGGACGGACATAACCAAGCGTATGACAAGCAGACGTGGGGCCCTTGCCACTGTCAGGCAGAGGCGTGCAGGTGAGGCGCCCCTCGCCTGCCTCGCACAGCCTGCGGCGGCGCCCCAGCGCGCGCGCTGCCGCGCGCAGGAGGTGCCTGCACGACGAGGGGGCGCACCTGGCCTATCTCGCACAGCCTGCGGCGGTGCGCCAGCATGCAAAACCCTCCAAAACCCTGCTGCCGCGCGCAGGAGGTGCTGCACGACGAGGGCGCCGACCAGGTGGCCGTGAACTTCTTCGGCGACGGCACCTGCAACGTCGGTGCGCAGCGCTTGCTTTTTTCAACCATAAGCACCAAGACCCACGCTCAAGTGGATAGAATTCAATACAATAAATGAATCGTCATTCTCTGTGCGCTCGCTCCCGGCTGCCGCCTGGCCTGCCGACTGGCCGACCGGCGTGTGCGGCTCTGGCCCGCGGGCGAGCGTGATATGATTCTTGCACCCGGCGCGCAGGCCAGTTCTACGAGTGCATGAACATGGCCTCGCTGTACAAGCTGCCCTGCATCTTCGTGGTGGAGAACAACAAGTGCGCGCCCGCGCAGCCGGCCGCGCTGCGCGACCGCGCCTGCTCGGTGAAGCTGCCCGGCTTTGCAACCGGCGTGCCTGCTCGTTCAACAAGCTGGCCAGCTGTGCAACTGGCATGCGCACAGCTGTGCGCTGTTGAGAACCTGAAGAGGATCCTGCCTCGCGACGGCACGCAAAGGTCGCCGCAAGCACCTGCTGTCAGAGCAACTCTGGCAGGCCTGCTGCTGGGTGACTGCTTTGTAGAGTGTGGCGTGTGGCCGTGCACCGCAACGCGTGTTGGGCACCGGCTGGGGGGCTCGAGCGCGTCGCCGCTTGCACAGGTGGGCCATCGGCATGAACCACCCGCGCGCGACGGGGCCGTCCTTCGGCGACGAGGAGCCCTACATCTACAAGAAGGGCCCCGCGTTTGGCATGCCGGGCGTGCTGGTGGACGGCATGGACGTGCGCAAGGCGCGGCCCCTGAGGCCTCTGGTGCAGTAGTGCGTTTGGTTTGCTTGGATCCAGCTGGGTGCGCCTCAGGCTGGTGCCCATTTTACCTCCATGAGCTCTGGGGTCTGCCGCCTCCCCCCTTTTTGCGTGGCTCAGGTTCTGTACAGGCGCGCCCCACCACGCTATGCCGCATGACTGGTCGTGCTGCACACCTCACTGGGCATGGCGCTGGATGCAGGCACCCTCACACAGGGCTGCGTGCACACCGCATGCGCCCAGCATGCGCAGTAATGGCTAGTTAGCACTCGCGTGTGTTGTCTGATCTTTGCACACCGCGGTGCGGGGTTTCAAGTGGGCGCCGGAAGCTGTCACTGCTGCGCATGCAGGGTCTGACGGACCCTGCCGCTGCGCAGGTGCGCGAGGTGGCGGAGGAGGCGATCCAGCGCGCGCGGCGCGGCGAGGGCCCGACGCTGATCGAGGCGGAGACGTACCGCTTCCGCGGCCACTCGCTCGCCGACCCGGACGAGCTGCGGCTCAAGGAGGAGAAGGAGCACTACCAGGTGCGAGCTCGGCGCGCGGCTCGGCTCGGCGCAGGGGCTGCTGCAGCCTGCATGCTGGGCGCTGGACGCACCTCACGTGTCAGGCGCGGTGTGCCGGTCAGCAGGCTTGTCCGTCTTTTGCATAAGTTGCGTGGGCGGCGAGGGCCCGCAAGGGCGACCACAGGCAGGGCGTTGCGAGCTGCGCTTGCGCGGCCTGCCACCCAGCAGCGGCGGCGGGGCGCGGACAGACATCATCCTCGTATGTCAGCGACGCCTGTGCATCAGGAAGCGAGACACGCCTGACCGCCGGAGTGCGTGGGCGCAGGCGCGGGATCCGCTGCCGCAGCTGAAGAAGTATGCGCTGGAGAAGGGCATCCTGACGGAGCAGCAGGCGCGCGCCCGCGCAGCGGGCCGCTAGCATGCGCAGGCTCGCGCCTGGCAGGGCGCGCTGGTGGAGCTGGGCGTGTTGGCGTGCTAAAAGCTGCGTGTTGGTGGCTGGGGAGGGCGCCGCTGAGGCGTCGTGAGCGGAACCCGTCGCACGTTGTGCGTCCTATGTGTAGCCTGCCTCAGGGGGCGTCTGTGCAGGGGCCTCAAGGGGCGTCTGTGCGGGGGCCTCATGAGCGTCTGTGCGGGGGCCTCGGGGACTCGTCTGCGTGGGGCCTGACGTTGAGAGGCGCGTGGCGCGGCGGCAGATCAAGGAGCTGGAGGAGAGCGTGCGCGACGAGGTGGAGGACGCCGTCAAGTTCGCGGACAAGAGCCCCAAGCCGGTGCGGCCGCGCCGCGGTGCATGCGTGCCCGCCGCAAGGACTCAGCTGCTATATGCCTGCTGATGTGCAGCGGGCGCAAGATGCTGTCACGCGCCGCTGCATATCTTTCGCTGGATTTGCATTTTGAGCGGGGCGGCTTGGGAAGGTGACATGGCGATGCGCTTACCGAGCCTGCATCATCCAGTCGCACCACCGATGAAGGGCAGCGTGTGGCCTGCTCTGCGCGGCCGCCCGTCCGCGCGCGACGCCTGCATGCGGGGGCCCGCGCGCAGGAGAAGGGCCAGCTGCTGGAGAATGTGTTTGCGGACCCCAAGGGTTTTGGCATCGCGCCCGACGGCCGCTACCGCTACGAGCTGCCGGGCTTCTCGTCGGGCACCGCGGCGGTGTCCTGAGGCGGCTGCCCGAGGGGCCTGCCGCCGCCACCGGGCTGCGTGGCTGCGCCTGACGGCTGCTGCTGCCGTAATAGCCTCATGCAGGCCGGCGCAGCAGGCTTTGAGGGCGGCCACAGAGGGTTCCGCTGGCATGCCCGACCGCTTTCAAGGTCTTGGGTCTCCCAGGCTTCTGTGCAGGCACCGCTCGCAAGTCAGCGGGCACAGGGCTGAGGTGGGTCGTGACCAAGCAACCTGCGGCAGCAGGTTTTAGTTGATACTGACGCAAGGCGCCTGGCGGGCACTCCTTGTGTAGTCTGGCTGCATGCTGGTGCTGGCAACTCATAAGTCTGTCGCCACCTGGTGGATGCGCAGCATCATGCGACCACTGCACATGTAGCGAGGTCTGTGCAGCCACCTGCGCTTTGACTGGGTCACCGAGAGCTGGGAGCGACACAGAGGGATGGCCTGCATAGGCCCCGGGTAGACAAAGCTGCCTAAGCAGGGTATTGATCACAGTGGCCCGCGACTGCAGGCACCACATTCATGGAAGCGCAATGCGCACACCAGGGCGTGTGAAGAGTGCATGCGAGGGGTGTCTGTCATTGCAACATCAGCAAGCGGAAGCCTGGACGTGCAGGGTAGGGCATCCAGACGGTGCTTTTGCATCTATCCAGACCGCCGGCCGCTTTCGTGGGGAAGAGTTGGGCTGATGCGGGGTCCCAATCTGCTCATGCTTGGACTGACCGTCCGCTGTACAATATGAGGCATGGGCACGTGAGAGAGAGCACAGTTGAGCGCACGGTCCTAGTCGTACTTGCGACACTGCTTGTGTATGTGCGCAGCCTGTTGTGCCATGTGGCGCATGGCGTGTTTGCCTCCTGTGACCAAGCGTGGCTGAAGTGTGCAAACACTTGATCTGAACCGCGCGTACTCATCCAAGCAAAGGGCCTCCAGCTGCCTGCCCCTGCTTGTACGCCAAGGCCCACCATTGCACAGTCGTCATGCAGCTGCCTGCAAGCGCGCAGCATGCGCGCAGCATCACTGCTCATGCGGGTCGCGGTGCTGAGACGTACTCTGCGCTGACTTACACATAGCTGCGGAATGCACTGCACGCGATCGCTGCGCCTGCGCCGGACCTCCCACAACAGAGGGAGGAGTGGCATGGATAAAGAGGTGAGCATCCCCGCTAGCCGTGGAGCAGCAGGTCTGCACAGACCTACAGCGGACGGCACGCAGGACCTGCAGATATGGCATACCCCACACGCATGCAGTCAGGTGCCACACGCATGCAGTCAGGTGCTGCCAATTGACAATAACCTGGTTAGGACCCCGAATTTCAGGGGATGCAGACGACGAGCCGTGCATGTCAACAAGTCAATGGGCCAAATGCGTGCGCCTCGACCCTCCGGTCCAGAATACGAGTGTGCGCCATCAGGTGCGATCCTGCCCGGCCGACAAGAGCCGCTGCAGATGCGCAGCGTCCCGCACGCTGCCTTGGCAATGCCCGCGTGCCAGTTCAGTGCTGCCCTGGGTCCAGGCGAAGGCGCCATGCCAGCGCTGCCAAAAGCTGGTTGCCACCGCTCCCGCACCCGCAACCTCCCAGGCCCACCCTCCGTCCCCCCTCCCTCCTAGCAGGCCAGCCTGCATGCGCGGGCTGCCTCAGCTTCAGCGGCATTTTCCAGCAGCAGAACAAAGCAAGGACGGCCAGTGCAGCCAGAGGGCACACTGGCGCTGCGGCGGGCGATGTGCGCCGCATTATGCGCCAGAGCCGTTGCGTGGAAAGGGTGCACCCGCCCTGAAAAGCGGGCCCAGATGCAGCCTCCCGTGTGGCTGACACGCATGCGGAGGCACGCTGGCACCAAGTGAGCTCATCATAAGCAAGCTACTATTCAACAAGCAACATTGCAGTCGGCCGCCCGCGCCCTGGCGCTGCAGGCCCAAAAAAACGCCTCAAGCAGAACCTGCTTGAAAGCAGACCGTCTGTTCCGACCACGGCCCAGCCCCGCGCTGCCCGGACCGGCAGGCCAGTGAGCGAGGCGCTCTGGAGCCCCTCACAGACAACAGCCTGAAGGGTGGTGTGCCCAGCGCGTCAGACCCTGGCAGGGTCACGCCGCCGGCCAACTGAGCAGCAGCCGGTGCGCCGCGGCCGCGAGCTCGCGGTCCCACGCCGAGCGGTACGGCTGCGCGCTGCGCGCCGTGGCCGCCCGCGCGGCGGCCAGGGCCGCGGGCGCGCCGCCCGCCGGCGGCGGCGCGTACGCGTCGAAGCCCAGCGCGGCCATGAAGCCGGACAGGTCGTCCGTCGCGGCGTGCTGCTCGTACGCGCTGTGCACCTGCCGCAGCGCACGTAAGCGGGTCATGCCCTGGCGGGGCCGGCGCGGGCCCTGCGCACACACGCGGGCGGCGGCCGTCAGGCGGCCCCGCCAGGCCTGCAGACAGGGCTTGCGCCCATACCGAGCTGCCTTTCGCTGGCTCAGGGCCGTGACGGACCTCCAGCGTACGGTCCAGCAGCCCCGGCTGACCCTGCCCAGCGGATGGCCTAAACCATAAACCCTGTCCGGCGCCCCGCAGCGCACCTGCTGCTCGGCGATCTTGGTCATGAGCGAGTCGACCTCGCCCAGGTCCACGCCCAGATCGGAGCGGCTGCGCACGCCGCCGCCGCCGCTCCCTCCGCCGCCGCCGCCGCCGCTGCCGGCGCTGCCGAGGCGCTGCGCGCGCGCGTCGCCGCCGGTCGGGCGCACGCGCCGCCAGAACGAGAGCGCGCTGCCGCCGCGCGACTTCCTCGGCGACGGCGAGTCGTCCTCGCGGTCGGAGCTGAGCGTGCTCTGCGCGCAGCATGGCCGCAACACATGAATACACTGGTCACCGATTCTTCACGCGTGGCCGCGCTCGCTGCGCACTCGCATCCCCTGCTTCATGCCAGGGGCTTGGGCGCTGTGAAGGCGACGCAGCAGGCGTGCAGGCCATGAAGCAGCATGCGCGCATCGCGCAGCGCAGACACGTCAGCCACGGTGGGTGGCGCTGCGGTTACCATCACGCCGGACGACATGGTGTCGGCCAGCGGCGCGGCGTCGCCGGGCGCGTCGCCGATGGCGTGCGACGCGGGCGCGGCGGCGTCGGGCGGGCCGCCGTTGGCGGCGGGCGCCGGCGCCGGCGCCGGCGCGGCCACCGCCGCCGCGCTGGCCGCCAGGAGCCGCTGCCGCTCTGCGCGCGCGCGCGCAGGCGGGTGAGGCGCTGCTTTCCAGGGCCGCGAGGCGCAGGACAGCACCGTGTCAGCACGGACCGGGCGCGAGTACGTCATGCAGGGACCCGCCATGCTCTGCACAAGGTCAGATCTGATGACGGCGTGCGACTTGCACGCTCTGGCCCGCCATCTCAATACCACCGCGCTGCACATGAGCACGTCCGCGGCACAGCCGGCGCGCGGCGGCGCGGCCGCGCAGCCGCGCGCCGGCGGCTCCCGCGCGCGCCCCGCGGCGACCCCGCGCGCGGACGCGCACCCTGCCGCGCGGACGCGAGCTCGACGCGCAGCGCGGCCGCGGCGGCCTCCGCGGCGGCCGCCGCCGTGAGCGCGTCCTTCTTCTCCGCGGCCTCGCGGCCCAGCCGCCGCACCTCCTTCGCCAGATCCGCCACCTGCGCGCGCGCGCCGACGCCCGCGCCTCTTCAGGGCTGTGCCGCACGACGCCGATGTGCGCATCGCTGCCGGTGAGCGCCTGCGAGCGGCGTGCGCGCGCTGCTGCGGCCGCGCCACCATTGCAGTCGCATTGGTGATCGCGTCGGTGTGGCCAGGAGGGGAAGGCGCGTGCCTGCGAGCGCGCGTCCTTGAGCTCCGCGCGCAGGCCGGCGGCCGCGTCCGCGCGCTCGCGCTGCCGCGCCGCGTCCGCGCGCGCGGCCTCCGCGGCGCGCGCGGCGGCGCGCGCGTCGGCCTCCGCGCGCCGCGCGGCCGCCTCGGCGGCTGCCTTCTCGCCGCGCAGCCGCTCCAGGCCGCCGGCGCGCGCCTCGGCCGCGGCCGCCTCCCCGCGCGCCACCTCCAGCGCGCGCGCGGCGCCCGCCGCCGCCGCCTCGGCCTGCTTGGCGGCCGCCAGCGCCGCCGCCTGCGCCGCGCGGAGCGCCTGAGCAGTGCCAGGCTTAGGGTTGCAAAAACACCAGCTGTGCGTGATTGGCAGGCGCGCGCGCACCGCAGCCGATTCGGGCCCGCCCGCGCATGCGCCTGCCGCACTCGCCTCGGCGCGCGCGAGCCTCGCGCGCCTGCGTAGCGGCTGCAGCCACACGCAACGAGAGAGGGCACCCAGACCAGAGCCAGAAGCGCATGCCAAGTGGGTGCTCGGGCCGCTTGCGAAAGACGGCACGCCGGATGGGGCAAGCCAGCGGCGGCGGCGGTTCAGCCGTACAGGCCGCGCGGCCTCGGCCGCGGCGGCGCCCAGCAAGGGCGCGCACCCTGTCGGCCCTGAGCGCGTCCATGGCGGCGCCGTCAGCCGCGCGCTTGCCGCCGAGTGCGGCCACCTCTGCGTGCGCGCCCTCCAGCGCGCGCGCCGCCGCGGCCGCCGCCGCCTCGGCAGCCCGCGCGGCCGCGCCGGCCGCGCCGCCGTCGCGCCGCAGCTGCTCGGCGGCCGCCTGCGCGCCGGCCAGCTGCTCGCGCAGCGCGTCCGCGCCCTCGGCCGCCGCGGCAGCCTCGGCCTCCAGGCGCCGCACGACGACGTGCGCCGACGCGTTCTCCGCGCGCAGCCGCTCCATCGCCTCCAGCTTGGCCTCCAGCGAGGCGGCGTGCGCCTGCGGGCATGAAAGGACGGGGTTAGGGTAAGGGCCGCACGACGACGTGCATGGACGTGTTATCCGCGCGCAGCTGCTCCATCGCCTCCAGCCTGGCCTCCAGCGAGGCGGCGTGCGCCTACAGGCGCTGGTACGAAACAGGGGTAGAGTTTTACATTAGGGCCAGGGCGCAGGGGCGCTGCGCGTCAGTCCCAGGCTGGGCCACGGCCAGGCAGGTCCGGGCCCCGGACAGTGTGCACAGCGCCGTTGGCCAAGCCGCGGAGGCGTGGGGGCGCCCCGCCGCCCTGCCAGCGCCGCCCTGTGCATCCAGGCCGCGCGAGGCTGGCGGCCAGCGTAAACATGAGACGGCCCGCTGATCATGGCGAGAGGCATGCCGCTTTGCTTCGCCTTTCGCAGGTCTTCCCTCAGGCCGCCGTCATGCTGGCAATCTGGACAGCCGCGCCGGGGCCCCCGCGTCGCCCGGCAGCCTTTCTGTTGCAGCACGCAGCACGGCAGCCCGACATGCGCATGCAGCCGCAGGCCAGCCGCGCCATGTCGCCGGGGGGCGCGCCTGCTCGGCGTCAAACGCCTTGGCAGCCGCGGCCGCGCCAGCCTCCAGGCGCTGCACGGCCGCCTGCGCGGCCGCCTTCTCCTGCGCCAGCCGCTCCATGGCCGCCGTCCGCTTCTCCAGCGCGGCCACCTGCCGGCCGCGCGCGCGCCGCTCACGCCCCGAGCGCAAGCCACGGCCGGCCCGGCCGCGCGCGCTGCACTGCTGCGGCGCGCCTGCTCATTGATCGGTGCCAGGGGACGCGAGCGGGCCTCGCGCGCATGCAAGTCGGAGCTGCGGCGCAGCTAGTGAGCAGGCACCTACGCCCATCTCGACATGCTCACTGCCAAGCTCTAAAAGCGTGCCGGCTGCCGACGCCCCACGCCCTGTCCCTGGTGCTCGCAGGTGACTGCAGGCGCTCGCAGCCGCCGCATGCACGCCTCTCCGCTCGGGCGAGCGCGGCGCAGCGGGCGAGGCCGCGCCAGGGTTGCTCGACCTAGGCTGCTGCAAGCACCTCAGGCATGCCCAGCACGCGCCGGGAGGGCGAGGCCGCGGGGCACCTGAGACCGCGCAGCAGCGAGCGAGGCGGCGCCCGCGGCCGCGTCGACCTCCAGGCGCTGCACCGCGCCCAGCGCGGCGGCCTTGTCGCGCTGCAGCTGCTCCATGGCGGCCACACGGTCCTCTAGCGCGGCCACCTGGCGGACACAGGCACCCTCGTGTGAGCTGCCTGGCCTCGTCCGAGTGCGGGCCGAGGCGGTCTCGCTCCCGCTCCAACACTCCCTTCGGCGGCTGCCGGTGGCTGGAGAGGGCGCTGAAATGCTTCACGCGCGCAGTCAATGGGGAGCCGCAGCGGGCCTGGCGGCAGGCTGCTGCGCCGCGGCGCGGGCGCGCCTGCGAGCGCGCGGCGGCCGCGTCGACCTCCAGGCGCTGCGCCGCGGCCAGCGCGGCCGCGCGGTCGCGCTTCAGCTGCTCCATGGCCGCCAGGCGCGACTCGGCCGCGGCCGCCGCGCCGCGCGCGGCGTCGCGCTCGCGCCGCGCGTCCGCCAGCTCGGCCTCCAGGCGGCCGGCGGCCGCGGCGGCGTCCGCCTTGTCGCGCTGCAGCTGCTCCACGGCGGCCGCGCGCGGCTCCAGCGCGGCCACCTGCCGGCGGCAGGACAGGTCTGGCGTGCCCTCTTGATCGCATCGACCTCTAGATAACTCGTGTAATATGTGCCCTTCTCGACCAATCACTGCTTGGCAGCGATCCAGGAATGGCGGTCGACATTCTCTCCCCGCGTGCAGGCCCTGGCCGCCCGGGCCCTGCGCCCTGCTCTGCCGCGTCCCCGTGCAGCCAGCCGCTGCGGCGCCTCACGTGCGCAGGCGCAGGCAAGGCAAGCAAGCCCTCAGGCATCAAGCGCCGCAGCCGCGGCTGCTGGAGCAGGCGCCTGCGCCGTCCGCTCCGCGCTACCCCATACCCCTCAATAGGCAATAGGCGACCACCTCTTGGTCAGCCTCACCTGCCGAGACCCTGCCCTACAAGCGCCAGGGCTCGCAAGGGCCACAGGCATCCATAGCCGCAGAAATTGCCCAAGGCCGGCACGCGCAGCAACAGCAACAGCGCAGAGGAATAGCCCCCGGTCTCCGCTGCGGGCGCGTCCAGGCGCGGCCGCGGGGGCGGCACGGGGCACCTGGGAGCGCGCGGCGGCGAGCGCGGCCGCGCTGGCGGCCAGCTCGGGCTCCAACCGCTGCACGGCGGCCTGCGCGGCCGCCCTCTCCTGCGCCAGCTGCTCCATGGCCGCCGTGCGCTTCTCCAGCGCGGCCACCTGGCGGCCGCGCGCGCCCCCGTGTGCTCCTGGCGCGGCACAAGGCCGGTAGCGAGCACCGCGGCCCCGCCGTGCCGCAGCCCGGCCAGTTTGCTCGTCTGTCCCAAAGTACCCATGCACGTCTGAGCACTGGCCACGCTACCACTGTCTCTGCAGGTTATACAACAACCTTCATCTGCCGGACCCAGCCTGCTTGCGCCAGCAGCCCCAGCCTCGCCGTCCATCTGCCAGTCCTCGCGCGTCGCCGACGAGAGGCATCTTAACAGCCGCACAAGCGGCGGCCCGAGGCGCATGGAGCGGCGCGGCAGCAAGCTGGGCCGCATCGAAGCTTTCCCACCATGGTCTCTGATGCGGGCGCTTCCAGGCACGGCACCGAGCGGCAGGGGTACCTGCGAGCGCGCGGCGGCGAGCGAGGCCGCGCCGGCGGCCGCGTCCACCTCCAGGCGCTGCACCGCGGCCAGCGCGGCCGCCTTGTCGCGCTGCAGCTGCTCCATGGCGACCACGCGGTTCTCCAGCGCGGCCACCTGGCGGCCGCCGCGGGCGCCCCCGTGTGTGCCGCCCGGGCTCTGTCCGGGCGCAGGCCTAGGCAACTTTGTTTGTTTCCAAGCCCTTTGTTTCCAACAGCCTTGGCGGCTGTCGAAGGCTAACAGGACGTCAGAGCGCTCCGCACGCGCAGACAATTGGGGGCCGCAACGGGCCTGGCGACAGGCTGCTGGGCGCGCCTGCGAGCGCGCGGCGGCCGCGTCGACCTCCAGGCGCTGCACAGCGGCCAGCGCGGCGGCCTTCTCGCGCTTCAGCCGGTCGATGTCCGACAGGCGCGCCTCGGCCGCGGCCGCCGCGCCGCGCGCGGCCTCGCGCTCGCGCCGCGCGTCCGCCAGCTCGGCCTCCAGGCGGCCGACGGCCGCGACGGCGGCCGCCTTGTCGCGCTGCAGCTGCTCCATGGCGGCCACCTGCGGGCCCGCCGCGCTGCTCAGACACGTCCCCTCGCCATGCGCGCAACTTGCACCAGCCGGCAGCACGCTCTCGCGTCTCGGAAGCCTGGCGAGCGGCGCGCAACTGCCGGCGCCGTCACAGGGCTGGCTCTGCGTTGCGCAGCGCAGGCAGGCGCTCCTGCAACCAGGTTCAGGACCAGCATGTCCGCAGTTGCGCATTGCAGTCTGCAACTCACTAACACCAAAATCAAGGCCGAGAGTTTCTGTGCCGGCGGCAGTGCGCCTGCGGGACGGCCGCAGGGCACCTGGGGTTAAGGTAGGGTAGGATAGGCACCTGCGAGCGCGCGGCGGCGAGCGAGGCCGCGCTCGCGGCTGCGCCCACCTCCAGGCGCTGCACGGCGCCCAGCGCGGCCGCCTTGTCGCGCTGCAGCTGCTCCATGTCCGCCAGGCGCGCCTCGGCGGCGGCCGCCGCGCCGCGCGCGGCGTCGCGCTCGCGCCGCACGTCCGCCAGCTCGTGCTGGCGGCCCCATACACGGCAGTGTCAACAAGCGCCGCAGCGGCCGGCGCCCTGCATGTGCATACGCTTCCAAGCCTTTCTGCTCTCGCACATGCGCTATGCTTTAGGACTGTCACGCTGGCAAGCGAGGTCGTCTCTCAAAAGTGTGGGTCACACATTCAGCCGGCTCCAGACAAGCACGATGCTGTCTGGGCCGTGGCATGATGCACTGCTATCCACCAGCCCGCGCCCCGCGCCAAGCTCAGTCCATGCCCATGGCAGCACAGCCGCACCCCAGGCCCTGCATGGCAGCGGCGTGCAGCCAGGGCCAGCCTGGGCCAGCCATAGCGCCAGGGTTGGGGTTAGGGTAATGCCCCCGGCGCACCTTGCCCTCCAGGCTGGCCATGCGCTGACGCGCGGCCTCGGCCTGCAGCGCGGCCTGCGACGCCGCCAGCGCGCCCTCCAGCCGCGCCGCCTCGGCCGCCGCCTCGCCCGCCGCGCGCTCCAAGCCGGCCGCCTGCGGGGCCCGATACAGCAGCAGGGTCTCAACAGGCACATCATTTGAGCCCGGCGCAGGACCCACTACATCCGCCGCCGCCTTGCGCGCACTCCAGGTCGGCCTCCCCGCACTGCCGAGCCACATACGTCGCCCCTGTGGAGGCGTCTCCGCCTCGCGACCAACACACAGCAGGTCATTTGCGTGCGCTCGCAGGTACCACCGGCAGTGCGCCGCACCACTTATCCCCCGCCTGCCTCCGTCCAGGCCGTCATGAGGAGACCGGGTCTGAGCGAGGCGGCCTCCGCCTGAAATGTTCGGGTAGTCGCGGCTTGTTGCCCTAGTGGGCAGAGCTGTACCGCCGCCCTGCCATGCCATTACAAGGTCGCGGCGCGCGCCTGGCCCTCCAAGCCGGCCGCCTTCTGCGCGGCGGCCTCGGCGGCGCCCGCGGCGGCCGCGCGCTGCGCTGCCAGCTCCTGGACGGCGGCCGCTGCGGCCGCCTTGTCCCGCTCCAGCACCGCCACCTGCGCAATGGGGAAGTTTAGGGTAGCTAACCCTATCGTAATGCAAAGCCGACGCTGAGAGGCCGCCGCCGCCGCAGGCGACCATGCGCGGTAGCCAGGCGCCTCGGGCCGGTGCTGTACACCAGGGCTTTCAGGCCCTCAGTCACTCTCTGTATGGCCCGCAGAGGCGGCGCCGCCTGGCGCTGCACACACGCTGCCCCCGACTTCGCCTGCCAGCTAACGGCGGGGCGCGTCTAGCAGCCGGGGGCGCGCCTTATCCTCCAGCTGCGCGGCGGCGGCCCCGACGCCCTCGGCCGCGGCGCGCGCCGCGGCCAGCTGCCCCTCCAGCGCGCCCGCGTGCGCCTCGGCAGCCGCGCGCTCCTCGCGCAGCTGCTCCGCGGCCGCCGCCTGTGCAGCGCAGCACAAGTAGCCTCATCCCGCTGCTCACGTGTGCCTTTGCAGCAGCGCACACCCCTCCATGCAGCAGTGCCTACACCAAACTGCTGCTGTTCAGCAGCACGGCCTACTGAAATGAAGGCGACCCAGCTTGATAGCGGGAGGCGGCACCTGCGCGCGCAGCTCGCCCTCCGCGCGCGCCAGCGCGGCCTCGCCGGCGCCGCGCTCCGCGCGCAGGCGCTCGGCGGCCTGCAGGTGCTCCGCGCGGCCGCGCTCCAGCGCGCCCTGCTGCTCCGCGCGCATGCGCTCCATAGCGGCCAGCTGCTTCACGCGCAGGCCCTCCATCGCGCCCAGCTGGTCGCGCAGGTCGGCCGCCTGCGCCTGCGCCTCGCGCACGGCCGCGCCGTGCCGGCCCGACGTGCTGCGCAGCGTCTCGGCGCCCGCGGCCGCCTCGGCCAGCGCGGTGGTCAGGCGCGCGACCTCGCGGTCCGCCTCCAGCTTCTCGGCCGCCAGCTCCTCCATCGCCGCCACCTGCGCGCGAACGGAGGGTTTTGAAAACCCTCAAGCTCAAAAGCAGGCTGAAGTAGCCCTGGCAGCAGTGGCTCTGCTTGTCGGCTCGTCTCAATATGGCTAGTCACAACAGAGGACAGGGTTTAGTGTACTAGTGTGAGGGCTTGCGGCGCCCCCTCCGTCCCTCCAGCGCAGCTGCGCCGCCTCCTCCGTCAGCGGCACCGCCAGTGCGCGCGATGCCCTGAGCCAGGGTAGGGGTTGGGGACTATGGACATTTGAAAGAAGGGTTGCGGCGCCCGCACCTTCCAGCGCAGCTGCGCGGCCTCCTCCGTCAGCGGCACCGCCAGCGCTGCCTGGCGCGCGAGCGCGGCCTGCTCCTGGCGCAGGTCGGCCGCCTCCGCGCGCGCGCGCGCCAGCTCCGCCGCCACCGGCCGCAGCTCCGCCGCCTCGGCCGCCGCCTGCGCGCCCCAGCGCAGCCACGTCACGCTCAAAAGTCCAGGCGCAAGGGCGGCCCCGCCGCTACCTGGCCGCTCGCCACTGCGAAGCAGTCCAAGCGACTGGAGCAGTGGGCGGGGTTGCGGCGCCAGCCGCGGCCCCTGCACGGCATGCGCGCCAGCTTCTCCGGCGCCAAGCAAGCCGGGCTCGCTCGACTGCGGCCTGTGCCGTGGCATTGACGACCATGGGGCTCTGTCTACGTGCTTGGGTGTGTGCTTTGCCGCAGGCGGCTCCGCCATGCCAGGCTCAGCAGCCTCATCTAATAATGTGCAGCGCCCACTGGCGCGCGTCCACGCCACAGACAGGCAGCAATACGCATGCGAGAGCGAGCGGCGCCCGCAGCAGCTGAAAGAGCAAGGAGGTGTGCGGGGCCGCGCCTGCGCGGCGCCCGACGCGCGCGCCGCCAGCTCGTCGCGCTCACGCCGCAGCCCGTCCGCCTCGGCCGCCGCCGCCGCCGCCGCCTTGCGCGCCTCAGCCGCCTCCGTGCCGCGCTGCTCCACCTGGCGCGCCCGCAGGCTGCTGGAGGAAGGCGTAGCCGCAGGGGCAGGGCATTGGTGAGGAAAGATAATCTAAAAAAAAAAAAATCCATAACATGCACACCGCTATCGTCGCGCCCTGTACGGCCGTCAAGGAGCGCGCGTCGAGGAGGGCTGCTGTGCACAAACCATGTAAACCCTGTCCTGACCCTCGCCGGCGCGCACCTGCGCGCGCAGGTCGCCCGCCTCCGCCTGCGCGGCCTTGGCCGCCGCGCGCGCGGCGGCCGCCTCGGCGCCCTCCGCCGCCAGGCGCTCCGTCTCAGCCTCCATCGCCTCGATCTCGGCCTCCAGGTCGATGGCCTGCTTCTGCGCCCTGGCGCGCGCGGCGCACCCGCGGCGTCATGCCGTACCCCTAGCGGAGCGCCGCGTGGATCACCGCGCGGCGCCACAGCGCCTGGCAGTGCACACCGGCAGCCCAACTAACCCCCCGAGACACAATCGTGCCGCCGCGCAGTGCCGCGGCGAGGCACCCCGCGTCTTGCAGGCTCGCCAGCAGGGCTGGCACGCAAGGGCCCCGACCCCCTGAGCAGCACAGGGTTTGCTGAAGGCGTGCGCAGTGTGCTGGCGTGGCGGTGGAGCGCCAGTGAAGCAGCCCGGAGGCAGGCAGTACTGGCGCGGCAGCGGCCCGCGCGGAGCTCACAGGTGCAGGCCCACAAGAGCAGCACAAATGGCTGAGGGAAGAGCGGCGCGCGCACTCCTGCAGCGCCTCCTCGAGCCGGAGGTAGGCTCTAATACAGCAGCCCGGAAGCAGGCAGCACTGGCGCAGCAGAGGCCTGCGCGGGGCAGCGCGGGGGCCGGGCGGGGACCCTGACCCTATCCTAGGGCGGGGGCCGGGCGGCGCGCGCACTCCTGCAGCGCCTCCTCCAGCCGGAAGTTGTCGTCGCGCAGCTGGCGGCCCAGGCGCGCCTCGCGCGTCAGCGCCTCCAGCCGCCGCCCGGCGACCGGCGCCGCCTCCGGCTCGCCGCCCTCTTCGCTGCCGCCGCCGCCGCCGCCCGCGCTGCTCGCGCCGGGCGTGCGCGGCGGCGTGCCGCCCGGCGACGCGCCGCCGGCCTCGCCGCCGCCCGCGGGCGGCGCGCCGCCGGCCTCCGCGTGCGGCGGGTGCCCCATGCCGGCCGCCTGCTGCTCCTTCAGCGCAGCCTGGCTGCGCGCGAGCTCCAGCGTGACGCGGTCCAGCTCATCGGCCAGCTTGGCGTTGAGCGCCTTGAGCTCGGCCTCCACGGGCGGCCGGCTCGCGCCGCCGCCGCCGCCGCCGACCCCGCCGCCGCCGCCGCCGCCGACCCCGGTCCCGGTGACGACCAATCCGCCGCCGCCGCCGCCGCCGCCGCCGCCGGCAGAGCTGCTGCTGCTGCTGTGCGCGCCGGAGCCGGGCGCGGCAGGGCCGGGGCCGGGCCGCGGGCCGGTCTGCGCGGCGGAGCTCATGACCTGCAGGCTGGCCGCGTCGTGCGAGAGCGCACTGATCTCGCGCTGCAGGCTGCGCGACTGGTCCTCCAGCCGGCGCACCAGCTGCGCCGACTCGACCTTGATGCCGTCCTCGCGCGGCGCGTACAGGCTGCCCGCATCGCTCGCCTGGCTGGCCGTGTCGCTCATCTCCGAGCGCGCCTTCAGGTGCTCCACCACCTGCGGCGCGCCCGGGCGCGCTCAGACGCTTGAAGGCACATTGCGCAGGGTAACTCAGGGTTAGGGCAGAGTACGTGGTATAGGCGCGGGCCCGGACAATGCAGAAGCATGGCGGCAGCCGGTGCCGAGCCCCCTGCAGAGTGCGCTGCGGCCAAGGGTGCCGCCCCTGCTGAGCAGCACATACACCTTGCGAGCCGGCGCGGCGTGATGCGCGTGACAGCACAACGGCCTGCGCGCCGCCGGCTGCAGCCTCGCAGCTTGCACGCTGCTCTGCGCCGCTGCACGCCGCGGGCCCGCCGCGCCCCCTGCCCCCGGCGCGCGCGATCCAAAGGAGCGGAGCCAGGCCGTGGGGGCGCGCGCCGTGAACAGGCGCTGGTTCTCGCCCTCTAGCTTGCGGTTCCAGCGCTTGAGCTCGCCGACGAGCGCCGCGTTGTAGTTGTTCGCGCGCCGCGCGCCGACCAGCACGCGCGCCACGCGGTTGCCCACGTAGCTGGCCGTGCGGTTGAGCGCGTCCAGCTCCAGGCGCAGCCGCTGGTTCTCCTGCAGCAGGCGCGCCTCGCCGCGCGGCGCGCCGCCGGCGGCGGCGGCGCCGGCGCCGGCGGGCGGCGCGGGGCCGTCCTCGGCGCTGGAGGAGGTAGCGCGGGCAGGCGCCGCGCGCGTCGCGCCGGCGCCGCGCTCCAGGCCGCGGCCCTGGCCGCAGCGGGGCTGGTCTCAGAGGCGAATGAGGGGGGCAGCGTCGGGGCAGGCCCTGGGTGACGCGCGGCCATGGCCGTGGCGCCAGGCCCTCCGAGCTGCCATGGCTCACCAAGAGCATTCCTATGTGACATGAGGCAGGCGCCGGCGCACGCAAGGGCCGAGATGTGCACTCTGCCCACACAAACGACCTGCAGACAGAGCAGCCTCTTCATCGGTGCGCATGCAGGTCCTTGACCTGACGCCCGCTCGCCCGCATGGTGTCATATGTTCACCTCGACCTCAGGCCTGCTCGTGCAGCTCTATGACAAACTCATGACAATTTGAACCAAGCAGCCCGCGCTCAGAGCGCTGCCAATGCGGAACAGGCGAGGTATACCCTACCCTGTACCCAGCGCGGGCGAGGGGCGCCGCACCTGGGCGCCGTCCTCTGCGGCGCGCAGCGCGAGCGCGCGCGCCTGGCTTGCCGAGCGCTCTAGGCCGCGGCCCTGGCCCCAACAGGCGGCTGTCAGGAGGGCGGCTTTGGCCTGTCCGGCCAGCGTCCGCTGCGGACACGGCAGGCAAGCCCCCCGCGGGGCCCACATGCTGACCGAGCTGGGCGCCGCCCAACCACACACCTGCCGGTCCGTGCTTTTCATGCACAACTGGCGGTTTACACACGCCCTCTCTCACGCATACTGCAGACACTACGAGCACGAGTTCGTCAGACCCGGGCCCCGCAGGCGCCCCTGCCGGGGCGGGCCCGAGGCGCGCGCGCACCTGCGCGCCGTCCTCGCCGCCACGCGCCGCCGCCGCCCGCACCTGGCTGCCCAAGCGCTCCAGGCTGCGGCCGTGGCTGCCGGCGCGCTCAATCGGGCGGCCCACCTGCACGCCGCGGGCAGCCGTGGGCTGTGTTCGCTTTCTCCGTTCTTTTCCGCTTACCGTGGGCAAGCAGGACGCAGGGACCGCCGCGACGCACAGACGCAGCGCTGGCGCGCGCCGCGCGGAGCTGGGCGTCCCCGAGGCGCCTGCGCACGTGGGAGGAGCGGCGCAGCCACAGGACTGTCCCCCACAGCAGCGAGCAGCGACTGAGCACGCTCACACTGACACTGCCGCCCCGCGCGCGCGCCTGGTTGCCGGGCGCCGGGCGCTCCAGGCCGGCCACGCGCGCGGCGAGCGCCGCGTTGTCCTCGGCCAGCCGCTGGTTGACCGCCTGCAGCGTGGCCGCCTGCATGGCCTCGCGCTCCGCGGCCTCCGCCGAGCGCTTGGCCAGCGCGGCCTTCTCCGCCTCCAAGCGCGCCACCTGCATAGGGTTAGGGTAATAGGTTTAGGGCCAACATGCGCGCAGCCGGGCGGCCGCGGTGAGATGACGCCCGCGCGTGCCTGCTTGGGGGGTGAGCTTGCAGTGCAAGGCTTGCGCTCTGTGTCCTCTTATGCAGCCTGTGCCGCGGCAAGGCGCGCAGCGGCGGGCGCGCAGGGCGCCGCACCTCCCGCAGCAGGACGTCCGGCGCCGGCGCCTGGCTGCCGTTGCGCGGCTCTGCGCGCGCCTGGGCCTGCGGCGCCGGCCCGGCGCCGCCGCCCAGCGCAGAAGTGCCGCTGCCCCGGCCGCCGCTTGCCGCACCAACTGCCGGCGCACCAGCACCCCCCTCAGCCTCCAACCGTGCAGGGGTGAGCGCGCCCCGCGCGCCCCCGCCGCCGGTCTCCGCATTGGCGCCGGCGCCGCCGGGCGGCGCAACGCCGGCGCCGGTAGCCCCGCTGGCGCCGGCGGCTGGTCTGGCGCCGTCTGCGGCTGCGGCAGCCGTGCCAGCCTCGCCGTTGCGGCGCTCCAGGCTGCCAGAGCGCTTGGGCCGCATCAGCGCCCGCGCGAACGCCATGTGCTCGCGCCTGCACCCAGCGCCCCCTGGTTCGGTCGCAGGCAGCAGCCTTCCCTGCCAAGCAAAAGGGGGTTGCGATGTGTGCTCAGCTCAAGTCTGCAAGACGCTATGGTAAGCATGTCGTGCGCTTGCGGATATGGCCTGCTCTACGCGACTGCCGGGTGCAAAACTACGTCGCCAGTGCAGAGTCCACAGGCGGTGCTACGTGCCAAGGACGGTGCAGGGGCATACTACCCCGGGAGCAGAGCGCCCTCGCCTGTGCTTCTGCCCGACGGACTGGCCAACTGCTGCAAATGCGGCAACTAGTCACCTTCGTGGTTACCTTGCAAGCACCACGCAGTGCACAGATACCCGTGCGTGTGACGCGGCGGCGCACGCAGCACCGGGCGGATGCTGCCCGCACCTGGGCGCCCGGGCGCGCAGCTAATGCGGATGTACAGTGTGGCGCTTGCAAAACGCCAGCATAACTGCGAAGCTCAGCGCCCCGCCCTCCCGCCGCAGTGTCGCTTCACCGCAGGGAGAGCGGTACGCTGTCGCAGGCTAGCTGGCCTCACAGCTTGCTTGTGATACCTGCGCCCCTGCAGCCTCCCAACACTCAGCGCTGCCGCCAGAAAGCTCGCCCGCCAGCAGGCATGATTACATGGACGCTTAGAGCAGAGGGCATCGTCCGGAGAGGCTTGCGCGGCTGGCGCCTTGCACCCCCTGAGCACCGGGGGCTCTCCTAGTGACCTGGGGCCCACATTACTGGCCAGCAAATATATGCTTCTGCTTACTATACCTCCTATGGGGCTGACGCAGCAGATAGCCAAGTCCGGCAGGCAGTTACATGCGCACCAGGCCCTGGCGCCCGCCTCCTGTAAATATGCACCGCTCAGCTCCACCCGCATCAAGCAGCTCTCAGGCTAGCCGTGTGCTGCTCAGCACGCCGCGCAGCGACACCTTGGGAGCACTTTGGGCCAGAATGAGGGTGTGGGGGGGTTTTGCGCCTTTTTTTTTCCTTGGCGGGAGCGGTCAAGTCGACGTAAACAAACAGTGGCGTTAGCGCTTTGCCACTGATAGCAAAGCGCTGGTACCACGCTTGTGACCAGGATGCAGGCGAGCCTGGCATACAAACTTACGCATGGGCCATGCTCACGCTCCGCCGTGTACTGTCATCCCTGCCCGCCCAGCAGCTGGCCAGCGCGTCCCTTTAGTCCCAACCCTTCCAAGTGCCGGCAGCGGCACAGGAGGCAACACAGTATCTGCACTGCCGCGCAAGCTGATGCAGGCATGGTGGTGCGGGAGGTGCTAAGCCGTGCAGACAGGTGTGTTCCTGTCACATGCATCCCCGCTTACTTGAGTTGTGCCGGTCGCTTAATGCCTATACGCCTCTAGCCAATCCCAGCACGTGCAGCATGGAGTGGGGCACATGCTGTGAAGTCCCAGTGACACTCGAGTCCACTCACAGGATGAAGCTCAACCGGGAAGAGGACCGGCAGTTTTACCGTGCGGCGCCTCGTAGTTTATATAAGAGGCTTGCGCCCAGTTGCTGAGCTCAACTGGGTAGCTCCTGACCTGTCAGCCATCACTTGCACACTGTAGTGCATGATTCAGCAACACGCTCTCGTTGCGGCCCTGCATGTGTCAGCACACGCGTGACTGCAACGCCAGATAGGCGCAGACCAGTTTTTGCATGCGGCCCGCCTGGCCTCCTTACCAGCTTGTGCTAGCGCAGGCAGCCCGCGGCTGGTGACGCATGTGGATGAAAGGTTCCTCGCGAGGGTCACGCAGCTGTACCGGCAACGCATCCCGGATGGCGCCGCCGTGCTGGACCTCATGTCGTCCTGGGTGAGCCACCTGCCAAAGGAGCGGCACTACTCGCGCGTGGTCGGCCACGGCATGAACGCCGCCGAGGTGCGCTTCCCACACAGGTCCTCCCCTTGACTCAGTTCCGGAGCCGCTCTGCTCGGCTCTGCTTGACATCAACTACCGCGCCTTCCGGACTGGGTGCACTGCTCAGGCCAAAATACTCTGCACACGTTGAGCCACCGCAGCCTCCTGCTGCATGCGAGCGCGTCAACTCGTGCTGCCGTGTCACCAGTGCATCCCCGCGTGCGCTTGCTGCATGCACCACGGCCCGCAGCTTCACGCGCGCGGCAACAGCAGACACGCATAGTCACAGCAAGACCATGCTGTCGGCGGTGCGCAGCGCGGCGCGCCGAGCTTGTCCAGCTTGAGGTCGTGCGGACCAGGACATGGTAGGTCAGCCCGTCCTCAAGCTGCGGGCGCCTGGGGGCGCAGCTGGCGCGCAACAAGCGCCTGGACAGCTTCTTCGTGCGGGACCTGAACGCGGAGCCGGGCGGCTGGGCGCTGGCCGACCAGAGCTTTGACGCGGTGCTCTGCTGCGTCTCCGTGCAGTACCTGCAGCAGGCGCGCGGCGGGTCCAGCACGTTGAGAGCGCCAGAGTCCACACCATGCATGGCAGGGACAGATGTATGGACTTTGTCCAGCCGGCATGCAGAGTATCTGGCGTCGTGCGCAGTGTGCCTCTGACAGGCTTGCGCACGCTGCGCGCGGCCGCCAGTCGGAGCGGGACGAGCCTGCGCTGTAGCCAGTGCTGTCGCCGGCGCTGTAGGCCGCTGCGGCACCCCAGACGGAGCGGCAATGCGTGTCTGCCCGCCGGCGCCTCCTTCCAGGCTGACCGCTGGGGCTCGAGTGACTCTAGGATGGTCCAGAAACTACTTTGAAAGACAGCGCTGTGTGCAGCGTGTGCCACGGCACAGCCTTCCCTTTGTCCGGTGTATGCGCTGCCGGCGGCATGCGCCGGACCGAGCTGCATCCGCGGCGCAGCCAGAGCGCGTGTTTGCGGAGGTCTTCCGCGTACTGAAGCCAGGCGGCTGCTGCATCATGACCTTCAGCAACCGGCTGTACTATGAGAAGGTGCGCGTCGTTCCAGACCAGGCTCGATGCTCTCCTGGCCTGCACTATGAGAAGGTGCACGCCGCTCCCAATCAGGCTCGATGCTCTTCTGGCCTGCACTGTGAACAGGTGCTTGCTGCCGCTCCAGATCAGGCTCAATGCGCTCCTTGCCTGCTGCCTTGCGCTCGCTGCGGAGAGCTGGGCCTGCGGCATGATGCGGATGGCTGTCTGTGCAGGCGATCCAGGCCTGGCGGGACGGCTCCGGCTACAGCCGCGCGCAGCTGGTGAAGCAGTACTTCCTGTGCGTCGCGGGTGGGCGCCCTGCTTGGCGTTCTTTGAGATCTTGCTGCTTGCTTGACATGCTGACGGCACAGCTAGATGAGAAGCTGGTTACCAATGTTTTGAAGCCTGCTATCAGTTACTGGCCTGAATGACAAGGCGGTGTATGCTGCAGATGAGCATATTGTCAGCACGTGGTATTGCTCGTTAGTGTCTAAGGCAAGCCTGTCATGCATTTGATGTGTGACAAGCAGTACTGGAATATCACATACCAAACAGGGGTAGTAAGTTGGAGGACACAACTCTCAGATCTCAGGAATAGCAAGGATAGCACCACGGGCTGCAACCAACAGCGTGCGGCGCGCGCAGGCTTTACGGAGCCGGAGGCGCTGACAGACGTGGACGTGTCGCCGCCGCCGCCTGGCGCGCTGGCCGCGCTGCTGAGCAGGGTGACCTCATTAATGCAACGCGCGTCCGGCGACCCATTCTATGCGGTCGTGTCGTATCGCAACTATCGCCGGTTGCCAGAGTGATACTGAAGCTCACAGCTCTGAGCTCTCAGACGTGCTTGCCAGCAGCGCATAGCGCTTTGTGTGCAAGTTGCCATGCGATGATGCATGCAGTGCATGTATTGCGCGTCCATGCGGACGCATGCTGAGCAGCGCGACTTTGCCGTCCAGTGTGGCCTCAGGGCAGTATGTGGCCGTTGAGCTCCATACAGAACAGCTCTAACACAATCCAGGAGTGCAGCTCTCCCTACTTTTCAGCCGCGTAGCGCATTGGCCATGCCTTGCAATTCCCATGGGACCAAGTTGTGAGCATGAGACCCTGGTTTCCCTTGCCGTTTCACCACTTACGCAACACACTTAGCTTGCGCTAGCTAAAGAACCACAACCATAGCACTTTAAATACTTTTCATACACACTATTCAACAGCTGAGAGGTTGTCCAGACGACGGCAACTTTTGAGAAAGACGGGAGAAGTGCTTGCATTCTGAAAACTGTCGCATCCGTTCACTTGCTAAGCTGCTGTTAGCAGGAAGTCTCACTCTCACGCCGCTTGCAGAGAGAGCACTTTTGCATCAACTTTCTGGACCGGCGGCCGCGGCATTGGGCGCCCCACGGGGGCTGCCTGTCGCATCGGCTTGCATGCCAGTGATAGCGGCCACCAGACTGTAGCCTGAACAAGGAGACAGCATGCGGATTGAAGAGGTTACGTCGACCACCAAGGCGCAACGCATCGCCACTCACACGCACATCAAGGGCCTGGGCCTGGCAGAGGATGGCACGGCGTTGCCCCTCGCAGCAGGTAAGAAAGGCTGCACGTGTGCAAAGGCTGTTCTGCGGCTGAGCTTGCACATGCATGCACATGTAACTCTTGGACTTCCATGCACTTGTCGTGAGCAGACGGCATGAGCGCGGTGGCTGCATTGCACCACACATTCAAGTGTTAGCGGTCGACAAGCTGCGCTGCTCAGCGCTGGACCAAGCGCATGCAGAAGCTTGGTCCGCTGAGACTACACCGTAGCACCACCACGCGACACTGTGCAGGCGCTGGGCAGCACGGAAGCCAGTGCAGCAAGCGCGTGCGCGCACGCGGCAGGCTTTGTGGGGCAGGAGCAGGCGCGGGAAGCGTGCGGGGTGGTCGTGGACATGATCAGGCAGAAGAAGATGGCGGGGCGGGCGCTGCTCATGACAGGTGCGGCGCTCTGCAGGGCCGCCTTTTGCAATCGAGGCTGGCCGGAAGAGTTGCCTTCCCTTGTAGGCACCTGGCACGCGGAGGCGCCGCTTGGTGTATCGGTGCCAGCCCGCTGACCGTCGCAGCCACGCTTTACGCACAGCGCGACGTCCCCCCGCTGAGGCACGCCGCACGGCGTGCCCAGCGCGGCTCTGCGCCCCTGTCGCCGCGCGTCCGCGCCCAGCGCCAGCGCGGCGCTGCCGGTGTCGGGCGGGGCGCCCGTACGGCCGGCAGGCGCGTGACGCGTGCTGGCAGACGTGAGACGCGCGGCCGCGCGCACGCAGGCGCGCCGGGCAGCGGGAAGACGGCGCTGGCGCTGGGCGTCGCGCAGGAGCTGGGCAGCAAGGTGCCCTTCTGCCCCATGGTCGGCTCGGAGGTGTACTCGTCCGAGGTGAAGAAGACGGCCGTGCTCATGGAGCACTTCCGGCGCGCGATCGGTGCGGCTGGTGCCCTAACCATAAATTCCTCTTCTTCCCCATGGTCATCTTGGAGGTGTACTCGTAAGAAGACGGCCGTGCTCATGAAGCCCTCCGGCGCGCCATCGGTGCGGTCGGTACCCTGACCCTACCCCGCCCGGCTCCAGCGCGCCTGCGCGCGCGCTGGCGGCGACGCGCGGCGCACGCGCGGGCGGTGCACTGCCGCTGGCCGTGCAGGTAGCATTACGGTGCAGGTGCTGTGCCAGACGATCGGCTGCTGTTGGTAGCCTGCCTCTGGAGGGGTTGCGCCGGTGACACCTCAGGCGCGGCTATGCGGGCCTGAAAGCGAGCGGCACGCGTCCTGGTATTGGTGCACGCTGGCATGCTTGGCACCTGCGGAGCAGACGAGCGCACTGGATCGAGCGCTCGGCGCGCGCGCCTGCCCTGACGCGCCGCCCGGCGCGCAGGGCTGCGCATCAAGGAGAACAAGGAGGTGTACGAGGGCGAGGTGATCGAGCTGACGCCGGAGGAGGCGGAGAGCCAGACCGGCGGCTACGGCAAGGTCATCGCCAGCGTCGTCATCGGCCTGAAGAGCGTCAAGGTGCGCGCGTGCCCCGCGCCCGAGCTCGACACGACTGCTAGTCGCGCCCCGACCTCGTTGTGCATGCATACGTGTCAAAGGAGACGAACATCATTGAGGCGTGCCCCTGCCGCCGCCGGCCCCGGCGAGCGAAGGCGCCGAGCGGGGCAGGTGGTCGGGCCCGGCGCCGCGTGCAGGGCACCAAGCACCTGAGCCCGGACCCCACAATGGCGAGCCAGGCGCTGAGCGGGGCGGGGGGCCGGGCCCGGCCGCCCGCGCAGGGCGCCAAGCACCTGAAGCTGGACCTCATGATGGCGAGCGGGGCGGGGGTCCGGATCTGAGTTGGGACCGGCGCCGCGCGCAGGGCACCAAGCACCTGAAGCTGGACCCCACGATCTATGACGCGCTGCAGAAGGAGCGCGCGGCGGTCGGCGACGTCATCTACATCGAGGCCAACAGCGGCGCGGTCCGGCGCGTGGGCCGCTGCGACGCGTACGCAACCGAGTTTGACCTGGAGGCCGAGGAGTATGTGCCGCTGCCCAAGGCGCGCGCGCTAGGTTTAGGGCTCCTCCTTCGCCCCGCGTTCCGTCGGCCGGTGCAGGCATCCGGCGTGCCGAGCGCTGCGGCGCGCGCGCGCGCGCTCGAAGCTCGATGTTGAGGCCAAGGAGGAAGCGCGCCTGCTGCAGGCAGCACTGCCTGATGAAAAGATGAGGTCATCTGTCCTGTATACACATGCGAATGCGCAGGGTACTGCCGCGTTGTCCAGGTGCAGGAAATGCATGCCATACCCTGCCTGCGGTGCGGGTGTGCTGTGAAGCACACAGCAGTGAGCCCCAGCTGGCGTGGCCGATGCTCCGGCCGAGAAGGAGCGGTGCTGCGCTGGCAGGGGCGCTGTGCGGGGCTCGAGCGCCGCCCGGTGAGGCAGCGCGCGCGGCGCGCGCGCAGGGCGACGTGCACAAGAAGAAGGAGGTGGTCCAGGACGTGACGCTGCACGACCTGGACGCCGCCAACGCCAAGCCGCAGGCGCGCCCGGCCGGCCCGACCCGCGGCGGCGCGCCGCCGCGGAGTGACTGGGGTGTGAGTGCGCGATGGGTGGCCGCGCTCGGCATGGTTCAGTAGGCTGGGGCCCTGAAAGAGACGCCGGCGCGCGCGCGCCAGCCGCGTGCGGCAGCCGCGCCGGCCCGCAGCAACTGAGTTCGGCGGCGGCGCGCGCGCGCGGCAGGGCGGGCAGGACGTGCTGTCAGTCATGGGCCAGCTGCTCATAGGGTTGCTGATACCCTGAGCCAGCGCGGCGGCGGCACGCGCGGCAGGGCGGGCAGGACGTGCTATCGGTCATGGGCCAGCTGCTCAAGCCAAAGAAGACAGAGATTACAGACAAGCTTCGGCAGGAGATCAACAAGGCGCGCGCGCCGCTGGCCCTGCGCTCGCGTGCCGCGCTCGGTATGGGGAATCATAACCATTGTAAGCAGCCGGCAGCGCTGACAGCCGTTGCTGCGGTGCTGCAGCTCTTCATGTGGGCGCTCTGTGAGGTGTGCAGGGACGGCACCGTGTCATGGTCATGTCGCAGCACTTGCAACGCATCGCGTGCCCGCTCCTCGTTCTTGCAAGACAAAGCTGACTGTGGGTCACAAGCGACCCAAATGAGGCCCGCGGGCAGACATGAGCTGTGGTGGCAGGGCTGTCACCTTTCTGGGAGCGCGCAGGTGGTAAATCGGTACATCGACCAAGGGACAGCAGAGCTTGTGCCAGGCGTGCTGTTCATTGACGAGGTGCGCGGCTCAGACAGGGGACTCTGCACACTGACGGACTATGACCTAGCTCCAAGTCGTCCGTAGGGTGTGATAGGGTGTGAGCCCAGAGAAACAGCATGCTGCTGTTTTCAAAGTGTGGTCTTTCTTCTGTAATGTGGTGTAAACGCATCGCGAGCTGGGGCGCAATGTGCCAGCCCATACGCCCAAGGCCGTTCGCCGGCCAGCGCAGGTGCACATGCTGGACATCGAGTGCTTCACGTTCCTGAACCGCGCGCTGGAGTCCAGTCTGGCGCCCATTGTCATCTTCGCGACCAACCGCGGTATCTGCCAGGTGCCCGCCCCGGCCCGCGCCCGCGCCCTCGTGCGCACCTGCCGCTCTCGCGCCTGCTGTCGGCAGGTGCCTGGCGCGCTCGGGCACTTCTGCGCATGCTGTAATGAGCAAAGTATGCTGCTCAAGCGCGTGCCTCAGCTCCAGGCCTAGCCACTGCTTGGGCCAATGGTAGACAATGTTGGCTTATTTTTCCGGAATAGTTTTTAGCTCTAGCATATGTCCAGCAGGACCAAGAGCAGGTCAAGGTCATGGGCGCGCGCGCGGCGCGCGCAGATACGCGGCACGGAGATGCGCTCGCCACACGGCGTGCCGGTGGACCTGCTGGACCGCCTGCTCATCATCCGCACGCTGCCCTACTCCCTGGAGGAGGCGGTGCAGATCCTGGCCATCCGCGCGCAGGCGCGCCCCGTCAGCACCCAAGCGTCTCGGGGTGGGTAGCTATACCCCTAGACTGAAGTTGAGGCTGCGGCGTGTGCGGCATTCAGGCCTGTGAGTCCGCTCTTTGCCATGCAGCTGCCGATCTTCTGAGGCCGGCAGGCACCCGATACGTTCGAGACGGGTGGGCAGGAGGCCTCGAGGGCTCCCTGACCGTGCACATGCTCTCCGCTCGCGTCGCCGCCTGGCACGCCTGCGGGGCACATGGGGGGGGTGGTGCCGCGGCCCAGGTGGAGGCAATCCGCATGGAGGAGGCCATGCTGGGCTAGGGTTAGGGTAATAATAGCCTACCCTGGCACGCCTGCGCCTGCGGGGCACATGGCGGGGGTTGCTGCGCGCCAGGTGGAGGGCATCCGCATGGAGGAGGCCGCGCTGGGCTACCTGGGCGAGATCAGCCAGGCGGCCTCGCTGCGGCACGCGGTGCAGCTGCTCACGCCCGCGCACGTGCTGGCCAAGACCAACGGTGCGCGCATGCGCTGTGTGCAGTGCGAGGGGCGTCCCTGTACCACTCCTTACCTCACTCTTTACCAGGAACAAGCCAACCGGATGTTCTGAGCCATGGAACGCCGCAAAGTACCACATGCATGGGCATATTATCCATATGATGCCCGCTGTTGCCCAAGAGTTATCTGATGACAGACAGGAAAGATGGATCCAAGCATGCCTGGTCGCCAAGCCTGAAGGCAGCGCGGCTCCTCATCTGTGCTGTGTTGGCGAGCAGGCCGCGAGGAGGTGGCGCGCGGGGATGTGGAGGAGGTGCACGCGCTGTTCCGCGACGCCAAGTTCACGTCGCGGCTGCTCGCCGAGCAGGCGGACAAGTATGTGTCATGATGCGGCTGCCCTTGCGGGAGGCAGTCGCCAGCACTGCTGCAGATTGATGTTGCTGCGGGGGCAGTGAGTGGCGAGCAGCATGCGTCGGCCGGCGACCAGCGCGCATTTGCGCAAAGCTTTGGTGGTGAGAGGTGCGGTGCGCGGTTGTCAGCTGGCCAAGGCATGACACGTGGATAACCTGTCAGAGCTTGGAGGGCCGCGTGGCTCAGAAAAGTTGATCGTCGAATATGGTTTAGATTCCTGAACTGCCTGTTGAGCTATGTCAATGAACTTTGCAAACACTTGTGCTGTCCTACACTAGCCATGCAATTCCGCCAACACAGTAACAGACGTGGGAGTGCAATACTGGTGTGCTGCAAAGCGTCGGTGTGACACCTACAGATAGATGAGTAGATGATCTATTCCAATCTCTCTGCGCATGCGACACCAAGAGGGGCGCTGCTGTCGATGCGCATGCAGCTGCTGCACTGTCCAGCATAGCTGATAACACCATCAGTGGCATTACAGCAATGCAGCTGGCAACGCAGTGCCGCAAATCCAGCCGGACATCACAGCATCCTTCAGCACCCCCTTGACGCCCTATGACCTGCGACACAGCTAACTTTACAAAGAGCTGCTGATGATACACACAGCCTCGCCCGAGCTGGCTCACAGCTTGGGCTTGGGCGCCAGGCCCATGGCCCGCGACTTTGCCTCCACGCCCCGCGAGGCGCGCGAGACGGCGCCGCGCGGCACCGCGGGCGGCCGCCACAGCCATGCGGCGCCGTCCACCACCAGGGTGTCGCCTGTCCCGAGGGCGATGCTGGTGAGTGACGAGCAGGATGGCACCCGCCATAAGCACCTACTTTCAGCCCAATCCAAAGTGCACACTTGCACGCAGCCTATCAAGCTGAGTGCACGGTGACTCGCATGAATGCAACATGCTCTAGATCGTGCACGACCTCACGCCTGTGACTACCAGGCGCATTTGCTGCCACCATAAGACCAGTAGCGTATGCTGCTATGCTCACCGGTGTGGCATTTAGTGAATCCTTTTCACGTCAGAGCCCAGCCCTTGCAGCAAGGAGGCGCGGAAGCGCAGAAGTGCGCATGAGGCCAGGCCAGCCGGGGTGGCGGGTGGCGGACCGCTGATGAAGCGCGCGGCGGGCGACGCCAGGAACACGGCCGCGATGGCGATGTCCCACTTGGCGCCCACGTGGCCGACGGGGATGCAGGCGGCGACCGCGCGGTTGACCGCGTCCTCGCCGCCGTCCACGCCCGCCAGCTTCTGCAGGCCTGCGCGGCTCGTAAACATGGCGCCTGTCTTGGCTGCCCCTCCCCGCCCGCCCGCACCTGCAGACAGCATGGCCGGCAAGGCAGGACCGGCGCATGTGACGGGCTGTGAAGGACCCGTGTGTGGAGTGGCAGGGCTGGGGCGCAAGCAGTGCCTGTGACACATGCTGCATGCAAAAGATGCCTTCACGCTGCACATGGCGACCGTCTCCCGGGTCTGCTATGAGTTTAGTGTGAGCACTGCAGCCCCATGGAAGCCCAATAAAGGGCGTTCAAGCCTGTGCACGGCAGGCGGCCAAGCAGGAGGCACCAGCGGTGCCGCCGATTGGCCCGGGCGCGATGCCGTTGACGCGGACGCCAAACTCGCCCCACTCGACTGCCAGGCTGCGCGTGAGGCTGTCCACGGCGGCCTTGGCGGCCGATGCGTGCGCCTGGCGCGGACAGCAGCGGTGCTCAATGCCGGCCGCCAGGTCGCAAGCTTAAGCCCTCCAGAATGCCAGGCCTTACTTTGCCTGACCAGGCCCAGGCAACACCCGGGCACCTTTCAGCAGGTCCACAGCTCGGGCGCTGACACATCAGGTTGCAAGCCAGGGCAACAGGCACCCTGAGCAGGAGAACGCGAACGGAGGGCTGTCGCCAGATGCGAATTCCGCCGCAGCGCACAGTCTCGTTGATGCCATCATGAGGCATACGACGTTGCACTTGGCGCAGAGTGCTCGTGTGTTGCGCCAGGTTGTCACTATGTTGGAGCTTCAACAAGCTCCAAGTGGCTCTCGCTAACGCCCACGCTTGCGCCGACACACGTGCTGTACCACGCGGGGCGCCTTCCCTCGCGCCGCCTCCCTATTCGTCCTGCCAATGCGTCAACCGGGACACGCCGTAGCATCTTATAAAGTCACAGGCGCTGCTCGGTCGCCTACGGTCCGGAAGCCCTTGGGGCCTGCGCAGGACCCGCGCGCGCGCCTGCCACCAGGTCGCGCCGTAGTGCAGCGTGGCGCTGATGTTGATGACCGCGCCGCCGCCCGCCTTGCGCAGCTCCGGGAAGGCCGCGCGCGAGGCGGCGAACGTGCCGAGCGTGTCGATCTCCATCACGGTGCGGAAGCCGTTGGCGCTCAGCTCCTCCGCGGCCGCCTGGCCGCGCGGGGCGCGTCAGGAGAGGAGAAAGGCAAGGCTCGCCGGGAGAAGGGGCGGTTCGGCAGAACGCGCGCGGGGCCGCAGCGGCGGCCGCGCCAATCGGCTCCCCCTCGGCTGTCCGGTCAGTTAGCAGAGCAAGCTACGGGAACAGGTCTGCCAGGGTCAGGCTGTCAGGGTCAGCCGCGACCCGCACGCCGGCTGTGCTCAGTTGTCAGAGCCTGTGCTGGTGACGGGTGAAACACAGCCTTGCCAGCAGTTATTCAAGATGAACGTGACAATCCAAGGTTGCTAAGGCGCACAGCCTGTGCTCGGGGACCAGCATGCATCTACTGTGCATCGGCTGCTCAGCAACACGCAGGGTGACCCTCTGCCACCCAACGCAATTCCAAAGCGGGTCGCTGAGCGTGCAGGCTGCTGACGACATGCGGTGCACGTTCACGGAGGCGCGCCACAGCCACCCAGGCGCCTCCACGGCGGCACGGCCAGCTGTGCCGCACCAGGAAGTTCCCGGCCGCGCAGTTGACCAGGATGTCGAGCCGCCCGAAGCGGCCCACCGCCTCGCGGACCCAGCGCTCGCAGTCGTCGGCCTTGCGCACGTCGCCCTGTGCGCGCGCCGCGCCGGCGGCCCGGAGCCTGAGTTGGTTGCGTGGTTACACCTGAACAGCACCGCCGAGACCCTGCGTGTCTGCTGCCGCTCTGTCCATACTGCCTAGCACGAACTGAGCGGGCCGCCGGCGTCAATAGGTGACAGTGACTGTGTCAGTGTGTTAACCTCAGGCAGGCGACAGCTGTGTAAACGTGGGCAGAAAGACCACAAGGCAGGTACAGTACAAACGCCAGTCCGCAGCCATGGGCAGCACCTGCACGCCCAGCGCGGCTATGCCCTCGCCCGCCAAGGCCGCGCACGAGTCGGTCAGCACCTGCTGGCGCCTCCCGGTGATGACCACCTTGGCGCCATGGAGGCCTGCGACATTCAGCAACACAGTGGTCTTCCTGTTTGACACCACCCGGGGACCTTTGGTGCTCGACGATCACGACCCTCTACAAGCTATAGTCCATGCACTCCACATGCACCAGACCAGGGCGCTCACCTAGCTGCCGGGTTATCTCGTAGCCAATGCCGCTGCCGCCGCCCGTGATCAAGGCAACCTGCACGCGCCGCTGCTGCTCAGTCTTGCTCGCCATGGGCGCTCCTGTCCTGGTGCGGTGTATTTGCACGAGAGTCACCTTGCCAGCGAGGACGTTGTCACGGAAGGGCGAGGGGCTGGGCGTTGGCGGGGCAGACATGTCAGCTACGACGGTGGCGGAGCTGCTTCCCTTCCCGAGCGGAGTGGATGCGTGCTGCGATGCAAACGCGCTGAAGAGCTTCACTCTCAGCTACACAGATCCATCAGCATCGAGCACGGAGAAATAATCAAGATGCTGCTCGATAAAGTTGTGACCAAGTTGTCTGTTGCCACCGACTGCATTGCTTCTGGGGGCACCCACGGCCGCTGAGGAACGCTACAATAACGTGGTCGAGGCTGCAGGCCATGACCTCCCATTCAAGCAACTTCGAACAGTACCATTGTGCATGAAAATAATATCATGCCTCCTTGTGCTGCCACTGGAGAGGAGGCAGGCAGGCAAATCAGAGGCTTCTTGAGCCAACCAAGGACAGGATTTGAGTGTGCGCATTACATGCGTATTGCAACCCCTGCACCCACAGACGCATGTAGCGACCACACTTACAACGTACTGTGTCAGCCATCATCACGTGTGAAGCATGGGCGCCCACGCTCGCTTACATGCAGCTCACAAAAAAATATGAGCCGCACTCGGTGAGACTCGAACTCACGCACCTTTCGGTACACACTAGCAGCGCTAGTTTAGCAGGCGTGCGCCTTAACCACTCGGCCACGAGTGCTCACTGACTCGGGTTGCGTTGCAGGCATATCTCGTCATGTATGTCCTGTCAAATCGATGCATGTATTACGTTGGCTGCCTCTGCAGTGTAGTGCGCGCGGATATGCACTGCAGGCCGAGAAGCAGTGCCTGGGCATGCCGCACCTGGCAGTGTGCGTGTTTGGCTGCCATGCATCTGACGCTGCTCCACTGCTTGGAAGAGCGTCAAGCGCAGTCCAGCCGTGCGCAAACCAGCCACTGTTGCTACTTGGACTGCAAGCAGAATCAGTGGTGGCTGGATTCACATGTCTGGACTGCGTTGATGCTCTTCTAAGCAGTGGAGCAGCGCCAGATGCATGGCAGCCAAACTGCCAGGCAGAGCCAACCCATCCATGGCTTGCATAACCCTGGCAAGTCAGATACGGCCTGTGCTTGCATGGCACATGACAGGCCCATGATAAAAAAGCACATGTGATTGTGGCTGGAGAGGAGCGACATCAAAGCCCTGCAGCTCCGCTTGAGCCTTGCATTGTGGCTCCATGTCGTGTTCCTCCAACACGAGGAGGCGGGTGTGTGCTCACTCGTGCTCCGAGCCGGATTCAATCGCTTCCAGAGCGCACACCGCAGTCCTTCTAATACTTGGTTGGACATCACCTAAGGCGTAAGAGCAGGACAAGATGGGCAGACTCGCAAACTCTCCCGCCGAGGCGCTGGTAGTCATGGGGCACTGGACCTGCATCGTTCGCGCTCTACCCGAACATGCTGGCAGGCAAAGAACAGCTCAGCACTTACTAGCTTTGCACGTACGCTCACAGTTGTCGTCCACGTCAGCTGCAAAACTCTCGCACCATGCGTCATCGTGGTTGCTTGTGCATGCCCGCAGCCAGGCGCTGTGCCCCGCTGGCAGCCACAACCCGGCGCAGCCCCGCTACCGCACTGCACACAAGCGTGCACGCATGCAGCCACTGCGCAGCACGCTGCCGGGCGCCGCGAAGCACCGGTGCCGCTTAATGCACGAGCGCGCCGCTGGGGTATAGGGTAGGGTTAGGCGCTTACTGCGTGGGATGACCGGCGCGTGTCAGACGGCGGCGGAAGCCATCGGGCGAGCTCGTGGCGCGCGACGCGGCGGGCTTGGACGGCGAGCGGGAGTTGCTGCCGGACTCGCTGCTGCTGCCGGAGTCGGTGCCGCTGCCAAAGTCGTCCGAGCGGTCGGAGCCGGACGCCGAAGACCGCGACGAGCCCGAAGACGACGAGGAGCCAAACGCGTCGTCGGGCGCCTGCAAGCGCCAGCGCGTCCGCACTGTGAGCCGCCAATAAGTGCTGACAGAGATTGCTCTGCGCTGCACCAGCGGCCAGGTGCATTGCACAACTTGCAGACTACGTGACGGTAGTGAAGCGGTTCCCTGAAGTGAGGTAAAGATCAGCCACCACTGCGTCTCTCAGAGCGCAACGCAACGTCTCTTGGGCTGCACAGGGCATCCACAATGTCATTGTGACCTCACAGTGCTTGTCACTATACACATCACTGCGCACTGTCTTCACTGCAAATTTATCCAGGCAAGCAGGCACGCACCATCCCTGCTCACACGTCGGCCACCGCCCCAGAGTCTGCGGCAGGGCACTTGCAAGGACACAAGCTCTGAGGTGGCGCATGCTCGGCGCGCAGCACCACGGGCGGGGACGCAGCGCGGCGCGCACCTCGGCAGCCTTCTCGCTCTCGCTGCGCTTCGCCCGGCTGCGCTCAACGACCCCCGCGACAGGGTGTGTCATATGAGGGTATGGGCAGGCTAGGCGCGCACCTGCGTGTCCTTCTTGGTCTCGCTGCTCTGCGGGCGCGCGCGCTCGACGACCCACGTAACGTTGACCAGGCACGTCGGGTTGGGCAGCTTCGGGTCGGGCTCGGCCTCGTCAGCCTTCGCGGGGTCGCGGTGCAGGTGGCCTGCAAACGCACTCGCGCGTTTGTTCGAGTGTGCATGAGCGAGTGTGGGGCACACTCAGGTTGAGCTCCACCGCGTGTGCTGCTCTGGATATGGCGCAGCAAGCCCGCGCATGCGCTCCAATGGACGCCGCTGACTGCTTCCGCTAGGATTCAAATGCATCTGCACCACGCCCGGTGCCCAGCTCCTTGCACGGTCGCCAGGTAGGGGGCGATGATACAGCCACCGCCTTGAGGCAGATGCTGCGGGTAAGCACACTTACATGGCGTGCCGCATGAGGCGTGCTGCACAGCACAACCATTCTGCCCCACCCGCAAATGGCAGGCTATAGGACACGGTGCCAATGGTACTTACGTAGCTAGGCAAAGACACCTGCTACCGGTGCGTTTAACGCCACTAAGGCGCGCTGCACGGCGCGGCAAGAGCGGCCCCGATAACATACGCGCACAACTTTAACAAAGGCGACAGTACTGCCCGTGCATACGTCCGTGGGCACGTCGTACGGACAGTGCTGCAAGAGTGACCCATCCACGACCGCGCGCACCTATGACGAAGGAGACGGAGCTGCCGGTGCGCGCGTCGCTGGGCACGGCGTAGCGCGCGAGCAGCTGCGCGCGCTTGGACCGCGTGGTGAAGCGGAAGCCGTCGTCGTCGGGGATGGCCGACTTCTTGGGCTGCGCGTGCGGGGAGCCGAGTCAGACCGGGCATCCAATGCTGTGCACAGCAGACCTAAAGCTGCCGCCTTCTTGGGCTGCGCACGCAGAGGCCTGAGCGAGACCGGGGCTGCGCTGCTGTTTCCAGAAAAGCTGCAGCAGTCACCTTTCCAGGGGCTGGCGCACGAAGCAGCAGGCCCGTGAAGCCTGGCAACAGCTCAGATAAGCGGAAGAGCACAGATGAGGCCCAAAAGTGAGCGATGCGTACAGGGCAGGATGCGTGCCACCCACGGGCAGGCTCATAAAACTGGAAACAGCTGATAATGCGCTTGCGGCGCGCTTCTCTCTTTCTTGCCTATCTTGCCTCTTTTCCCAAGGGGCGTATGCAGCAGCGCGTGGGCCGCGCACCGTGAGGTAGTTGGCCTCGTTCTTGACGTGCAGGGTGAGCTGCGACGTCTCGCCCTTTGTGACGCGGATGATCAGCGGCGAGTTGGCTGCGCGGCGGATGAGACACACTGTTTCAGGGGCCCGGTGCTGCAGCTGCATGGGGGCAATGCCTTGGCCAGGTCGCTACGCATTTCTTTCCATGGCTATGGGCCCCTCACCACAAAGCTACTTTTTGTCAAGTAATTTTGTAAAAGAGAACCGCAGCAGAGCACACTGCAGGTCCGTTGATCCACTGCCACAAGTGCAAAGCTGGGCATCGTTGCCCTGACAGGCTGCGCTGCTGAGCGGGGGGCCGCACCCGTGTCGGTGCTGTCAGTGAAGTTGCTCAGCACGCAGTTCTGGGGGCACTTTTTCGCGTCAGAGTCGCTGTTCTTCACGGAGTATGGCACGCAGCCCGTGGGCAGCGCCACCTGCACACAGAGGCCCGAAAGCGTCAGGCCATGTCGGGCTGGACCGCATAGCACCAGCCAGTGGGCAGCACAACCTGCATGCAGAGGCCAGTGAGCGTCAGGCCGTTGCGACACCTGTCGGATTAAACGACATAACACAAGCCACAGCAAGACTCCCTCCGCTCCCTTCCTCATTCGCTCCAACGCTTGCAGGCCCTGGCAGTGGCTGGCTGTACTCCAGCAGTACTACAAGCTCGGGGGGAGGGCGCACGATGATGGAGGCGTTGGGGTACGACGCAGTGTTGGAGGGTGACAGCCTGACGGTGCTCAGGCTGCGCCCAGAGCGTGCACCTGCAGCCACACGCATCAACCTCGAAACAGCACCCAGCAACATGATACACGCACCAGCGCCTCATTGCTCACCACGCAATCGCCGCGGTGATGAATATCATTGGACAACAAACACCAGGCTGATATGTCAGAGCGCCAGCAGACCAGGAGTCAAACGCAAAGTCACGCAGTCGGGCAAGGAACGGAAAGAACGCTCACCATAAGGAAGGCTGTCTGCGGAAACTCCGCAGGCGCATGCCAGCAACGCCAGCAGCCACACTGCCTGCATTCTGCACAAACACATACAGCTTGTTAGGACAGGAATGCACGCACGGGGGCGACGTCCGGTTGCAGCTTCCTTCACGCATGGTATCATGGGGGTCCACTGCACCCACAAACCCACCACTGCACACTACCAATTAAGGCACCTCGTCCTGCAGCAGCAACACGTGAAGAGCTAGCAGCAATACTTGCCTGGCAGATGTGTAAAGGAGGTCAAGTCCTCTCAGAGTCAGCTGCCTCGGTGCGTGATCTATATCAAGACAATCACAGATCAGTGGGTTCTCACGTCTCCATTTAAAGTGTGCATAAGGCGACCATCAGTGTGCATCAGAGGCGCGTCGGCCCACCCAACCCTAAGAGCAACAGAGGGCTGACCCTTGCTTGCTCCTGGATGAGCTGCTGGAACTCGACGCCTCTGTTCAGCTGCACTCAGATGTGCAAGCTCTCACCAGCATTCTCACGAGAAAAGGGCTGCCTAGTGCGATGCATGACACAAGACTGACAACACCGATTTCCAGATACCGCTCCAGCTGGCACCTGCATTGCGCTTACAGCTTCTACTCGCATGCCAATTGCTGTATTTGTGATGTGGCCAGCATGCTGTGCATGCGACGCCCCAAACCTGGTTCAGCGGGCAGCAGCCACCCCACAATTTGCATCCGCTCGCACAGACAAGTTCGGAATGCTAGACGGCACCGGTGAACAAGGAAACCAGACGTCTGCTATGCTACCTCACCTCTCACCCCTAGCCAGAGTCCTCAATTGAGGCGTAGAAAAACCGGTTCCCAGCACCGCGCAAACAGATTCAAATACAGGTAAACGCGCACGGGGAGGGGGCGCGGGCCAGCACGGAGCGCCCCCGCATTGCAAATGCACACAAAAGCACCACCTCTACACAAGTCTGGTGGCGCAGCCGCCCTCTCCCGGGCACACAGCATGGGCAACACAAGCTCGGGGCTGCATGCAGCCTGTGCAGCTCATGAGCACGCTTAGGCCCAGACTCCCTAGCTCGCGGGCTTGCTGCGCCACATGTCCTGTGCAGAACCTGCCACGGGACAACCTAGCCCCACTCATTTGCTGGAGAGCACGCCAATTTTGGGCTAGAAACAATGGCCAACACGTGCTGACACTGCCAGCCAATGCCAGCACGCGCTGGCTGTAAGTGCAATATGTGCCAATACGTCGGGCGTCCGAGCTACCTGCCATGCCTGCAGCTAAGCGCCGCGCTGCCGAGGCCCTGCAGCCGGGCAGCTACAGATCTGCCGGCGCAGCAACGCTCATGTGCGCTTCCTGCGTTCAACCACCTATCGCAGGCGCCTGCGCTCGGCCCTGGCAGGGTACCACCAGCACAGCGCCGCACAGACGAGTCTCAAAGCGCCAGCTCCCAGAAGAAGGCGCAGAGGCTGTGCAAGCCCGGGCCAGTACAGCCCGGAACCCAGCGCGTGATCAAATAGGCTCCAAAGCCCGGCACCCACGCAGCAGTTAATCGCTGCCCGCCTACTGCAAGCAGTGCATGCGCCTCGGCGCGGCACAGGCACAATTGCGACGCGCGCTCACCTCGGCAACTCTGTTTTATCCACACATGCATCACAGCACCGCCCTGAGGGAAGCCTGACACCACAGCCATGAGCCATTGCTGGCAGCCCTGGGCGCATGCCCCGCCACGGGCACCACTGAGGCGCCTCACAAGCTCGAAGCGGCCATATATCCTAGCGCCCCGCCGCAGGGCTCCTGACAGGCGGCCCAGCGGCCGCAAACCCTTGCAAGGGTTCTACCGAGATGCCCGACGCAGCATAAAAGGCGCTGAAAGCCCTTCCAAACCCTGGAGCAGGCGCTGCACCCACACTGCCCACACCAGGAGGGTCAGCAGACAGGAGCTGCGCGGGGGCGCCCGCAGGGACTCCCGGAGCAGCGTAGGTTGTGAGGCCCCTGATGGAGCCCGGAGAGGGCGCGGCGCCCACGCCGGGCGGGTCGGCCGCAGCCGCCAGCCGCACGGCGGGCGCAGGGCCGCTCGCCGGGCTGCCAGGGAACCCCGACCCTGCTGACGGCACCGCAGCGGAGGGCGCAGCCGCGGGCGAGCTCGAGGTGGGCCCCGCCGCGGCCGGCCCGGCCGCGTCGGCGGCGAGCGGCGCGATTGCGGCCGCCGTCACCTGGGTATTGGCGCTGCCTGCTGGCGCGCACTCTGGGTACAGCTTGGGCGGCCTGCGCGCTGGCAGAAAGCGAGTCACGCAAATGGACACTCAGCTGGGTATTTAGCAATACGGCGCTGATTGCAGGCGGTCTCACCTGCCTGCGGACCAGGCAGGTCCCATGACGCCGCGGCTTCACAGCAGCTACACCTTGAGGAGGGCACAGCGCTCGTTGCAAGCACAACGCGCAAGACGGTGAGGCAGGCATACTACAGCCGGGCCCAACAAGCCACAGCCGCCTCTGCGTGCGCCACATGCCCCCACACAGTGATGCCGTCACAGCTTGCACCGGAGGCAGGTGCAGGGCGGCTGCGCTGCAGCATACAGAATGATGCAGTGACGCACGCGCGAAGGCGCGTGAGCTGCTCGTACGCGTATGCGATGCGGAACATGCGTGGTTCGTCAAAGGGGCGCGCCACAACCTGCGCGCGAGAGGAGCGGCGGGCTCGCGGTCAGCCCCCAGAGAGGCCGTGCAACCTGCTGAACGACACCCCTTCCTGCGCTCTGTAAACACGAGTGTATACATGGCGTGCATCCTCGCGCTCGCGGAGGAAGCCATGGACGTGTCAATTGGCGGCTGGTCATGGCGTGCCTGAGTGAAACTGTGATGAAAATTATATGTGTTTCGTGGCACAGCGAGCATGGCCAAGGAGGGTTGGCAAGCAGGGCCGCCATTGGCAGCAGAGTAGAGCAGACGAGCAGCAATGGGCTGAGCAGTGCTGCCCATGCGCCATGCGCTGCCGGCAGAACCAGGGGCCTCGCATGCGCGGCACATGCAGGTAGTCATGCTGCGAGCGCGCGCCTGCAGCGAGGTCGGCAGCGCCTGGTGGCTGGTGCTGTTGGTAAAGCCCATGGGCACCACGATCGCGGGCGCGCCCGTGGGCGGCGGGATCTGCGGCGAGTCGTTGCCTGCGCGGGCGCGGGTCGCTTCAGGCTGGTTATGCTCGTTAGAAGGCTTCACAGCCATGTGGCGCAGCTTCATGACATTACCTAGCCAGGTGATAATGAAAAGAGTGTGAAGAACAGGCAAGCTGTGCATGGCGAAAGCTGCCACAGTGGTGATCACATCTGCACTCGAGCAGGCTCTGCACCCCCAATCGAAGCTTATGCGCCACACCGGGTTTGGCAGAACCTGAACAAAGACAGTATGAGTTTACACGTAACAGGCTGCAGCGCAGTGCGCGCCGTCAGGGGACGAGTAGTCGCCGACCAGGCGCGCCACGTTGGCCCATGTGGGGTAGACCAGCACGTCCACGCCCGCCGCGTCCATCGACTCTATCAGCCTCTGCGCACAGAGAGTTGGCTGCATCAGCATGCGCATGTGTGAAAACAACTCATTTACAGGTCACAGGTCACAGCTGTGGGTCCTGCATTGTCGAAGTCATGGAGGAGGTCACAGGTTGTGAGATTTTGCCACCCACACACATCTAATCTGAACACTGCTGGCACACTCCTGCAGAACAGGGTATGGTTCTGGCACACGTGCGACCACCAGCTACGCACCTTTCGGAACTCCACACGGCACGGGTTCTGGTAGAACTCGGTGCAGCCGCACATGGCGCCCTGCCGGAGGAGGCTGCTGGTGTGCTTTGCATCACCACCGATCATGGGCTGTGCGCAAGCTCAGCGCAGCACAAAGCTTTGTCTTTAACTTGTGGGTATATGCACATATGAGATGCCTGCCAGCGTTTCCAGCTTTTCTCTAGGGACATTTCAAGAGCCCAGGAGCACGCGCGTACCCACAATTCTAACTGCCAACATGGTAAGCAAGGCGCCCCGCAACATGCGCTCATTGGTAGCAAGCACGCCACCACATTGCAATGCCTGCGCCCATGCACCACTCCCTGCGCCCAATGCGCGCGCGTGCTGATTGACGAATGACGTGGCGGGGCAGTGACACGCACGCCTGGCGCCCATGGCGCACCTCAGCACGTAGGTCGGCGGTGGGGTACTTGGCGGGCGGCTCAGTGACGGACATCCGGAGCGCGATGGACTCATTGATTGCCGGGTGGTACAGCCCGTCTGCCACGATGGCCTGCACACAGGCGCACGCTGTTGGGCAGCAGGCAACGCATGCAAGGGACCAATGCAAGGTGCAAGGGCTTGCTTATCTACCGCAGGTAGTAGCACCCCTCGGCATGAGCACACGCACAATGCATTGTCCTGAGCTGCTGCAGCGACCATGTTACAGCATGATGCAGTGGCACAAATGAAGGAAAACCCTCCTGCATGTGCTATGACATTGTACGTCTTGCTGCATCAGGCACACTCCTTGAATGTATTGACCGCGGGGGGTGCGCAGGGAAGCACACACGCACAAGGTGCCACGCCTGTGACATGAGCTGACCTGAACAGGCCTGCTACGGCAGCGCACGCACCTCGACAGTCTTGTACCGGCTGCCCGCGCGCGCCAGGTAGGCGTCGACATCGAAGCGGAAGTGCGCGACGCAGTTTAGGTCCTCCCACTTGCCCGCCAGCCCAAACCCTGTGTACCTGCGCCGCGCGCGCGTGCCGCGTCACGGACCTACGACGGGGCGCACCTGCAGGTGTGAGGTGGATCGGGGTTGCGATGGGGCATGAAGACAGAAACGCACGTGCCCACAAACAGCGACCACAGGCACGCTCTCTGGTGCAAGCTGCGTGTCGACACTGCGGCCGCCACCAGCGTCGAGGCGCGCACTTGTCCAGGCACGGGCACGGGCCAGCAGTAGTTGTGGCTGTAGCTGCGCACCAGGCATTGGTCTTGCCGTCCCAGTCGCGGTCGCCCAGGCTGTTGCCGCGGATGCGAAAGTCCTCGATGATGCGCGCGCCCGCGCCTGCCATTGCGTCCAGCGCCGCCTGGAACAGCCGCATGACCTCCGGGTCTGCGCTGCTGTTGTCGATCATCTGCCGCATGACGCCAATCCGCGCGCCCTGCGCGGCGGGGCCGCGCCTGTTATGGGCTGCGCTGCACACTGGGCAGCGCGCAGCTGGCAGCCGCATACAGTGTAGCGGGCATGGCCTGGCGCTTACGGACACGTGCAGGGATGACATTACGGTGCATCTGCTCGTGCTTTCCCTCATGGTCCATAGCCAGACAGAGTCGAGGGGTAGGGTAGGCCTGACGACTGATCCCTGACGTCAGACGCCAGGCTGCGGGTGCAAGACACGCAGAATGAGCAAGCACGCCCAGCATCGCTGTCTGCCTGGGTGCGCGCGGCCGCGCGTGCAGCACCTTGAGCCCGCTGGCGTCCAGGAACTGCGTGTAGTTGGCCGGCAGCGACGCGTTGAGCGCCAGGTGCGTGAGCGGGTCGCGCGCGTCGTAGCCGGCCAGCGCGCCGAACATGCGCGCCGCGTCCTCCACCGAGCGCGTGACCGGGCCCACCACGTCGCTCGTGTTGTCCAGCGGGATGATGCCCGTGCTGCGCGGTGCAGCCGCTCTTGCTATTTGCACTCTGTGCTCCAGTCACTGAAAGCCCGTCTCCTGCCACTGCTGTTCAGCGGGCTTGCGTCAATGCTGCTCACTGTGCAGTGCAACTTGAAGTAATTCTCCGCCACGTAAGCTGCGCGTACCGCTGAGCAGAGCTGCTGATGGCATGACTGGGCCGTCATATCGCTTGTGTCGTTTGGTGATGCCACGCCCAGTGAGACAGCTATGCCGCTGACCGCAAACCGTGTATCGCACGAGGTGCAGAGCAGAGACGGCCTGACAAGGTGGGCTGTGTACCAACGCAGAGAGAGGAGGAGGTGATTGCACTGCGGCACGGCCCTTGCACCTTCACATGCATCTCAGCACGGATATACAAGCTCACAGTATGCAAACAAGCACAGCTGCCTATCAGGGGGAGGCGCACCGGCTGGACAGGCCGAGCGATGGCCGGAAGCCCACCACGCCGCAGTGCGCGGCCGGCCCGCGTACAGAGTTCCCAGTGTCGGTACCGATGCCCACCATTCCAAAGTTTGCCGAGACGCCTGCATGGCGCACACCAAACAGCCTTCAGACTTGCACGGGTTGCTGACTCCGTCCTTCCCCGCCGCATATCTTGCCAGACGCACAGCCCGCTGTGCGGCACTGAGCATTGCTGCGCGGCCGAGCACAGTCATGCGTCCGGACACAGCTGGCACAGCGCAGCCGTGAAGAGACACGGGGTGCGCGCCGGCGGCCACGCCGCCGCTGGAGCCGGCGGGCACGCGGTCGGTGTCGTACGGGTTCCGCACGACGCCCGCGGCCGAGCTCACGCTGTATAGCGGCGACAGCGCCCACTCGCCCATGTTGGCCTTTGCCAGCACGATGCCGCCCGCCGCGCGCAGGCGCTCCACCTGCGCGCCGGGGCCCGTATGCTTCAGGGTCCCCACCCTACCCTAACCATATGCCCCTGGTGGCCTTGGCCAGCAAAATGCCGCCCGCCGCGCGCAGGCGTTCCACCTGCGCCGGGGCCCGCTCGCGCTTCAGGATATAACCCTACCAACCCTACCCAACCATATCAGCCACCGGTGCAGCTGCACGCCCACCTTGAGCAGCCCCAAGTTCAGCCAAGGCCCTGTCCCCGCCCTTTCCTGGCGCACCATGCATGCACAGACGCACCCGCCAGCCGCCGCTGCCTGTATGCCTCAGCGCAAACAGGGCAGAGCGCGGGCAGAGCCGCGCGAGCAGGGCAATGCCGCCGGGTCGCACCGGCTGCGCATCGCGCTGCGGAAAGTTGTCCATGAGCGCGATGCTGCCGGCCGTGGCCACCATGCCCACGGTGTCAAAGTTGTCCTTCACGAGCACGGGCACGCAGAACAGCGGCGGCAGCGCCTGTCCCGAGCGGCGCGCCTGGCGCAGCAGGGCGCAACATCTCGAGTACAGCCTCACTCAGTCTGTAAGGAGCTGGCTTCTGCGAGGTGACCCATGCGGGCGTGATCGTGGCCCCTGACACGCAGATGGCTCTGTGTCTGTTCACCAGACAGTGCTCTGGCCTTCCCCTTCCACACAGCCCTGTGCTGGATGAGAGCTTGCACACTAGTGCAGACGGTGTGCAAGGCACCGCACAAAGGGCTCTCAATCAGCTCGGAAGGAAAGGGTCACGGAGCACGTGGCAGAGAGCGCGCACTACACCGCCGCCAAAGTGCAGGCTGCAGCTGAGGTTCAGGGCCCGCAGGGCGCGCCTGCAACAGCTCGGCGTCCTTCTGCGCCGCTGAGTCATTTGCGGTGGCGCTGACCTCCCGGATAGTGTTGAGCGCGGTCTGCTGGTCAAAGCTGTAGATGCGCTGCGCGGCGCAGGCGGCAGTTTGAGTCAGGGCCTAGGAGTGTGTCCATGCACCATACTGACAAGCGTTCTCATAGTGCCACACCAGACCACCGTCTTCACTCAGGACTACCCAAATCTCGGCACTGTGCAAACCGGGCTGGCTGCACGCATGAGCATAAATGACATAGCACAGGACGTGCGCTGAGGCGCGCCCATGCATGACGTATACGCCAGAGCTGGCACTGCTGCTCAGCGGTCGGCATGCAGCCCTGCGAGACTCACTCGCAGGCTTAGGGTACCACCACGCTCAATGCAGGGGACAGATGCTCAGCCAAAACCTCCCACCACAGACGCGGGCTTGCCTGCATATACGCGAGCACGAGGTCTGAGCAGTTGAGCTTCCCGGCCAGCATGGCCTGCGCAGGGCGCCAGCTGCGCTTGGAAGCCTATCAGGTCACAAAATTGCAACCGATCCTCAACCTCTCACACATTCATGCTGCTGTGCATGCAAAAATGCAAAATTGATTGGGGCATGCTAGCTTTGGAACTGCAGCACCAGGCGCGGAGCACAGACGCGCGCTCTGCCCGCAGCTGTGCACTGATGACGGGCGCAGTGGACCACGCCGCAAGGCTTGCTTGGTGCAAGGACCACGTCACGGCCACACCGTGTGTATACACGTACACACTGAAGATAGTCTTGTACACCTAGCAAATGGAGTTACAACCACTCCTGGTTCCCCGCCATTACAATGGGGGCGCACCTGGTGCACGCCCGCGATGCTCGCCTCCACCACGGGCCACCGCGGCGCGCCGACCTGGCACATGCCGCGCACGCCGGCGACAGTGATGGCGCTGGTGGTGAAGTTGCTCGCCAGCGCGTGAGCGGCCGTCCCTGCACAGCGCGCCCCACCTCTCTGGCAAGCAGCGCAGAACATCCTCGACACCCGCTGCACACGTTTGCCGCTGCGCTGCCAGTGGTCCTCTTCAGAAAAGTGTGTGGGGCAGGCCAGACTGCACATCAGCCTCGCATGCAGCCCACAAGCACCTCATATGCCTGGTGCTCTCCGCAACAAGACTATGTCTTGGGTCGCCACCACACCAGGCAGTTCAGCACCCTTCCAATACATGCACTCGCAGGAGTGGCCGCACGGCAGCATGCCAAAAACGCACACGCACTTTGCCTCACTAATAGCTGTTACCAGCGAAGTGCAGAGCGCGAGGCCTGACCACCTGCCAAGCGCAGTGACAGCGAGGTGTGCACAAAGTGTGTTCATTAGCTTCTGAGGAGCTCCTTAAAAGCCTGTCTTTTGTTGTGCCACAGGAAGCTGTGAACACAGCTGATACCTTACTCCTCGTGCACAGCTGTGCACACTATGTGGCACGTGAATTGTCATTTGTCATAATAGCATCGCCGCAGCAGCCACACCCAGCCCACGGCTGCCTCACTGCGAGAGGGACTGACCTCCACCCCTCACCATGTTTCTGCATATCAAAAAGGTCGCAGCAACCTTGACACGCGCAAGGTCGGGCGGGTGCGCACCAGCGCATGCCAGCAGCGCCGCACATAGCCAAGCCCCCTGCCACGCTCTGAGCATGGCCACTCACGCACGCAGGCGCGAAGCTGCTCCAAGGTTGCATTCTGGTCTGGCCCCAGGCCAGCGGGTCCTCATTGGCTGACGAGCGCTGGCAGGCCTCTGACACAGCCGATCACCACATCTGCCCTTGCGCGCGGGACTTATGACGCAAGTTCTCCATCGTTGCTGAGACTGCTGTGTGCGCCTTTGCATTGGGCAACCCTAGGTAAGTAGAGCACCTGAGCACCATGCTGAGCTTGTGCACGACAGCATATCCATGCGCATATCTCATGGTGTCAATGCATGTTTGTATGCACAGGGGAGTGGCCGGCTGCTGCACCCGTGCCCGCGCACAGACCACCTACTTACGTCCGCGTGTTACACCATGTTCAGCACACTCCGCGGGTTTGCACTAGCATCAATATAGCATGAACAGTGGGCAATAGGGCAAAATCGTGACGCCGCGCTCAGAAGCAGCCCTTCAGGAAGCCAGGCGACGGCGAGGTCTTCCAGTGCGGCGGCGACGTCTTCTCCACAGACGGGTGCGCCTGTGCGGACGCGGCGCACAAATGATGACTACACACAGAACTCACCTAGACTAAGCGCGGATGCGGGCACAGCATACAGACCAAGGCTACACAGACCTCACCTTAACTAAGCACGGAGCATGCAGTACCACTCTCCATGCATTTGTGACCGATGAAGTCCGGGTCCTTGACGAGCGCTTTCTGACAACCCGATTGACTTGTTCTGGACACCAGAGCCCAACAGAGAACCTTTGCAGCAGATAGCGCAGCACTGTCAGCACTTCTGGCTGGTAACACACAGCTGCACCAAGCCTGGGCTGCACCTTCATGGTCTCTGCGTAGCGCTTGATATTGGGCAGGCTGTCCAGCGTGGCCTCCAGGCGGATCAGCAGCAGCACATATGGCGCCAGCATCACGTCTGTGCCCGTGCGCAGCACTTTCATCTCACCATGCATGCATTGCACAGCACCTCATGCGCACGACTTTTCCCTGCAGCGGCGCCAGGAAACCCATGGCTAGGCACGACTTTCTTATGATTCGAAACCAGTGCCCAGCACAACGGGCAGGATGCAGCATATGAGCGCACAGCAAGTGGCCAAAAGAACACCACATCGGCCCCAAGATACGCCAGCGACGAGTTCAACCTCACATGCATAGAAAGCATAGTAAGCACAAGGGGAGGCCTGAAACGCAGGTGCATGGTGGCACAGGCAGCAAAAGCTGTTGGAACAGCAAACTATGGCGCACCAGCCAGGGTGAACTCCTTGCCGGCTGCATATCCGTCTGACAGGTGCGCATCCCAGAGCAGGAGCTCCTCGTTCAATGCCGCGACCTAAGACCGCACAGTTTCAATGCGCTTGTATGAGCTTGTATGAATCTCAACTTTGTTTAATAAACACAGAAACACAAGATCCCATTGACATGCAGCAATCAAGAGAGATAGACAGTGATCCGTGGCACATCCAGTGTTAAAGTGCAAACTACAGCTGCTACGTACAGTCCAATTAAGCCAGGGAGGAGGGTGACATGTCAGATGCAGAGCCTGCAGGCCCCTAGGTTGGTCTCACCTTCTTCTCCCATGCCGCCTGGTCCTCCTCTGTCTTAACCTGCCCAAACATCTGCAGCGCACACATATCTTGTTGTCACTGCCAGTCCAAGCACCTCCTAGGCAGAGGCGTGCTCGAATGTATAGTGCACGCCCGGCAGCGCGAACAGCATGCAACAGTAAGCCACGCACTTGCGCATATAAACAATGGGTTATGTTACACGAACACCAGCAAGCCATCTGCGAAGGTGCACATAGCCTCCACACATGCAGCTGCACTCATCTCATTCTTTTGCAAGCACGCATACAGCACTGCCGAGAAGACAAAGCGCGCGACACGTACGCACGCATGCTCAAGCACGAGCTGTCAGGAAGGAGGGTGAGGACAGCAACCCAGCGTGTTGGTGCCGGCTCCACCCACCTTGGGGCGGAACACCTCGCTGATCTTGGCCGCGAGGACGTTCGACTCGTGAAAACGCTGCAGCGCCTGCGTGCCAGCAGCATGTCTCACCACGGTGCGTAGAGCAGAGTGCGTGCACGCAAGCACGGAGTCTGCATGGGACAGACTCGCATGCAGGAGCAAAGTTCTTGACAACACGATTGCCTGGAAACGCAAACGTCCAGGGGCGCGCACACCAGGCCAAGCGCCTTGCGGTCCTTGGGCATGAGCGCTGGCTCCGGGTACACTGTGTCCAGATACTGCCACCCGCGCACACAAACATCTGTGTCCTGCAGCCGCCGCAGGCAACGGCAACCAGTGCCAGCATGAAAACATACTGAAAAGAGCCTCAGAGTCGCTGAGCCTTGCACGAAGGTAAAGTGTTTGGAACACAAACTAACTGGCTGCAGTCTCCCTGTCAGGCCAACAAAACAGAGGCAACGGCCCGCAGCCCGCGCCTGCACAGCCGCGCCGGACTCGCACACCACCACACCGTTGTCGATCAGCGTGGGCACCTGTCCGCGAGGGTTGACAGCAAGGATGTCCATGCTCTTGTGCTCCTCTGCCGCGCACGACATTTATTACATGAGCGCCTTACATAAGTCATGCACAGGTGGAAAGTCGCCAGCAACACGACGCCCTCGCATAGCTTAACCTCACAGGCCTTACTCTTTGAGAAGTCACACTGCTTGGACGTGTACTGGAGGTCCTTCTCCGCGAGCGTGATCATCACGCGCCATGCGGGGGTGCTGCCGCTCCCCTGCAAAAGCATACATTCTTCATATAAACGTACGCAGGACGTTGCAGCTGCATACAACCATACTGTGACACTTTCAACGCAGTGCTATGCGCGTCCTGCTCACCCAGTAAAGTACCCGCTCCTCCGCCATGCCGCGAGCTATACACACGGGTCGAGTTGCCACAAAATGATACAAAGCGACACCTCCTCTGTTCGTTTGCTAAGTTGCACTGCCGGCAATGCTTTCAACTTCCGCTCGCTCTTGTAGTGCCTAATTAACTCCTAATAACCTAGTAGGTCCTCTCTACTGGCCACGGTGCAAGAGACTTAGAGCACCAACAGAAACCAATGCTTAGCCTCGCCACGGGTTCTTATCGGATAGGCTCGTTGCGTTCCACCGGCCAACACGCCGCAGGCCTGAGAGCACACGTGCCCGCTTTGCATCTTGATACTGCCGGCACGCACTCGCAAGCCTTTTGCCGGCAAAGAAAGCGCTGGCACTCTAGCGTGAGGGCGCTAACAACTAGACAGTGCGTGCCGCCAAGCCCGCACTGCCACCGCTGTGTCTCAGTATTTTTCATATATAAAGATTTGCATGCGCTGCCTTATTGCGGGCAAGCATGTTGACCAACGTTGTTTGCAGGCAAATGACGCTTGCAGAGGTGCCCGCTGCGGTGCTGCCTGGCACCCCGGCAACCTTTGCATTTCCGCCTGAGGAGCTCATCAGGAAGGCGCAGCAGCTGCACAAGGACGGCAGCGGCGTGCGGCAGCCGGAGCTTCTGGCAGATGACTTCCGCTTTGAGTTCCCCATCGTGAGCCTCAGCAAGAAGGTGCTGCGGGCCTCCACTGTCCCGCGCGCAGAGGTCGCCAAGGTCAAGCTCTGCTTATGAGCCTCTGTGAGCCTCCGCCTGTTGACGCTCCGCACAGCGTTGCTGTATCTGCTGAATACGAGCTTCACAGCACATACTGAAGAGTGTTTTTGCTGCCTCTGGCGGTATGGAGCGCTGGCAGGGAGTCCTGCGCGGGCTCAGGTTCTGCATGTCTCCTCCATGCGGCCTATATGAGCAGCATGCCATGCATCATGCAGGACTACATCAAGGCGGTCTCGTCCTTCAACCTCGACGCAGCCTTCCCCAACATGGACTCCCACGCCTATGACTTCCGCGTCGACAAGTACGAGCCGAACCGCGTGTGGTTCACCATCCGCAACACTGGCACCCACACCGGGCCGCTTCAGTTTCTGGGGCGCACCATACAGCCCACTGGCAAGGTGTGCAGCTGCTGGACATCACATGTGCCCTAGTTTTTTCATCAAACTGGGCGGCCAGCAAGTGTTGCTCTGGGTGCACCTAGCGCTTTACGCAGTATGATTGAGTGTTGTATACATGTCTGCTCCCGTGCAAGTAGCTGATCGGTATTTTTCCTGCTGTTGAAGGCACACTGGATGTGCAGGTGGTGTTGGGCGCTCCCGAGTGCCTCTCGTACACTTTCAGTGCAGACGGTAAGGTGACTTCGTTCACTGGTGCGCTCCTCCAGCCTGCAGATGTAAGCTACAAGGTGTTTTTGAATGCTTCCTCGGATCACATTGTAAGTGGAGGTCGACTCAGATCTGAAAGCGGACGTAGCTGATCGCTAGCTGATTGCTATCGTATCGCGTATGCGAAGATAAGCATGTTTTTGTCTCGGCACTCATGCAAGCCCATGGTTAAGCGTGTGTAACATCAGATGGAAGCGCGCAGGCGGGTACATCATGGACAGGAGGGTGGGCAACACGGAAAAGCTCGGCGCGCTGTTCGGCATCCTGGCGGCCATCGGCCACCCGCTGCCGACGCCCGGCACTCTCAAGTACGCGCTTGCACAGGCGGCGCAGAAGGTGTACGGCCTGGCCTCAGGTGCGCGTCTCCAAATATATTTGAGTGGTATGGGTATTTTGCTAGTGCCTAATGTAGATATTGCAAGCTTGAGTCCTTGTACAGCGCCTGTGCAAAGGTAAGCACTGCCTGTGAGAAACACAATTGCGCATGGTGTTGACCTGTGCATCTATGCAATCAACAAGCTGACACTGCATGCGTGCGTGCAGGTGCATGGCGCCTGGTCTTTGGCAAAGGGAAGGATGATTGAGGAAGGGCACTTTCTGATCTGCTGGTTGCTGTTCAGTCCTCATGCATGCATTTTAATTGCTGAACGGACCACTAATTATTTCGTAGGCTGCTGTGGTGAGCACATGCTATTGGCATTTGCTTGCTTACACTTGGGGCAATATCAGGGTGGATGCTGTTCTGGACAGACACAGTGCAATACAATGCACAATGTGTTGCACATCCACAAAATGCATTGAGCTGGCGGTGTGGCTGGAGCAGCATGTGTGGAAGGCACGCCAGTCAGTGCAGGGCTTTGACATATCCAATACCAACAGTGTACGGTGTGGTAGTGCAGCCAAGGCAGCCTTCACTCAGAGCCGGGACTGTGGTTTGGTGACCGATTCTTCCTTGTCCCTGTCAGGCAGACCCAGGGTCAGTGACCTGGGAAGCGCTGCCCAGGCTGCGGCGTCGCGCGCCGCATGCAGTGCCGCCGCCACGCGCGCCGCCACGCGGGCAGGGTCCTGCATCGGGCCCAGGTGCCCCAGGCCCTGGAACCTGCGCACAGCAGCGCGTTGCGTGGGCAGCCGTGAGCATGGCCGTGTACTGACAGTGACCCTACTGGCCCTGCCTTTCCTGTTGCTGGGCCATCATCGTGGAATGGCCTTTACGGTTTCGCAAGGCCAGCATCGCTGCAGGGTACGTGCTGAAGGAGGTGACCTCCTACACAGCATCACCCTCGACATGATGACCTCCACGCGCCTGCTTGAGCCTGAGAAGCCTCTTCTTCCCGCAGCAGGGGCGCAAACACGGGCGCAAACACGGCAGAAATGCGAGCCTGCTGGCAACCTTGCTGTGCCCGTGTGGCCGCCGAGAAGAGGCGCTGCCCCTTCTACCCTGCCATTACTCAGTTTCAGGCTCGGCGCACCGCTCAAAGCGTGCGCGCGGCAGTCGCTGCGCTATCAGCGGCGCGGCGCGCTCAAAGGCGCCATCCGCCCCAGTGCCGGCTGCGACCGTGATGGGGCACAGGACCCTGTGCTCCGGCAGCGCATCGGCGGCCACGCGCACGTTGCCGTACACGCGCGCTTCTGCCTCGGGCGAGCACGCCAGCTCGCAGCCGCCGTCTGGCGCACACAGGATTGATGGCTTGGATGAGTATCTGGACCAGTTTCTGATAGCAGGCACAGGATGCCCGCTTGGTGTGCACACACTGTGGCTCTTGACATTGCCGCAGCGCGCGCATGCTCGGTGTCTGCACACGCTATCCTTTCTTATTTCGAGAGCTTCCATAGTACACATTGTAATGCGTGTGGCACGGCTTAATCTCCCGCCCATAAGTACTTGGAACAAGAATCGGTACGTAACGCCCGTTCACCATGCAATATATGTCACATCAAAAAGCGTGCACTGAACTCTAGAAAACGCAGCACACTTGCCGCCAGGCTGTCACGGCCTGTCATTCTGCCTTGGTCTGTCAGCCTGCTGACCTTGCAAACCAACCCCCTTTTCACACACTGACAAAGGTTCCCCATGTATCACAAACGCGGGCGGACCTGGCGCATCGCGAAGGCCGTGGAAGACGTACGCGCGCAGTACGTCCGGCTGGAAGGACGAGAAAGGCGGCTTGCCGGCAAAGGACGCCAGCGCCGCCTCGCGCGAGGCGAACCGCCGCCGCCGCCGCAGCGCCAGCTGCTGCATGCGCCGCGAGTTGCCCCTGCGGCAGGGCAGGAACGTGGCACAGCTGGCGGAACGACCAGATCCGCTCTCCTCAAAAATATATGAATCTTAGTATCCAAGGCGGCCCCACATGCGGTTGCTGCATCCCGCTCCAGGCCACCTTGCTCCAGCATTGCAAAAGCACATCACATCCCAAAACAACCTCCTCTGGCACCGGCGCGCACCGGTCCCCGCCCTTTAGCAGGACGGGCTCGTACAGGTACATGGCCGCAAAGGTGCCCGGGCAGCGCGCCTCCGCGATGGCGACCGCCAGGCCCCCGCCCGAGTGCCCAAATGCCAGGCAGCCTGCATTGCCACAGCATGCGCTTTTGCTGCCAGGCAATGCCGGAGCATGCGTCGCCCATTTCTGCATGCACGGCAGAGCAGCAGTGGCCTGCGGCTCCGGCCCAGCCGTGCTCGCCGAGCACTGAGCTGCATGTGCGCCCTGAGCGGCTGGCAGCTGCTGCTCCTGCAGCCCCGCCCGGGACACGAGGGCCCGTCCTAGCGCATGTCAGCATGCACAATACGCATTGGCAAGCGGGGTGACTTTGAGTGTGTGTCTACCTCATACCCATCAAGCTTTTGCTCATGAAGGACAAACACTCAGAAGCGTGCCGCCTGGCTGTTGCAGTGCAGGCTGCAAAGAGCCCTTGGCTAAAAGCATTACTAGGTATGCGGGCTGCGCACCTCTCAGCTGCAGTGCGCTGACGACAGCAAGGCAGTCAGTTGCATGGTGCTCCAGCATGTTGCCGCGCGCGCTGCCCTCCGGCGAGGCGCCCTGACCCTGCAGGTCGACCAGCACGCAGCGGAAGCGGCCTGCGAGCTCGGCCGCCTGTCGCGGCAAGGTTGTGCTGCTTGGCGCCCCCGACGGGGAGCCTGCATCATGATGCAGGCCATGCATGACAGGAGCAGGCTAGGGCGCCTGACTGACCACAGGCTGTGTTTAGCTGGGGTCCCTTGGCAAGAGCCATATATCAGTTTGGTCAGGGCTTTGGCAGCAAAAGCAGTCGTTTACAATTTACAGCCGCTTGCAGAGTTGGCTCTGCTGGTTTTCTCAGCCATATAAACAGGCAGCACCACCTTTCTTATAGGCAATCCACGGAAACAGCTATAGCAGACTGAACTGTTGTTGCATATCAGTGGTACTGGCCACACTGCTGCGACCCTTTCACGTCTCGTTCGACTTTTCAGCATTGCAAAAAAAATTAGGAGCAGCTTGAGTCACTGACTCCCCTTGCCTGCACCTGGGCAAGCTCTGGTCGTTCACACACTAGTACTTGTGCATTCCTATACGGTGCAGAACGTGCAGTGCACCAGACTGCGATGCAAGAATATGTCCGCCCCAGCCCCCCTCGCTGCCCCGCTTTGTGCGCACCATGGGAGCGTAGCAGCGCCCATGGAAGCCATTGGCGGCCAGGAACAGCAGCGGCGGGCCTTCACCGCCGCAGTCGTTCACGCCAATCTGCACACCTGCAGTGCTGGGCACGCGCACATCCTCTGGCATGCTGATGGGGACCCACACGCAGGCGAGGCTCGTGCACCTGCCCTAGTGTTCTAGCCCAGTAGGAGACAGGGCCAGGGCTGGCGTCGATGCCTCTTCCGTAGACTTGGTGCCACTGAGTGGGCCCGCTGAGTCGGTGGGCAGAACCCCGCACCACAAGGTTAAAGCAGCTGCCAATTCAAACCATCACCACACAGTACATGAGGATCCTGCCATTCTCGGTGTGTGTAAGGGCTCCAAGTGCACAGGTTCTTAGGCTTGTGTTTGGTTCGTCTGGTAGGTACTTGTTGGTGTAGTATTTTTTGGTGCAGAAAGCACAATGTTCACAGTGGGCTTTCTCCTCTTCCCTGGCTTTGAGGTGCGCACGGACCGGTTAAACGTGCTGGTCAGCGCTTGGCTATGCCTTTGGCGTAGGCCAACCCACCCGCTAAATGACTCAGCGCGGCGTGCTCGCAACCATGCAGGTGCTGGACGTCTACGGGCCGCTGGAGATGTTTGCGTGCAAGCCGGCGCAGGCGCACTTTGATGTGGTCTTTGTGGCCGAGCGCGCCGGCGAAGTGGCGAGCGCACAGAAGGCGGTCACAGTGGCCGAGCATGACTTCGCCAGCTGCCCACCCCTAGACATCCTGCTGGTGCCAGGCAAGCACGAGCTATGTTGCATTGCCGTAACCCTGTTCACAATGTTTGCTAGTCCCGCTCGTCAGGCCGTCGGTGCCGGTTATGCCTTTCATCGCAAAAAGGTCTCCCCACACATGCGTGCCACACTGCTGCGCCTTGGAAAGCCATCAGCTCTGTTGCCTGTTGGCAATATTGCCGCGCATGTTTGAGCGTTGAGCTCTGGCATTATGTGCGGACGGTGGCTCCAGCCCCGTGCTCGCCTGGCACCGCAAGCAGCAAGAGCACACCAGGCTATGCGGTCTAGCCCCGCGCCGACAAGCAGGACGGCCACAGCCATAGCCCAGCCCTGCATGTGGCGCCCTGTGTGCCGCAGGCGGCACGGGCACGCGCGCCGAGATCAACAACGACGCGCTCGTCGCCTGGGTGCGCGACGTGCCGGCCGCGCACAAGCTGAGCGTGTGCACCGGCGCCGCGCTGCTGGCGGTGGCGGGGCTGCTGCAGGGCCGCCGCGCGACCACCAACAAGCTGTCCTTCGACTGGGTCGTCTCCGCCGCGCGGGAGAAGGTGCGCGCGGTGCATGGTCCGGGTGGCCCAGCGCGGGCCCATGAGCTAGGCCTGGCGCGTCCGGTCGCGGCCAGGCACCTGCGCGCTCCCGCTCGTGCACTCTGTCGCGTGCATGCATTCTGTGGGTAGCTCACATGGCGCCTGCAGCCTCTTCGGCGCCGCAGTGGGCTTGCCGAAAGGCACACTGCCCGCCACTGCAAGCCCCGCAGTCGTAGTTGTAGCCCCACAGTCCTCGGGCAAGGTCCACAGTAGGAGCGTCCGTGCCGCCAGCCTCAGGGGTTTAAAGGTCCGGGTGCAGGCTGCGGCCGGCTCTGCAACGGAGCAGAAGCCCGAGATCCAGTGGGTGCGCCGCGCGCGCTGGATCAACTGCGGCGGCGGCGTGTGGACTGCAGCGGGCGTGTCGGCCGGTGCGTGCAGCCCATGGACAGCCCGTCCCTAGGCCCATTGTCCATGCATGATAAGCACAGGGTGCGTGTGCTCGAGTAACGGGCGCCCGACGTGCTGCAGCGGAGCAGGCGCTGTGTGAGCCGTTGAGCAGACAAGCCATGACCGTGCGTATCTGCACGCGACCAGTCAGACGTCGTCGGTCCTGTGAGCTGCAGCGGTATTGCAGGGGCCTGCCGGCCTGTTTGCTGGGCCTGCACGGCAGTGTGCTGCGCATGTCATTGCAGCGTGGGAGACGAGTCGCCAACCCCACTCGGGGAGGGCTTCTGCAGGAGCCAGCACACCCTGCGCAACACAGGCCTGCCGCTTGAGCGCAGGCATGGACATGGCGCTGGCGTTCACGGCGAGCCTACTGGGCCGGGAGGCCGCCGAGGGGATCGCACGCTTTGCCGAGTACAGCGGCAGCTGGGTCGACGGCGACGACGACCCGTGGGGCCGCTCGGCGGCATGAGTGCTGCTAACTTATTTTAAATTTCGTTGGGCCGGATGGCTCCTGCCAACGAGGTGCGGTAGAAAAAATATATACCCGTGACATGCATTTGCACACCGCTGGCGAATGATGGCCACAGCAGCTGTCAGGGAGCGCATCCTTGTAGCGTGCCACGGCTGGAGCGTGCGCGGCAGCCGTCGCTTGCCTGCGGGGCCATGCAGGAGACTCTGCAGGAGCACCAGGTGCACTGTTACAGTGTGCGGACTTTTTGAAGCGTCTTCTTCCAGTACTTAATCGAGATTCGATGCTACTTGCATTCGAGTCGCTGCACACCCATGCGGCATCAGAGACTGGGAAGCTCTGGCAGGTCGTGCTAAGCACGACGTGCTCGAACGAGCCATTTTCTGCTGGGCTTTGTCTGTATGTTCGCCTGTAGGGTCTTGGAGAGGCCAGGCCGAAGCTGACTGGTTGGCCTGCATGCTGTGTCCTTGGTGGGGTCGAGCTTGGTCCGGCGCAGCATGTGCGCTGCGCACTTTGCTCCTGCCTTCATGTTGCCTTCATGGAGGGCTGCTGTAACTATAACCCTAGGGTTCGCCCCTCCACGCGCGTGCCCAGCCTGTTCGCCAAGCTGTGTGCAAGCAGAGGCGAGTCGGGCACAGCCAGCTTCTGGCCAGCGTTCGTCGCTCAGGCTCTTCTGCGGAGGTGTAGGGACCCCGACATTACACCGACCCGCGCCCTTGGCGCTCGCGCCGAGCACAACAGGTGCGGGGATACCCCTTCCTGGCTCCGGCGGGATGTGGGCAGACAGCATCGTGGGACAGCACCCTTAACCAACACCCTTAACACAGCAAGGCGACTGGCAGTGAGCAGCCCTTGCCCTACTTGGCCGTTCCACCGACGTGCAGAAGGCCGAGCTTGGTTGGGCGCGGGAGGTCCTTGGCCACTTGGGGAGGCGGAGCGGTGGGCAGGACGGCCTGTTCCTGGCCGCTGGCAGGCGTATGATGTCTGCCTCAGCCGGGCACCTGTGCATTCAGAGACAAGTCTTCGTGCCGAGGCGGTGTCTGCGGGCTGGGGCGGTGATCCGATGTCACCCGGTGCTGGCATGGCATGGCGCAATGCCGGCGGGCCGCAGCGGGACGTCGAAACGGGCAGAGGGGAGCGAGCAGGCAGCCAGGAAGGGGGCTGCGCAGGCGAGCGGCGGCAGCACTGCGGCAGCACTGCTGCGCCCGCCGCCCGGTCCCAAAGCGCGGCGCAGCTCGCCCGGCACGTCGAGGGCGCCCGCGGCGCAGGCCGTGACCCATGGCCGAGCCGGATGACCTCGTGTCCGCGCCGCTGGGCACGGAGGAGCAGCGCGGCAAGGAGGTGTGGAACGGCACGGTCGCGCTCGCGGACGGCGCGCCGACCTGGACCGCGTCTGCGACCTGCTGGACCAGCGGCCTGATCGGCTGCGTCTGGGGCACCACCGGTGCGGCGCCGGCCGTGCCCTGCGCCGCGCGCGCCCCGCGGCGCACCCGCCGGCCGGCGAGCCGGCAGGCGGGCGCCGAGCGGGGGTGGGTGCAGCATGGGAGGCCTGCGCGGGGCGCTGGTGTAATGGCGCTAGTGCAAGGCGCGACACGGCGGGACGAGAGCTTTCGCAGTGTGCGCCAGCGGTGTGGGCGCAGGCGGAGGTGCAGGGCCGGCTGTTTGCATAAAGCAGGTCAGGGACCGCACAGGCTGGACGACGCTCCGGCCGTCCAGGGCAGGAGCCTGCTTACGCGCACAAAACGGTGACGAAATGGGGTGCCCTGCTGCCCTCGTCGGCCGCGCGCTTGCGCGCGCCCCTCGCCATGCGGCCGACTCCCCTTTGGCCTGGCCGGCACGCTGGAGCGGCCGCCCGCCGTGCCGGCCGAGCGGCTGCCTTTGCCGGCCAGGGCGCCCCATCCGGCGCTGCGCGCTGACCAACGGTTGGGCCGCCGCAGGCCTGGGCGAGGTGCTGCTACCGGGCGCGCTGGCGTGCGCGGACCGCGTCAACGTGTCCGCGGAGCAGTGGCACACGCTGCTGCGCCGGCGCTGGGACGGCCGCCTGCTGCTGCTGAAGCCGCGGCCGGCCGGCGAGGAGTACGCGCAGCCGCCCTTCGCCGAGCAGGCGACCTATGAGAGCTTCTTCCTAATTGGCCAGGCCTCTGCGAGGCGCGCGCCCGCCCCCGCAGCCGCGCGCCCCATGGCTGCCGCGCCTCGAGGCAGCAGCGATGCGGCCCTGCCTTGATCGGCTTGCGAGCACTCTGCCGCACGGCCTGCGCACCTGCTCCTTGGCGGCCACGCCTCCCGCCGCCGCGCCGCGACGCAGGGGCTGCCGTCGAGCCCCGGCGCTTGCGCGGCTCTGAGCGCCGAGCCGTGCTGCACCCGCCGGCGACAGCGGCCGCGGCACCATGCGAAAACGTGGGCATCTAGCGCCATGCGCTCTGCATAGGTTTAGGTTTCTATGTTGAGGTTTATGTGCGCGCGCGCGCGGCAGGGAGCGCAACGAGGCGCTGGGCATGCAGGTGGTGGCCACCACGCCGGCCGGCCTGCCCATCCCCATGCAGCTGCTGATCGTGCCGGCCGAAGGCAACCTGCTGGCCGACCTGGCCTACCGCGAGCTGCCGCCGGTGCGCACCGCGGTAAACTTGCACCGGCTTGGCTACGCCGCCCCGGCGGCGCGGCCCAGGGCCGAGCGCGCGCCGCGCCAACCCGCGCGTGTTGCTGCGCGGGAGCGCGCCGTATATCTGCGTGTCTGTGGCGGGTCCGCGCGGGACTGGGCGCGCCTGCGCGGCGCGTTGTCTGGCCGGGTCGGAGCCGGCGGCCGGGCGCAGGCGGCGTGCGGAGCCGCGCGGCGTGACGTGCGGAGGCGCCGCGCGCAGGCCGTGCAGCATGAGTACGCGGTGGCCGCCTTCGGCATGCCCAAGGAGGCCGTGCCGCTGCTGCTGCTGGTCACCGCCAACATCCCCGACTCAGGGCCCAACCCCATGCTGCACCCCGCGCTCGCGCCCGGCGTCGCGCCGGGCGGCCCCGCGCGCCGCGGCCGCAAGCCCGGCGGCGGCGGCCGCGGGCCCGGCTCGCGCGGCGGCGGGCGCGGGCGCGGGCGCGGGCACGCGGCCGCCGCGGCCGACGCGGCCGCGGCGGAGGCGGCCGGCGCGGCGCTGGAGGGCCACCACGCGGAGGGGCCGCTGCAGGCGGTCGGGCCGCCGCCTGAGGCGGACGGCCAGGGCGGCGCGCCAGGCGGCGAGTCTATTTTGGGCGAGGGCGCCGGCGCGGAGGCGGGCCGCGAGGCCGAAGCGGGGGGCGCCGCGGCGGGCGGCCCCATGGTCGCCGTGCCGCCGCCGGAGATGCCGGGCGCGGTGCTGCCGCACGCGGCGCTGGAGCTCGGCGGCGGCGGCGGCGGCGTGACGCTCGCGCAGCTGAGCCAGCTGCAGGCGCGCGCTCGCCGTGCTGCCCAAGCCATCTAGGGCTCCCCATGCGCACAAGCAAGGAAGAGCACGCGATCGCGTCCGGCCTGGGCGCGCCCGGGCTGCGCGTAGAGACGAGCGGCAGCGCGGGGAGGCTGCTGCTGCGGTTGCAGGGCCGGCTACGATGCCAGTGCGGGCGTGTTTGGCTGTTGTGAGGCGCTGGGTGGAGTGGATGAGGCTGTTGACTGTTTAGCATGTTCCCATCATGCCTGCACCTCTGGCTGTACCTGCCTGCCTGAAACCCTGCTAATGACCGCATCCGGTCGCGCAGGCGCAGCTGCAAAATCTGCCCCCAGGCGCTGCCGGCATACCGGGCGTCAGCTCGCACATGCTGCAGGCACGCCCCGCGCAGTGCTGCGTAGGGATGGACTCCCCGGGCAGCACAAGCGCCTGGCACAGCGGCTGAGCAGGGGGTGCCGGCCGGCCGTGGCGGCTCTGGTGCTCTGCAGCGCACCTGCTGAGGCAGAAGGAAGGCGCGTCGCGGCGCGGAGCTCTGCCGGGCGGCCGGGCAGCAGCGCGCGCGCGCGCGCTGGCAGCCGCTAGCGCACAGTAGACGAGACCGCCGGGCGCATGCACGGCGCAGCCGCGCAAGCAAGACCAGGGCGCCGCCACGCACGCAGGGCACAGCGTACGAGGCGGCAAAGCGCGCGCGCGCAGGTGGCCATCGCCAACCTGCCCGGGATGCCGGGCATGCAGCCGCAGCCGGTGCGGCCGGTGGCGCCGCGCGCGCGCCGGCCCAAGCGCGAGTACGAGCCCGCCGAGACCGAGGCAATCATCGAGGGCTGCCGCCGCTACGCGACCAGCACGCGCAAGTGGCACGACATCATGAAGGCGCGCCGGCGCCGCCGGCGGCCGCCTTGCTGCCACCCCGCCCCGGACTTCACCGTCACGCCCTGCCCTGTGTAGTGCCACGCGCCGTGCACGCCGCGCGGTGCAGCAGCTGCGTGCGCTCGGCCACGCCGGGCGCCGGGCGATGCACTGGGAGGGCGGCCGCGGGCCCTAACCCTATCCTGAGCGCCCAGGACGAGGAGCTGCGCGGGAAGCTGTCGCCGTGGCGCACCAACGTGGACCTCAAGGACCGCTGGCGCAGCCTGGTCAAGGCAGCACAGTCCGGCGACCCCAAGCGCGCCGGCGGCCACCTGACGCCCGAGCAGGCGCGCCCCTGCTGGCGCAAGGGGGGGCGGCGCGGCCCGCAGGCGCCCGCGCCGCGGAGTGGGCTGCCTGAGCTGGTGCCCACGCAGTGGCGTGTGCACGTCCGCGGCGCGCGTGATTCCAATGTCCAGCCGGCGCCGGCGGGGGGCCAGGTTAAGTTCACACCGCCGCTGAGGCGGCGGGGTCGCGCGCGCAGATCCAGCTGATCCTGACGCTGGCAGCGCCGGCGCCGTCGGCCGAGGGCGCGGCGCAGCCGCCGATGGGCGTGCAGGAGATGCTGCAGCAGCACGGCGCCTACGCGGCCACGCTGCCGCCGGGCATGCAGCTGCCCATGGGCATGTACCCCATCCCGGGCCAGGCGCCGCAGACGCCCGGCATGCACGCGCTGGGCGGCCCGCCGCCCATGGAGGGCCACGCGTTGGGCACGCCCGGCATGGATGCGCAGCAGATGGGCGCGCCCGGCGTGGAGGCGCAGCAGATGGGCGCGCCCGGCATGGATGCGCAGCAGATGGGCGCGCCGCACATGCACGGGCACCCGGGCGATGTCCAGCCCGGCGAGGTCCATACGCAGGGGGACGTACAGGGAGATGTGGTGCCGCCACCTGAGCATGCGCCCGCCCTGGCGCAGACAGAGGCTGCCTGAGCGCGAAGGGCTGGGGGTAGAAGCCACCGCCTTTGCTTTTATGTCGAAGCACTCAGGGACCGTTGCAGCATTCTATGGTACAAAGGGGGCCTGTGGGGCTTAGAATCCCAGATAGGTTTGGCACATGAGGGGCGGCTTCCCAGGCCATGAGGTCCTGGATCCGTGTGTATGAACGCGCATCTGTATACATAGCCCACTCCACTGACATTCCACTCTCCCCTAAGCATCGCAGGCTGCGTTTGGCGCCTGCTCTGCTGCTCCAAAGTGAGCTAGGACTGCTGCAACAGCCAGCGTGTGCCTGGTCGTGTTGTGCTGCCGCGCGCTCGCTCGCAGCCGCCCTGAGTTAGGACTGCCTGCGACAGCCAGCGTGTGCCTGCTCGTGCTGTGCTGCCGCGCGCTCGCTCGCAGCCGACCCCAAGTGTGGACAACGCGGTTTGCATGCTCACTGGGCGCCTTGTCCGTCCGCGCACCAGCTCATCCAGCCATGTAGCACCTGTGCTTTTGCATGCCAGGGCATTGCGGTTTCCGCTGCCTGTTTGTTGCAAGCATGCTGGTTGACATATAGCATGCACCTGGTGGCCAAAGCCCCACACTCGACTGTGCGGGATTGCTTCTGAGCTGTAAGGGATGGTGCATTTTGCTGCAGATCAGACAGCAGTCGCTGGCGGGCGTGCAACAGAGCAGCAGAGCGAAGGCGGGCGTGTCACAATAACTAGGCCGCCATGCAACGGCCAATTCAGAGCGCAACCCAAAGCAAGCCCGCGGCCCCGGGATGCCCGTGCCAGTGCAGCTGGCAAAGAGTGCCGTGTTCCGCGCGCGCGCCAGTTCCCTCGTTCGGCGCCGCGCGCCCTGTCGGCTCCTGGTCACAGCCCGCCGGAGAGGCAGGACGCAGGGCCCCACCCTGCGCCCGCCGCTGGGGCTGTTCCTCGCCGGCAGCAGCGCATGGCCCTCTTTCTGTTCCACCCGTCTGGCCAGAGGGCACTCTTGCAATCGTCCCCACAACCGTTTCCCGCGTGCGGCAGCAGCGGAGCCCCGCTCTGCAGACGCTGCTTGCGCGGGGCTCCCGAGCCGGCAGACCGGACACCCCAAGACGTTCCACAGCATTGATCTGAAAGCTCATTGATGCGCCACAGACGCGCCCCGCCCCCGTGCCCAGGGCTGCGCCCGCATGCACGCATCGCACCAACACTGGGCGGACCTAAACTCACCCCCTTGCAAAGCACTTCCCCCACATGCGCAGCCACGGGCAGGGCCTGTCAGCAGGTGCGGCCAAGGCTGCCCTAGGCTGCTCTACCTGTCCAGGCGCATTTCGACATCTCCCAGGCCCGCCCGTGGGTGTTAGGCGGGCGCCGCTGCCGCCCCACTGATGCGCTTCGCGAGTTCCACAGACATCTATGCGCCCTGCATCCTGCGGTGCCGCCAGTTCAACCAGCCGGCCGGCAATGTGCTGCGGCTGGGCCGCGCCTGCAGCACAGCCCCCCCTAATGTGCCTCGGCAGCCAGCGGCCCCGCGTCTCTGGGCCCGTGAGCGATGTGGGGCGGGCCGGTGTGCGCGGCTAATGCACCGCGCGGCGCGCGCCCGCAGGGCGCTCGGCGTGCCACGGCCTGAGGCGCTGGGCCTCGGCTAAAAAACCCTACATCCCGCCTGCGGCGCGCTCACGCGGTCAGGTCGCCCAAGCCGGCCATGGGCTTCATGCTGAGCTCCAGCGCGCCGATGGTGCCGCCCGCCTCCACGCGCGAGCCCGGCAGAAGCGCCGCGCGCGTGCCGACCACCGCGTCGGGGCCCACCACGTACCGCTCCTGCGCACAGTGTGCGCTGCAGTCAGGTACGGCATCGCCGAGAGCGCAGGCGCAGTTTGGTTTGTGCCTCGGCAACAACGTCATGAGCAAGCCAATGACCGCATCCAAGCGACTGCATGCGGCTGCATGAGCCGCGGAACAGGTACTGCGGTCCGCGCCTGCTCCATCTCGAACTGGCCGGCACGGTACATGGCCACATGCGCAAAGCCGGTCGCGCCGCGGTCCACGATCGCGCCGCTCTGGAAGCTGGCCAGGTCGTAGTCCTGCGCATGCGCGCGCCGGGTGAGCAGCAACATTGCACAGCTCAGGTCGAGCGTCTACATCCCGGGCAGCAGCCTTGTGACTCAGCTTCATGCGACAGCTGCGCTGCTGAAGCAGAGGAAGCAAGCAGCAAGATTCCTGGCGCAGCATGGAGTCCGCCAATGGCACCCTGTCAACGTCCAGTGGAGTGCAGATGCCATGCAGGCCGCAGCCGGATGGGGAGGTGCCCCTGCAGCACACCGCAAGGGTGCCTAGCTGCGCATTGCGCATCCCTCGAAGCGCACGGCGCGGACCAAGCAAGCAGAAAACCCCCAAACATCCGGCCCAACCAGAACCCCAGCGCCGGCGCGCACCAGCAGGACCATAGAGTCGAGGAAGACGCCGCGCTCGACCTGCGCGCCGCACAGGCGCAGCATGGCGGCGTGCCAGAACGAGCCGCGCGCGACCTCCAGCAGCTGGCTCTGCGCGCTCGTCCACATGCTGGCGACGACCATGCAGCGGCCCTGCGCGCGCGCACACCAAGGGTCTCAGGCCCCAGCAGCCAGGCATGCGCCTTGTGCGCCTGGGCCATATGGATTGCATGCGCAGGTGTGGGCAGCAGGGTCGCAGCCGCTCTCCAAGGCTGGTGTCCGGCCATGCGTGCGGCAGCAGGTGCGCACGCAGCAGTTGCGCTCCCAGGGCAGGCGCGGCGTTCGCACGCAGAGCACAGCAGAGCTTCACCCTGCCAGCAAGGGCAACAGCAACGCCTGCGGCACATCAGCACGGGTGCGGGGCCGCGGCCGCGCGCCTGGAAGCTCCAGCTGTATTTCCTGTACTGCGCCTGCGTGCCGCGCCCGTAGAACGCCCACTTGGTGGCCACATGCATCAGCATCGTCACGGTGATCGCCGCGCCCAGCACCACCGGCATCAGCAGGATCGGCGCCACGTACGGCTGCGCGCCCGGCAGCCAAGCGGTTATAGCCTTCCGTACCCTACCCGCGCTTACTGACAGCGCGAATGTGGTTGCCTCCGCACAGCTACCGCTTACACTTCCACACATGCGTGCGCCGTCGGACATGCACCGCGGGGCGGCAGCACGCAGCGTCCGACGACGCAATGTGCCTGAATGAGGGCAGTGGCATGGGCCCAACAAAGTCTGGCACGGCGCGGGCGGGGCCGAGGGCCGCGCACCAGTGCCGCCAGCATCGCGACGCCGGCCAGCGCGGCCGCGTACACGCACGCCGCCTGCTCGCCCAGCGTCACGGCCGCCTGCAGGCCCGGCATCGCCCAGAACAGCGCATGCTGGAAGCCGCCCAGCGGCGTGATGACGTCGCCGGCATCGTGCCGCGACAGCGCAAACGCCGGCACGCCCATGTGCAGGCTGCTGGCCGTCAGCGCCTGCCCGGCGTCGGCCGCGGCCAGCGCGCCCAGCACGCCGCCCGCGCCCAGGCTGCTGCCCGGCATCATGGTGGCCTGCAGGCCCAGCATCGCCTGCACGCGCCCCCGCAGCAGACTCAGCAGGGCGCAGCTTGCATTCGACCCCAGGTCGTGACCAGGCGCGCGGGAGGCATGCTGCGCTGCGTCGCCGTCGCTCCGCCGTGCCGGTTGTTCATTTCAGTGCCCCTGCAGGGTGCCGGAGGCCAGCCGGTTTCAGCACAATGAGACCCGGATTCAGCACAATGAGACCCGGGAGCCCCAGAACAGGCGCCAGGGAGCCGCGCCTGCGCGCCCATCTCGATGCGGCCGACCACCACGGTCTCCGCGTCGAGCGCGTACGACGCGCACAGGTTGGCCGCGTCGCCCACGTGCGCGCCCTCGCCAATGTCCAGCATGTCGGGCACCAGCTGCAGGTTGGTCATGCGAATGGTTGCCCAGGCGCCCAGGCGCGCGCCGAGCGCGCGCAGGTACGCGCGCATCGCCCAGGTGCCCAGCAGCGGCCCGGCCGCGCGGCGCATCGCGCCCTCCAGCGCGCGCTGGCTCGCCCAGAAGCGCACGCCCAGCAGCGAGCGCCTCCTGCGGCACGGCGCCGGCGGGGTCAGGTCTGAGCCCTGGGTAATCAGGTCTGAGCCCAGCCAGCCGGGGGCAGGCGCGCCGAGCAGGGAGTGCGCCCTGCAGGCCGCCGAGCGCACGCCCTGCATCTAGCGCCGCCTCTCAGCAGGGCCCCAACGTGCCTCCAGGCCAGCAGAGCATCTGCAGCCTAACACTTTCCAAGGCCCCCCCTCTAAATCACATCTCCAGTGGGTTGGGCCGGCATAGGGACGTGAAGCAGAGGTGCGGCGCACTTATGTGCGCCGGCGGGCATGCGGCCGACCAGCGCCCACTTGAGCGCGACACTCGCGGCCAGCACGGCCATGCCGTACACCGCATAACCGGCCGCAAAGGCGACCAGCAGGCCGACCACGCCCGTGTGCGTCGCCGCGCGGAACAGGAACGCCTGCCCGTTGGCGTTGCCGCCCAGCAGGTGCTGCGAACCGCGCGCGCGGGGCGGGGTCAGGCGGCGGCGGGGAGCCTGGTGCATGCACGGGCGGCTGTCGGTGAATGCAGGCTTGACATGGGATGTAGTGGGAGGCCTGCTAGGCTGCCGCATGGTCAGGCAGCTTGCGCTGAGCACAGCTTGAATTAGCTTGTGCACATGGCCGGTGCAGCTAGGCTCAGACATCAGATTCCTTGTGGTGAGCGCTGCACACGCAGCCTCGGGCAGCGGGAGCGGCATGCGCACCGGCGCAATGATGGGCAGCACGGGGAAGAACACGGGCGACATGAGCATGACCAGCGCGGCCGCGACGTAGCCGCCGTCCTGGCCCACCAGGCCGCCCCAGATGCCCATGGCCTGTTCAGGCGCGCGGCAAGTCAGCCTTCGAGTGGCCACCTTGTGCCCGGCATGCACCCCATGTTAGGCTGAAGCACCATCACGGTGCGTGCGTATGATGTGGTGACTGGTAACACCATACATCGGGTGCATTTTGCCGCCAAAGGCGAGCACAGATCGCCAGCAATTTTGTGATAAAGCAGACATTGAGTGAGACTCTTACCCACACCCTGGCGCAGGGCATGGGAGAGCAAGGCGCGCCTGGACCAGCAGCGCAAAGACTGCATAGCCGCCGTACGCGCACAGCGCGCCGATGATGCCCAGGGCGTACAGGAACGCCAGCTGCGCCAGGCCGGCGCCCCACGCGCCCAGGCCCCAGCTCGCCACTTCCCTGTCGGTGGGCAGGACCCTAAAAAAAGAGGCCCGGGGGTCAAGCTCTGGCATCACCTGGTGCGCCCGCCGCCCTGCCCAGCCACCCAGCATGGGCTGCCATAGTGCAGCTCAAACACATTAGGGGCCTGGGACCTGATCGGGTGACAGGTGGTCTGCATGCCTGCGAAGCAGCGTCTGCTGGAGCGCAGGACAAGCACGCAGGCACAGTATGAAAGGCGGCGAGGCGGCGCCCGGGCGCACTTCTTCAGCGCGGCCGTGGCGTCCTCGCTGGGCGCGCGCCCGCGCCCGAACGCGCGCATGAACGCGAGCGGGTCCTTGCGCTCGCGCACGATGCTGCTCTTGGCCTTGCGCAGCGCGCCCAGCGCGGTCCCCGGCTCCAGGCTGGCGCCCGCCTGGACCACCGCGTAGGGCTCCACGCGCACGCGCCCCCCGATGAGCACCTGCGCAGGCCGGGTTCATTTTAGGGTTAGGTCATGTGGTGAGATCAAGCACCTGCATCACAGTGCACCCTTGAGGCTGCATGGTTGTACGAGTAGTATGCATGCATGTGATACAGAATGCCAGGCATACGCTCTCAAGCTGGGCGACAAAGCCAGGACGGAGTGTGTTGGCCTGCGCGCGCGCACTGCATACGCCATGGTTATGCGCCGGCACACGGGCTGCGGCTCGTGCTGCGCTGCGTCTGCAGGTCCGACCCAGATGGGCCGCTGCGCGCGCACCGCGCCAAAGTGCAGCATGCCGTCCTTGAAGTAGTGACCGGTGATGGTGGCGCCCTCGTTGATCACGGCCCCGTCGCCGATGATGACCAGGTCCAGGTCGCTCACGTCCAGCGAGTCGATGAACACGTTGGCGCCCACGCGCGCGCCCTGCGTGGTGTGCACGGTCAGCGCGCCGGCGCCCCCGTCTGCGGCACTGTTTGATGCCCATGCAGCTCCGGTAACTCCTGCAGACAATCAACCTCTTTTGCATACGTCCCAGTCCTGGGGTACCTGTCAATCCGTCCTCCTGCATGCAGGCAGCCGGTATCTGAGGCTGTGGCGCAGGGTCCGCAGGTTGTGCAGGGGCGCGGGCGGCCCCGGGACGCACCAGCATGCGGAACCACCAGACGAGCGCCGGCGTGCCGCGCAGCTGGTCGGCAAACAGCAGGTTCACGGTGCCCACCAGGCGCTGCACCAGCCACCAGCGCGCAAACTCGACGCTGAACAGCGGGATCGGCCGGTGCGCGCTCAGCGGCGGCTGTACCAGGCGCTTGGTCACGCCCGTGGCCAGCATCAGCAGCGCGCCGAACGCCAGCCACGCGACCGGGATGACCGGCAGCGCCGCCCACTGTCGCGCGCGCGCACAGAGGTGAGCCCTGGCCCACTATTGACACACAACACGGCACATGACATATGAATGCATGCGCACACATGGTATTCCAGCTCCCGTACAATGACTGTGCAAAGCACCATGAATGGCGACAGCAGCAGGGCCCAGATCTTGGGCAGCACAGGCCCTTCACGCGGCGGGGCGAGACGCGCGGGCGGGGGCGGGCGCGCACCATGCTGGTGCGCTGCGCGAGCAGCACGGTGAAGTGCGTGGGCGCGTACGCGCACAGGCAAAGCAGTGCCATGATGTACAGTACGCCCAGCAGCGTCGCGACCGCCCAGAATACGGCCGGCGCGAGCGGCTTGCGCGGGCCGGGCGCCGGTCGCACGTCCGGCACCGCGGCGCGCCCGCGCGCCTCTGCTGGTATGTCAATTACCGCATCATCTCTGCTGGCCTGCGCGCGCGCGCGAGGGCGGCCCGTCAGCCGTGCTGCCGCAATGGTGCAAGGCAGGACAGAAGCTCGCTCAGTGCAGCTCACCATGCCGACAGCGCCAGGGCGGGCTGCTACCCATGCATGCGATTGTGTGCCTGCAGTCATGGTGACAGGGCGCACTTGCGCTCTGTGAAGCCAGGACAGGCCTGCACGGACACATAATTGCGGTGCACATGCACCTACCAGAGCGGCCCTGCCAGCGCACGCACCCCGAGCAGCGGCTCCTTCAACGCCTTGAGCGCTGCCGCCTTGCCGCCGCCGCCGCCGCCCATCGCCGCCGCCGCCGCGGCGCCCAAGCCGCCCGCGGCGGTCAGCGCTGTTACCCCGCCGCCGCCGCTGCCGCCGGCCTTTGCCGGGGCAGGCGCCGCGGCGGCCGGCGCGGACGTGGATGCCTCCTCGCCCGGGTCGGGTCCGTCGTCGGCGGCCGCCGCGGGCTTGGCTGCGGCGGCGGCGGCGCCGCCGCTGCCGGTCAGGCCGCTCTCCTTCTCCAGCTCGCGCAGCTTGGCCAGCGTCAGCGTGCTGACCTCCTCCAGCGGGAAGGGCCGCCCCAGCGTGCGCTGCAGCCGCGCGCGCACCTCAACCACCTGCGCGCGCGGCGGGCAGGTTTAGGGTTAGGTGCCAGCGCATCGCCCTTCACCACACTGGACGGGCGGGCTGCCTGGCCAGCCGGCGCTGTGCGCCCGATGACATGGGCGCCTGGCGGAGGTTGGCAGCTGTGATGTCAGGCAGTGCCTGCACGGGTGGGGAGAGGTGACATCGGGGCCGTGAAGCAGCGGAGGGTGTCCGGGAGGGACGCGCCTGCATGCTGTCGATGCCCATGCCCGCCAGGTTGTCGTTCTCGCCGATCGCGCTGGGGTCGATGCCGAGCAGGTCCATCACGGTGTCCACCAGCCCGCGCCCGTCATCCTCCATTGACTGCGCGCGGCCTCTCGCAAGGTTATAAACGTCTGACCCCCTTGCAGTCTGCTGAAACAGATGTAGTGCGACGTAGTGGAATGGAAAACAAGGACTTGACGTGCAGCAGCCGAAATAGCAGCGCCAGCATTAGCGGTGGTCAACTGTCTCTGCCTTGAGGAAACGTGCATTGCTAGGCGCAGCCCATGTCACAGCAAGGTGCGCTCCCATACGCACCGCATGCTCCGCATTGCGCGCAGCGTGGATGGAAATGGTGGGCGGGATGCCCGCTTGGTGGCACATCGCGTCGCCGAGCACGTGCAGGCAGTCGTCGATCGGCTGCGGCACGCTGATGTCGTTCAGCCGGCCCACCAGCTTGCCCTGTGCACGCGCGCCATGTCGTGTCAACGGCATGCATGTGTGGCACGCGCCCCGTACACATGCTTCAGTGCCGCTGCTGCAGCACTGTTGTTCAGCGCGCTGTTGTTCAGCGCGCAGTGCTTGCATGCGGGACGCAGGGAGCAGGGGAAAGCGAGCCCTGTGGGACTCAAGTTTGTGCTGGGCCAGCCGTCGTTGCATGAGGACGGGCCGCGCCTGCATGACCTCGGCGACAAAGCCCACGTCTGCGATGGGCCCCCACTGCACGGACAGGCCGGGCAGCTGCAGCGCGCGCCGCAGCTCCACCAGCTGGTCCACCGCGCCGTTGGCATATGCATAGTTGGACTGGCCTGCGCGCAGCGGTCGGCGCACCCGTGTTTACGGCCGCTCCCTTGCTGTGCCCGGGAAGGGCGCAAGTGCATGCAGGGTGTCTTGCGAGCTATAACACGTGATGTGAATGCATGCACGCTCAGTTGTGCTGGATGCCTGTGGGCGGGCCACCAGTAGGAGCATGTGACAACAGAGGGCAGCACCCTGCCGAGACCGGCAAGGCCGCAGGCAGGCAGCAGGGAGGCCCGGCGCGCGGGCAGCGGCAGCGCACCCTGGTGGCCGACCCAGGAAACGATGGACGAGAACAGGACAAACTGCTCCACCTCCGGCAGCGCCTTGGTGAGCTCGTGCAGGTGCCAGGCGCCTGTCGCCTTGGGCCGCACGCAGCGGTTCCAGCTCTCGCCCGTCTGCGCGCCCCGTGGAGCTATCACTTTGAGCGCGCTCAACCAGACACCTCTTCACCACGGGCTGCCTTTCTCTGCAGCCGTGATCAAACTTTATGTGACGAACAAAAAATACCACAGGGTGCAGGTCGGCCCAAAGCAGTGCAGTCTTGCTTGTTCTAGCAGCAGAAAGCTCTTACAGCCTTGACACTCAGGCGCAGCAGCCCGCCAGGACAGGCCACCACTGGCCGCGCGCCGGGCACAGGGAGAGCCCAGACAAAACCCTAACACGGGCGCCGCGCGCCTGGTTGATGATGAGCCTGTCGTCCAGCACCATGGCCAGGTGGAAGATGCCGCCGACCGGCGCGGCGCGGCCCGCGTCGGCCAGCAGCTGCGCGGCCTCGCCCGCGTCGGCCACGTCCAGCGTGCTCACGTCCACGCGGCAGCCGGCCGCCGCCAGCTTCTGCACCACCTTGACCTGCTCGCCCGTGCGCAGGCCGCTGCGCGCGCCCCCGGGCCACGTCTCGTTGAGCGCACTCTGGCTTCCGCATGGTGTCGCAGGTCAGTCGCAGGTCAGCCGTGCTGACAGTGCTGCAAAGTAGGCGCCGTCAGTCACCGTGAGAGCATGTTGGGCAGGTTTAGTGTATCCTGAGGCGCTCGCAGGACATGTCTTCAAGGTTGCTATATCGCATGACATTGGTGCAGACACAGTGTGCGGACTGGGTGAGCATGCAGTCAGTCAGGGCTGCATTGCAGTCAGCTGCGCGCACCGCTTGGACGACAGCACAAAGTGCCGCGCGCCGCGCTGGCTCAGCCACACCGCCAGCGCCAGGCCGAAGCCGCCCAGGCCGCCCGTGAGCACGTACGTGCGGTCGCCGCGTGCCACGAACACCGGCTTGACGCGCAGCGTCTCGCTCGGCTCTGCCGCCACGACCTGCCGCGGCGCCCGGCGCCCTGCTGTCGGCGCACCGCTTGGCTAGACTCCTGAGCCGCTGCATGGACGGTGGGCGGCTGTGCAAGCAACCACAGCTGCGACAAGTGTGCACGCCTGCGCGCTGGCTGCCAAACACTTCAAACTGTGGTGTGCGTTGAACCCAGCACGCTTTGCCTGCGCTGCAGTTCTGGTCATGCCCGGCCATTGCCTGTTGACCCGCGGCCAGCGGCAGCCTGCTGTGCGCGCGCAGCGGGGCGCAGTCAAGCGGGCTCGCAGGTCGCCCCGCCGGCGCACCTCTGCCGGCGCTGCCGCGGCGGGCGCGTCCGCGGCGGCCTCCTCCGCCTTGGCGGGCTCCGCGTCGCCCTCTGCAGCAGCCTTGGGCGCTGCCTCGCTCAGCGGCGGCGCGTTCGACCGCGGCGCCGCCGGCAGCCCAGCGCGCGCCTCTTCGGACGCGCCGCACTGCACCAGCACCTTTCCCATGTGCGTGCCTGCGCGCGCTCAAGGGTAAGGATTGAGCTAGGGTCAGATCAGACCCTATGTGCGCTGACGGTTGAGCAGAGCAATGACAGGTGGCAAACAAGGCATGTTGGAGTCGAGGTGTGCGTGCCCATGCATGCGGATGATGTGAAGCGCTGCAGAGTTGCTTGGGGTGCACTGCAGGGTTGCTGCAGTCACACAATTTGCCAGCAAAGCTGTGGAGCAGAAGGCATGCGCCGCCTGAAGGCACAGGGCGGCCGGCCGCGCACCGCTGGCCAGGAAGCGGAACGCGTCCTGGCACTGGTCGCGCCCGTAGACGGTCCAGGGCAGCGGCGCCACCTCGCCGGAGTCCATGCCCTGCTTCAGCAGCGCGTGCATGTCCCACACCTGCGCGGCCCATGGCAGGGTTCAGGCTCTGCCCAGCACGCGGCTCGCACGGAGCAGACCTGAGCTCCACCATGAGCCCTGCCAGGCGCTGCAAGCGCGGGCATGCCCCGCCCCAGCAACGCCCGCACACCCGCGGCTGGCTTGCCAGCCAGAGTGGCGCCCGAGCGCGCGGCAGGCTGGCAGCGAATGTACAGGCGGCAGAGGTGGTAGGGTTAGGGTGAGGGCAGGGCGCGCGCCTGCGCCTTCTGGTGCCCGTGGAACATGGAGTCCAGGTTGATGCCGTGGAAGGAGATGTTGTGGTCCATGGGCCGCATGGACAGGCCGGTGCCCTTGAGGATGTCGTACTTGCCGATCTCCAGCAGCGCGCCGTTGGGCGCGATGCAGCGCACGGTCGCCTGCAGCTTGTCGTCCGCCAGGCTGTTCAGCGCCAGGTCCACGCCCGCGCCGCGCGTCTGCGCGCCAGGGGCAGGGTTGGGTCAGCGCTCCTCAGCATGCGCATGCGTGCGCGCCAGAGTGCCGGGCGCATTCTAGAACCCGGGCAACGCAGCAGAGCAATTGGCGCTAGCTTGTGTTACACGTAAAAACCTAGCACCCACGCACCCACGACGGCTCTGCTCTCAGCTGCATGCAAAGCAGGGGCATGGTGCCCCATGAGGCCGCAACGGCGCGTTCGCGCGCTGCCGTCGGACGTCAGGCTCACATGCCAGGAGCGCGGCGCGGGCCGGGGGCCGCACCATGTGCTTGATCATGGCCTCGAAGGACGTGGAGCGCGAGTCGCCGATGTGGTCCTCGCGCAGCCCCGGGAACGTGTCCAGCAGGTAGCGCCGCTTGCGCTCCGACCCGCACGTTGCGAACACCTGGCCAGGCCAGACGCGTTTCACACATGCCTACGCAGGCTCGACTGGGGCCTCAGAACCGCGCCAAGCCACAGGTGCAAGGTGTTGGACCCTGCACGCTGCATGGAGTGCAACACCCAGCTTTGTGTGTGCCAAAGCTCCCATGCCCCAGGCTGCAGAGCACACTTGCCGGCGCAGCTCTGTCCAGCGCAGGCGCGGCACTCAGCAGCAGACGGAAAGCGCGGCGGGCGGCCGGGCGCGGCGGGCGCGCCTCGCAACCGCGGTTCAGCGCGATGCGGATGGCGGCCAGGCCGACCGCGCCGGTGCCCGAGTGCACGAGCACGCGGTGCGCGGGCACCAGGCCGCCGCGCATGACCAGGCTGTAGTACGCGGTCAGGTAGGCGACCGGCACGGTGGCCGCGTCGCGCAGGCTCCACGCCGCGGGCACGTCCCACACCTGGTGGCGGCGGCGCGCGCGGCTGTGTCTGAGAAGCAGGCTGACATGCGTGGGCCCGTATAGGTTTGGGTGTGCGCCATGACGACAATGAAGTTGCAATGGCTTCAGTCCGCGGCTCCCCTGGAGCGTGAGCAGCAAGTTGCCTGCAGACAAAGGCTGGAACAGACACAGCCCGCTCCTGCCTCCGCAGCATACGAGGGAACTACAGAGCTTCCAGTAAGGGCCTTGCATGCACGGCACTGGCTAGTCAGTGGCTCTGTTTGCGATCGTCATTAATCGTCCCATAGCGCAAAGTGACTGGAGGGGCAGCCGGGCAGCGCACCAGGTAGGGCGGCGCGTCTACGCTCGTCGCGATGGCCTGCTTGGCGATGCCCATGACGCGGCGCGCCGGCGCGGCCGGCCCGCGCGGCTGCAGCCCCGCGAACTCAAAGCCCAGCTTACCCTCGGAGAAGCCAGAGGCCATGGCGTCCTTGGGCAGCTTGCCGTACGCGATCATGACGTCCTTGAAGTTGATCGCGCCTGCACGGCCGGCGCGGCCGGCGTCAGCACATACTGCTACCGCTTTGAACATGTCATCTCCTGAGCTTCATCTAGAGTTGCATCATCCTGCTCAATGCAAGGACGACAGGCTGCCCGGCGCACGTTGCGAGCACCGCTGACGCAGCCGTCAACACGCCAGCGCCAAGCGCTCGGGCATCAAGAGGCGCGGTGACTGGCATGCACGGGGCGGTCCGCAGCGCGCGTCTGCGCGGCGGCCGGCAGGGGCGCCGCGGCGGCCGCACCGTAGGTGACCTCGCAGGACAGGAAGTCCGGGTGCGCGCTCGGCTCGCTCTGCACCCAGTGCAGCGTGCTGAGGTCGCCGTGCGCCCCGATGTCCATGTGCGCGCCGTTGGGCGTCTGCTCCGGCCGTACCTCCGCGGCATCCATGTGCGTCGTCTGCAGCCTGCGCGCGCGCGAGCCCCTGTCAGCGCGCGCCCCTAGCGGGACAGCATACCCCGCTTCCAGCCCAGCAATAGGCCTCACACGTCCGCCAACCCGTGCTGTGCACGAGCGCATGTGCAGCTCAGCCTGGCTCACGTGCATGGCTGCTGTGCAAACATGCGCGGCTTGCTCGGCTGACGCCGGGGCGCGGCCACAATGCCTGCATGCTGCATGCCAACAGGGACCGCCCGAAGCTGCACCCCGCCTGGCGAGCACAGATAAACAGACCCAGGACTGCAGACCCGCGGCAGCAGGGTCGGGGCGCACAGGTGGCGGCCCCACTGGCCGTTCCGGAACACGTTCTGCGCGAGGTCCATGCGCGCGACGCGCGCGTACAGCGCCTTGGCGTCTGCGCCGGCCGCGCCGCATGCTGCCATCAGATGCAGCGGTGGGTATGGCATGCAGGAGCTAGAGCTGGAGCCGGCTCTCTTATGATGGAAGTTGAATACAGGGCATCGCAGCGCCGGATGACATGCAGCGGCAGAGGTTTGATCGCATGCACGCACGCTCGGCGCCGCCACCCTGCATGGCAGCTGTGCCACCATTGCGCGCCAACACTGCATGCACCCGCAACTCTGCCAGCCTTGTAAATGCCGCACGCAGCGTGCAGCAGTGCTGGTGTAAGGCCATTGGAGAAAATAACTCATGGGGCAATGACTCAATCTGACTCAGGAGCCTGCCTGCACGCGCAGCGGCAGCGGCGCGAGCGCGGGGCGCACCCGCGAGCGGCATCTGCGCCAGGCTCCAGTCGCCGCCGGGCCCCGGCTGCGTGATGTCGCAGATCATGCGCAGCCGCTCGCCCAGCGGCTCGGTGCGCGCGGTGCGGAACAGGCCGACCAGGCCGGGCGCCGCCTGCACCGTGCCGTACAGCCACAGGCGCTGCTCCACCTCCGGCTCGCCCGCCGCCACGGCCGCGCGCTCTGGCGTGCCTGCGCACGTGCGGCCTGTGCACTTGAGCGTGCGCGCGGAGGCAGTCACGCGCATTGGGCAATGGCCTGCATGGCATCCAAGCTCGCACTGAACTGGAGGCGGGCGGCGCAGCTGCACACGCCCTGCGCCTCTGCCGCGCCCTGGGCTTGGCAGCACTATGCGGCCGTATGCGCGCGCATTCACTTGGCCCCAGACATGCCGCAGGCTGACAGCATGGGCCTTACTGTGTGCCGTGTGACCAGCCTGGGCCCTGAAGAGGCATGATTTGACCAGCCTGGACCTTGAAGACGCATATCCTGCAAGCAAGCAGACACTCACACATATGGCCCCGCAAGCGGCCTCCGCGCGCGCCTGCTGCGGACTCCGGCGGCGTGCTGCCCGTCGTCTCGCGCTCCGGCACGTCCTTGACGCCGGCCACGTCCTTGCACATGGCCGTGTAGGCCGCCAGCCAGTCCTGATGCAGGGCCAGCACAGGGTCCGTAGCAGCCCAATGCGGTGGTCCCGCAGCCCACTTGCACCCAACCCGAGCCATTCGCATATCACCAGAAGGTTGCAGCCCCCTGCACCAGAAGAGAGGTTGGAAGCGCCCGCAGTCTTGCTAGCTGCACCCAGATGAGCCGAGCCGAGCTTCATGCTCACATGCCACAGTGCTGAATGCGCGCGCACCGTCATGACCGCGTCCGTCGCGTTCATGGGCGGCCCGGCCATGAACTGCGGCACCGGCGTCGGCGCCTGCGGGATCTTGCGGTAGAGGAACAGCGCCGCATAGCCCCGCTCGTCCTTCACGGTCGTCACCTGCGGCCGGGGCGGCAAGCGCATGCGTCAAGCCCGGCGGCAGACAGACAGCAAGTTGGGCGACAGATGCGCTGCAGCGCGCGGTGTCCTCAGCAGCCCACCCAAGCACGTGCTATTGACTGCAGAACGGGGCACATGCGAGTGGCCGGGAGCAGCAGCAGGCGGCAGCTCGCATGGGACGCCGCGGCGCTGCCACCAACAATCCGTGCATGCGCAGACGGTGCAGAGGCCGAAGACGCGTCACCGTGCAGCGCCGACCCGGCTGCACCGACTGGCCCCGCGCGCGCGCAGGCGCGAGGAACCACGGGGCGCCGCCGGGGCGCGCACCGGCTCGAAGCCGCCAGCGAGCAGCAGCTCCTCCCACTGCGCGATCGTCGTCCACAGGCCGTACGCGCGCTTGTCGGTGAACTGCCAGCACTGCTCGTCCAGGCCCCACAGCAGCGTCGGCATCATGTTGGTCATCTCGAAAAACATGAGGAAGCCGCCGTCCACAAGCGCCTTGTTCACGTTGGCGAGCGTCTCTGCGCGCGGCGCGCCGGCGCAAGTCTGTCATCGGGCCTGGGGCACGCCAGGGCGGTGGTGCGCACGCAGCCTTCCAGCATGGTTGGCATGGTCAGCACCAGAGCTGCCCATGCATGCATGGGGCTGGCGCTCCTCGATGGCACACTGCAAAAGCGCTCCTCAAATGCTCCTCCCAGACCCCAGGCCTGCATGTGCTTCTTTCCATGCTGCACAGTTTGACAGCGACGCACCAGCCAGGTTGGTGCCAGTGTGCAGCACGTTTGTGCCGACTGCGATGTTGTACGGCTCGCCCAGCTCCGCTGGCGGCGGCGCGTTGATGTCCCAGGCCTGCGCCAGCCGGCCATTACAAACCCCCGCTATGCTGTGCAGCCAGTGGCAATCAAATATCTCTACACTCAGGAGCAGGACAGCGGCCGTCAGGTTTAACCAAACCCACAAATGAGAGGCGCCACCAGCAGCGCGGTTCCTCTCATGTGTCAGCTGGCAGGCGCGCAGTAATGCACATCATCCACGCGGCCTGGCGCGCGCGCACCTTAAACTGCAGCTTGGGGCTCTTCACGGCCTCCAGCAGGCCGCTGCTAAACGCATTGGTGATGTCGGTGGCCGTGTACTGCAGCAGCTCCGCGTTCAGGCCCGCGTCCAGCAGCGGCAGCGCGTCCTTGGTCAGCCCGCCCGTGCCGGAGCCGAACTCGACCACGCGGAACACTGCGCGGCAGGTTATGCAGGGTTGGTTTAGGGTCCAGGATAGCAATAGGCACACCACGCGGCCATTACGCCCGGCTGGACGCAACACGTGCACGGCAGCGCGTCTCCGGCCGGCCCGCGTGCGCAGGAGCGGAGCGGCTGGGGTGCCCTCAACATCATTCCAGCAGCCTGCTGGCGGCTTGCACACAGCAGGCATGGCAGAGACCACATGCTGGGTCAATAGACAGACGTGCTGCGGTCGGTGGTGTAGGTTATAGGGTGGGGTAGGGCGTGGCGCGCCTGCGGGCAGGTTCTCCAGCATGAGATTGCACAGGCTGCGCAGCGTCTCACGCCCGAACGAGCGGCAGGCCAGGTCGTTGACGTAGATGGAGTCGTGCTCCGGGTGCGACACGATCACGCGCATGGGCGTGCTCAGCGTCTGGGTCGACTGCGCGCGCGCCGGGAACGCGTCAGCCACCCTGATTGCGCCCATGCAAAGCATACCCCTGCAGCAGACCCCAGATGGGCGCGCCCGAAGCGCTTGCATGCGCTGGCTTATGCACTGGCGCAGAGGGCATAGGACAATTTTTTTGCAGAGTGGGGGGAGAATGGCAGGTAAGGGCAAAGGCTGCAAGCCGGTCAGCCCCTTGGGCATCATCTACAGCACGGCATGGCATGACACATTGTGCTGCGCGTGTAAAAAAGGCGCGAGCGGTGCACGGGAGGGGGGAGGCGCGCGTTCTCGGTGGAGGACAGGTCGTGCAGCATGCGCGCGAGCGGGTGCTCCTTGCAGTGCATGAACTCGTCCAGCTCGCTGCCGTCGGGCGCCTTGAGCTCGCTGGGGATGCCCACGCACAGCTGCCGCACCTGCGCCGCGGCTGGCGCGGCTCGCACGCAAAGCCCAGGTGCGGCGAGGGCCTGTCGCGTACAGACTCTTGCGCACAAGCAGGCCAGACGCCGCTCTGTTTCCAGTCCATGGATCCACAACAGATGGAAGACCCACCAGCATGCAGACTAGGTGGTCCGTGAGGTCCGACTGCCAGTCCCGGTACTGTCACAGTGCTTGCTGCAACTCTGCGCAGGCCGAGAAACCTCATGCTGTGCAGCATGCTGTGACACCAGGCAAGGGCGGTCCCCGCAGGCAGGTGGCGCGGCGGCCGCGCGCACATGCTCCAGGTGCGGCGGCAGGCCGCCCTTGTCCACGCGGAAGCGCTCAATGGCGGCGATCAGGCGGCACTTGGCGAAGCCGAGGATCATGTCCATGTAGCGCAGGCGCACGGGGTCCACATGCAGCGTGTCGCCGTACGGCAGCCACACGACACTGTCCACGACCGTGCTGCGCGGACAGACCGCTGTCAGCCGGCCCTTGACAGTGCGAGCTGGCCTGTGCCGGGCTGGGCGCTGAGGCTCCATGCTGGGGCGCAGACTCTGAAGTGTATCGCTGGTTCTTTCACAGTGTAAGCACGCAACACGCTTGCTGCACATGGCGGTTGAGTCTAGTAATCCAACTTATACGTATGGTGGTGAATGACTGTTTGACAGGACCATGATGGCCTGGCCGGTGTCAACACGAGCATGCACAGCAGCCGCCCGTGCAAGCAGCGGGCGGCGCGGCGCACGTGTACGCGTTGCCGCCGGCGCGCCGCGGCGCGGCCATGAGCTCCATGCCGGTGATGGACGCGAGCTCGTTCTCCACGGTGCCCAGGTAGCGGTCCATGCGCACGAGCAGCTGGCAGCCGGGCCGGCCGGCGGGCTGGCGGATGGCGATGTTGCGCACGCGCACCGGGATGCGCAGCTGGTAGTCGTTGCTGTCGCTGAAGCTCAGCTGCAGCATGCCGTCCAGCAGGCGGATCCAGCACTCGTCCCACCTGCGGCGCCGCGCGCATGGCTCAGCGCCTGGTCGGCTTGAGCCTGGCACTACGCTCTTTGGCCCTTCAATATAAGAGACCGCGCGGCTGAGCGCCTTCGTGAGCCTGGTGGCTCTGTGACTCGCTTTGACCAGACCGTTCAGCAGGAGGTGCCGGGCGGGTCGCGCGCGGGCGCACCGGAGCATGCCCTCCTTGTCGTTGGTCGCCATGCGCTTGACCATGCGGAAAGTGGGCCCGTAGTTGATGCCCGTGCGCCCGATCACGCGGTAGAACTGCCCCGCGTCGATCGTCTCCAGCGGCCCGTGCGCCCACAGGTCGGCCCAGAGCTCGTCGCGGTCGCCCGGCGCCACCTTTGGCGCCTCGGCCGGCTTGGCCTCCGCGCCGGCCTCCGCCTCGTCCGCGGGCGCCCCGGCCGCCTCCTGCGCAAGGGCCCATGCAGTCAATTGACTGGACACATCCAGAGGAGGCGAGCGCATGCCCTCGCTGCGATAGTCACCTACCCCACAGCGGGCCCACTCTCAATGCATCAAGGTACCTTGCACGACCCGCGCACCGCCTCCGCAGCTGTGCTGTGTGGAGCTTACGCTGAGAGCACCAGCGCGCATGTCAGGCACAGGGCGACAACTGCTCAAGCAGACCCGGGCAATTTGCGTGGCATGCGGGTCGTGTACAAGCCTCCAACGAGCACAACAAGGACAGTGTGACATGCAGGGTATCATCGCTTGACCACCGCGCTCCTTGAAAACAGCCCTTGGCGGAGTGCATGCCAGGGTTGTATGCTCACCGCTGCAGGCGCCGGGTCGGCGTCACGCAGCTCTGCCTGCGGCAGGCCGCCGCCCTGCTCCGGCCCGCCCACGTCAACCGCCGGGCCCGCCTCCGCGATCTCGGCAGGCGCCGCGGCCGCGGCGCCGTCGGCGGCCGCCGCGGCGGCCGCCTTGGCCGCCGGCTCCGCGGTCATCTTGATGAAACCCTCGCAGATGAGGTCGCCGGCGTGCAGGACCTGCGCGCACCATGCCTGGTCAGCACAGCCTTCTCTGACCCTATCCCGATGCTCAGGGCGGCATCATGATGCATCCTCGACACTGGACGCATTATGTCGGTGCCGTGTGCGACAGGTGCCAAGCCGGACGCATGCCGCAGCCGGCATGCATGCAAAGCTATGTACATGACCAGGCGGAGCACCCTGGTGGGCACGCGGGCGCGCCAATGTAGGGCACTGGCGCGAGCAGCGCGGGGCGCACGTGGAAGCGGTGGTTGGGCGCGAGCAGCACCGCCAGCGCGACCTTCTGGCCCTCCTCGGCCGCCACGGCCTGGTGGATCACGACCTCCTCGAACGTCACGCCCACCTCGGCCATGGGCTTGCCCTTGATCGTGGCCAGCGCCTCCCAGGCGGTGACCACGTAGCTGGTCGCCGGCATCAGGATGCGCCCGTCGATCAGGTGGTCCGCCAGGAACTTGTGCTCGCCGCCTGGCCAGGGCCCGGGGCGTCAGGGTTCAGCGCTCAGAGCTGGGAGCGCCCGCATGCGCACAGCTCCGACGGCGGCCGCGTGCGGCGATGGAACATGAAAGCCGCAGAGGAGTGTGGCCGGTGCCCGTCACGGATCAAACTCAGGCTGGTGCAGGCCTACGGCCGCCACCGGCGAGCATACCATGCATAGGCAGCACGTACGCCTCAACGTGAGCAGTCCCAGCGCGCAGTCAGGGTTGTGCATGGGCGCACTGGCGCCACGAGCTCAGGCGGCCCGCCCGGGCCGGCAGAGGGCCGCACCCAGGTCATAGACCTTCTCAAACTGCCCGCCGCCCAGGCGCGCGGCGTAGTCCTCATAGGTCGGGCAGTCGTACTCCTGCGCGTGGTTCCAGCTGACCAGCGCCTCGCGCACGTCGCGCGGCAGCTCTGCGCGCCCCAGCGATAGGATTAGGGTCAGCCCGGGCGTCCGCAGGCAGGGGGCACATGTCCGGCGCGTGCGCCTCGGCTGACGGGCAGCCTGCGGCGGGCGCCGTGCAGGTGCGGCCGCCTGCGCCATATACCAGGTGCACGCAGGGTGCACTCTGGGGCTGCAGCGGGGCGCGCGCCTGCGGTGGGCCCGGCGGGCACGTCCCAGGCCAGCGCGGCGCCCTTGCGCCAGAGCCCCGCCACCGCCTCGCGTACGCTCACCGCCGCGTCCTCCTCCTTCTTCATCATGTTGACGTACGGCACAGCCGCACAGTTCTGCGCGTCGCAGCACAACCACTGGTGTCTTCACAGCCCACCCGCCACCGCTGCGCAGCTCCTGAGTCCGGCAGCAGGTGGCGCATCCCCTGACGCAGGTTGGCTGGAGCCAGCGCCGAGCAGCAGTGCCTGGTTCAAAGCTGTGCTGAGCGCACATGAACGTGCCTGCATGCGTCCTGGCATGCGTGCAGCACGCAGCAGACCATCCAATCCGGCCGCGGGGGCTTGAGCGCACCTGGCGCAGGGGCGCGCGCATGATGGCATGCGGCCCCACCTCCAGCAGCACCGCGTCGGCCGGGATCGCCGCGCACGCCTCGCGGAACAGCACGCGCGACTTGAAGCTTTGCACCTGCGCACGGGCAGCGCGGCAGGCCCTTCGACCGGGCCCGACTGCAAGGTGGGCCACAGAGCGATGCATGTGCATGCGGTGCCACTGCGCCATGGATGCATGCAAGCAGTCAAGAACCCTGGCAAAGCGCGGGCGCGCACGTGGTAGTCCGGCCCGCAGGCCGCGGCGGCGGCGCCGTCGCTGTCCAGAGGGAAGCTGGTGGACAGCCACGCCTTGGAGCGCTGCTTGGGCTCCGGGATTAGCTCGCTCAGCACTGCGGCCAGCGCGCACGCCGGCAGGTGAGCCAGCCGTTGTGCTTTGCACGGTGCATAGGTGTGCATTACACGCCATCACTTCAGACGCCGTGTTGAGGGAGACTTCAGGTCGGGAGAGTGCAGTCCAAAAGACAGCAGAATATAGCAGTAGCGCATCGCGCAGCACGGGTGTGGTAGCAACACCTCGGCAAAAGCTCTGTCTAGTGTGCTACAGGCGCGAGGCCGCAGGGGACAACGACGCTCTAACAAGCGGACGCGAGGGCTCCGCAGTGTGCCTCGGCCAGGCTCGGCCCCGCGGGGAGGCGGGGCGCGCACGGCCGCGCAGGCGCCCGCAGAAGGGGTCCAGCGCGGGCGAGTGGTACGCGATACCCAGCGTGCTCAGCTCGCGCACGAACACGCCCTCCTCCTTCAGCTTGGCGCACAGCGGCGCCAGCTCCCACTCCGGGCCTGCGGACCCCGCGGCCGAGCTTCAGAGGGCGCCCGCCTGCATCTCTTTGCGCACAGCATGCCAGCGCCTGAGGTAGCCTTGGACACACAGGCTGGCTGCTCAGGGAGGTCGCAAAGGACAGCCCTGCCTGGCGCGGAGCTCCGATGAGCCACGAGCGCACGAGCGAGCGCCCGATTGAGCTCTTCGCACCTGCGAGCGTGACGTTGACGGACGAGTTGTCGCAGGCGACCACGCTTTCACCCAGGCCCTCCTTCTGGATGCGCGCGTGCGCGGCCTCCGCGCTCAGGCCGACCGCGGCCATGAGCCCGCCCGTCGCGCCGCCCTCCGGCGCCATCCGGCCGCGGTGGTACGCCACCAGGATCGTCTGCGCAGCCAGGGTGCTGTGTCAGACTAGCGACATATTGCACGGTATGCATGACGAGCCCCGCAGTAGAAGCAGGACGCGCTAGCACTGGTATGATAACGACCAAGTGTGAACCAACTTGTTACTTTAACGCGACCTGGGCTATGTTACTTAGGCGAGCCTGTGCTGTCTACCCATATCCGCATGGCGTGTTGGCGCACCTGGCGCAGCGTGAGGCAGCCGTCGGCGTAGCCGGCCGGGATCTCGCCGGCAGAGTGGCCCAGCATGCCGGCCGGCACGATGCCGTACTCCTCGCGCAGCACGTCCACCAGGCCGATCTGCCGCAGCGCCGCGCCGGGATTGTCAGGCACGCTAGCCGCATCCAGCACGGCCACGCTTAGTCCTCACCGAGCGCACGTGGTGGACATGAGACCTCCTGACTGTGCAAGCTGTACGCACTGCAGACACCATGCTGATATGCGCTGTATGGCCGACCATGGTGCTCACTCTGCATCCTGCTGCGCTGCCCCTCGCTGCTTGCAGCAAAAGCTGGAGCTGAGCGCTGCTGAGGTGCGTGCATGCGCCCCGGGCAGGCCGCGCGCCTGCACGGCCACCAGGCCAACCATGGCAATGGCCGGCTGCGACCAGCCGCCCTCCGCCTCGAACTCTGCGAGCAGGTTCAGCCCGTGCGGCGCGACCGCCTCCGCGCACGCCTGGATCGCGCGCCGGAACACCGCGCTGCTGCGCAGCAGCGGCTGCGCCATCTTGCTCCACTGGCTGCCGTTGCCTGCGCGCGCGCGCGCGCAGCGCGCGTTTGCCTGCGATTCTGTGGCATGATGCATGCACATTAGGACACATGCGCCTGCATGGCCTATTCTCTCGGTGTACCTGCCTCCCTGCAATGCAACAAGGCCTGCACACAGCTGTGACGACAGACTCGTCCATGCCATCCAAAGAGGTTCGTCAACGACTGAGCACACCACAGGGCGGGCCCTGGCGTGCTGACATGCTGCGTGTTGAGCAGCGGATCATGTGGGTGGCTGCAGGTTTGCCCGTTCCCAGACAGGTCCGCGCCGGTGCCAATATGTGCAGGCCGCAAAGCACAGGGCGCCAGGCAGGAGCCCGGGTCGCGCGCAGCAGCAGGGCCGCACCAGAGAAGACGAACCAGATCGGCGGCGAGTGGCCCATCTTGGTCTGCTCGACCTTGACCTCACCGTTGCTGATCGTGCCGCGGAAGGGCAGCTTGTGGATGTCGTGCGTGACCGAGTTGGCGAGCCTGCAGAGCGCGTGCCAAGCTTTGAGGCCACCAGCAAGGAGGACCGCTGCCACGCGCCCCAAGGCAAGCGTGGCCCACCGCCGCGCATTGGCTTGCACCAAAGCCTCGCAATGCTTTGCGGCTGCACTTGCACAGGGCTGCCGCTGCTTATTCGACAGGCAGTCACGCAGAACATGATGAGCCGCCGCGCCCAGAGGGCTAGCAGAGGCGGGGCCGCGCACTTCTTCAGCGCGGGCGCGAGCGTGGCCGCCTGGAACGCGCGCGCCTTGATGGCGGACAGCAGCCGCTGCGCGCCGTCTTGCGTGCGGCACGCGATAGGGATGATCATCTGCGCGCGCGCGCCACCTGCACTCGGCTCTGGGCCAGGCGCGCTAGGACGATGGCCCACACCTGAGCTGCGAGCCTGGCATCGCCCCACACGCTGGCGTACGGGCGAGGCCGCCCGGTCGCCTCCGAGTCACCAGGTGGCGCAGCGCGCGCGCTCAGACAAACGCCCACACTCGGTCCGGCGGAGGCGCCAGGCAGGCCCGGAGGCAGGCCCGTGCCTCGGGAGGGAATGCATCCTCCTCAGCCTCGGTCACCTCCTCCACGTGCGTCTCGCCGGCCGCCAGCTGCGGCGCAGGCGCCGGCAGCCGCGGCGGCGGGCCGGCCGGCCGCACCGCGCCCGCCACCAGGCAATGCACGTTGGAGCCGCCAAAGCCGAACGATGAGATGGCCACCAGGCCGCCCTGCCAGGCGGTCGGCGCCGTGACGACCTGCGCGCCGTCCGCCGCCCCCGAGCACAGTCACGTGCTGCAGCGACGTCCGCGCTATCGCACTCGCCATTGGCTCAACAGGGCCAGGCTGCACGGGCGCAGCACGCACCGGCCCCCAGTGGGCACTGGCTTGCAACAACAGATACACGCCAGGGTGTGGGACGCGCTGACGCGGGATCTATGGTCAAAGCTGACCGGTGGGCAGCCGGAGGGCGCGCCTTGAGCACGCCCGCCTTGAGCGACTCGCTGTTGGGGTTGGGCTCTGTGTAGTGCAGGTTTGCTGGCAGCGAGCCGTGCTCGTACGCCAGGCAGACCTTGATCAGACCTGCGCGTGGGTCGTGGGGTGAGTGCCGCCAGGCGCACACGCCCCGACTCCCGCTCGTACTGCCGACCTGCGGCCTTGGCGCAGCGCCCCGCTGCGAGCTCTAGCTTCCAACACCCCAGTCAACAAATTAACATATATGCATACCATGCATGCACCGCGCGTGGCTGCTCTGCATGGCGTTCCAACAGCATAGGTCAAACGCGTGCGCAGACGAGTGTACCAAAGAGGAGCGGTCGCGCGGCTGGCGGCAGAGTGCCAGGCGCGGGGCGCTTGCGCACCGGCCAGGCCGGAGCAGCCCTCGCAGTGGCCCATGTTGGACTTGACGCTGCCGATGAGCAGCGGGTCGCGCGGCGTGTGCCCCGCGCCCGCGCCGTACAGCCCGTCGATGGCGGACAGCTCCTGGCTGTCGCCGACCACCGTGCCCGTGCCGTGCGCCTCCACGTACACGACCTCGTCCGGGCTCACGCCGCTGGCGGCGCACACCTGCGCGCGTCGGCCCCGCCGCGCCGCTTGTCGCATGCCCACTGGGCCGGCCGGGCGCTGCCATACTACATGCATGCGCTCGGCACAGGACGCGCGGGGTGCGAGGCTGCAGCGCGAGCTTGCACCACATGCAGCCCTGCCCAGCGACAGACATCTCATAAGCTACTGCGCTCACAGAGCACGCGGGGGCACGCGCGTCAGCCGGGGGCGCTCAGGCGCGCACCGCGGCGCCCAGCTCCTGCTGCGCGGGGCCGCTGGGGAAGGTGATGCCCTGCTCGGTGTGGCCGTCGTTGTTGGTACCCATGCCGACAATGGTGGCCGCCGGCGCACGCTTGAGCACCCAGGGCGTCGCGGGCGCGACGTCCGCGCGGCGCAGGATGACCGACGCGACGCCCTCCGCGCGCGCGTACCCGTTGCCGCTCGCGTCGAACGACTTGCACGCGCCGTCCGGCGAGAGCATCCTGCCGACCAAGCCGCGCTTCATTGTGAGGCGCTGGCAGCAGCGAGCCTGCATGCATGGCTGCCGGCTGTGTCAGGGCGCTGCATCGCTCGCTCGAGGGACCGTGCCGCCCGTTTTTTGCTGCCTCGGGCGTTATCTCTCATAGCAGCAAACCAGCAACGTTACGACACGGTGGCAGCCTGTAGCGCGTCGCTGTCACGCCTGCGTGCCAGAGGTGAACAGCGCCGGGCAGCTGGCGGGCACTGTTGACGGCCTACAGCAGCGGGGGGCACGGGCCGCACTTGAGGCGCAGGAAGGCCAGCGAGGTGGCCGGCCGGAAGATGGCAGACGAGCCGCCCACGACCGCGTAGTCCACGCGGCCGCGCTGCAGGTCCATCACGGCGTCGTGCAGCGCCATGAACGCGGAGGAGCAGGCTGCGTGCGCGCGCGCGCCGCGGGTGAGCGGCGCTGCCCGTGAACTACGCCGCACTACTCATGGGCTGCCCTCACTGTCTTGCCTCCGTCTACGTCCACAACAAGCAGACATATGCACGTATGTGACCTTGCGTTTGCAGTTCACCTGTGCAAGGTTACCTGCGCATGCAGAAGCTGACAGGCACAGCGAAACGAATGTCTGGATCAGGCCTGTGCGGGCACCCGTGTCAACAGCCTTGGAGGGCCCCTTGAAGTCGTACGTGAACGACAGCCGGTTGGCAAACATGGACATGACGCAGCCCGTCTGCTCATAGCCCGTGATGTTGTTGATGTCGCCCAGCCACAGCGCGTGCACCTCCGACCCGCAGCACCCCAGGTACACGCCCACCTGCGCCCCGGCACCCAGCCAGGTCAGCCATGAGGCATGGGCGTGAGCGCTGCTACACAGCAAGCAGGCCGCGGCCTGCAGTCGCGGCGCAGACACGCAGAGTCGCGCCACCCAGATGCCATATGCCGCTCGCAACCACTCTGAAGCTGGCGTGGCTGCAGTGCGCGCAAGCGGCGTGCTGGCGTGGCCGCAGGGCGCATGGGGGTGGCGGCAGCGCACCTTGTCGCTGCCGCGCAGCTGCTTCACGTCTACGCCCGAGTCCACCCAGGCCTCGTGCGTGACCTCCAGCAGCTTGCGCAGCTGCGGGTCCATCCTCTACGCGCCACCACGCCCCACCCAGTCAGCGCAAGCGCCCATGCCCTCGCTGCCTTGCTGCCAACACACTTGTCAGCGCATTGGCGCCCGGTCAGTTGTTGTGGCGCATTGCATGCAGATCAGCTGCGCTGCATGACACCTGTACTGCAGACCAGTCTGCGCACCCAGACAAGCAGGCATATTCAGCTGCGGCCTGAGAGGCTGCAGAGGGGGCGCGCGCACCGACGCCTGCTTCCCATGCACCGAGAAGAAGGTGGCGTCAAAGTTTACATACTCCAGCAGCTTCCCAAAGCGCCCCGGCGTGCCGTGCAGGCCGACCGGCCACCGCCGGTTGTTCTCGGTGACCATGTCCACGCCATTGGCCAGGTTGGCCCAGAACGCCGAGGGGCTCTCGGACTCTGGGAACCTGCGCGTGGCGCCGCTGCGCTCGCACCCCTTGCAACTGCCAAGGCTGCAAGTAAAGGCCATGTAACGGCCCCAAGGTCGGCAACTGCAAGCGCCTGCGCAACGTTAGCTGGAGGCTGTTGTGTTGGAAAGTGCACCTGGCTGCGGTCCTGCCCTGCTTGCGGCAAGCCATGCACCTGCCCTCACTGCAGGGGCTTGCGGGGCGACACGCCTGCATGAGTAGCCCAGCACGTCGACCGCCGCAGCGGTCGCCGTGGTGTTGAACAGGCTGTTCTCCACCACGTTCATCCTGCGCCAGGAAGCGCAGAGCTATCAGCGGCGGGCGTGCAGGGTAGCAGGCCCCTGCACACCACTGGGGGCGCACGACGCACACGCCACGCCACGCGCGTGCACGCAGGCGAGAGAGCGTACCCTGGCATCCTAGCCTCACTCTTTGCTGCTGCGCACAGACAGGGGCGCCAGGACGCGCCTGGCAGGATCCGCGGGGTGCAGCGCCTAGGTGCGCCCCTTGCCCTGCGCGCGCATCACAAGTGGTTGCGGATCAGCAGCCTGTGCTTGCGCAAGGCTGCATCACACGCGTCGTTCCCACTCGCGCCTTGCTAACCTCCTGGAGCACCAGGCTATGTGGCAGCATGCGCGCCAGCCGCGCTGCGCCTGCGCGCCGATCGGCCACGCACACCGCGCTGCTAATGCAGCTGCGCCCCCTGTGCTGGTGTGCGTTAGTACCTGCACGCACTTTCAGGCTCCAGCCGCGCTAGGGCGTGCGCCTAGCTATATGCGCGCGTAGCAGCACGCCGCGCACAGCGCCTCTGGGTAGCCTGCAGACGCTGCCCTGTGGAGCCAGGGCTGCCGCCTGCAGCGGGGCTAGGCCCTGACGCCGCTGCCTATATCTATGCACCCAGTGCCCAGGCCATGCATTCAAATACACCCTGGCTGCCAGCAAGCCCCGGCAGGCCCAGACGTCCGTGGCTCCATCCGTGCTGGCCAGGTGCAACTAGAACAGGCCGCTGCTGGGACGGCAGCCACCGAAGTGGCCCACCCTCGCTCCACGCCGGCGCGTGACCATGCTTCACTACTAGGCGCTGCACACCAGCCCGGCAAGGCACGCCCGCCCGCGGCCAGCCGGGTCCCGCAGCAGCACCAGCGGCAAGCCAGCCCCGCTTGCCACAACGGTGCACCACCCTGCAGCGGAAATCCGCTTCAGCGCTGGGCGCCGCACCCTGGGCTCCTCCTGTATCGCTGGGGGTCTCCCACGCTCCGCCCAACAAGGGCTCCTCGCGCCGAGCGGCCTCCTTGACAGTGGCTAGGTGTGAACCTCTGCGTGCCTCAGCCAGGAGGGGGCTGCGATCGTGTCTGGTCCGTCATCCTTGGCTGCACATCTTTCCAGCCTCCCTCCTGCGTGTCTACGTGCTTCCTAGTGGGAAGAGGAGGTCCAGCAAGTCAGGAAAGCCTGCCTGTTGAAACCATTTCCCAAGTGGCAACCCTGGACGGGGCTTCGTCAGGCCCTGCACCGGGTAACGAAACGCCAGCCAGGTGAGCTGCCCTCGCCTTGTGTAAGCAACCTGGCAGACATAGGCGCGGCCGCGCTGCCTGCGCCGCCACCCAGCCAGCTCACGCCGGCGCGCACGCAGGCGGGCATACTGCAGCTCGACCGAGTTGGTCAACTGCTCGACTGTGGTGTTCAGCTGCTCGATCCTGGCGTGGCTCTCCTCCAGTCGTGTTGCCAGTGCCTGCGTGCTGCGGAACTTGGCCGCAAAGTCACGCATCAGCGCCGGCGAGGACCTGGCGTTTGGCGGCGCGGCCGCGCCGCCTGCGCCGCTGCGGCCAGGTTCAGCACGCAGGCGCTGGCCTTGTGACTCGTGGAGAGCCCCAATAGGATCAAGCAGCTGGACACCATAGTCGAGCAGCTGACCACCAGTCAAGCTGCAGGACGCCCGCCTGCGTGCGCGCCCCGCCTTGATCGGCTCTAGCATGCCCATGAGCGTCCTGACAGGACGCAGCACTATTGTGGTTGCCACCCGCCTGCCCAGTGGTCATTTGCTGCAGCGTGGCCGCGACGCGCGCCAGCGTCGCTCCGGCCTTGGTCCTGGCGGTGTGCTGCTTTCGTCTGGGGCGCCTCACTGCTGCTGCCCCACAGCTGAGTGCCTGGCTGCAAGCCTGGCATTGCGAGTGTGCTGTCTGTCACAGCTTCGTGAAGAACGGCGCGCGGGCGCGCCACTGCAGTGATGTGTGCGGTGGCCATCAGAGACTTGTGCATGCATGACATCGCACAAAGTAGCAATGCGCCTGTGTTTGATTGCTTTACGCACCCTTCGCCGCAGTCGCTGCACGCCGGCGGGGCCAGATTGCTGACATAGCCGCCGCAGCGGTGCAAGAATATGATGGAGACGATGTCGATTAGGAATCGGCGTACTTTCGGTGATGCCCAGTCACTCTAAGACCTGTGAGAGCTGCTGTGCGTGACAGAGACACATACTTGTGCGAATAATTGGCCGTCGCTTGTCACGCTCCCCTGGAAGCAAGCGCTTCCAGCTTTTTGTTGCGGTGTGACTCTGTGTGGTAGGTGAGCATGATGTTTGCCAGCCTGTTGTGCGTAGGAGTGTATGGGGAAGCAAGGTTTCGCCGGGCGCCTTGTTTTGCGCACACGCCGTATATGAGCCTATGGGTGATGGCTGCCAGGTGGTGTGGGCGGTTGATCATGGGTCTTGAACAAGGACTCAAAGCTCTCTGACTGAGTGATCCTGCACTGCCGAGAGGGTGATTTACAGCTCACACGTTTGCTCTCCTGGATCCTGTATCACAACATGTGGCGGCACACGCAACAGGATGTATGTGAAGATGCCAGACCATCCTTGAGGGAGTAAAGTAAGGGAGTTACTATGAGACGTTACTATGAGGCGTTGGCGCCACCGAGCCACAGGTCCATGATCAACCTCTCACCTATGCATTCCTCCGCGCCCTCACCCCACCGTGTCCCTTGCTGCGCTGGGAAAGACACCCCAAGCGTGTGCCAGCGTACCATAAAGCTCGTCCCAACTGACAATCCAACAAAGAGGAAGCCCAGCAAGTCGCAACGCGACCAAAGCTCGGCAGAACTGAGAGGATACCGAAGGGAAGCCAGCACCCCTGACCAGGAAGCTGAAGCCGGAAGGCTCATGCCTATGGCACACAGTTGCCGGATGGGGTTTTGTGCACGCGCCAGGCCAAACCAGTGTGACCGAAAAGCTCAATGCAAAGCGCATGCCTGTGGCACATTTGCCGGGTATGTTATGTGCATGCACCGGGCAGGCCTTTGTCGGCGTGCGAGCCACCAGGCGCAACATGGTCGCAGCAAGGAGCATCCACTCTGAGGATACCCCCGAGCAAGCCGCGACATGGTGGCCAGCCGCACCCGGCCTGCACCTGAGCCCGCAGGCTCCCGCAGGTGTGCACAGCAAAAGCCGATCCCAAAGCACACAAGCTCCCCAGCCGGCCGCGAGCCCACGGACAAGCCACTCTGCAGACAAGCTGCAGAACCATATTATTGCGCAACGGCCTGCAAATGTTGATCGTGCGAGCCATCGCTTGCCGACTGCGCGTCTCCGGCCCTCCCCTGTTCTGCCACAAAAATACGAATCACAAAGTAGCAGTCGCACAACCGCTCCTAGGATCACACAGACCACACTGAGGACCGACCGCGTGCAGAGCCGCAGCGCTCGGCTGACGAGCAAGCATGTTCACGCACTTCCTGCGTCCGCGTGTGCACCATGGGCATGGCCCACATGGGCATGGCCCATGGAGTCACACCTTCGGCGGCTGAAGTGCCTCATGTGCCGCTGCCACCGCTCAGCGCCCATGCGCCAGTGCTGCATGGGGCGCCCTCTGATCCACTTCCTGCCTCACTACGTGCACCGCTAACAGTGCAGTGCCCCCTGCCACACCCAATGTCCACCCGCTGCAGCCCACGCCGTGCACCACCCTCGAAACCTTGCATGGCAGGGTCCAGGGGTCAGGACCGTTGCCATCCCTAGCCAAACATCGCAGGCACAGGCCTTACGCATCCTGGCTTGGCCTGCAAAAGCCACTAGGCAGTGGTGCTTGCTCGAGGGGTCGCAGGGTTCAACAGGCGCCCAGCAGCATTTGCCACATGCCAGCACACCCCAGCCCCCATCCAGCTGCTCTGCTGGCCCGGACAGACCCGCTGATGTGAGGCGCTGGAAGGAAGCGCAGGCCAGCCCGAGCCCCTTGTTGTGCCCAGGGCACAGCTAACCGCAGCAAACAGCACGCATGAAACACCCTCTCCGGTGCGCCCAGTGCGCCCAGTGCTAGCAAAAAGCAGCCGCTCATACCAAACTCAACACTCTTGGCTACTTCGGTGGCCCGCATCACATGGGCCAGGCTGCTGCGTGGGGTTTGCGATGCTGCTCTGTGCGATGCCCTGCGTGGCCGGGGTCGGCCGCACGACGCCGCGCGCGCGTCAACACTCGGGCACGACGGGCTGCCGGGACAGGCTGCCCGAGCGCGTCAGGCTGCTGGCGCGCGAGGTGCTCAGCGTCTGCGAGCGCGCGAACGCGCGCGTGACGAGCGCGCGGATGTCGTCCTCCGACTGTTCGCAGTAGGCCGCCATGGCGTCCTCGTCGGCGTGCGCCAGGCGCCGCGGGTCGCGGTCGGGCATGCCCTGCGCGCGCAGCCTGCGGTCAAGGCCCGGCCCGTTTGCGAGACGACACGCGCGCCCGCGCGCGCGGCGCGCAGCGCCTGCCGCCGCTCCCGTTCGCGCGCACCGGGCCTGCCCCGCGCATGTGGCGACGGCCGACGCTGCCTCTGTCGGGCGTCTTTGCTAGGTCTCCTTGCTCCTTTCACACGACGCCGGTTTTGACTGGGTCATGCAGCTCCGTTTAAAGCCGTAGCCGCAGCGCAGCTGCCGGTCTGAGAGGACCGAGCGCGGCGCATGATCGGCCACACGGGCGGGGGCGCGCCTTGGGCAGGTCCCGCAGGAACCAGGGGTGGCTCATAACCTCGCCGACGCTCAGCCGCAGCTTAGGGTTCGCGACCAGCAGGCGGCTCAGCAGGTCGCGCGCGGTGTCCGACGCGCGCGCCAGGCGCGGGAACTGCGCGTTGACAATGCGCGGGAACATCATGCGCAGCTGGTCCGCCTGCCGGCGCGGCGGCGCGCGTCAGCGCCGGGCGCGCGCGCATGCGCGGCGGGCGGCGGCGCGCACGCGCGTCGTGCATCCAGGGTCTCCGGGAAAAACGCCGCGGAGCGGGCGTGGTCGCACCCCTCCCCTACACTCCATATCGAGCAGAGCGCCCGCAAACCATGCACAGAGGCAACCAGCACCTCCTGCAGAGCTTGCCCCCCGGACCCTGCCCTTCCCCTTGCGGGCAGCGTGCAAGCCCGCGCCTTGGGCAGGTCCGTAGGGATGCCCGTCGAGAACGGCTCCTCGCCCGCCAGCAGCCAGTACAGCAGCGCGCCCAGCGACCACAGGTCGGCGCGCTTCCCGTCGTACGTGTTGTACAGCAGCACCTGCGCGCCGGCGGCTCTCAGCCGCGCGCTCGCCAAGTTCGCCGGCTCCAGAGTGCCTGTGAGCCGCCGCCGCTGAAGCTGTGCGGGAAATATCACGCCACATGATCTCCTGCACTTTGGATCTGGCAGCGCATGGGCGTGCACTCCGCCCTGCGCATCCAAAGCTGAGTGCGCGCTCGGCCATGGCCAGGTGGACAGGCTGGCAACGCAAGCGTGGGGGCGCGGCACGGGCGCCACATGGCCGGGCAAACCACAGGCGCTTCTTCCAGACCCGCATGCACACTTGCACGATGTCCACCAGTTGGGTCAGCAGGGCGACCAGGGCGAGCTCCGCGTGCGTGCCTCGGGCGCCACATAGCCAGGCGAGCCGCAGGCCGTCTTGCACATGCTGTCGCTGTTCTCGTCCTTGCTCAGGCCGAAGCTGCCCAGCTTCAGGCGCGGCGGCCGGCCGCCCGCGCCGTCGTCCATCAGCAGGATGTGCTCCGGCGTCAGGTTGCGCTTGGCCACGCCGATCGCGCTGCAGAAGTCCAGCGCGACCAGCAGCTGCTGGAACAGCGCCCTGCCGGCGCCCGGGCGGGTTGCTTTGGCATAGGTTCACGGCAGGGTCAGTCTACAACCTATATCCCTGGCCAGCAGGGGCGGCCAGGGAGGCGCGGCGTCGGCGGCGCCGCGCACCGCGCAGTGGCCTCCGGCAGGCCGCCGTCCGGCCCCGTGCCGCGCCGCGGCGCCATGAAGTCCTCCAGCGTGCCGCCCGGCGCGTACTCCATTACAATGCCCAGGTATTCCTGGATCAAGAACACCTGCGCGCGCCGCCCTGGCCACCTCGTACCCTAACCCGATCAGGCGTCTGGGGGACATTGTACAGTGCAGGCTGTGAGAAGTTTGCAAAATGCATGCACCTGGTGCTGCGCGTGTGATGGTGCGGTGAGTCCAGAATAAACACGTGACATGGGCACGGGTCACACCCCTCCCTGCACCACCAGATGTGCAAGCGTGTGTGGCTGGTGACGGGGCTGAGCGCGCGGCGAGATGCAGACTGCCGGCGGCCGCGGATGCGTCGTTTTGCCTTAGTGCCTTGGCGACACCGGGTGGACGGGGGAGGTTTGGGAGCCCAAGGCAGCTGGCAGGCATGCGGGCAAGCAGGCTCCGCACCTCGTGCATGTGGATGATGTGCGGGTGCGCGCTGCAGAGCCGCAGGTTCAGGATCTCACGCTCCGCGCGCTGAACGGCGGGCGTGGCGCGCGCGATCAGCTGCGCGCCGTGCCAACCGTCACCGCGCTGGCCTCTCCTGCCCGGCGGCCTTTTTGCTCGCTTGTCCGCAGACGGTGCAGGTGACATGCACACGGACAAGCTCTGCCAGACCGTGGGGTTCAGCAATAATACCCTAGGCCATCCGCAGCGGGTCAGCACACCGACGTGCTGGCCATTCCTTGATCTTGAGCTTGTGCACAGCGGACATCATGCAGCCGTGTGCACACCGCGCGCGTGTCTCAGCGCACCCGGATGGCGACGTGGCGCCCCGTGACCTTGTCGCGCACCAGCTGCATCATCCGCTCAGCGGTCGGCGGCGCCAGGTCGCGCAGCTTGCGGAACCTGCGCAAGGCAGACCGATAGGTCCACCACGTGTCCAACACGCTGCAGCTAGGGGAAGTGCAGCTGGCCGATGGCCGCGCTCAGGTGTACGCTGCAGCTCGCCCGGCGGCTGCGCGCGGCAAGGAGGCCAGGGCGGCGCGGGACCAGTAAGTGTGCATCTGTTTCTCATGCGAACAAGCAAACGGTCGCGCAAAATTTGCTGAAGCTTTTTAGTATACAGGCGGGCGGGAGGCGCGCCTCGGGTGGCCGCGCAGCGGGTTGGGCCCCACGTCATGTGACCCGGAACGCGTCAGCGAGGACGCGCTCGCGAGCGTCAGCGAGGACGCGCTCGCGAGCGTCAGCGAAGACGCGCTTGCGAGCCCCGGCGGGGCCGGCGGCGCCTCGCCTGACGACTGTGCGCGCGGCGCGGCGGCGAGCGGCCCCGGCGTGGCCGGCGGCGACGCCTCCGCGCTCGCGGTGCGAACCGGCGCCTCGCTGGGCGGCTCGGGCGTCCTGGACGTCAACGGGCGCCTAGAAAATCAAGGCTTGTGTGCAGCAACCTTAGCGCCTGGCCAAGCCTGAAAGTCCAAGACCTGCAGTCTGGTCTGCGCATCAAGGTCCCTGACACAGTGCGCTCGCCACCCGGAACGAGTCAGCATCGGGTACAGCGCCCATGCTTGTGCAACCTTGGACAGCACTCGGGACAGCACCCCATGTGAGGACGGCATGCAGCTGCTGGGGATGACGCTTGCGGCAGCTTGCCGCGCCGCGCTCGTCGCTGTGCACGCGCGCCCCTGCCTCTGTGGCCACCGCCGAGCTTGCTTCACTGCGCGCGGGCCGCGCCTGCACTGCACTTTGAAGGGCGTCTGCGCTGTCTCTTGCGCCATGGGCGTCAGGTCCTGCGCGGCGCGGCCGCCCGCGCCGTCCGCCGCGCCGCGCTTGCCGGGCTCCGCGGCACGCTCTGCGGCCGGGCGGCCCTTGCCATGGGCCGGCTGCCCCCCTTTTGCATACTCCGCCAGGTCCTCCAAGGACGCGGAGCGCGGCGGCGCAAAGCAGCAGCCCATGGCTACAGCTTTACACCCAGGTCACGCCAGGGCGTCAGAGTACAAATGCGCCACCCGTCCGAGAAAACGTGACCTTGTGCCCGACGGTGCTGGCCCCAAGAGCGCGGTCTGCAACCCGAACGAGCAAGCCTTCCGTCCGTTGCATCCAAGACAAGGAAATCAAACACGTGTTCTGTTCTGTTCCGTTTTTGTTATGATGAGCTCTAAGTTCAAAAGCGCTGGCTTGTGACGTCGTCCAGCAGATGGGGGACCGGCATAAAATCTGGGCAGGAGCAATCATCAGTCACCACCATGTGAAAATTTGAATTCACGAGTTCCGTAACCCCTAGCCACAGGCAGCAAACACCTGCTGCTGCAGCTTCTTCAGAGGAAGCCTCACACTCATATGTGCATAAAACAGAGTGCACATACTGCGACGCCGATCGCCCCGCAGCGGCTACGATCGATCCGCGCCCTTTGACCACCTGCGGCTGCCCGTTGCAGCGCCAGCCGCCACAGGCCCAGACAGGTCGGGCGCCAGGCGTGTCCAGCGCCCCTCCGCCAACAAGACCTTTGCAGCTCAGCCAGCGTCTTCCGCGGTGTGTGCCAGGTCTGTGGGCGGAAAAGACCCTTGAACATGTTAGGACGCCGCCTGCTGCCTTCACGGCGGCCTGCTGCCACGGCGCGCCTCTGGGCTAGCAGGGCTCGCGCCAAGCCTCGCGCCCCCCGCGGAAGCCAGAACCTCGGGCTGCGGGCTGCTGTTGAGGCGCGCGTCCTGACCGCCAGCTGCCGCCCCGGCCGCTGCGCCGCCAGCGGAGAGGTCCGCGGGCGGCCGGCTGCGGCGGGCGTCCGGGCTGCCGGGACTTGAGCTCGATGCAGGAGGCGCCGTGCCGGAGGCCGCGCCAGGGCTGCGTGCCAGCAGCGCCGCCTCCAGGCTCTCCAGGCGCACGCGCAGCCAGTCCACCTCCTCCAGCGCGCCTGGCGCCCCAGCAGACGCAGCTTTTGGCATGCGCTCCAAGCCGGGGCCAGCAGGCTCTGTCCCCGCAGCATCACAGGATGTGCATGCACGGAGACTCTGTGACGGAGTCCTTTGCGAGGTGCAATATGGTGCAGCCCAGCTCATTAGGTCACGCGCGCGCGCTCGCCCCGCCGGCCACATGCATCGACCGCAGGCGCGCACGCATGCGCCCCCGCCGGCCCGGGAGCGCGGCTCGGGCCGGGGCGGCGCGCTTGTGTAGTCGTCGTCCACAAAGTGCCGCCGCCGGCGCAGCTCGTCCATGGCGGCCGCCATGCGCTCGTTCTGCTTCGCGAAGCGCGCCGCCAGCGCCTGCGCCTCGCCCAGCCGCTGCGCTAGCGCAGCGGCGCCGCTCGGCCTGCGCGCACTCGCCGTGCGTCGGCAGTGCCAGCATGATGCGCGCTCTCTTCTAAAATCATCTAGCTGATGTGCGTGCGGCCGCCGACGTGGTGCGTCACAGCGGCCGCCATGCACTCGTTCTGCTTTGCGAAGCGCGCCGCCAGCGCGAACGCCTCGCCCAGCCGCTGCGCCAGCGCCGCGGCGCCGCCCGGCCTGCGCGCGCGCCCTCGCCGTGCGTCAGCTGAGCCAGGATTATGCGCACTCGCTTCCAAATCCTGGCTGCCAGCTGAGTGATGTGCCGCTGCCGACACAACTCATCAAAGCGGCCGCCATGCGCTCGCCCTGCAAGGCCCGGCCTGCGCTTGCACGCATGGCATGCGGCAGCGCCTGTTTGGACATCCTGCATGCCCAAACGCTTCCCTTGGTAGCACACACAGATCACATTTGGCCGCGGTTTGAAAGCACACTGAAGTGAACACGGTATGGGCAGCACGCTCATGTAGCAAGTCCCAGTGCGCCCATGCTCGTGTCCCTGCCGAGGCATGGCCTTCCGGGGCTCGGCGAGCGAGCTCATGGGACACATGGCATCTGTAGCTGCACGCACACGGCCGGGACTGCCTGTCCCGCCAAGCCACCGGTCATGGCGATCACGCGCACCGGACGCCAAGGCCCTCGTCCAGGCTGGCCGACAGCCGCCGCGGTGCTTGATCAGGCGCGCCGGCCGCCGCGCCGCTGGAGACTGAGCGCGCCCGCGCGTGCGCCTGCGGTAGCGCGTCCATGAGCCCGGGCAGCGCCAACCCCAGCGCTGTGTCCCGCGGTCCGCTCGCAGCCTGCCCGCCCTGCCCGCGCGTGCATATGATCAGGGCGTGCTGCCACACACAGACGCACACACCATTTGGGTGCTTGCAGCATCGTGGCAGACAGCGCTGTGTCAGGGCTGGAGCAGTACACATGTGAGGCAATGAAATCCGTGCAGTGTCCTTCAGATCCCCTGTGTCTTGGGAGCGCAGAGCGGCAGGTGAGAGTCAGGGGAGCAGGCGCGCCTGCTGCCGCAGAAAGGCGTTCTCGGCGCGCAAGAGCCGCACCTCGCGCCGCAGCGCCGCAACCAGCGCCTTGTGTGGGTCCACCTGGCGCCGGAGCGCCCGCGCCGCTCAGCACTGCGCGCGGGGCTGGCACGCGCAACCGCACGCAGTCACCGCGTGCGCAGCAACGGGCGCCCCTGCCCGTGACGCAGTGCAGCTGTGCCGCGCAGCGCTTGCGCCAGCTCTCAGGTCGCCCAGTGCCTCCCAGGCGGGGCTGTCAGCCGCGCGGTTCAGAGATAGGGTAGGGTGAGGGTCACCTGCACGGCAGGCCGGTTGCGGATGTTCTTGGCGCGCGCGCCGTAGGTCAGCGTCGACAGCGTCTCCTCGGCGGCCGAGGCCGCGGGCGAAACACACGCGACCATCAGCGTCAGCGCCGAGCCGCCGAGCGAGTCCATGAGCAGCTTGGTGAGGCTGGAGTCGCGGAAGGGGATGTGCGCGCCGCCCTCGCCGCCGCCGGTCTCCGCCAGCGCGCTGATCACCTGCGCGCGTGCGCGCTGGCCGCTTGACCCTGGACACACACCCCATGGCCCAGCGTGCAGCCGCAGTCACATGTGACCTTGCATACATCCGCCACTGACCACGGGACTCAGCGGAGCGGAGCGGAGCGGAGTCCACCACACTCACGGTAAGTAATGCGAGGGGCGACAGAACGTCTGGGTCTACAGCTAACAGCGTCGCCTGCCAGGCGGGCGGCCACCTTGCCGAGCGTGAACAGTGAGCGGTTGATCCCGGAGGCCTCGCGCATCTGGCTCTCGTCCGCGTTGCGCGCGTCGCGCATGCGCTCGCTGCCCGCCAGGTCGACAAAGCTCACCTGCGGCGCGTCGCACGCCACGTCAGGCGTGAAATAGGCGCGACGACGCTCTGCTAGCCTGCTTCCCAGACTTAGCGTGCACAAGCTCGCCCCCGCACACAACCAGCCTCAACAGGTACGGTAACACACTGCCTGCCTGCTCCTGGAAACCTGGCAGATTGGGCAGGTGCGGCGCAGCTGCGTGCTGCGCCAGAGGCGTAACCGGAGTGCCCGTCCTATGGCAACGCGCGCTTGCCAATGATTGTTGCCAGGGCCGGCAGGCTGTGGAGGGAAATGCCCGCCGGCAGGGCGCCCCATGCTTCGAGACGTTGCGCGGCGCGGCGCACCTTGCCTGAGCGCGCCAGCCCAAACCCTGCAGCGCTGCTGTCGGTGCCGGGCGCCAGGTCCAGCATCACGGTCATGATCGCGTGGCTCCGGCTGCGCAGGTGCGCGCACAGGGCTGAGGTGAGCCCTTTCATATTTGCGCAGAGGTGAGTGGTTGTGTCGATACATAGAGGTTAGTGCGTCCATGTTGATGCACAGAGCTGAGTGATTTGTGTTGATGCATGAAGTGTAGTGCATCCATGTTGACGCACAGAGGTGAGTGCTTCTGCGTTGGCGCACAGAGGTGAGTGCTTTCGTGTCGATGCACGGAGGCGGAGCTCAGCGTGCTGTGCTGCGCAACGCATGATGCTCTGGCGAGCGGGGCACCTCGACTCCAGGTTGAGCTCGTGGCTGCCCATGCGCCGGTTGCGCATGCCGCGGCTGATGACCTGCGCGCCGGCCGCACCGTATTCCGCACTGCAGGACGGTCAATAGTTGGCATTGCGTATCTCGTCATCTGCCTGAGCCTACCGCATCAAGCCCGGTACCGCGCCCATCCCATGACGCACAATCAACAGGCTACCCAGGACGCTGCTGCGTTTGCACGTGTCAGCCCTGCGTGTCATGAGTGCTCTCGTTGCTGCCACGGTCATGTATATGTGCACATAGATGCGCACTGGGTCTATGACATGTGCTGCACCCCGCAGCCCGCGGAGCGCTTGCTCGGCGCCGGCTCGCACGCCTGCAGGATGTCCGCCATGCAGGTACACGCGCGCGTGGCCAGGTCGGGCACGTGGAAGCCGTGTGCGGCGGCCCAGCGCACCGCCAGCGGCTGCCGCGTCCAGCGTAGCAGGTCGTACACCCGCTCGTTGTAGATCTCGCAGTAGGAGGCCCTGCGCGCCGGCGCACGCAGCGTCGCTGCGAGCGGTGCAGGGCGCCGCCTGCGCGCAGGCGGCACTGCGGGTGACAGGCGCGCCGAGCGGAGAGACCCAGCGCAGAGGAGCGCGTGCCGACAGCAGCCGGCGCCTCACATGGCACTCAGCAGGGGCTTCGCTCTCTGGCCAGACAGCCTGTTGCGCACTGCATCAGGGCAGACAAGCTGACCCGGCAGGCCGCAGCACACCTGAGCGTGCACCCGGAGTTGGCAGGCCGCGCCAGCGCTTCAAACAGGAATAGCGCGGCGCGAGACATGATGCCATCAGACGTATCGCCTGCAGTAACACCTGGGAGTCGGGCGACCTCGGCGGCACACACGGCCTGCCGTGTGTGACTGCATGCTCTATGCTGCATGCTGCATGCGCAGACGTGACAACCACACATTACACACCCTCTGCAAGGCAGCAGGCTGGCCATGGCTTAAACATGACGGTGGCAGCGCAGGTCTGCAGTCATACCCAGAAAGCGCTGGCGATTCTTGTGCAGCATAGCAGGCTAGGGGGGAGAGTGTCTTGGAGATTCCACAAATGCAACTGCGCAGGTGCTGGGAGGGAAGGGGCAGAGATGCACACCTTCATACTCCTCCAGCTCGAGCACATCCTCGCGTCCTGACATCGTGAACGTCTTGCCACTGCCCTGGCATGCGCCATGCAGCATATGGAAGTACAGCATTTGATGGGTGGTGCTTGGAGCTGAGGAGACTGTATACCAGCAATGGCATTCCATGTTTCACAGACTGCTGGTAATCATATGATTGTGACCAAGCTGCTTGCTGCCCTTGCCGCTGCTGTGAGCTTCCTCAAGCAACTTCCTTGTGCAATTGGGATATGCTCATACAGCAGGATCATGCACAGCAGATGCCCCACGCTGTCCACGCCCACGCATACCTGGAGAGGACCGGCCTGTCTCTCTCCACACGCTTTTACACGGTCTGACATAAGCCGTGTCCGGCGGCTCACCGTTTGGCCATATGCGAAGATGCAGACATTGTACCCGGACAGCGCAGCATCCAGCAGCTGGGAGATGCCGCACGCGCGGAGAACGTCCGCCTGCACATGACCGCTGCATGGCATCGAGGGAGGCGAGGCTGTTGCCGGTACGGATGGTGCATACATGCATGGTCAATGTGGCAGCATGCACATGCCACTGGTGGCAGTTCAGACCTGTCTGTGATGACACTCGCATCGCAGCACATTTGCAGAGGTCAGCAGCTACAAAACGCACATGCGAGCTCCGCATGGCTTCCGTGAAGGCACATAGCTCAAACATGGCACATGCCGATGCTTGGGAGCGATTAACCACAGACCACAGACGTGCCTGGCTGCAGGACGGACCCAGGCAGCCGTGGAAGGCGAAGCAGCGCTCAGTCGCCGCCGCGCCCCTTACCCCAGGCAGGGCCACCTGCAGCCACCACCCTGCGGGTCTTCCAGCGATCTCTGACGCGTATGTGCATCGCAGCTTGAGCTCGCTGTTTGCGAGTCGACCACTCAGCAGTTATGGCGCGCAACAGCAGTTCACAGGTACTCATAAGCGCCTCTCGTTGCCACGCGCCCAACCTCATTCATGCATGCCCTCATTAAGTCTGAGCTGCAAGACGGGGGCGAGATATCAGACACCCGCGCTACACCGTCGGGTCGCCTTATCACATGAGCCCAGTGCGCGCGCCAGAACACTGTTAGGGTTGTCAGCGGAGACCTGCACAACAGCAGCGTCGCCCTGCGCAGCCTCCCGCTCGCTCAGCGGCCGGATCCGCGCCACGACCTGGCCCGGCGCCTGGGTTTAGGTGACCTTGTCACACAATAGAACAGCACTTTTCTCAAGTACATGATGCAGGCAACGGCATGCCGTCCTACTGCACAACGTAACAGTCACTTCGAGGCCACATGTTCACAGAGTGAAGCTGCATGGCTTTCTGTGTTGAGGCAGTACTAGCATAGTTAAAAATATCATCAACTGCTTGGCTGACGAGCGTGAACATGCGTCTGCAGCAAGCAGACCGCTACCATGTGTACAGCAGCTTGCAGGTAGGTCATGAGCAGCCCTTGACCTTGATGTTGTCGTAGTCGTCGAGCACGGTGCCTGTAGCGCCGCGGCTCTGCGGCCCAGACAGCGTGCGCAGCCCTTCCGCGGCGCGTGCAGGGTCTGCGCTGCGCATCCCCGTGTCCGGCAAAGCTCGGACCGCCTCCGGACGCCTGGCTTCGGCGGAGCTGGGTGCAGAGCCCTGCGATGCTGACCGCACGAGCGGCGCATGCCAGTTTGACAGATCCACTGAAGAGCCCTGCCGCTGCAAGCCCAGCTTCAGGCCTGAGCGGCATGTGGGGGCCCATTTGTCAAGGCGGCATAGATACCGTTCCCAATGTATTGTAGTATGTGCCCTGAAGTTCATGAGGAGCGGTCTACACTGCCCATGACACAAGAGGACATGAGTTTCACAGAGTCCACCAGGTCGCATGGTGCCCGCGACTCCAGGCCACTGCCAGCGCTCCGTCCAAACACAGAGTGTTGAGACAGCAGGACGCCTGCCTGATCTGCAGCTTGGCATGCATGAGGGGCCGCTCACTGACGGCACAGCACGCAGGCCGCCCACGGGCGCCTGCAGCTGCAGCGCCGCCGAGAGCCGCCGCGGGGCTGGCGCGTCTGTCCAGCCCTGGCGCCCAGGGACTCGCCCCTCCACGCCCGGGAAAGCAGGCGGCCATGCCTGCGGCACCGGGACACTGCCCCCCGCCGCAGAGCCCAAGCGGCTGCTCGGCGAGAGCGGGCCGCGGCTGCCCGGCGGGCTGGACGGGACGATGGCAGGGCCAAAGCCGGGGCTGGGAAATGCAGCCGTGAAAGGAAACGCGTATGGCGCCAGCGGCGGCGGGCTCTGCGGCGAAAATGCAGGGCCAGGGTTAGGGCCGGGGAAAGACGTCCCGTACAGGGAGGCGTGCGGCGGCGCTGGCGGACTCAGCGGCTGTGTGGATGGTGGCTGCGCCGCCTGCTGCGGCGAGCCTGGGAGTGGCGCAGCGCTGCCGGGGCCCCTGCGGGCCGCCAGTGCGGCGGTTGGAAAAGGTGCTGCGAATCTGGGGTTGGGCGACGGCGAGGAAGAAGTTAGATTAGGCGGTATGTTCTCTTTAGGCGGTATGTCCTATGCAGAATACATACGTGACAAGGTGTTAAGGTGTATATTGTATCTGGTGCCAGGCTGGGCGTTATGCCCCGCCCTAAACCCCAAGGTCTGACACTTGAAGTTGGAGGCCACAGTGAGGTGAAAGGTCCCACCAGCTGAGTTAGCAGGACACACAGGCTGGAGACACTCTGTTGTGAGTTTGTGCTTGGGCAGTAAAGTGCACAGTGAACTGCATGTCTCAGCATTCCTTATAGCCTGGGCGGCAGCGCGTGCTGACTTCGCAGCTGCGCAGCGCTGGGGAACAACCCACGTGTGGCTGGATGCCAACCGCGTGTATCAGGGCACTGCACGGCTGGCAGAAGTTGGAGGTGTATGACGGTATGTAAGCACAAACTTCACAGTCCTGTCACACAGACAACGCTACCACCTGCAACACTGAGGCGGGGTGCGCGCGCAGACGACCGCGAAAACACTGTGCACTTTGCGGACGCTGAAGTGCGCTCAGGTGTGGGCGCATACCTGCTGACTATCATCATAGTGCTGCTGTCCGCACTGCTCTGATCTGGGCGAGAGAGCTCCGCTTTGGCTGAGGCGGCAACTTGTTGAACATGCCCACGCGCTACAGGCACGGCTGCGCTGCTGCATGCGGCGCCCGCAGTGACCGGCGTGCGGCGCTCCGCGCTGCGCAAGCCTGGCAACGCAGCCAAACAGCTTGCGCCGCGGCTGCGCTCGTTCACCGGCGCGCCTTCGCCGCTGGGCAACGCCGCCAGCGCCGCGCCGGTCGCTGCGGCGGGCTCGCGCGCGGCTGCAACGGGTGCCGACGCTCGCAGCACCCCGCCGGCTGCTGCGGACGCTGGCAGCATGGCCGCAGCGGCTGCGCCGGCTGCTTCGGAGTGCGCGGCGGACGGCGCGCTGGACGTCGCTCGCCTGCAGGCGCGTACTCGCACCCCCCGCTTGTCCTGCCTACTAAGCCGCCCAGCAGTGCGTGCCTATCACTGCGGCACAAGTTGTGAGCAGCGCACTGGCTTGTTTCCAGTGCAACCAAGAGGGCTTGGCTGCGATAGGCCGCGGGGCCCTGCCGCTGGCGCCCCCAGTGCCGATGGCGCCCCCAATGCAGTCAACAAGGCTGCTGCTCGTGGCCAAACACTGCGGAACAGTAATCCAGATCACCCGGCGGTGGCGCGGTGGCCACTGGCCGATGGCTGCATGGCGTGGCTCCCAGCGCCTGCCTACCCTACCCTACTCCTAACAATAGCCACGGCGCAGCTGCTGCTTGCGGAGAAGGACGCCGCGCTGGCGGCGCTCGCGCAGCGCCTCGCGCGGCTGGAGGCCGGCCAGGGTGCGCGCGCGCAGCTGCAGGCGCTCGACGCGCAGAGCGCGCGCCTGCGGGTGCTACCACCGTCCTTAAACTGCTATGATGCTGCCGGCTATCGACCAGTGTCCTGCGCGGCAGTGCATTCTTGTTCGAAGGCATGTTCATGTGCAGCCCTGAAACACCCCTGACTGCCTGCAGCGTGCGTTGGCCTGTGCCTGTAACCCCAGCTCCCCAGCAGTCTGGGCACCAGCATTACATAGCCGATCGCGCTGTGCCCTGCGTGCCGCGCGCAGGAGCTGGTGCACAAGAAGGACGGCGAGCTGGCGGCGGCGCGCGCGGCGCGCCGCCGCGCGCTGCTGCCCATGGTGGCCGCCGCGGCGGGCGCGGCCGAGCGGCGCGTCGCGCAGGAGGCGCGCGCGCCTTGGCCGCCCACACTACAATGTCAAGGCCTTGCCTGGAGAGCTGCCCTGTGGAGAACTCCCTCACTCTGCACTGGAAAGAGCGCCAGCAATAGAGTCACCTTCTGGCGCGCACATGCATGCTGCACGCGAGCCACAGGGGCAGAGATGCACAGGGGAGGCGCCTGCGCTGCACGTCTTCTTGCTCGGGCGACCTCAGCGCACTGAGCAGAGCCCCCGGCGCGCAGGCGCAGCGCTGGGCGGCGCGCGCGCTGCGCGCGATGCACCTGCGCGTGGCGACCCCGCCGCCCGCCACGCCGCCGGGCGCGCCCGAGCCCGCGCCGGGCACCGCGCGCAGCCCGTACTACTTCTCGCCCTGCTCCTTCAGGGCCGTCAGCCCCTCCTAGGTGCTCCCCTGAGCTGGCCGCTGGGGACAAGGCTAATCTCAAGGGTATGGTTAGGGCTAGTTCCACCCCTTGAACTGCACGTCCTGCCACCGCCGCCCCCCCCCCAGAACAACGGGTGCTCAGTGCAAACATCGGTTGACGTGCCGGCGCATGCACCGCTCACCGCCATATGCTCACCTGCTTGCAACCTTCGTCACCTGTTGTGTGGCACTCTAACCTTCATCACCTGCGCACTGCTCTGAAAAAAAACTGGCCCTGCCGCCCGCCTCACGCGGCAGCAGAAGCTGCGGTGTGTGTGTCCGCGTCGTGCGAAGGTGGGCCGCCGTGCATGGCGCCATGGCTCAGGGTGCGGGCTGGCAGCAGGTGCGCAAGGGCCGCTTCGTGGTGCTGGCGGCCGGCGAGGGCGCGGGCGGCGGCGCGGCGCCGGCCTTCTGCCTGGCCGGCGAGGCGCTCGCGCTCGCGCGCGTGGAGTCCGTCGCGGACGCCGCCGTCAAGCTGCACTTCTTTGCGCCGGCCGACGACCGGCCGGGCGCGCGCACGGACAGCACCCATGCGACCCACGCCGCCGTGACCCTACCCTACCCTAACCCTGTCATACACAGCTTATAGTGACAGGGCATGCTGCGCTTGGTGCGCCGTGCCTGGAGGCATGGCCCGCCCCTGGTGCCGCCGCGAGCTCTGCGCCGCGGCAGGGTCTGGGCGCATGCAAGCAGAGATGAGCTGACCTGCCCATGCACGCAGCGCGTCAGTTGCATGTCAGGGGCGCTGCAGGCGTGCTGCGCTTCACGCCCTGCGCCGACGCGCGCGGCTACCCGCTGCTGGCGCCGCGCGCGCCGGCCGGCGACCTGGTGGCCGCCTTCGACGCGCTCGCCGCGCCCGAGCGCGGCGGCGGCGGCTGCCTGCCCGCCGAGGTCATTGCGGTGCGCGCGCGCCTGCGTGTGCGCGCGCCGGCCGGCGCGCGCGCCAGCCGGGGCGCGCGCCGGCCGCGCGCCGCGCGGCGTGGTTGCTGGTGCCTGGGCTGCGCGCGCCTTGCTGGCCCTGCGTGCATGCGCGCGTGTGCTTGAGGCGCCGTTCGTCCTCTGGCCCGGCCTGAGAGGTGCGTGCTTCGCCGAGCGCTGCCGCCCAGGAGCACAGGCCGGTAACGGCGGGCCTGCTGCGCGCGCGGGCAGGCGGTGGCGCAGCGGCTGCAGGGGCGCGCCAGCGAGCGCGGCAGCGATGGCACGCCCGCCAGCGCCGCCAGCAGCTGGCGCACGCACTGAGCGCGCCCGCTCGGCGCGCCCGTCGGGGCGGCGCCGGTGCGGCGCGGGGCACGCACGTCCCTGCCTGCCCTCAGTGGCGCCAGCACAACCAGCAGCAGGCGCCACGGACACCGTGACGCTCCATCGGCGCACCTCCCTCTTTTCGAGGGTGGAGGGCTTGAGTTCATCCAATTTTATCTTGTGGGCGAGTTGAGCATGCATGCATCCTCACCGATGTTGCAGACAGGACTGCTGCTTGATCGACCTGCCTGGGCGGCCGTAGGCACGCGGCTGCAAGCGCATATCAGGGTGGCTTTAGCTTTAGATTTGCCTTGCATGCGGCATGGCTCATGCTGGGTGCAAAGTTGCTTGACGTACTTTCATTTTTTTCCTTGTTCAGTCTATGGGGCTCAGGCACATCTCTGAAGGCGTGTAGTCCAGGGACTTACGACGAGGACTTTGTTCTTCCGAGAATAGCCAGCAGCGGCTTGCATGCTGTAAGACTGGTAATCTGGCCTCTTGTCTTGCGCCTTACTGAAAAAAGGTCTGCTGTTGGCCCACTGGCTGCGGCGCACTTGTGTTCTGGAGTGTCCTCATGTAACAAACCTGGGCAAGCGCATGCATGCATGCAGGCTCGTTTTACATCGTACATTCTGACAGATCCTGTGCCACATGGGTCATAGGCTCAGCGGTGCGCACTCACCCCGGCACCTAAGGTAGATGTTGGGGGGGGACATCGCGCACGTGCCACAACCTACCGCAAATGTAACTCAGCTATTCAAACGCTGGTGGGCCTGCCGCGCCTGCATCAGGTGCAAGTCAGGGGGCTGTGCCATTGCGCCGCCTGTGCACCACCTGGCCCACCATACCAGTGTGTTAAATCTCACCAGATGCAGGTGCGGCACTGGAACGAGGAGGGAGCGCGTGTGCAGCGAAACACGTATCACTCCTGGCCAGCGCGCTAAGCAGACTCAGGCAGGGCTCTCACCGCTTCTGCCCGGTCAGCCCATCTGCATCGCCTTGTCGCAGCAAGCCCAGGGCCCTAGTGCCTCGGTACTTTGTGCACTAACTGTATGTTTCCAACGCCGCGTACACGTGCGTTGTATGATGCTCCCGCACACTGACCTGACTCGGCACCAGTGACCATGCCGTCTTCTTGCAGGGGCACCCTGGTCGTGCGGCGCAGCCTCTTTTTAGTGACAAGAACAAAGAGCGGCCCCGACCCGGTTGTAGAGCTGCCAGCGAGGTAGCCGCGCGTCTTTGCACTGCGCTACTGCCTGGCCCCTGGTACAGCCTGTGCTCCTGCATGACTGCGCAACGCGTCACCAAGCCACGCTCGCGCAGGGGCGCCGCGGACGGGCACCCGCTGTGCGAGCGGGGAGCCGGGCGGCCAAGCCCGTGACGCCGCAATGGGAAAGGCCCTCTTTGCCAAGCTGCTTGCGAAGTGGGAGGGCAGTGGATATCCGCCCCTGGTGTGGGCGTGCCTGCACGCCTCCAAGTTCCCGGCCGAAGCCATGGCGGCGGTGCGCGGGCTGCTGGCCGCAGGCGCCAGCGCCGCGGCTCGGAGCCGGGACGGGCAGACCGCCGTGACATGCTTGGTGGCCGCCGAGCTGCAGATCTGGTGCGCTGCTGCGCCTGTCCTGCTTCCCAAGCTGTGCCTGGATGCCTATCGCCTGGCGACCATGGGGGTGCTGGTGCTTGGCTCGCCAGCGGCATATGCGCTGCCCAGAGGTGAGGGGGTGTTTCAGCCAAGGCGGTACATCGCAGACCGCGGCGAGCACAGGCTCTGCTGCTGCTCGCGCCCACTGCCAGAGCGTGCGCCGGGGCGCCAGGCGCGCCTCGGGCGCCGCCCCGGACCGCGTCTGCCTGGCGGTGGCGTTTGCGGCGGTGCTCGCCGCGGGCGCCGACCCCTGCGCAGTGGCGAGCGCGGACACGGCAGGGTGCACGCCCCTGCACCTGGCAGCAGACGCCCCGCACGCGCCGCTCGTTGCGCTGCTGCTCTCCACGCGGGTGCGCCTCCGTCCGCGGGGGCACAAGGTGTCAAGAGTCGGCCGCAGCGCGCCGACGGCTCGGGGAGAGTGCGCTGGCTCTCCGCGTCACAGCGACCTTGCTGCAGCCCCTGGCGCACAGGGCGAGCCGCTCGAGAACAGAGGGGGCTGGCGTCGCCCGCCACAGGCAGTGCTTCAGCGGCGGCGGGCAGGAGGCGCTGACGCGCGCGGTCGCTCGGGCCGGCAGGCGGCCGCCCGGGTCAACCAGGGCAACACCCTGGGCGCGACCGCGCTGCACCTGGCCGCGCGCGCGCACAGCGTGGCCGCGGTCACCGCGCTCTGCCGCTGCCAGGTCCGCGGCCTGACCTCGGCTGGACTGGCGCCGCCTGTGCCAAACCCCTGGCCTGAAAGTCAGCCTGGACAGCTCTCTCACATCTGCCGCGCGCCGCTGATGAGGTCCCTACCCGGCGCCCGCCACCACTCACGCATTGTGACCCGGGGGCCACCCTGCAAGCGCCCTCCATGCATGTCCGGCATGCCGGGTGCACCCTGGTGCGCAGCACCGCCATGCCGCACCAAGCTCTGCTCCCCGGAGCCGCCGAGCCTGGGCCTCAGCACAGCGCGATCGGCAGAGCGCCTGCGGGGCCGCGCGCTGCTGCCCCTGCAGGGCGCTCGCGCGCGGCGCGCCCCACCCGCAGCGCTCCGCAAAGTCAGAGTCCGGCCGCGTGCGCCGCCGCAACCGACAGCGCGACCGCCGCACCAGGCGGATGTGGACGCCGTGGAGCCCGTGCGCGGCCGCACGCCGCTGCATGAGGCGCTCGCGCGCGGCGCCGAGCTGGGCGCCGCGCTGAGCGAGCTGAGCATGCGCGGCGCGGCGACGGCTGCGGCGCTGCTCGCGGCGGGCGCCGACGCGGCCGCGCGCGACCGCACCGGCGACACGCCGATGCACTACGCGGCCTTTGCGGAGAACCGTGTCGCGCTCGCGAGGATGCTGGCAGCGCGCGAGCGCGCGCGCGCGCCGCCGCGGGCGACGCGCGTCGAGCTCTCGCGCGTGCTGCTGGCGATTGCCGCGCGGCCGCCCGTGAGCCTTTGTGCGCCCGCATAACGCTGCCGGAAGAGGGTGACCTGGTGCAGCCGGGGACTTGCTGCGTGCGCGCGGGAGATAGATGCTTGTCTGCCTTGCGGCGCGCCCACAGACACGCAGCGAGGCGCGCTCTGCCGCTCGCCGCTGCCGGCGCGGCGCCTGCCTGGGTCGCGCGGGGCCTCTGTGTGCGCCGCCCTTGCCGACCGGGGCGCCCCGCGCCGGCGCAGGCGGGGGCTCGGGCGCGCTGCGCTTGCTGCTGGCTTGCGGCGCGGACGCCGACGCGCGGGACGAGGCCGGCGACCGGCCTCTGCACCTGGTCTGCCGCGCCGGCATCGACCTGCAGACGTACCCGCACGGCGACGACCTGCAGGCGTTGCCGCACAGCATCGCCCTGCACTACATCGATGCCGCAAAGCGCGCCGCCACCGCCCACAGATTCGGGGCGCACGACCTCAGTGCGCAAACGCGACCCGGCCCATCCGCCTCCGGGGTTGCGGACTCGGGCGCTAAAGGCTCATGCCCAGAGCTGGGCAAGCCCGGCCAGGCTCGCTGCCAAAGCGCAGCATACTTGCGCAGCGGCCTCTGTGCAGCACGGGCCTGCAATGCTGTCCATGCGTGGCCGAGCGCGGTTCCGAGCATGGTGCTGCGCGCTGCCGGCCTCCAGAGCGGACAGGTCGTCCTCGCGTTGTTTCTGGGCTCTTCTTAAAAAGTGTCGACCCGGCGCCTGTGCGGCAGGGAGCAGCCGCAAGCCTGTGCTGCCGATGATGATGTAGCCCCTCATTTGCCGCTCCTGGCGCCGCCCCCGCGCCTGCTGCCTGACGCCCGCCCGCCCGCGCGCCCAGGCGCGCTGCTCAAGGCGGGCGCCGACCCGCTGGCGCGCAACGCGGCCGGCCAGATGCCGCTGCACGCGGCCGCGGAGGCCGGGGAGGTCGCCGCACTGCACGACCTGCTCCGCGGCGCCGTGCGCGCCTGGGCGCCGGCCGCCGGGGCGGCCGCTGCAGGAGAGCGCCGGCGGGCGGGCCGCGGCGCCTCGACGGGCGCGGCCGAGCTCCGGAGCGCCATGCCCGCCGCGGCGGAGGCGGGCCGGCGGCTGCCCGGGCCCCGACTGCGTGGCCTGCGCGAGCTCTCCGCGGATGCCGCGGGCCGCACGCCGCTGCACGCCGCCGCGGCCTCGCCGCACCGTGCGCCCCCGGGCAGCCTTGTCCTCCTTTCTCCTGGCAATGCCTCGCGCTGGCGGGACGTGCCTGCAGACGCAAGCTCGCCTTGCGCGCGGCCTGCAAGTCCGAGCGTTCCTGGTTCTGGATCACCGCACTGCTGCGATATTCGGCTGCCGGCCATGCTGGTGCGCGAGGGGGTCGCTCTTGGGAGGGCAGACGGAGGGGATGCAGGCTTGCCGCCTGCCGCCCAGGCTCCTGCGGGTTGGCGCCGAGCGGCCGCGCGCTGCCCGGCCCGGCAGGCGGCGAGGACGTCGCGGCGGCCGCGGAGCTGCTGATGGCGTGCGGCTTTGATCATGCGGCGCGCGACGCTCAGGGCGCCTCGCCGCTGCACGTGTGCCGCACCGGCGCGGCTGCGGCCGCGCTGCTGCGCGCCGGCGCGGCGGCGGGCGCGCGCTGCCGCGCGGGCGCGGCGCCGCTGCACTGGGCCGCCAACGCCGGCGCCACGTGCGGCCCTTGCGCGCTGTCGCGTGCGCAGGGCCCGTCGCCGGCCGCGCGGCGGACGTGCGGCTGCAGGCGTACGTGCATGTGGCACGAGCCTGTCCAACCGAGCCAGAGCGTGCGGTTTGGGGTTAGAGTCCTACCCTGACCCTATGCAAGCAAGCGCGGCCCTGCTGACGCGCAGGGAGGTGGTGGAGCAGCTGCTGCGGGCAGGGGCCGACCCCAGCATGCCGTGCGCCGCGCTGGGGCTCCTGCCCAGCCAGCACGCCCAGCTGCAGGCGCGGCCAGCCCGCGCCGCGAGCCTGGGCCGGGGTGCATGCATGGGCAGGGTTGCAACCCTATCCCTAGCACGCACCACCAGGCGTATCCTGTGTTATTCTGCACTGACCTTTCCAGACAGGCACCAGCATGGATGACATGACCGCCAACGTCAGCGCTCGAGCACCAGAGCATGGCTACGCGCATGAACGCGCGCCCAGCATGCTTCAACCCCCGGCCTCCTTGCGTCGCAGCCACGCCTGTGCGTGGCTGTGCAGGCGCTGGCCTGCGGCGTGGCGCCCGCGCCCAGCGCCCGCTTCCGGCACCCGCGCCCGGCGTCGGCCAGCCCGAAATCGCCTGTTCAGCCGCGGCTGTCCTCAGCAGATTGGTGGAAAATGGGAGGCGAGGCCACACTCAGGCGCATGCCCAGCGCGCAGGGCCACCTCCGTACGGCCGCGGCGCTGATCAGTGCCTGCGGCAAGCGCGCTCGAGCGGCCGGCCCCGGCGCCAGCGCGGCCGCCGGCGCGCCTGACCAGGAGCTGCAGCAAGCGCCCGCGCTTATTGGCGAGGGCGGGCGCAGGCCGGGGGCGGCCCCGGCGGAGCCGGCGAAGCCGGCAGAGGACGAGCGGGAGCGGGAGCGTGCGCTGCGCGCGGCGGGCTTGGCGCGCGCGCGCAGCGACGCCTGGGCGCTCGAGGCCTGGCCGGGTCTGATCGAGGCGATCGTGATGCTGGTGCTGCGCGCGCGCCCGACGCTGGGGCCGGACCTGTCCTAGCCCGTGCGGCGCCTGCAGCGGTTCTGCCCGTGCTCCAAGTTCGGGACCAGGCAGTGGGAGAGTGGGGCGGCGCATGGCAGACTTTGCGGGCCGACACAGGCCGTTGAGACAGCGCGCCCCCCCCGGACGCGCCTCCTGCGGGCTTCTGAGCGCGGAACTGTCGGCAGTTCAGGGTAAAGAGAGGTTTTCTGAGAGCGTCGCCGCTCACGCGCCCGCCGCCAGAGGTGCCGCGCTTGCCTGGTCGCCCGAGGCGTGGGCGCCTGACGGTGGTTGCCAGAGGGGTATTGTGTCCCAGCATGCGGCGCCCTCCTGTTGCGGAGCGCCGCGCCATGTACGCAGGCAGCAGCGCACGCAAGGCTGGTCTGGGTTTGTACACTGGCGTCTTGCCACGCCGGGCTGTCGAGCGTGGCTGGAATGGTCCGCAAGCTTCCGCGCACAGGCAGGCGGCTCATATGGGTTTGCTTACCCTGGGGTTTGGCGTATCTCGTCGCAGCATTGCCAGGACATGTGTTTAGGTAGAAGTGCAATCTTGCACAACATTGCTGTGATGTACAGTCAGCTCGGTCAGGCAGGAGGGGCAGTGCCCGAGGACTTGGGGCTCCATGGGAACCCAGGCTGGTACCAGTGGGTTGCCAGCTGGGTCTGCAAGGTAGCAGAGGTCTTTCCAGTGCCTGTTTACAGGCAGAGGTGCGCTGAGCATATGCTTTAGGTTGGCTCGTATCCCACTGCATGCACTGATGGTGCGGGGTTCAGGCGCAGGCAGGACCCCTGCTAGCGATGGTCGACAGCTGCGCTGTCCCCACAGCACGGCGCGCGGCCCTTGCCAGCGCTCGCGCGCTGCTAGGGACGCGCTATCTTGTGTACCCAGAGGACTAGTATGAAAGTGCTGTGATACGAAGGTGCCTGCCAAGACACAGCACAGCCAGTGTCGCGGCTGCAGCGTGTGTCGCGCGCTGCGCGCCGCAGCCACGGCGGGTCGGTGGTGGCCAGCCTGCGCTGTGTCATGCGGAGGGTGTAATGGCATTTGAAGCAGCGCGGCACGCCTCACCTCGTGCCTCGAACAGAGGATGCGCTTTACAGGGCTGCGGCAGCCCACCGCTGCCAGCCAGCACAGCAAACGCACTGCCCTGCGGCGAGCTGCTGCATCCTCTCCATGCCACGCGCCGGGCAGCCCGGATTCCCCTACCCTATCATGCAGCCAGGTGCTGCATCCTCGCCACGCTGTGCGCCGGGCAGCCCGGGCCAGACAGGCGCGCGGCGAGCAGGAGTGCGCGCCGCCGGCTGCAGGACGCGCGCCGCGACAACCCGCTGAGTGCATGGCCGGCCAGCCGGTGGCCGGCCTGCAAGAGCTGAGCGCCGCATGCGCGCATGCGCCTGGTCACGGCACAGCGTCTGCGCAGGGTCTCAGGGCGCAAGCGAGCGCCGCGCGCGTGTTCAGAAGGGTTGGGGTTAGGACTGCGCCAGGTGCGACTGCGCCTGCGCGAAGGACGTGCGCCACATGTACGCGCGGCTGAGCACGGTCTCCACCTCCTTCTCGCCCCAGCCGCCCGTCGGCAGCCGCTGAAGGAAGAGGACCATGTCCTGCGCGCGCGCCCGCCCGCTCAGCCGCCCGCGCGGCCAGGCCGCGCGCCAGACCCAACCCTATCCCCGACCGTCTGCGCTCCACCGGCCCCGCGATGCGACCGAGCCGGTGCTGCACGGCGCGCCGCTCCGCTCGGGGTCGAGACGCGGCCCTTTCACGCTCAGCGCACTTCAACACTATTATGAGACAGCAAAGCGCGTTACGCCGGCGCACGCTGCACAGAGCCAGGCCATCCGCGTCCGGCCCCGCGCATGTTGCGGCAAGCCTGCACGCTGCCGCGCGGGCGCCGGCGGCAGGCTGGCGGCGGGGCGCGCGCCTGGAAGTCCATCGTCCGCAGCTGCGGCGCCCAGCACAGCAGGAATGCGGCCAGCACGTAGGTCAGGAAGTCCTTCATGCGGCCGCCCTCGGCCACGTACGTGTCCCACAGCCGCACCGCCAGCGCGAACGGCACCTCGCGCAGCAGCAGGCAGTTGACCCACCTGCGCGGCCGCGGGGCGGGGCAGGGTCAGGGCGCTCCGCGCGGCAGCGGCAGGCAGTCAGCCCGCCTGCGCGGCCAGTCCGCGGCGCGCTGCTCATGCGCGCGCATGCCGGTGGGAGAAGCAGACCAGCGCCGCCGCGCGCACGCGTTCCCGCGCCGGACTGAGCAACACTCTGGGCTTACAGCTGCCCGCTGCGCCGGGCGCCGGCGCGCGGACGGGCGCGTCGGGCCACGCGCAGCGCCGGCGTAAGGATACCGAGCAATGAAGCGCATCACTCACAGGGCGTTATTGCGACCCTACACCTACAGTAGATATCATTGTGCAGGCGCGCGCACCGGAAGGTGAACTGCAGGAAGTCCAGCCCCTCCGCCTCCATGTGCTGCGCCACGGGCTCCTCAATGCGCCTGCCGGGGGGCGCGCGGCGTCACCTGGGGGCGGCCCGCAGGGCGCCGGCATAAGCAGGCGGGCGACCTGGAGCGGCCGGCCTCGCAGCCGGTCCGCCACGCGGTGCACACAACTTGTCCGGCGCGCATGGCATACGTTTGGCCAAACGCGGCGTGGACGCACATGTGTACATGCGCGTTCTGCTGCCTTCCTCGGCTGCCCCCCAGCATAGTCACTCATCCCATGGCACCTCGGCGCATACGCAGCGAGGCGCCGCCCGCGCCGCGCCTGACCAGCTCCTTGAGCCGGAAGACGGTGCGCTGGATGCCGGGCTGCGCGTGCGTGTAGTGGTCCTGGATGCCGTCCAGCAGCTTGCACAGGCACCAGTACGAATCGGCCTCCGCCGCGCTCACCGCCTGCGCGCGCGCGGGGCCGCTCGCTCCCCTTGAGCCATAAGGGACTAGAGTAGGGTAGCTTAACCACGTCATGCTGCTGAGCCGGTGGCATGGCGCGCAGCGGCGGGGGCGCACCTGCTCCGCCTGCTCCATGCAAGCACGCGCGATCAGCATGGTCGCATGCGCGTGCGGGGGCGACTGTGCATGCAAGCCTTCCTTCTCTTGCGAGCACATGAGCAGATGATGCGAAGCGTGGCTGACGACCAGGGTAGGGCACGGCGCGCGGGGCGCGCCGCATCGCTGAGCGTGGCGACGTCCCAGGCGTCCATGCCGCCGGCGAGCGCAGGGCCGCCCGCCGCAAAGTGCTCGCCCAGGAACACGGCCAGGAAGGGCGTCACCAGGTCATTGATGCCCTGCACGTAGCCGCTCGCGGGGTGCCTGCGTGCAAGCGGTCTTCTTCCTTAACGGGCGCGGGGGCGGGCATGATGCAGTGGAGCGTTGCAGCGCGTTCGCGCTGTCTGACGGTCGTAGGCCGCAGCGCACGCCGGCGCAGCCCGGTGCTCGCGATTGACCCTCTGTGACCTTGTCGGCACACAGCGCTGCGAAGCATCGCACATCTGATGCACCGGCACGCTCCTGCGGCACTACCGTGCCTGACAGCCTTTTGAATCCGGTCACCCTGCCCCGCCACTTGAAGAGGGGGGGGGGGGGGGGGGTTTTT
>JAABUU010000302.1_pt1 | contig 120168 bp, 130 predicted proteins | sample 5559301 | NCBI WGS metagenome assembly JAABUU01 (sample SAMN10711884, study PRJNA513360) | rock metagenome | isolation source: Antarctica rocks | place: Antarctica: Victoria Land, Richard Nunatak white | reverse complement strand
TACAGACTCGACATGGCATTAGAGTTAATGCATGACATGCTTACGGAGATCCTCACATACGCTGTGAACAGCATCTACCGTTCAGAATACAAACCGGGTGACAAGCATAGTTTCAGGCTCCCGAGACCGCTTGAACGCCTGGTGCAGCTGCACAGTGTATTGTTACTAGTTTTTGAGCCATTGCACGCACATGCCGCTGAATTCGCTTTCTCGGTAAGTTTGAGCGTCTTTTGCCATCGAGGTACGTACACCCTGACCCTATCTTGGTACTTTAAACCTTCTTCAATGGTCAACAGCCTTATTCCATCTTTCCATAAGCGAAGGGCTGCGGTAGGTCTAGGGATACAGCTCCAGTTCCCTGGCGCTCTGACGAAATATCCATTACTGAAATCACAAAGCGACCGAAACGCTGCCGCATCTCGTCTCCAGCCAAGGGACGCAGCCTTCTGAGCCGGCTTTACTTCTGCTGCGAGGAAACGCAATGACCAAGGAGCTACGTTCCAGGATGCCTTTTCCCAGTGAGTCCGATTGCAATCGCCTGCAGTTGGTTTTCCCATGTCCAACTTAGGCGGCAAGGCACATTGTTGCATGCGCATGCTTGGTTACTTCTGACTTCTGTAGCTCATCAATTCTTGGAGGATCCATTGGGATACATCATCAAAACGTCAAACTGGCTGCCTTGTTTCTCATACGCGGCCGCGCTTAGACTAGATCTCGACTGCGCCAGCTAGCTTTGCTCTCGTTGTTCCTTCAGTTCTACATGGCTTTGCTGACCCATCTTACAATTTATACCTGCCCTGATCAGCGCACTCACATCTCAACTGCAAAGCGACCATAAGACAAAAACAACAAGACAATAAAATTTATCTCTCTGACACTGAAACGACTCGGGGTAAGCATGATACATGTTAACATCTAGGAGTATCTATGAGCAGGAATTGTCCATATCCTCTCAGTCCCACAATCACCTCCGCAATCCTCAAACTATTCTCCTTGATAATCCTCTCACCATCTGCAATATGGTAACACAAACCGGCCAGGCAACCGCAGTAGTATACTATCTACTTGTCGACCTCAACGTATACAGGACTTACGCATTCCACTGGTATTGGACTTGGCGCTCCTGCCGCATCTCCTTTCCATCGTGCATGACGGCCTTACTGAATCTCAAGTCTGTACACGATTGGCCGGTCGAACCACGCGAAGTATAAGGGAAATTCAATTTCTGTCAACCAGGGTCTCCGCCAAATTTAGAGGAAGAGGCTAGTCTGACAAAAGCAAAAGGACTGTTGTTCTCCAACTTGGCAAAAATAATCAGTGCATTTGTGCTGTCGGTCATTAGTCACACAATTGAAGAAACATCCACCAAATTGAAATCTATTCTTCGCAAAGCTTGTGATCATATGAACCATGCTTATATTGATATGTGAGATGGGGATATACTACTAGAAGCCTGCAACTCGAAGCGACAATGTAACGAGACACTTGTTTGTACTGCTCGAGAGGGAATCACGATCTGACTCCCGGCACCCAGGCAGTGGTAGAGCTGGAAGACGTAGTAAACAAAGTAAGTACTGACCAAATGGAAGTATCCATGCTTCGGTGTGTTCAACATGGGATGATGGAAAAGACGCATGAGATGATGAGACTCGGAGCTATCGGTGCTAAGAAGATCTGCATGCGGCAAATCCTGCCAGTTGGTTGATCCCTGTCGGTTTTCTGCGACACCGACCTAAGACCTTTTCTCATCGTGGCCTCAAGATTTTGCGACAAGCCTGCTACAGTAAGGTAGCTATTGACAACACAACAACTTCAGCATTTTTCTACCGTCAACAAACACTCCAAATAGTACACCATGGCGGCACCGCCCAACCCAGGCATGCCAGGTACGCAACCGTCTCCTCAACAAATAGCAGCCATGCAAGCCCAAATCGCCCAAGAAGCGCAAAAACGAGGCATGACGCCCCAGCAATTCCAAGCCTGGCAACGCCAGCAGATCGAAGCCGACGCCAAGAAAGCGGGAATGACGGTCGAGCAATACATCAACAACCTCAAACAACAAGCAATCGCAAACCACCAGCGGCAGCAGCAGATGGCTCAGCAACAGGCCGCAGCACAACAGAGCGGCCAACCGCAAGTCCAAGGCCAGACTGGCCAACAAGTGCCCATAACGCCCGGACCGCCAGACCCAAAATCAACAGCCGTGGCGAAATGGCTGCGTGGCCAAGATCTAAAATCAAGGACATGCATCCTAAACGGCCAGCGCAAAGACATGTTCAAAAGTATGTCCCCCCACCCAAAACCCCATTTTCTCCCAAAATCCCCCCCACCAAACCAACCCACTGATCTCCTAATCCTCACTCAGTCAAACGCGCCCTCCGCGCCCTCCAATCCCCGGCCTACGCCACCGCCTGCAAAAAGAACCCCCTCCTCCCCCCCGTAACCAACACCGCCACCGCCGCTGAAACCTTCAAGCTCCTCCCCCTCTCCCTCCTCGCCCTGCGCGTCTCTAAAGCCGACCCCCACGAAGGCCACAACCACGCGCCCCCCGCAAAACCCCAGAAACGCACAAAGGGCCTCTGGACCGTCAAGATCGAGCAGCAGCAGGACATTGCCCCAGACCTGCACTATGTCTGGCTGTACGAGGGCCCGCAGTGGAAGCAGAAACTGTATGCAGGCGGGGCGCTGGCGGCAATTCTGCTGGTGGTGATGTTCCCGCTCTGGCCCGTGAAGCTGCGGATCGGGGTGTGGTACCTAAGCATGGGCGGGCTGGGACTGATCGGGCTGTTTTTCGCCATGGCCATCTTCAGACTCATTCTGTTTTGCGCGACGGTGTTTACAGTGCCGCCCGGGTTGTGGCTGTATCCGAATCTGTTCGAGGACGTGGGGTTCTTTGATAGTTTCCGGCCGGTGTGGGGGTGGCAGGAGGTTAGTCCGAAGTTTCGCTCGTCATCTTTCATGCATCGAAGAGTAGGATAGTGGGCTAATGCGACGTAGGAGAAGAAGAAGAAGTCGAAATCAAAGACGTCGAAATCTGCTGCCGCCAAGGCGGGAGAGGTATCCGCTGCCTCGGATGCCACACCTCGGGCATCGGATACCGCACCGGCGTTGAATGGGAATGAGTTGCGGAAACGGGATATGACGCCGAGGGTGGAGGAGGTGGAAGAGGACTGAGGGTAGGGGGTGTGATGTAGCAAAGGAGAGGGGCAGGATGCGGGCGTTTTGGGGTGGCATAGAATGTGTGATCGAGTGCTGGATGCACGAGAAAGTGGGGGGTAGATGTAGTAAGAGCGAGCGTTGAGGTACATTTGCAACCATGTGAGCTTCTTGTTCAGAGATGTTCCTGAACTTTTGAAATAGACGTATCAACACGACATAGCGACATTCAATGCTCGTTTCAATGCAGCATCAAAGCATCTTCCATTGCCTATCCCCCCGAGTTCTACAACCCCCCCCCTTTTCCTTTTCCCCTCCTCTCTACTCAAGTCCCCACCCCCCCAAAACACCACACACACCACACACCTACTTTAGCTTCTTCTTCGGCCTCAATTGATTCGTATGCCCGCACTTCTTTTTGCGACAGTTGGTCGCTCGCGGTGGGAGCCGCGCGTAGCATTTCCGGCAGATCATCTTGTCGCAGTTGTATTTGCTGGCGAGGGCTTTGAGGCTGGGCTCGATGATGCCGCCGCGGAGGCGGAGGACAAGGTGGAGGGTTGATTCCTGGGGGAGGGTGGTGTTTTAGAGGGGGGTTTGGAGTTTGGGGTTGGGGGTGGTGAGGGATAGTGGGAGGGAAGAAAGGAGTGTTTGTGGGGCGGGGAATTTAGATTGAGATTGGTGGAAGTGGAGGTGGTATTGCTGGTGGTGGGGTGGTGGGGGAGGGAATGATAAAGAGAGATCGATTTACCTTTTGGATGTTGTAATCGCTCAAAGTCCTTCCATCTTCCAACTGCTTCCCGGCGAAGATCAGACGTTGTTGGTCGGGTGGGATACCCTCTTTGTCTTGGATTTTCGCCTTGACATTGTCGATTGTGTCGGAGGACTCGACTTCGAGGGTGATGGTTTTGCCCGTGAGGGTTTTGACGAAGCTGAGTGACAAGTGGTTAGTCAAGCGGTGGGGAGATAAGGGACATTAGGGGAAGGGGGAAATATTGCGGAGGTGGAGGAGTGATGGTGTTAAGAGTGGATTAAAAGGGAGACGCGAAGGGTAGGGCAGCGATGGTGGTAGGGGACCGATAGGTGGCTTACATCTGCACTGGAAGAGAGGTTCTGAGTTAGCGATGCCCTTAATTCAATGTAGAACTGATAACTCACTCGTTGCGGCCTCGTCGTTGATTATCGCAGGCTTATGATGGCGTTGGCGATGAGGTGTGATGTGGGTTTTGAGATGTTCGCTTACGTGGGGCGGAAGATGAGGCTCTGCGCCCTAGCCCTATATAGGCTGATATTTAGCGCGACTTGGGACTTGACCTTTTTGCAGGACGTACGAGTAGCAACGAAGGGATGCCTTTGTGGATGCCTACATTTTACTTACAATCATTGTAGCATTAGAATTATAGTCGTGATGACTAGGAAATCTACTATGTAATAAATAACGATTGATTATGGATTAGTCCCCTGGCTCTACGTAATAGGAGGCTACTGTACTGCCTTCGATATCTTCCTGGCTTTTAATAACCTCCGTTGAGCTCTTGTTCACCTCCACTTACATCCATCTCATCCAAATTTGGACTTTCCTGCCCACTTCCGAATTTCCCCCTCTCGCTAAGATCTTCATCTTCGAGTAAGTCGTTTTTTACCTCGTTATCACGAAGGGTCTCAAGTTTTCTTTCCAATTGTATGACAGCGAGAGTTAAAGATGCCAGCGACATGCCAACTGAGCTAGCTGCAGCTTCATAGAAAATCCTTGCTTCTGGCGACAGATCGTCGATGTTACGATAGCGCTTGTAGAAGGAACCAATGCGTTTCACGGGTTGCTCATTGCTCTCTTCTGAGATGGTGTTCCTCAAATTAAGATTACTTTGAACAATCTTGAGTTTCTGATCCAGGGCAATCTGATCAGTTCTGGCCTCCTGATCGAGATCGACTTTGGCCTGCGATGAGCCATCATGTCGACCAGTGGGAAACAGATCAAGGAGTTGCTGAGGTATCCTTCGCGACTGGGGCTCTTGAGATTCTTCTTTAATCCATGTCTTTTCGTACCAGTCGAGATACTCATCGAGCTGCTCCCCAGACATTGCCATTACATCATTTTCGTTGACATTAATTTCGTTACCACGTCCTAGTTTTCCCGCCGAGGTATGTCGAGCAGCATACTCGGTTTGGGACTTACACCAGACGTCCCAGTCTATTACAAGCGTACCGAAATCGGACAAAGTCCTCGAGTATCTGGGCTGCGAGTCGAATGGGTGATACAGCTTAACGGCAATGACTAGTAAAGATACGAGCTGTATCTCTGGATGAGCCGACTTACGTTGTCGAGGGCCTGGCTTCGGAAACGTGAAGTCAACAGCTAGCAGTGATGCCAAGCGGCGTACGACAACGTACAATTCAACTGGAAGTATTAGTTCGAAATTCGACGCTTCATATCCACCAAATAAAAATTCACTTACTTGGTAAAGCAAGGCTTTTGATGTGCTTGAAAAGGATTAGAGAATAGTTCAGGGCTGGAAGGACGAGTTCGAATCGATGATTGTAAAGAAGAAGCAATCCGTGTACGGCTTTATGTAGATCACCTGGTTCCAGTGCCGTCTTCAAGAGGCGTTAGAGTTTCCTTGGCCGGGTCGACAGTGAATGACTCACTTGCGTATCTAGTGCACCAATGTAATAGCCGGGAAGCTTGTCTTTGATTACTTTGGGTACGAAACGTATAGCCCGGATATAAAGAATATCTTCTTTGATGACCCAGCTGAATAGTAGAAGGATCCAATCAGCCTGTTATCTCAAGAAATATATCTGATATTGAGCTTTATACTTGTGCATATCCCCCAAGCTGACTGGCAGTCGCAACAGCACCGTTCCAAGATAACAAAGCCCTAGTGTTTCAACCAAAGTCGGCATAGCTTTTTCCCCAACCTTCCGCCCTCGCCCAACTTTACTGACACTCCCCGTGTCGTCCTCTGTCTGAGGCTGCGAGCTGAAAACGGTGTCACCATCGGAATCTGCGAGGGTCTTGTCTTTGAGTAATTGAAGGCGCAATGCCCAAAGGTTTTTGACTACAATCTCGAGTTCTGCTGGCAAGCCCATGGTGTGGATGAGCGCATGGCATTGGCTCCAAAGTATGAGTTGATAAGACTGCAGATAGAGCTCTAGTGCTTTACTACCATGAGAGACTTTGAAAGATCAGACATAGCAGTAGAAGCACAGAGGCAGAGTTAATACTTTGAGAAATCTTCTCCTGAACTTCTCTTTTTCGACGACTCTTACGCCCTTGAGTGCCAAAGTCATCCTCATCCTGTTGCGTAGCTCTATGGCCCTTACAAGAACGTCATCCAAAGTGCACAATGCGGTATCTTGAGAAATCTCTGTGGAAGTGTGTTTACCTCTTTCAAATGCCCGTTCCTGCAATAGGTGTTTCCGTCATCAGCTTCATAATACCGCTTTGACCTGCAATTATCTACGCCACACACCTCGCCTTTGAAGTAATCAATTTGCGATGACATTAGGACAGTGCATCAATCCCCTCGAGTAAACAACGGGTATGACGCGAAGTAGCAGCTTCGCTGGCATACGAGGATCATGCACCAGAATTGAGATCAAGACAATGATGGGGTGTATGCCCTGAAACGAGGAACGAGAGGAAGGGAATGATTTTAGGCGACCAGGGTGATTTGGCTGGCAAACATGGTCTTGACATAGTTATCACAAAGAATTTGATGCAAACGTTGAGCCGGCTAGCTAGCTTTATTGTAAAATTCAGCACTTGAATCTGTTTAGCTCTCACACATTTACATAGATAAATTCCACTTTTTCATTATTTACTTGAACTGAATCGGGGTGAAAATGTAGCCGTTTTCGGCAGACCGGGACGCCTTTGCACCGGCCCCACCGTACAACGAAAAGGGTCAACGTAGGGCCAACGTAGCTTATTACATAAGCCTATATATCTATCAGATATTCAAATATCTATCTTGTTATCCTCTATATCACTATGTCAGCTCAACGCGGTCGCGAGATCAGGCTATTGCCTATGCCAGATACAAGGATCGGTCACCTTTACGCGTCATACAAGCCCGTACGGGGGTGCCTTTGTCAACAATATCAGATATAAGCAATCATCATGAATTAGAACATGCTTGAATGAATGAATGGGAGAAGCTCGATATAGAAAAGAATATTAATTCTTTTAGATTGAATCAGAAGCATCGGGTTGCTCAAGTCATTGTTAAACAGGGCGGCAATAACTTTCATGAATGGATATATATTATAACTCGGATCATCTAATGTTTCTATTTATATTTGACGTTATTACCCTTATATGTAAATATTTGCATCTTTGTTGATGTTCGAATGTAGTGCAATTGCGGTACGGTGGCTATTCCGAATCATTTATTGCATCACCTCGTAGATGCATACATATTCCAACAGGGGCGAAGGAAGGGGGGTGGGGGGGGGGAGGCTTCCGGATGGGACGAAAAATATGTCCATGGCGCAGCCCCAGTCGTGTGTCTCATAGGTTTGCGCTGCCAGGTGCCCAATAAATCCTATTGTTAGATAACACGGCGGGACCGATGGAATTCAACAGCTCGTGAGAATGAAAACCCCTGCTAAGACGTCTGCATCGTATTTGAATGCGCTGTTGTACCTGTCGCCGGGTTGGCCAATGAATATCCCTGCCTCGGAAGGAAGAGCGACCGCAACCAGAAAGCATCCAGCTCTGCGGCACGGAGGCGGCACGGATCACGAGCTGACCAATTGGGAACTGGATAAAGATGATGGTGTAGTGGAGATAGATGTTCCGCAGTAACTCCTAATAACAGGTAAACCGGTGGGCAATGGCGGTGATGGGGAGGTAGTACTGCTACCTGCTCTTCTAGTAGAATAGGGAATATTAATGCGATTCTTTAGAACCAACACCTTGATTCGTGATGCGATAGTGTGATACCGCCTATCTATGAAGCATCTTGCAGTCAAATAGCAGAAAGCATACGTCTAGATTGGTGGGAGCTGAAACTCCACCACAGTAGCAGCATGGAAGAAGACCCTGACAATCTGCGGCGGGGGATGCAGCACAGTGCAGAAGTTTGTAATACACCTTCTGGCGCAGATGTCGCACTTCTTCACTGCCGAATAGTGCCTCCCTCGCTTCACTGTTTTCTTTAACCCTTCTTCTCTCATTTTCCTCCCCCTTCTACTGCCGTTTGTAAACCTTCGATGAATCCTCCAAGCTAGAGGTCCGTCGGCATCAAGTCTCTCTAATATCCTCAAGTTCCGTGCGTGCGCATCCCGAACACAGAAGAAGAAAAAGAATCGCCAGGAGCCATGTCCGGCCCCAAGCCCACTCTCATCATCATTCACGGTGGCTGGCACGTCCCCGAGAGCTACGAGAAGCTCGTCGTGGCCCTCGAGAAAGCTGGCTATGAAGTTCACTGCCCACGTCTCCCATCCACAAACCAAGTATGCTCGCTCACACTCCTCGACCTCGATTCAACAGAAACCCCCCAATCCCCTGCCGACTAACATGTGAGCCAGACACGTCCCCCAAACGCCGACCTCTACACCGACTCCGACCTCGTCCGCGCCTACGTCTCGAGTCTCGTACAGGCCGGGCACACCGTCGTGGCCATCATGCACTCATACGGTGGACAGGTCGGGAGCGACGCGCTTGTCGGCCTCGGCCGCGCGAGCCGGGCCGCGCGGAACCTCCCTGGAGGCGTCTCGCACCTGGTTTACCTGGCGGCGTTTGCGGTGCCGGAGGGGACGGGGATGATGGATAAGGTCAAGGAATTCGGCCATATGGATCTAGTGCCCATCGCGTTCAACTTCGCCGAGGACGATACGTGCCTGAACAACGACCCCAAGACGCTGCTGGTCGGCCCCAGCGCGGTCGCCGATGACGAGGTCGACCGGTACCTGGCCACGCTGGTGCGCTGGAATGGCAAAGGAATGTACCTACCCATTAAGCACGCCGCGTGGCGCGAGATCCCCGTCGCGTACATACACACCACGGCGGATATGACGGTGCCGTTGGACTACCAGAAGAGCTTTATCGAAGGCATGGAGAAGACGGGACGCCTGGTGCAAACCTTTGAGCTGGCTACGGGACATTGCCCTAACTTGACGGCCACCGAGGGCGTGGTTGATGCTATTAATAAGATCGTGGAGGGCTAGGCCACGGTGAATGCTGTGCTTCTTTCTTACTAGACAAAAGCGTCCTATATATTAGGTCGCACCTTGCTTAACATTGAGATTATTAAACTATGGTAGCCAATACAGACACACCACCTAGCACTGCTGACACACCACCCACCACACTGCTGGCACACCACCCGCTCCCACTAAGCCTAATAGGGTAATTTACAGGGTTCACCGCGTTTATTGTTTACATTTCGCCATCCCTCTCCTCCACCAACCTTCTGCATTTGCATCCACCTCAACATGTCTATGCAACTGCTGCCCCCTAGGGCAGGCCTATACGAGTACACCTCCATTGATCTTTTGATCAAGGACATAAACAAGCATGCGAAGGATCCAGGCTATGCGGTGACGCGCAAGCGGAGCAAGCGGTCGAAGAAAGGCGTCCTCATGAAGACCTGGATACGTTGCGATCGAGGCGGTGAGGAGGATGCAAAGAGTCAAATTGGCGATGTTCCGGCCTTCTACATGGGCAGTTTTCAGATGTAATCTAGATAAAGGTCGATTCTGAGCATGCAAAAGTGTTTCAGGTTTGGATTTGCAGTGGGAGAACGGCGAGAAAATACATTGAATTTGGTGGTAGACAGGCGCAAAACTATGTATATCTCATAATCTTCCCGTGATCTTGTTGATGTTGTTTGTTTACGGGGTCACTGGACCCTGTAAATTACCCTATTAGGCTTAATGGGAGCGGGTGGTGTGCCAGCAGTGTGGTGGGTGGTGTGTCAGCAGTGCTAGGTGGTGTGTCTGTATTGGCTACCTAAACTATACCTTATACTTCTTAGTTCGTATACACTCGTTACTAACAAATTTCGCTAAAAAAATTCAGACGTGAATTCTTCTATTTGTTTTCACATAGCAGCGTATTAACTAAAAGTATATGCATATTAACACGAGAATTAAGTTGGTTTATACAGATCACATATCTTATTGTAACTATTTACTATAGCTTCTTCACGCGTACTAATTAGAAAGGTTTCGCCTTAAGCAGCGGCCGAAAACCTTTAAGTTACTTAACCACATTCTCAGCGGCTGCCGTCTTCTTCCGTCCCACCACTGTCCAGCGCGTAAAGGCCCAGCAGGCGCCCTGGCGCGTCTCGGCCACGACCTGAGGCATCAGATCTCGCACGGCCTGCAACACGGCCTGGTTTCTGCTCTGGCGCGCGACCAGCTCATGGATGGTCAGATTGCACTCGTGCATAGCGAGCGCCAGGTGTGGCGGTGCGTTTCGCATATCTGCCTCGACCGCCTCGAGACCTGCCGCGCTATACAGCGCGGGCAAGATCCCAGGAGATAGTGAGCGAGAGTCCGGCGAAGCAGAAGGTGAAGGCCGTAAAGAAGAGGAAATTCGACAGCGACAAGAATTGTGCAGGATCTGTAAGGTAGAAGTAGGATGCAAGAAAATTTCATTACTTACCAATTTCATTATAAAAGAGCAGGGCGCTAGCTCTGCATATACATCCAGTGGGAGCAACATCCTCTCGTTATCGAGACGACGCTTACAGGATTGACTCCGAGGCACAATTTTCATCAAATAGCCAATCTGAGTCTGGGTATGACTTCGTTCTTCAATCTGCTTCAACTTCGATCCGCCCTCCCCTGACTTCTTCCAGTGCTTATGACTTCTGGCTTGTAGGGCCCTCAATCACCCGGTCCGGCTATATGGCAATCTCATATTCAATCTAGACCAGGCGGACGCAATCCTCCACTCCGAATCCTCTTCTACTTTGAATTCTCTCCCCCCGCCTTCCAAGGCTCCTTGGTCCCGCCACTTGATCTCGACGGGTCCTGCAAGACTAAATTCAAGCGAAATACCTCTAGGTTGTTACAACCACTGTTTGCTAGGGCGAATTTTGACAGAGCAAGTGCTGAAACGGTTCGGATTTTCATTCCATGATACATGCATCTGGGGAGGCAGAGGCGAAGTACGCACTACTACAGAAAGAGGGTGTCGTTGGATGCGGTACCGAGCGAGGACCTGGATACCGTGCATCCCTGGTTTCATACTGTCGTAGACGTTGCATCAACGAATCTGGACCGGCCTGTAATCAATCACAACTCCTATTGGCCTCGCGCCCGACTGCCAAACAGGACTGCAGGTTAAGGCATGCAAGCAGTCTGAAGCCCAAGCTTAGTGGACTAGCGGAGGAGACTTTCTGATTTCGTTTACGGAAAGATACTATGCACCAAAAAGGCCACCGTTTGTCGGTACTTGACGCTAGTCCTAAAATATTATATTGTCTCCATTGGTACTCGAGATTTGGGACTAAGCCCTTTCTTTATGATAGGAAACGGCTTATCCTCTAATGTTATTATATGTATACAGCCAGGTAGTCAATTTCTGACCCGTAGCTGACTCCCGCAAGCTCCTCAGAACTCGCACAAGTTTCCATATATTATGCGACTGAAACGAAAGACTTCGTATTTAACATCGATACTCTTTTGAACGATGTGGAGGTCCAAAGGAATACACTGGGCAACCAGGTCACCAAGCAGACTATTGCGCAGAGTGGAATTGCCACCGAAAAATAGACCCAGAAACGATATCCTCCTGGCGCAATACTCTCATGCATACTGAATAAACCCGAGACAAATGTCAAAGGGATAAACACAAGGGCGAGATAAGTCAATCGCGATATGTTTTTGGTCTCATTCAATGATCTCCGGCAATCGATCGTCTGAACCAGAGAGGTAGCAATAGATATCATCGATTCCAGACGGTGGCTATAAGCGTCAATACTCGAAGCGATCTGCTTATAATCCTCAATCAAAGGAGCGCAGCGTTGCTGGTCGTCGTGCACGGAACACCGGTGGCGGAGGAAATAGAGAACGTCTCTAATCTTCTGTGTGCTGGCCATACAACGACGGAGCCATCGTTGGATAGAGTGAATATCGGTATGAAGCGTCGTAATTTGTTCCAATGCCGCGGGAATCGTGACGGGTGAGTACTCGTATTGCTTGACACTATGGAACATTAATTCCAAATATATCATCCACTCTCCAGCGACCATTCTTAGAGGATGATAAGCGATCAAAAACAAAGGGAGACCCTTAGCATCAGATTGGAGAGGTTGAACATGTGACCAATACCAGATTAGATTTTCTCGTGCCGAGGATGGCGAAGGACCGGATGTAGATAGTGTCTTTTCAGGGAATGCCAGGCTATGGCAAACGTCTTGAAAGCCACCCTGAAACAGCCGCGTTTGAAGTGTAAGCTCTTGCAGCTTCTCTGTCGACTGAACCCCCTGGACAAAAGCATCGCTTATCGGTGGATCCACGAGTATCACGCCTACCCAGCGTTAGCTACGGCATTAGTTACGTTAGGCCGTTTCCTTAACACTGACCCAGCCAAGACCCATCTCTATTGATAGTACTCAGTATCGAGCAGCAATGTCGCACGAGGCCAATGTTAATGCCTTTGAGAGGTGGCAGGATCTTTACTTTGCGTGTAAGATTCATTGCTCGATAGAGGCTTTGCTTGCATTCGATCTTTTCAATTTCTATCACACGGTGGTAGTGAAGATTCAAAAAATTTCGAGATCGTGTCGAGGACGGTAGGGTTGCCACAGAAGCTCTTGCCGTTGCCATATCTGCTTGAGAGCCGTCCATGTGCGAGGCGAAAAATAAAGGATCGATCCGTAGCGATGCACCAAGGAGCTCGATAACTTCCTTTGATACATCTTCAATGATCAATAACCGGCCTTGCACGATGTCTGCTTCTCGAGATGTGCCACACAGTAGATTTTTTAATTCAATAAGGTTAAGGTCCCTCCATTCCTGGTCGCCAGATCCTGAAAATTCCAAGCAACGAATATCGCACTCATATTGACTTGCAGGACTGTTGATGAGCAATTGACATAGATTTTCGAGACGTGCGTCTATTTTGGTGTAGACGGTGACAAGTGATGAGTAGGGTTCGGAAATGTTATCGCTAGATCTCGCCTCCATGTTTCAAGCCAAAGGACTGGCGGCCGATGGACCCGCCTTTAAGAGCACATTTCTTCGGCGTGAGGAGCGGTAGGTAACAAGGCTGCCGGTGTGATGGCGTGCACAGCCCACATGCACAGCCTTGCGCCCCTTACCTTCGCGGCTAGACCTCCAGCTTCTTTACAACTTGCGAATTCATTCCTGGATTTATTATCGCTATTAAATACACGTGTCTAGGCGATAGGCGCACTGCTTCAAGTTGACGGGGCCAATCACAGACTTTTCCCCGATTTTGGTCGCAATCGCAGCGATTATCTCGTCATTGAAAGCGAAATCGAGGCGCTTTGCAAATGTCTCCTACGAGGTATTCAATATCTTTGACAGTCCCGGATTAAGACGCTGGAATCTTTGAGGAAGAAATTGCGAGATTGAAGCGACAAATACAAGGATGAAGTTGAGAACGTTGGAGATATCAAGGATTTGGTGGCCGGCAGGGTAATCTTGGCTCGCTGGGCTGATTTTGAAGACGTTGAGAAGGTCATTCATAGCAAATTCTTCGTCTCTACTTTCGGGTTGGTTTTTATTGTGCCAAGCCACATTAGCTCATCAAATCACCGGATTCATTGCTCGCTGGCGCACTACTACGTCAGATATTGAAGCTATCCAAATTTCAAATGGCTCAGAAATTCGAATTCGTCTGTAAGCTACCTACATCCTACCCTTCCTACCTTCCTACCTTCCTACCTTTCTACCTTTCTACCTTCCTATCTTCCTACCCTCACTACCTTCCTACCCTCACTACCTTCCTACCCTCACTACCCTCACTACCTTCTACCTGCTACCTCGCTGGCCACATCACTGACCACCTCACTGGCCACCTCATTGGCCACCTGTTCAAGCACCTCACTAAACTCACTACATAGACTGTCCTCGTAACTTCTTCACCTCACACCACCGCCCGAAGTCAGCGATTTAGTGAGCTTCGAGCTTCGTCAAAGTGACACTATGGAGGTAGGTAGTAGGAAGGCAGGTAGGAAGGAAGGTAGGAAGGAAGGTAGGTAGGTGAAAAACACGATGTTTGGAGCAAGGTAAGGTAGGTAGGTAGGAAGGATATATTGATTTGACGTCAGAGTGGATCTGCTTTATGTTGGTATTCTGCCGGTTGAGCTGATTTAAACGAAGTAAGGTTAGAGAACTTTAAGAAGGCAGCCCGGCGCCTGTGCTGGACGGGAACGAAGTTGGGCTGAGTTTTACAATGGCTGGTTGCATCGTCCCTGCTCAGCCCTGCACAGCCGCTTAAGTGCCCCTCACACTCCTGCTGTTCAGCCCAATCAAGGAGTCATCCCACCCACCTCTGTGATGCATTCGCGTACCCAGGCACTCTTTCATCGCCATGGATCGCCCAGCCTTATCGAGAGCTTTGCGGCTTTCATGGGCTTTTACTGCTGTTGCAATTTCTTCTTCGATCGCGGATTTTGCTCATGTTGCTATTGAGAACCATCCTTTGGCCTGCCTGTGCTAGTTTCATATGACTGATCAACCCTATGGGTCCCATTGCCGATTTTGTTGCGGTGTTTCGTAAAAATCGCGACGATTATGCGATGATTGAGAAAGAGGTAGAGGCGCTTTGCAAAGAGGCTCTTCGAGGTTTCGAGTTTCTATGGCAGTCTCGTGTGAAAGAGGCCGACTCGTTAGAGGTCAAATTAAGACGGCGTAATCCTGAATACGAAAATGACGAATCCAAGAATATTGCGCAAATCAAGGACCTGGTAGCTGGCAGAGTTATTCTGGCTCGCGCATCCGACTTCGTGAAAGTCGAAGAGGTCGTCCAACAGGTATTTCAAGTCCAGGGTCGACGACAACACCCAAAGCCCCAGCTCGACAAAGAGTTTTCACAGGAACGCTTCCGACCTTATGACGGCCTCCATCTCCACGTGACGCGCCGTTCAGCCGAACGTTACAGCGATCTGGTTATCGAAATTCAAGTTATGTCTCCTTTCATGTGGGCTTTCTCGGCATTGGAGCACGATATTATATATAAGGAGCTCCACGGCAAACCAGACGCAATGGCCGTCTCACAACTCGAGCTTCTCAAAGGGATTGCAAATCTCGGAGAGGTTGCCGTTGAGAATTTTGAGAGCTCGTTCCATTCCGGGTTCGAAAGCTCTTATTACCAACAGCGGACTATTAGTCGAGGCTTGCCAGGTTCAATGACGAATCTTATTGCAAACGCGGTTGCAAAGCTTGATACATTCAACGCCAGAATTCAGGCGAGCAAAGATCATTTGCTGGATAGCTTTAACAGTATGACCTATCCTACCCTAGTATTCTATTCACTCATACTCATTTCTTATCAGGAGAAGAGCGGAGAAGAATATTCTGCTGGATGTCAGAGGTCGAGTATAGAAGCCATCATGAGGATTTCTCCAAAGATTTATTGCCTCAGTCCGGGCAATGGTTAATCGAAAGCCAAGAATTTACTGAATGGTTTCAATCGGACGTGTCTTCCATTCTCTGGCTCCACGGTATACGTAAGGAATTTTGCTATCATTGGGGAACTTTTGAATAACATTTGCATAGCTGGCTCGGGAAAGACTAGACTTGCGTGAGTATAGCGATTAATCAATGAAGAGCATAATGATTTCCGTATTTCCATCGTTTGTAAGGTCGCTGATATCGGATGGTTGGATTAGGTCGACAGTTATCAACTATGCAGACTCCGCCTCGACTGCTTTCTTCTACAGTGCACGAAGCACGGCGGAACCAGCACGAGCGAAACCTGTGGAGATCTTACGCGCTCTGCTTCGACAGCTGTGCAGTTCGGACCCAGATCAACCGGTCAAGGAACCTATCGCCAGAGAGTATAAGGCCCGGAAGGCCGAGGCAGAAAAAGACTGTTCCGCAATCAAGAGGTTGACAGTTAAAGACTGCACCAGATTGATCATCGAGCTTACTAAGGACGATCCGGCCACCATTATTCTCGATGCTCTTGACGAATGTGAGGAGGATACACGTTACGAGCTACTGGAAGCATTCGATAGTATCATCAGCAGCTCCGAGAACGTTGTGAAAATCTTTGCTTCTAGTCGCGATGATATCGATATCGTGAGTCTGTTCTACCATATTAGTTGTTGGGAATTATACGATCAGAAGACGCGGGTGCGAACATATCTAAGCGACATCACATCTGCTAACAAATACTTCTTCTATTATAGAAACTGCATCTGGAGCGCTCAAGAAATATTTCTATTAGCGTAGAGAAAAACAGCGCCGATATCACGCGATTCGTCAAGTCCGAGGTGGATCGTCGGATCAAGAAGGGAATACTTCTAGACGGTAATGTATCCAAGAGACTCAAAAGCAGAATACTCGAGACCCTTATCAATGGTGCCCAGGGGATGTTTCGGTGGGTGGAAATGTCGCTTGAGACACTAAGTCGCATCAAGTTTCAGCCAGATTTCGAAAACACTCTCGGTCGCCTCCCTGTCAAGCTGTCTGGCCTCTACGATATCATCTACACACAGATCGATCAGACCCAGACCTATGGACGGGATGTGGCCATCAAGACACTGAAATGGCTACTCTGTGCCCAGCGCTTACTAAGCGTTGAGGAATTTCTGGCCGCGGTCGACGTAGTGGACGACTCATCGTCGTCGGAGTCAGGCGAAGACGACGGACATGGGCAAGCAGACTCTCTAGAGAATAATGTCCTTCGACTCTGCCGTAATCTCGTTATCCTTGATTCTAAACAGAGGACTTTCCGATTTGCTCACCAGTCGGTTCGAGAGTATCTCTTGGCGAAGTCGGAGTATACGGTCATAGAACAACATGCTCTAGCCACGGAGAGATGCCTTAACGTGTACCTGAATGAGCCATCACCGGGCTCTGGGGTCCCAACGAGTGTACAACAGAATGACATTCTAAAAGATTATGCCGAAGTGTATTGGCCAGTACGTTACAAGTATATAGAGGAAGATGAGTTTCACGAGACCCAGAAAAAGGTGTCGAATTTCTTGATGGAAGGATCAAGAACGTCACCTTTTTATATGAAATGGGTGTTAGGTATTCAATCTAAATACGGCGGCTTTCATGGGTATGACCTAAATATGGCTCTGGGACTTGATTGGATCGATCGCCTCGGCTATAAAATACTTTATGCAACATCTACACCTGAAATACACCTCAGTGTAGCGTGTGCCTTTGGGTTTTCGAAAATTCTGAAGTACCACGAGCTTTCTATTATAGAATTAAATCAACGCCGAAAGTTGAGAGGATATGAGTATACATTTCTGTTCATTGCTGCGGAAGAGGGTCATGATCAGCTAATACGGCTCCTGCTCGATCGAGGGGCGGAGGTGAACGCTCAAGGTGGAGAATTTGGTAACGCACTGCAGGCGGCATCATCACATGGCCATGAGCAAATCGTGCAGATCCTGCTCGATCGAGGGGCGGAGATCAACGCTCAAGGTGGAGAGTATGGCAACGCACTGCAGGCGGCATCATCGGAAGGCCACGAGAAAGTGATACAGGTCCTGCTCGATCGAGGGGCGAAGGTGAACGCTCAAGGTGGACATTATGGCAACGCACTGCAGGCGGCATCATCGGAAGGCCACGAGAAAGTGGTGCAGCTGAATCTCTTCCCAGACCTTAAAATTGTGGGCGCCCGTCTCGGCAATGACGCCGACGTCAAGCATGATGCCCAAGTCGATCGAGACAGCGTTGAGCCCCTCGGCGCGGCGGTAGTGAGCCAGGGCGTCTTGGTACGAGTTGCCAGCGATGTACTGGGCCTGGCCGAGTTTTCCCCAGAGGCCGGAAATGGACGAGCAGAAGATCATGAAGTCAAGCGGACGCTCATGGCCGAAGTGTTGATGCAGGTTCCACGTTCCTTGGACTTTTGGCCGCAGGGGTATCGTCCACTCCTCATATGACATATTCTCAATCAAGACGTCGCGAAGTATCATAGCCATCTGAATCACCCCTTTAATGGGCGCGAGCTGCTGTGAGCACTGTTTCATGACCGCGAGGAAGAAGACCTGATCAGCAACGTCGTCACAGAACATCTTCACTTGTGCTTCGTGTGCTGTCAGCTCATCAACGATAGTCTTAGCTTCGAACTTATCTTCGAATCGTGAAACGAAAGCAATGTGACGAGCTTCAGATGCGACAAACTTTCTAGCCAGACTGCGATTCAGATCGTCAATGAAGAAATATGTCGCTTCGAAATCGAGCTTGAGCGAATTCTTGATCTTGCACAGCACGAGAGTCTTGACTTTATCTTCTTCGCTGAATGACAGAACAATCTTGCCACGATGCTTTCTCTGCTGCATAGTGCAAAACGTCAAAAATAGCGATGCTGAGAATCAGCATATTGAAGAATGTTCTTTATAGAATGCTCTATTATCTAGATCTTTTGAAACTGTCTTTCATTACTGCGTCAATTCTTACGCTTCTACTATTAGTGTTATTCTTTCGTATTCACTACATCGTAGACTGAATCAAACATTGTTATCGTTCTTGAAGCACTTTAGTCGTGAGCATCACTTGATCAGCTCGTATCACAGCGTCACATTTTTAAATCGTGACGAAAGTGCACAGCTTCTGAGTCTTTCTCTTCACTTTCACGATCTTCTAAATCGACAATATCATGCTCAGCTTGACGCTCTCATTCGACTTTTCACATGTGATGATACGATTTGACTCTGTGATTACTCTTCACAGATAAAAGAAGAGTCGACGGCAGACTTTTCGCTTTGAGTGTTTCCGCTATTTTATATCACGATCGAATTTTTATCAATTATTCGTGTACGTCGAGCCTGATATATTCAAGAAAGATTCTCGCAGAATCACAGCATCGAGCTATCGCTCTAATTCGATAGTTAATCATATGACTTTGTTCTTATCTTCAATTCGAAATAAAGCGAATGTTCTCAACATGAGAGCAATAAAGTCACTTCATCGCAATTTTCTCGAATTACGAGATTCAAAGAGATGCGCAAAGCAGCTGACGATAATGCGTTGCTAATTCAAATTGTTAAACCATCTCGAGCCTTGACTGCGTGACAGAGCTCTCTCATCAGCTTCTTCGCTCCTGATGCTTTGAGAATCGTCTCTACCACAAGAATAGCATCTAGACCTTTTCGTATATCTTGTTTCGTCGTATCGTTTCTCCTCTAGAGTGCTCTTCTTCGTAGAGAATCATATTTGAACGCAGTCTTCCTATATCAGACCTTCTTTTACCTCTTTTCTCTCTATTCAAAGCCATCTCTTGACACCTGAGACAAGCCTCGAAGAAGCTCTCGGAAATGCGCAGCTCATTTCATCCACAATACTGGCACAACATCTCATTGATTGTGCCGTGGAGCTGTACGGTTCTTTCGTAAAGATCAGGGAGACTTTGCTCGATACAGTTAATGGTTTGTGTATAATGGCGAAGGAGACGGCTGTCACTGGCGATGCTATCCATAAGGGCGTGAAAGGCTGCAGGCGTCGCCCGGGTAGAAAGCTTCCAGACGTTGTGAAGAACAGTATGGTATTGGATCGTGTTATGGGGCAAGTCGTAGGCGAATCGATCAAAAGAGACCTTTCCTGACTTCCGCGTCGTTTGAAAGTCAGGAACTTCGAAGCTCGACACATTAGCTTTTCTACAATTGAAGCCAGCAGAGAAGACTTACTGCCTGCGTTTACAGATATATCGACGTCGCTGACCACCACGATTTTCTTTCTCTGCTGCAGATACTCGGTCAATGCAGAAAATGCTTGTGACTTATGATCTCTCAACGGCTGCTGGACCTCAACAATTTGGGGAGGCTGCCAAGGCCGAGCCCGAAGAGGATCTCTCACGTTCGGCGCTTGAGGGAGCCCTCTCCTCGAATTTGGTCCTCGGCATAGCTTGCCTAGGCATGGTCGGCGGACTTGGTTCGATCTGATGAGGTATATACTTTGGAGGAACATAAAGGGGCAGACCTTCCTTTTATACCTAGACCCTTCACTGGTGTGGGACGAACAGGCGCCCTTTATTATTTATTATTTATCATTTTATGACACTTATGACACTTATTATATTTATGATGAGTCTGCTTGACTCTAACCCATTTACATATACACACATTCATAGTAGTAATTATGTCTTTTGTAATTAAAAACAAATTAACATTGTCATCAACTTTAAAGATTAAGCTTTCATAGTCTTGTTATTTTATGAATATAACAAAAATCATAATTTACATTTGTTTAACTTCAGATTTAACACGTTGAGAGCAGTGAGATTGATCTTGACGAACTTCTGCTAATGATGGAAATACAGAGCCCACTGTTGACGTCTCGCGATACCTAGGTGAAACCCCACTGGTGCAATTCTACGATGTAAACCTAAGTTCTTCACCAGACCTCTAGCATCTCACTTTTGCTTGAAGTTACTCGAAAAGTATCATCGCTTTGTTCTTTGCTCTTTGCGAATGGAACACCTAAAGCACTCCAATCCATCTCGACACTTACATGAAGGACTTGAAAACGAGTCATGAGAATGAGCCGGGCGCATTTTCCCCATCATTCGGCTCATAGTCACTACACCCTATCGAATGAAACCCAAGTCCACCCCGACTTTACAGCATTTGCTTCTATGAAAGAAGCCTAAAACGAGCTCGTTGGTGTTTCGGTGTTCATCATTCACGCGGAAAGTCTACGCATCTGCTCGTAACATGACCAGAGCAGGATTCAGTACTAACCATACGTTAATCTATTGCTACCGTCCCCAACACGCGATCAGAAAAAGGGTTCCCGGAGGAATTCGAAAGCAGCCTACAGCACAGGTTAACGGAACGTGTAAATACTGCAAGAAGATATAGGTACATTCCAGGCATCCAACAAAAATAGAGATATGGTTATGATAGGAGGCTACCTAAGTAGATCTACCTTATGATGCATCATGTTCGTATTTGGCTGAACTCAGGCACAACGTCAGCTGCTTTCCCTGCATACCTTACTGCACGTTGTTCTTAGTACGTCTTGCACGCTGCATCCTGCCATCCTTCTCATTGGTCGTTATGCGCGGAAACATTTTCACCGATCTTCGCGATTGAGAGAGAAGTTGAGCAGCTTTCGTTCGCTTGTAAAACTTCTCTGTGTACCTCAATGAGGAATACAATCCCGGCGCTTGAGAAAGCCACTAACGTGCACCAGAACGATGCTTGAGCGTCGTAAATGGCGATGTTTCCGAAGGGAAGAGTGGGACAAGATATGGACCCTCGGACAGCATATGTTAAACAGCCTGTGGTTAGTAGCTGGGGCTGGGGGATTCACCTCCTTCCTCCGTTCGTACACACATGTACATATGCTCCGTCTGACCCTCATACCGCAAGAATCTAGTAGTCTTCCCCTAGAACTCATTTTCTTTAATCGTGGTGCGTTTGGTTTCTCTTCTCCAAATGCTGGCATCTCATGGCGCTTTTCGAGTCATTCAAGTCCTTCAAATGAAAATGGTGCTACAATATCCTCCGATCATTGCACTGCAATTTATTTTGCTGTGTATTAACGCTGAGGCGATTTATCCTGGTTAGTCTGCATCCCAGAGTGCCAACTTTTGGTGTGATTTTGGATACCCATTCTGTTATTCTTATATCCCAGACCAAGTGATCAAGATCTGGGCTTACCTCGCGACTAAGGCAATCTGCCGGCCGTCACTATTTCGAGCTCAGTGAATTCCACGGCCCCATCTACGAATGTTTCCTCGGGTACGAAAACACAGTTTTCCTATATTATACCCTATGGTCAAACCCAAGCATGCGACATCTATGGACCCGACTGTCAGACTGGCTTGATAACCGTTGGGGTGGACCTGATCACTACGACCACGACAGCTACTCTCGCCTGCTCCGACTATCTCACAGCTCAATCATCATTCATTATGAAAGACATACATTATCGCGAGGACTGGCACCCTTTTTATCCTCTAGAATGGCAAAGGGGTTTCGGCCATAGTCCAGAATGCACGTCTTATGCTCAAGTCTGGCAGAAAGGAGAACAATATACATTTTCGAATTGTGGAAATAGGAACACAGTCGTCCAGGCCGCAGAGCACTCTGATTTGGGCGGCTTGCCATCGCAGGTCCCTCCTGGAGTTCTGCGCGATTGGCAAGATCAGTATTACGTGTGCTGCGGAAATTGCTCGTTGCATGTATCAGAAGTTCGACTCTACTATTTTCCTGAGAGCTCGACCTCAGACTGTGCGAATCAAACATCAAATTCTACCGCAACTGTGCCAACGAGCCCTATCGGTAAACGAATACATTCCCTTACTCCTAGTGGAAGCATCGCAACCCTAAGTGGGCACACGTTGTACGTATGATATCCATAACATCATCACTGCGTGCGAGCTTATGCCAATCGTAGTACATCTCCGTCATTCTATCTTGAGGTTGTCGGAACAGCAGCCGTCACCGATCTGTGTGGTCCCGTTGGTTCAACGTACACCAATCCAATCATCGCTATTCCGCCGGGTCAGCTCTCGACATATGAAAATCCGGTTTACTACCCAGTTGGGTCCGAGTACAGGGACATAAATGGGGTATTCGGCGGTGGGTTTCTTGGAGCTGTCAAGCCCCTACATGTTGCAGATCTGGCATGTCCGACCTAGGGTTTAGGCAGAAGCACTAACAAGGATGGTACTGTGCATACCACTGTTGGACCTCCATGGCTGCCACTAATCGTACCACCTCGGCAAGTTCTAGCTCTGGATCCAGACTGGAACAAAATTTGTGTCGATTACTTGTCTTACCTGCCAGGGATGACCAGCTTCGCAATATTTGATCCACCACGTGCGTTGAGTCCCGTGTCAGAGATGAGCCCAAGTTCAACTCAAGTTCCAGTGAGCGCTTCTGCAATTCCAACGACGATCGTGGATCCGCCAGGTAAAACATCGGGTGACCCAGCCCTGCCGGCCAAGTCGCCATCTATAAGCATTCCAGACCCAACAACGAACCATGATCCTCCAAGCACCACTCTACCGACTTCTAAGTCTGATCCGCAACCATCTGTTGATCCTGGAGTCCCCATAATCGACTCGGAAGCTGCCGCTACTCCTGGTCCTGGTGCTTCTCCGGATCCCTCAACCCCCGCTGATCCCTCAGCTTCTGCTGGTAAGCAGGAGAGCACTCAAAGTCTTGGCGCAATGATCCTTAGTGCCTTTGGAGGCAGTATTCCAGGAACTGGTGCGGATGGTGGAAATTTCATCGAGATCTCTACACCAACTGTTGGTATTCATGCAATCACTATCGGTAATGGCCAGGTGCTATCTGTCGGCACATTCGGTGCAGCTCTAGATGGAAGTACATTCTCAGTTGGTGGTCCTGCCGTGAGCATTTCTGGTATGGTGTACACTGTGGTTTCTAACGCTGAGGCCGGGGTCAACACTGCTGCTTCTATCCCCAATATTTTAACTATAGCTGGTGAAGTCGTAACACCAAATCCATCAGGGATGGTTATTGGAGGATCTAGTCTCTCTCCAGGAGGACCTGGCGTCGAAATCTCGAAGACTTCGATCAGCCTAGATCCATCTGGCAATCTTTTTGTAAACGGAAAGTCAATTCAGAACCAAGTAGTTCCGAATGTTTTCATTCTTGGAAGCAAAACTTTTACCGCCAATCCTGCAGGCTTCAACATCGATGGCAAAGTTATCTCTCCAGGTAGGCCAGGACAAAATATTGACGGCACAGTGGTGAGCCTCGGACAGTCAGGGATTCTACATATAGGTAGTCAAACCTTGAGTCTTCCGAATCCACAGTCTACGGGATCTGGCAGTGAGGTGTTTACGGTTGGTGGGCAGGTATTTACAGCCAATTCTGCAGCTTTCTCGATCGATGGTACTACAATCTCAGCCGGTGGTCCTGCCGTAACCATAGATGGAACGATTGTCAGCCTCGAACCTTTTGGTATATTGGACGTGGGGACAAATAGAAATCATCTGTTGGCAACCCATACAGCATCTTCGTCTGTCTTCACCTTGGCAGGGTTAACTGTGGAGGCCGAGTCTTCAGTCGTCGCGGTGAACGGGGTTCCACTTCAGCCTGGAGGTCAGGGCATTACTGTCAATGGACATAGTGTAAGTCTGGAGCAAGGTGAGACCTTGGACGTTGGAAGTGGCCGTTTTCCAATACCGACAGGGTCAGTGAACGGAACAGCGTCTGTCCAGGCTTTCAAAGGGGCTCAGAGAAGGGGGTTTGATATGCCATGGTCGTTATTTGGTATAGCTACGTTGATGTCAGCGATCTTGATTTCACCCTGGTAACTTCATTGCTGCGCAGTCAAGCTTCGTTCCTCGTAGGTTTCATCAAACGGAGTCCCGTCCCCAAAAGCATTGACCTCGAATGAGTACTGAATAAGGTGCTGTAGGTGCGCCCGTTTCGGTTAGTCTCAGCGACATGTCTGGGGCGGGCCGAGGACTTAGAGTACATGGCTTCGCTCATGAACAAGCCAAGAAAAGCTTCTCGACGAGTAGCTTTGCCAAAATTCCATTCTCTGCACCTAGAACTGCCTTTCTTCCGACCAGTGAATGCATTCATGTCTTGCAATGCAAACAAGATGGCTAAAGGGGTAGAATTTGGAGAAGCTCCAACTAAGTTCTAGCGCACTAAAATGACGACTCAACCCTTTGATCATGTCAGCATACGATCGAAATTATTGAATTGTTTGTCTCCAACGATAATACCTGGTTTTTTCCGAAGGTCAATGTGATATATGTAGATCACTTCTGGTTTTCAAGAGTCTAATGACTATGGCTTGTCAACGACATTCACTCGAGTCATGATATTGTCCTTCTTCGAAGCTCTGACGGACATGATATCAATCTTCTATGGTTATGGAAGTTGTTCTGTACACTACCACGTCCTCGCGGTTTGATGCATGTAGCTAGATAGTAATCTTATACAAGAAAGATAGACTATGGGAAAAGGTGCTAGGTACTTAAGGATTTGCATCGCCTTCCATAGTCCCATCGGTTTTGAAAATTACTTTAGGTGGTATACATGTAATAGTAACGTCTCAATTCGTTTCGTCCAGAAGCCTCCAAGATTCGCATTCTTTTGAGAGGGTAGTAGTGGTAGTGCTGCCCAGGATGTACTCTCTAGAAGATACAAAGAACTAGAGATGCCTTCACTGAGATTGACTAAATCAATGGAATTCAAGGCTCTGAGAAGAATTCACAAGCCAGTTTCTCGAACAAGTGAGGCTTTGATGATAAGGGGATTTTCTTCTGCATTCATCTTTTACAGATCCTACCCGGGTTGTGAGCCGATATAAGATGTGTGATTTTCATGAAGAATCACGATTTCGTCATCATCTTCTACCTCTGGTATATATAACATATGAACTTGAGGAGTCTTCGGTCTTATTGATCTCAACGCCAGGTGTCCTGGGTGGTAGAGGGGAGACACTGAAAGAGGAGTAGCGCCAATAGTTGCAGAGAGTATGGTACTCCATCCTTACCTCCCTTCGATCGGTCGTAGTAACCACGTGAGACATTTCGCCGGGTCACGTTCGACATGCATGCGAGTATGTTGTGTAATACACCGCGTCCGCCCTATTCTATAAGCACTTCTTATTAGCTTATAGCATCGTTAAAGCCTTGACAATAAGTAAGGCTCCCAAAAGAAAACAGATCTTCTTATCTAAAGCCCACAGCGCATGTCTTAAAGGTTCTGATCTCTGCCTAATTCCAGAAGTAAAAGAGGTCGTGGTTGGGTAGACGCTCAAAGACGTTGCCACTACTACAATCGTTTGGCACTACTCTCTAAAGCGACAAGCGTGGAAACTCCCTCCCCACGGCCCACGGGCCACGGCGCCGGCGGAGGGCTAGCGCGTTAGTCATCCGTGTGTTATTGGCTGAGACCGTGAGACGGCGCCTGATCTGCAACTACTAGGGTACTTGGGGTTTTGATTGCAGAAGATTATAGATACACTCTAACCTGTAAAGTCAATAGAGTAACTATAAGAGATAGTTATCTAGCTCTAGGCGGTAAGAGAACATTCTACACTAAGGTTAGTGCTGTTGGTTTTAACGATTCTTACCCCAAATACATTGTAATTTGTACGAGTACTGTCGAAAGTGTCAAGCTTGGCTACAGTAGGTCGGAGGGAGCTCTGCAGTCGGGAGGTCCAGACTACTCAAGATGGCACGCCACACGCCTTCGCCCACCCAAGGCTTCTTGCCTGGCAGTCGCAGCTCTATGTTTGTCTCAAGGTCAAGTGCGAACCGGTGCTCTTTCTCCTGCGGCCACCATCTAGTTCTAGTGACTCCCCACATGTATAAATGCCTGCCAGATGAACAGCAATGGCTGTTCCCTTCGGCTTCTCGATCGGAGACTTCATTGCCGGGATCAATCTTGTTTTCGATGTATATGACGCTTTGAGAGAAAGTGGAGGAGCTGCATCCGACTATCGAGAGCACATCGCCTGGCTCCAGCAGCTAGTCACTGTTCTCGAAGCGCTCAAGAACTCGACGCCTGACGATGTTGCTCAAATGGCTAGAGAATGCGAGGCGCCGCTCGTTGAGTTTCGGAACAAGATCCGGCTCAAGTACAACGATACTCTTGGAGAGAGTTCAAGGTTGTCCCCAGGCAAAGTTCTGCGAAGCCTACAGTGGATGTTTTTCAAAAGTGCAAGCAAAGACGCCGGCAAGCTGAGGACCGCTATTGGCCCTCAATTGCAAGCTATTACTCTTCGCATGGGACTGCAGACGCGGCTAGTACTGTACAGACCGCAGTGGGGAAGTAGTTGCTGATGTTATGACAGTGATGCCACTGCCAGGATTGGAACGCAGATGCTGCAAATTCAACAGAGCTTCACTTCCAACCAGACAGAGACTAGCATTCATTTCGAGACTATCCACGGGACCGTGGTCGATCAAGCCCGACAACTGCAGGGACGTATACAAACAACAGCTGGCACAATTCGCTCTGATGCCGCGCAATTGGAAGGCCGGCTTGCAAATAAGGTCATGGCCATTGGAGAAACGTTGTCCCAGACACGCCAGATAGCTGAAGAAATCCGGGGTGAAACGAGTGCAGTTAATGAAAGTATACAATCGCTGCTTCGACAAAAGCCCACAGCTATAACTGAAGCCTTATATGGTCCGCTATTCTCTTCACTGAAAGAGGTAGTAAAGGAAGCTTTGCAAGAGGAGAAGCTACAATCGGGATTTGGAAATGCAATGTCCATTGACACTGGCCGAAAAGCCTCGATACTCATCCAAAGTCGAACGTTACGTGCTGATGGCGAAGGTAATGTTCCAACCAGGGCTCAGACGCTACAGGATCCAGAATTGCCCACAATACGGCGTCAACAAACCTTTACTAAGATATCTGGCGAATACGATCTATCACGGGAGACCAGTCCAAACAGATATACCGTTCAACCAACCCAAAAGTCAGTAAAGCGGCGGACCCTCGGCTTTGGAAGCCTGAGGATGGAGATTACCAAGGTCACTTCAGGATCGATGCAAAACACCAGGATTGACCTGACTTTCCACCCTGCCATGTGGACATTCCACAAAGGCGCTCTCATAACGCTGCAACGCATTTCCAGAGTATTCCAGGGCCGTACAATCACAATCAAACCCAACACATTCAACGTTGTTTGCATGGACTCTGAGATATTTGATGCTTGTAGAAACCTGGATTTGGACACAATTCATGATTTATTTCTTGCCAGAAAAGCTTCTCCCTTTGATCGAGACGAGCACGGTGGCTCTTTACTGGACTGGACGCTACAGGCACTATTAGAAGGTCACGAAAACATTCAGCCGGATAATTTTCAAGGTCAACGGTTAATTGAAATCCTTCGGCTCCTGCTGGATTCGGGATTAAGGTTTGAACCGAAGCCAGCTCACCCTCGCATCAAAAGTACTGACCTCCAGATCTTCTTAAGTAGTGGGCAGCTTCTGACCCTAGGTGAACGAGTATCAATCCCGATTTTAGACCCGTGGATGGCTAAATGGGATCACATTTCGGCAAGCATCTTCTTCTCGCTTTCTACGAACGCACTAAACGATATCTACTTTCGCCTAGACATAACCGAATTCTTAAGGAGAAACATGCAGACCCTGGGGACCTATGTGTATTTCGAGCATAATCTAGCCTCCGTTTATTGGGTTGGGCAACTACAGGAACAGATGTATGCACGTCTGTATCAAGTCCAGCCCAAGCGAGCGCTTGCAGCTTTGATCGAGTCCGATGACTTCGCACAAGCATGCGCTCCCAGATCTGTACTTCAAGTTGACGAACACCTGTACATGCTGCAAAGGGCCGTACATGAGAAGAGTCCGACTTGGTCATGGGGAATGCATGCAGTTGCCCGCTTCCTGTCAAAAGGGCGTAGATTTTCAAGGCTGGAGATGCAAGAACTCTCATATTGTGCAGAGAGATATGGAATATCTGAGTTCTGGAAGACTGTAATTACTATGGCAGAATACCCCGAAGATGTGACAAACATACTGGATTTGGATGAGCAGACGGCTCGCTCGAAAATCCCTGGGGAGTGGCCTGATCTTGACGAACAGGAAGAATGGCAAGATCTTATTTGGAGCGGCCGTTGTTATCACGATGAAGATGAAATTGCAAAGGACGAGGTGGAGGAAAACCCTTCAAAGAAAATGCCTAGGCCTATGACTAAGATCGAAAAAGTCCGCAGAATTTTCAAGATGATGAAGAAGGGTAAAAGGCTCAAACGGATCAGAGCGAAATCCTGGTACGTTTGTGTTGGGCATTCTGACCGATACCACGTAACTCTTAATTGGAAGAAAGGGAATTGGCTTTTCTTGATATATTAAGATGCCATTAGCTCGCAAATATCCCACAGAATGCAATTCAAGGCTGGGTTTAATATTGTTACATCAGTCAAGGGCATGCCTGAGATCAGCATTAATCGACTGTCGAAGTTGCGGCTACCTAGGTAGTCAGCTTCAGTACTGAGAACGAAGCGGTACCATTACCTATTGCCAAATTTTAGACCCAAAGTGTCAGAATCTGGAGTTGTTGTAATTCCTCATGATTGACGTCTTTCGTGGTCACGATTTTCTGCCGTCAAAGCTCCAAGATGTCAGAACCTTAAGCCGTCAAGCCTTTCAGTCGTCAAGGTTCCCGAGGTGCCCCGTAGTCAGGGCTCTTCGTCTGTCACCACCACCCACATGGATGCAACATAGTTCTTTCTTCAAGATACGGGCACTCTTCACCAGCTTAATCGCGACAAGAATGAATCTTGCTAACGGCCAGTGCTGCCGTGGTGTCGAATTCCACCACATCTACTAAGAAGGTGAACGAAGGCGACCTTCTCACTCACATCTCTTACAAGAAGTGAAGCGGACCAGCGGCAAGCTCATCGAAAATCCAAAATATCAGACCGTCCAGATGAGCAGAAAAGCTCACCTCTCCGCTTCTGTAAAGATGACCTTACCATGTTTCTCTTTCAAGGTAAACAAGAACTTCTAGTGACAGACGGGGATAAGATTTAGGCATTAATAGAACCAGAACGAAGCACGGTATAATGAGATGTATGGAAGAAACTGTATACACAATTTCTGCAGTGTATGTACTGTACAATATAGCCTAACCTCTGCTTCAAAACCGCAGAATCATATCAATCGTCACAGTACTGCTCGTTCTCGAAATATTTCCATCAGCCAGTCGTCGATGTCCGGGTTAAAAGTCTCAGTCAACGATCTCAGGGACGGAAGATAAACCCTCACTAACAAACGCTATCCCGAAGCCGTATATTTTCAATAGTGCAAAGCAAGATAAAATTCTCCAAATTGCCATTCATCAGTGCGCAATGCTCCACCACACTTCTTGTCTCAACCCTCCACCGTTTCGGCTTACCTTCTTCTTTCTTCTTCTTCCTTTCCAATCTCCATCACACTCTCCCAACCTATGTCATATCAGATCTTCTATCCCCGTCTTGCAAAAACAATCTCTACACTACGTTTCACCGATATCCAACGCTGCACCACACACACACACACACACCCTCTCTCTCCAAACTCCCACCCTAACCAACCAACCAACCAACCCATACTCCCCCCTTTCTTCCGCGCCACACACCCCCCCACCCCACCCCAACCACACCAAACCCCCTCCCATCCTTTTCCCCAATCGCCCACTCCCATCCTCCAACGAACTCCTTCTGCCAACCTAGTCCAACCCCTCCTCAAATCCTCACACAGCTTCACACCCACCAGCTCCAGAACCCTTACGCCGCACCCACCCTTTCCAGCAAAAAAAAACCCCCCCATCCATCGATCCAGCACCACAGCCCCCCCTAAAACACCTAAACCACTACTCCCGGCGGCAACTGATATTTGTTTGCTTTATCACGCGAAAGTGTGGGAGTTCGATCCCCTAGGTTAGGGGTGGTTTGATGCGGATGCTTGTATGGTTGTATGGTTGGTGAAGGGGAGAGAGCGGGGTTAAAGTGGTCAGGAGCCGGAATGCAGGGATGGTGGGTTTGGTTGTTGAGGGTGCTGCAGTATGTAGATGGTGGTGGGTAGCGGTGGGTGGTTGGAGGGAATGAGGTAATTAGGGGGGGTTTGTATAGAGGGTTTAGAGAAGAGGCAAATGGGGAAGGCGGAGAAGGGGGCAGGATCGGGGAAGATGAGAGTTCGAAAAGGGGTTTGGGTGGATGGGTGGATGGTAGGAGGGAGTGGAGGGCGGCTTTTGGTGGTGAGGTTGGTTAGGTAGGCAGTCCGGGATTTTCTTGTTTTTGGAAGGAGATGAAGAAAAAGTGGGGATTTTAATTGAGGGAATGCGTGGGAAGAAGAGGGTTGGTTGGAGGGTTGGCGGTGTGGGGTGGGTTGCTTGAATTTTTTTGAAGATGGGTGAGGTAGTGGTTGAGACTGAGATGAGGGGGGGTTTCGAAGGGAATAAACTGAAAGACGACGTACGACTCGCATGCGTGCCTTGTACAAAACATGGTATATACGCCCATACCACCGTTGTACGCCCTGTTACCCGCGAATTCATGCGCAATAACCATCACACTTTCCCCCTAATACCCATGCTTCGCCAACTCCGCCTCTGTCCACTTCGCAAGCTCCTCCCGAAGCTGTTTATCCTGCGTATACCCGGACCCCCCGTCCTCCTTCCCAACAGGAGTATAATAAGCCCCGCTCTTTGCATCTTTACTCGTCGCACACCACAACTGGCCCTTGGCACCCTCTTGCACGCTATTCGTCGTCACCGCCTTGATGAGCTTGATCGGATATGCCAGCCAGGGATGTGATTTAGCAAATTCGCCTGAGAGTCCGGTGTCAACAGCCCCAGGGTGCACGGCGGTGCTTTTAATGCTCGGGTAGCGTTCTGCGAGATCCTTGGTGAAGAGTATGTTGGCGAGTTTGGACTGCCCATAGCGCGTCCAGGTGTTGTAGTCGGCCATGGGCCCACTGGCGTCCGCGAGCACGAGGCCGCCTTTGGGAGCTAGCAGGTGGCCAGCGGAAGTGAGATTGATGATACGGACATCGGAGTTGGGTTCTTCGGCGGTTTTACGCAACGTGGGCAATAGTTTGGAGGTGAGTAAGGCGTGGCCGACGTGATTGGTGCCGAACTGGATCTCGTAGCCTTCCTGTGTGGTGCCTGGGGCCATGGCCATGACGCCGGCGTTGTTCATGAGAATGTCGAGGCGGGGGGAGGAGGCATTAAAGGTGTCGGCGGCCTTTTTGACGGATTCGAGGGAGGCGAGATCAAGTTGGAGGAACGTGATGTTGGCCTCGGGGACTTCTTTCTTCACGGCGGCAATTGCGGATTCGGCTTTAGAGGGGGTTCGGGCGGCGAGGTAGACGTGAGCGTTGTGTTTGGCTAATTGGAGGACGCTTCCTACTCCGAGTCCATTGTTTCCTGGAGAATTGTTAGATGAGATTGGATGTCTGAGGGTTTTGTAGGCTTCATACCTCCAGTAACAAGGACGACTTTTCCCGACAGATCAGGAATGTCAGTATCAGGGTTGAAGCTAGGACCACCACCAAACATCTTGAAGAATTGGGGCCTCAACGGGTATAAGATGGTATATAGATTGCTATGTACTTTAAGAAGAGGTGGGAATTCAACAATACATATATAGATCTTCCAGTCACACTTAACATGCCGCCGGCCCCATTGATAGTGGATTTCATGACGAAAAGAGGTTGCAGCGCTATCCGGAGAGTACAGCAGACTACCGTGACTAAGGGAACAATTAAAGTAAAGGGCCCGGAAATCGGCTATAAGCGAGAATAGGGAAAAGGAAAGAGGGAAAAGGGTTCTTCAGGTCATGTGACTTTCTTCTTTAGCAGTCCACAATTCCCTGTTCTGTTATGACGACTATGATCTAACCAAAAGAGTTGCTAGCTTGACCGACTGATCGCTGATTGGCTTACATGACACCCCGCCATAATCCATAATCGAGGTCCGCACTTTCTCGACTTCTTGTCCTGTCCAATTTTCAAAATTTCACATCACAACCCATCCACTTCACTCCTCTCTGTCGCTCACCTTGATTTCTTCAATTATCCACTCCTTTCCGACTTACTCTTACTAATTTCTCACCATGGCCGACGATGCGCAGGTACGCTGAGATCTTTTCTCGTTGCCTTCCCCACCCGCCCAATCCGAAGCGCACAAAATGCATTTAAAATCACCGGTTTGTGCTGATTGTCTTCTCTCTATAGCATGAGCACACCTTCGAGAGTGCCGATGCCGGCGCATCGACCACATACCCTATGCAGTGCTCTGCCTTGAGGAAGAACGGCTTCGTCGTGATCAAAAGCCGTCCCTGCAAAATCGTTGAAATGAGTACTTCCAAAACTGGCAAGCACGGTCACGCCAAGGTTCATCTGGTCGCGATTGATATCTTCACCGGGAAGAAGTTGGAAGATCTTTGCCCATCCACACACAACATGGATGTTCCCAACGTTGCTCGCCGCGAATACCAACTTGTAAATCAAACTCCTATTCTAGGTGGCATCTTCAGCTACTAATTCTCTATAGCTTGATGTGTCTGAAGATGGCTTCCTTTCTCTTATGAGTGAGAACGGCGACACCAAGGATGATGTCAAGGTTCCCGATGGAGAGGTTGGTGATAAAATTGAGAAGCTTTTCCGCACTGAAGAAAAGGATACCAGTAAGCTGGAACTTGTGTACTTCTGGTGAAACTCTACTAACATCTGAAGATGTTATTGTGCTTACTTCCATGGGTGAGGAAGTCGCCATTGAGGCCAAGGAAGCTCCAAAGTCTTGAACAACCCACCAAATCTTACGACATGCCTTCGACTTGCGGGCGGGAGTCCTTGGTCGAAGGCCCATGATGATGGCTCGGAACTCTGAATGTGTTTTGGGTCTCTATGCATTGCTGGTGTCTCAAACTACTTTGCTGAATATTTTGGTGGATCTGAGCTGAGGACGTCTTGGTTTTCCACCTCTATCTTCCGGAATGTCATGCGGTGGTCCTGAACATGGCTCCATCCGTGAGTTAAATCTTACTCGTGGTTATTGACAGTCACAACGAGATCAATGTAGAAAAGAAATAAATTATTCAATCACATTGCAATTAAGATTGGCTAATGTATAACCTCTGGTTACAACGCTAATAGAGTATGTCTTCGAAAAGCTCTATTGACCAAACATTGGGCGGAAATTGATGGACTCTTGTCAGGTTGCTAAGTCTTTGCCGTAAATTGAATAGGTAGCTGAGTGGAGCATTAGGTGCTCCTGGAGATGGCTCTATAAGATGGATCATTCAGAGTGGCAAGGGATTTTTTGTTGTTTCTCTTCTCCTCGTATTCTTAAGCATGTTATCTCTGTTTCATTGATAAGTTTGTTTTCTTAGTTATAAGTCACCCAAGTAAAGTGAGCTGCAAATGTCTCAACGATCTCACCGCACCCTCAGATTCTCCCTTCGACCAACGGTGTGCATTTGATCGTTGTTCGCACCGTCATCTTAAAGGCAACGCTTCCCATGATGGAGATTGTTCAGGTCTTTCATCAGTCTACTCCGCCAATTCCCAATTCCTTACCTTGGCCAAGATCGTCGTCGACCCTCTGATAGAGTATTCGGTCCATCACTCATCGAGGCCTACCCCACGGCAGAAGTTCTCTTTCCAAACCGCAATGTCGGCTCCTGGCACGATTCCCGGCCGCGCACTGTGCAATGGTCCATTGAGGCTAAGATACCGTACTTCCTGTCTAAGGTTGATGGGGTCTAGACACTACATTGTTCTTTACTATAATATAATTGACTGGTTCTTCGGTGGAGACCCAAAGAAGAAAGGTGAGGCGGTATTTAGCGAACACTACAAGGATATAAGAGCGCTTGTGCGGGAGGACAGGCCACTTGAATTCGCAGCCAGGGATGATTGGCGACCACTACGTGATTTTCCTGGGGTTGAGGAACCGGACAACCTATTTCGTCAATAATACGATTGAGAACTTTAGGGCGACGGCTACGATGGCGCAGTAATTGAGTATTATTGCTGTGCTTCTCAAGTGGGCTCATTGCTTATACGCTCCAGATATGGTTGCTGTTGCTGGGTGGGAGATACTCGAAAGGGGTCGGTGCTGGAGTTGGAGAGAACCAGAGCATCCCCATAGCTGGCTTGCTTGAAATGCTACCCGCAGATATGGTCCTTCTATGGGGCTTGGGCTAACGGTAGAGAGCTACATCAAGCCGAACAGCCAAATATATTGTAGTCCTACGAACTCCTCTTATTAAGTCTGCTCACTTCTGTATTATGATAATATATACACAGGGAAGCCTACATGATTGTGGTTCCAAGGTAATAATAAGTGCCTTACAGGGCTGCTGCTCGGTAAGCCACCCTAAGCGCTTCAGCCCTACGAAGCCTATTAGCCGCTAATATATTCCATCTGGGAGTCTTTCCACCGTCAATGGCGGCCTAAAAATTACAAATTTTCGGTGAGAGGTCATCTCGACTATATTTAAAGCTGGAAGTCCTTTCAAGATGTGGCTTGACCGTTTCTCCGGGCACTCGACCCCTTCCGGCTCACCTCCTCCGCCGCAGAACAGGTCGTTTTCACCTGCCCCACGACGCCCGAGTCACCTTGCACCTGAGTCCAGACGACCCAGCTTCAGTCCACGGTCATCTTCACTAAATCCCGGACCGAGATTGAACCAGTCAACAATCTCTGGAAATTCAGCCCGATTACCGAATGGCTCGAATCTGAAGCAGCAGGTTCCTCCTCCTGCTGATTTCATCGATCCTCTGAAGGTACTGGAAGACATAATTGGGAGCCCAGAGCAACAAGAAGTCTTGGATGATGGTACCACAGAGAACTTTGCGGAGCTGGAGAGACCGTCTCGGCTCTCTGAAAATGTTGACTTTGATGGGCTAAGCCTGCAAGCTTTCGCTGAGGCTGCGAATGCGGAGACCATGAATGGAAGCTCAGACGATCAACCTATTAGTGTCCAGACAGTCGAGGAATGTGAGTATGTATGACCTTCCGGCATGGCTGTGGGTTTCTTTGCTAAGTCACAGGTTCAGACGAGAGAGAAAAAGACAACTTCGAAGATTTGCACCGATCTATACTGGTATGAAGTAATATGTCCCATCAGATTCCACAAAGGAAGTCTGACTTTGGATCAGGCATGCGACAGCATTCTGAAGTCTGTGGAGGTCTCTTTGACGAGTTTCCAAAGAGACTTGGGAGCTGTCTCCGCAGAAATCGAGACCCTTCAATCTCGCTCGACGGCTCTAAATACTAAGTTAGAGAACCGAAAGGTGGTAGAGAAAATCTTGGGACCGGCTGTGGAGGAGATATCGATTGCCCCCGCAGTGGTGAAGAAGATCTCTGATGGCCCAATCGACTTGACTTGGGTTAGAGCGCTCGAAGAGTTGGAGAAGCGATCCAAAGTCATCGAGGGTAAGATGAAAAGACTTGATAACGTTCTTGCCCTTGCAGATGTGAAGCCTCTTCTAGACGACTTGACCAACAGGGTAAGGAATAGGTTCATCCACTGTCTAGGGCAAGGAATGCTAATACATTTTTCAGGCTGTAGAACGAATACGTGATTTTTTTGTGTCTCAGATCAAGTCTTTGCGGTCGCCTAGTATGAATGCTCAAATCATCCAGCAACAGAATTTTCTCAATTACAAGGATCTGTACGCTTTTCTTGTGAGGCATCATTCTCAACTTGCGGATGAATTGGGCCAAGCTTATATAAATACTATGCGCTGGTACTATTTAAATCATTTCACGCGCTATCGGCATGCTTTGGAAAAGATGTCTCTGATCACCGTCGACAAGACTGATGCGCTGGGTGCTGACCCTACGAACCAAAGAGGTATGCCCATTTTCTAACGAGCACGCATTGCCCTAATTGACCATAAGCTGACTGCGGTAACGTAATTTAATAGCGACTGCAAAATCGTCTCAAAGTTCCCATGATGCTATCATTCTTGGCCGCCGTACGGACATCATTCAGCGGCCAAACCCATCAGCTCTCGGCTCCTACCTGGCCGAAGAATCGAAAACAGCCCACTGCATAGAAACTCCGTTTTACAACTTCAACCTCGCCCTCATCGATAACGCGTCTGCTGAATACTCTTTTCTTACAAATTTCTTTTCCGCCACCACCTTTCACCAAGTCTCTCGTCAGTTCGCCACTATCTTCGACCCTACCTTTGCCCTTGGCCAGTCATTCACAAAACAGCTTGTCGAAATATCCTACGACTGTCTGGGAATACTGATCTGTGTGCGTTTGAATCAGCACTTTGCGTTCGAGCTGCAGCGCCGCAAGATTCCTGTCGCAGATGGCTACATCAACGGCACGAATATGCTGTTGTGGCCCCGTTACCAGCTCGCTATGGATAATCACTGCGATTCGGTACGGCGTGCTGCATCCGGCATATCCGGCCGAAGCACAACCTCTGCGTTGCTGTTGACAAGCGGCGCTGATGCTGCCACGAAGCAATCAACAGCGCCGCACGTCCTGACACAGCGGTTTGGACAGTTTTTGCAGGGGATTCTAGCTCTCAGCAGCGATGCAGGGGATGAAGAACCGGTTGGGAATAGCTTGAACCGACTAAGCGTTGAAGTGGAAGCCTTTCTGTCCAAGATTGCGAAAGGTCTCGGTGCTGGGGCCAAGAGAGAGAGATTCCTAGCGAACAACTACTCTCTAGTGCTAACCATCATAGGTGATACAAAGGGAAGGTTGGCGGATGAGCAGAGAGAACGTTTTGAGAGCTTGAAAGAGGTTACTGGGAGCTAAGACTCGGGATGGCAAGGTAAGCACGTGGTAACTGGTAAGCTCATAGCGATCGATTCTTCCCCACTAGCTTAGCGATTGTACTGTACATGGCTTCACCTTTTAATTTGACGTGTCCTGCTTTGGCCACATCACTTGCATCGTACGACTGCCAGCAACGTGTTCCGCTATACGGCATTCGTTCTGATCGCCGACCTTGATCCCTCACCGCTCTCACATGGGAACGTAAAAGGAAAGTCGGTGGAGAATGCTCCAGAGGAATTCGAGTTCTGGCAAGGCTGGCAGACATCATTGGCTCGATCAATGCAGGTATCGGGATCCTCCCTGCAGTATGCGGTGCAATGCATTGCAGCATCGTTCTCGACCTTCCTTCTCGACCTTCCACTTTTAACATTGTGGCAATCGGGTCCACAGCATGCATCAAAACGCGCGGTAGCTTTTCCTGCTGCATCATGTGGCATACTCGCCGCCATGTAGGGGTTGGGTATGCTCCAAAGTAGTGGTAGATTCCAGACGCCTCTTATAAATCGCTCGAATGGCTTATCGGGAGTTTCCACCATAGACTCACTACTCCGACGTCTTAAGGTAGGTAGTACTTACATGTACCTTACCACCTTACTTAAGGTACGGAATACTGAGTACTACTTTAGGGCTTGTTTTTCTTTTTATAAGGTACCTTAGCACGTGCTTAGTACACTCTAACGAACTACGGAATACAGTACACTGTACGGAGTACCTTACGAGTTACGACTACGGAGTACGAGTCTAAGAGGCGCCCGCACCCGCCCCGCGCGGCGACTGCCCTTATAACAAGTACCTTATGTACATGTATTATTAACATTCACTAAGGTACGAGGCGCCCTTACAGGGGTCTTCACTATTCAGACCCTTAAGGCCTTGACCAGTCAAAATCCCCGCGAATCGGCTCGCCCCGCATTAAGCCAATCAAGCACTGTATCGGGAATCATGCAGCACATTCGCGCTGTCGCTCTGTGAACCCAACTATTACTTTACTTTACTTCGTACTCACAAACTTCGAACCAACTCGATCTTTGCTGTTACTTGAACACAGTGACCCTAGAACAACACAACCCCGTGTCCATGGCTACCCCAACTCAAGGGCCGTTAATTGAGCATGACCCCGACGTGAGCAATATCAATGACTATGATCATCACCCATGAACAATTGCTAACACCTGCGTTTAAGCTCTATGATCCAGATGAATCCGACTCAACTCTGGGCGACGATGTGTATTTCGCTCCCGCGATCCTACTCAGGTTATGAGACGACCTGACATATATGGGAACAGATCAAAGTACACCGCGTCCTTAACAAGCAGCATTGAGAAATACCCAATTGAGAATGGCCGCCGGTAAGAACATTGAAGAGCCACAGGTACTGTTTGGGATTTCTGCTAAGTGGTTTCCGATCCAACAGATACCACGCGTGAGTGCTCTGGACTCTACGTCAGCCAAAAGCAATGGAAGATTAATAAAATCGGGCATACAGTTACAAAGATGGAGGTATACGCAACGGGTGTCCCACTTAAGAAATAATAGCTTATGTGTAATGTTCGTCCAGGATATGTCATGCCCAACGATGAAGTAAACGATATTTGGTTATATCCTTGCCAGAACAAATCTAAACAGTCTTGCAGCAAGAGCAAGATCGGCTTGACTTGACCCATCAAAAATTTCGCATCCTCCTCGACAACAAGCTTCACCTCGCTCCTATCGGAGAGAAACCGGGGAGGATCCTGGACGTTGGGACAGGAACGGGAATATGGGCAATAGAAATGGGTAATGTCACTGAAGATATGGAATGTTCATCTGACTGACAGGATCCAGGGGATGACTATCCTTCGGCAGAGATTATTGGCACAGATCTGAGCGCTACACAACCTACCTGGCAAGTCTAGACACTGTGTTAACACGAGCCCACGACTGACTAGGCCAGGGTACCCCCCAACGTCAAGTTCGAGATTGACGATTGCGAAGAGCCATGGACTTTCCGTGAGAAATTTGACTACATTCACTGCCGCTACCTAGCGGCCGCCATTAAGGACTGGCCAAGACTGATGCAGCAGACATTTACGCACGTGAGGCCCGGCGGTTGGGTCGAATTTCAAGACTACGATCTGCGCTATTATTCCGAGGACGGCAGTTTCAAACCGGAACACGCTATTCATAGGTGGGCTAAAACTCTATTGCAAGCAAGTCGGGGTGAGCTTTCCCGAAGACTATCATCTCCATTCATCATGTTGCTGCTAATGGACTTTGATTACCAGATTTCGGACGTGACCCATCCCCAGGACCGAGCTTGGAAGGTTGGATGAAAGACGCTGGATTTCAAAACGTCCAAGCCGAGAGATACAAGCTACCCATCGGTCCTTGGCCCAAAGACAAGCATTTGGTGGGTCCCGATCCGAGCTGGCAACCTCTAAAGCGGAGGAAGATTGTCGTTCAATAGAAGAGGCTGACAAACTCTAGAAAACCGTTGGATCCTGGAACCTGGTACAAGTCGAGGACGGATTGGAAGGTTTCACTATGCGTCTGTACACGCAACTGCTGGGTTGGAAAACCGAGGAGGTGCAAGTCCTCCTTGCAAATGTCCGCAAGGACCTCCGTGATCCCAAGATCCACGCCCAATTCGAGTTGTGAGTCTTTCCCCTTCACATTCCCCACTAAAAACTTGCATTCCCCAATCAGTACCTAACAACACCACCCCACCAGTTTCGTCGCCTACGGCCAGAAGCCTCCAGGCCCTTCCGCCCCGAGCAGCGATTGAGGCCTCACAACGGTATCAACGACGACTAACGACGGTACAAAACTTGCGACATATTCTAACATTCTGTTGCTAGCGAGCGAGTCTGTTTACTTGAGCGGTTCAGGCGGATACCAGTCGTGACGATGTATACGAGTACGGGCTTTTGGTGTACTCTGGTTTACTTTAGGAAAGGTTCGCTACTTGGGAATTTGATGAGTTTTGACGGAGGTGTTTTTGAGGTTGTGAGTGCATGGTTGTGTTCTCGCTCACGTCCCTCGGTTCTAAAAAACCCGCGTCCTATTCCAAAACGCATTTCCATCACCGCACCTTCCCCTTCCCCTTCCCCTTCCCCTTCCCCTTCCCCTTCCCCTTCCCCTTCCCCTTCCCCTTCCCCTTCCCCTTCCTTCCCTTCCCCACCCCCACCTCCCCCTTCCCCACCCCCTCTCTCTCCTTCCTCCCCACCTCACCCCAACCCCAACCCTCTCCCCCAACCAACCCATCCACACCAAAAACCCCGCTGCTACCACTCCCTCCCACTTCCACCACCCCAACTCCGCAGGTTTTTATTAGGATTTAACGGATTTCCCCCTTTTTTTTTTTTAAAGGCTGGAGAGTGTTTTTGGTTTTTTTTGAGGAGTGGTTGATATGGGTTGATGTGGGTGGATGGATGGATGGATGTGGGGGATGGATGTGGGGGATGGATGGGTGGATGGATGGATGGATGGAAGAAGCGAGGGCTTTGGGTGGATGTGTGTGTACAGAGGTCATGGAGACGGGTGGGAGAGAAAGGCTTTGGTTGGGGTGGGGGAGGGGAGCGAATGCTGGGTGGGTATTTGAGTTACTGTCATACGATGCGTATAAGGGTCTACCAAAAAAAAAAAAAAAAAAAAAGACAAGAGCGGAAATAGCACTCTTTAAACACCCCTTCTCTAAATCCCCAACAAAGCTCGAACCATCTTCTCTCCCTCCCCCTTCTCCCCATCACCCCCATCCACAGGTTTCGCAACCGGACTCCCGAACCTGCAATCCCGTTAGTAAAGTAGCTTTATGACCAAGGAGCAGGATTCAAACTTACGCGAAAAACAATATCTTAATCGCCACCGCCAATCCCGCATGCAAAACCACCATCGCAATCACCAACACCCTCGCCACCTTCGCCTCCGTCACACTAACCACCGGCCACAGGTTCCGAACCAGAAACACCGTCGAGAACGCAAACCCCAGCGCCACAAACACGTAATTGAGCGCTGTCACCGGACTCCAGCTGATCAGCGCCACAGGGATCCATATCACATTCGCATACCCATACAGCGCCCAGCACTCCACCAAGCTCGCCCCCTCTCCCCCGCCTGCAGCGCTGAACCACTTCAGCGCGCCCCACAGCGCGATCGGAATCACCCCCGTGTACCCATACACCAGCCCCGCGGCTCCGCTCAGCAAGCTGAAATCGTACTGGAAGTGCTCGTCGCCGTGCAGCGCCAGATACTGACTTATCGTGCCGGTCAGGAACAGGATAAACACGACCGTGGTGGCGATCCAGAACGGGCCGTAGAGGTCCGGGTTGTCGTCTAGGATGTCGAGGAAAGGCTGGCGCGGGTAGAGGGCGGAGGAGCAGCGGCGGAGGACGGAGGTGGTGTCGACGTCGAAAAATTGGGCGTAGAAGGAGAGGGTCCAGAGGAGGCGTTTGGAAGGGGGGTGGGAGGAGTCGGGGTGGGTGGTGGTGTCCGGGGGGATTTTGTTATTACGCGGGTTGGGGGGGTCGGCGAAGTCTGTGTGGTTGGGTGGTTAGTGGATGGGGTGCGGGTGGGGATGGGGAGGGGCGGGGTACTGGAGGAGTGGAATTCGAGGTCTTCTTGGAGGTCAGTGTGGCCTAGGTCGCCCTGGGAAGGGGGGTTAGTGGAGGTGAAGTGAAATGGAGGAGGTTTCGGGACTGACTTCTGCGTCGACGTCTACTACGACGTCATAGCCTCGGTTGGCCATCATGGGTGAGATGATATCAAGCCAATTCCGTTGAGGGTTGGGGAAGCTCTAGGTGTCGTGTCGGAGCTGTGCTGTAATCTTACGAGGACAGCTTTTAGCGCAGTCGGCTAAAGTTGCTTATGCCGATTGTCAGTACTTTGTGTGGACTTCTGTACGATTGAGATCTGCGTTCTACATGGGAATCAAGACTCAATGTTAGATTTTGTTGTTACATCGAATCCTGCTCTGAACAGAAAACTTGGGAACATCTTAATTGTATGTTGTCGAAGGCACGCCCTGAGGCGAAGGTGCGTGGAAGAGCGAGAAGGATGCAGGGGCGCGATTGGGAGTCGAAGGCTCAAGAAGCATACGCAGAGGGGCTTACTGAAGAAAGCAATTACTTAAGAGGAGGATCCGAAGTCTAAGGTAGAAGCAATCGGGTCTCTTCAATTGGCTTGGGAATTTATGGGAATGTCACAGTGCAATAGGGACAGACAGGCTGTGACCATATAGACCTAGAGAGATGTGAAAGATTTACGCAACGTTGCAGAAATCAGGAGCTATTTTCCAAGTAACAGGGTAGGGTGCTGAATGAGCGATATCTTTGCAGAAAGAAAGGAAGCGTGTTTGAGAGTCTAAGAACAGCCTAGGATGTGAAAGTTCCGTGAAGGGTTGGGATTGAATCCATCGTCACTCGGTGGTAATTGCATTGTTGATCAATAGGCCGGGCAACACTGTGCAGAGTGATGAAGAGAGATCTGCGTCTGGGGACGAGACACCGGGGATGACATCTTGCTTTTTCCTAGGACTGACATCGTGTCACAGTACAGGAGACTTCAATAACGCCCTGTTACCCTGAAACTCTCCCACACCCTTCGTAGACCAAGACCCTGGAAACTCTGGATGCCATTTCGCCTTAGCCAAAAAGAAAGAACACCAACTAATACTGCTAAGCCAATCCTACCAGCAGGGCGTCTGTAGTTCCACAATACGGCTTTTGCTCGTTCAAGCTGTTCCTGCCTTTTCAATTGTGCAGCCTGCTTTGCAAAAAACTCTTCGCCATCTTGAAGCGTCTGCTTGCGGATGTGATCCCGTGTGGTCTTCAACACGCTAAAGGGTGAGATCTTCGGCCAAGCTCCGAAGGGCAAGAGCTCCGGTGGATGATCGGTAAACAATGTCATCGTTCGTGATATCAGAGCTTCTAAATCTAAAGGCTTTGGCAACTTGGACAGCACTGAGTGCAGCATCTCCGGTTCGTCGGCTGGGATCTCGAAAAGCTCTTCTCGTCTCGAAAGGATTATGACAGCAAAGAAGTACACTGATACCACCGCCTCCTGGGCTAGTAAGAAGTCAAATAGTCGAGCTATGTCGCCATATTCCTGGATGTCATGGGCATACAACGTAAGCGTTGCCGCCAGGGCAAAGAAAGGCTGGGTCTGTGATAGGTGTTGGCATAGCTTGGCGTCTGTAGCGTTGAGGATTGCGGGTAGTAGTTGGAGATGGGCGAGAGAAGGTGATAAGGACGGAAGCATGAAGTCGCGGATTCGTAGGAGAGAGAGATGAGCTACCGCGGCTGGAGCCAAGCTTTGGCCAAGGACAAGGAGGAAGACCTGAGCGATGTCATGGAAGCCTTGGAAGTAGGAGAGTTGAGGGTGCTCTCGGAGGACTTGAGTTATCACGTCTGACAGCTGCTGTTTTCGGCGCTCGAGTTGCTGAGAGGACTCATCTAGCTGGCGTTAAAACATTACATCCACAGTATACGTTAAGAAGTCTTGACTCACTCTTCGGATAGTAGATAAAAGATCTATTCACATCAAGCTCAACTTGATCTTCATCTTTATGTCGTGCTAGCTCTCGCCATCTTTGCGGTCGCCCGTCTTGGTCGCTTGTCTCTATCTCGAAACCCAGCAGTAATGGCCCTGGATACAAGTTGAGCGTTATCCGTTCTCAAGGTTCCCCATAGACGTACAGGCTACACGACGTACCTCATCATCTACCAAGCCATCGTTTAAGGTAGCTAGTGTGCCTAAATGATCGCCCTCGCAGGCTTCTTTGCAGGCGACTAGGATGCGTGAGACTTTTGTGCATCCTGCAGGTGATAGACGCTTTCCCCGCCAACCATCATACGGTAGATAACTGGAGGAGGCGGCTTTGATGCGAAGATCATTCTTCACGGAATCCACGACCACGTCCTCCTCCAGCAAGCCCATTTCATGGATCGGTAAGCAGGCTATGACTGGTGTCTCGGCAAATAGGCAAATAGCTACGAAAACGTGGATTGCCGCATGGACACCCAAGGGATCCGGCCACGGCCTCCCGGAAGTAGGGCTTCTGACCGACCTGATAAAGCCGAAGCAAGGGATAATCAAACTCGTATTGATGTCTTATCTCCAGCTTTTGTCTGCATCTTTTAATTCCAAATTCTCGCGGCCATCGGTCAGTGCCAAACCAAGGTTGTTCTTGAATGGCAGGAAATGATTATGATAGATTGAAGTAGATACGGAGAGTAAATACCTACCGAAGACGGCAGATTCCGTTATATATTGACTAAGCAAGCGACTACAGCCAACCACGAAACCTTGAAAGCTCTTCGTACTCGCACAAAGCTTTACACTAGATAACATATGCCGATGATATGATTTCACACCGCCAAAAGAAACTTCAATCAAGGTCTGGTAATCGTGCATGCACCAGAAGCTTAATCGTTAAGCTTGCACCTTCTGTTCTGCGTCTCAGCCTGACGCATGAAGTCCGGCAATCAAGATCTACCTCGAGCCCAGGATCGCCAACCTCATGTAGCTCGGAAAGCTCATAAGGAGTTGTCTTTCTGATTGGCTTGGTATTTCTCATGATCCCGTTGATACACCCTTCTGGTTCCCTGTTTTAGTGTGTTGCATGAACCCAGATTGAAGCTGCGGACGGGAGTGGTTCATCGTTGGAAGCCTTCCAGCCAAAAGTCATCACTCTGCATTCGCCTTTAGACCTGCCCTCTTTCCTTCGTCCGTCGACGGCAATTGAACTAATCCGATTGGCTCCTCCAACCTGCACCCGCAGCATTCGCTGTTCGATTTCAACTGCTACGCGACTGCTGTTTCGTATGAGAAAAGTCAGAGCCGAATGGTGTTCCATTATCGTTTGTTTGAGTTACAAATTATTTTGTTAGTGCGTATCCACTCTAAATAGGCATATTCCTTCCATGAGAGTTTATATGTGCACCAAGATGCCTTGATACAGGGCTACCTTGGAATATTTATATCCGACGGTTTCCGACTCGAGTCTTCGCGGCATGCGCCTTTGCGCAATTTCTTGTTCATAATAGTGCTCATGGCCTCTTTGTTAGCTGTCACTACTTGACTCTTGAGTCCCTGGATTGTCAAGCCAGGGTCACTCTGGAAATGTCAGTGCAGACTAGAGTTCTTGTCAATAATCAGTGGGCCACAAGAACCGTCGATATACATCAGATCATGGCTGGAAATAGAGATCTAGTGGGAAAGCAGAAGCCTAGTACTAACGAGACATTGAGCGCTCCGAAACCACCAGCGTTAGGACTTCTGACACAGACGTTGGTAAAGAGTCCTGTTGTGAAGTATATAATCCCAGCTCGGATACGACATCAGAAGTACAACGATGTGCTGCTTATCTACAATAATTATGTTGAAATCAAGGAGGTCGTTACTCAGGGTTACCTACCGGATCTATCGGTTGAGCTACGTGATATTGCCGTCAAGATGGACTTCGATTCACCAATCCGAGCCGCTAGGGTCTTCGGCTCTCCCAGGAAAATCACTGCTTCGGTACAAGAACCTACAGGCATCGACACCATCATCAAGAAGGAGCAACTACCATTGAGAGACGCCAGTGACGAATACCATGTAGGCGTCCCACCTCAGATCCTCATCCTGAGTCTGGAATCAAAGAAGCTAGTGTTCCTCCTGGCTTTCCACGATGCTTCAGGTGCTGTGCATTTCCTTTCCAGTGAAAGGGTGCTGCCGTCGCAGGCCGAGCACAATAGGCAGCTCGGCGAATATATTGCCGTGGATCCAAGGTAAGTCAACCATGTGAATTCGTCAAACGAAGACACTCATATTTTCAGGTCTCGAGCCATGGCAGTTGCTGCTTGGGAGGGATCACTCACTCTTTACGCTCTGAAATCCATGGACCAACTGAAAGAAGGGATTGAATCCGGAGGAAAGCTACTGGGTGATCGATTCCTGCCCATCAAGACTGTATGTACGTCTAGTAAGGCAAAGATGGGCAGGGTAAAACGCTGACGGATTCTCTAAGGAGAGGCACCTCCAGGTCGAAGGGACGATCCTGAAGATGGAATTTCTCCATCCTCAAAAGGGCGACGATGACCATATAGTACTACTGCTCATTGTGTCTAAAGATGGAACGACGGCTTTGATATGGTACGATTGGGATGCTTCGAAGACCGATCTACCCGACATTCCCATGAAGCCTCTCCGTCGGCGTATTGCCCAAGCGGAACAAATACCACTCCTACTCATCCCTCTCACAATGTCGAGTGCATTCATGCTGATATGTGAGACACGAATCACAGTCTACAAAGGTATTCTTACTGGTAGTGTGGAAGCTTATCAGCAAGATACTCTTGAGCACATGGAATCTCCCGAAGAGCCCGGCAGCTCCAAGAGATTACCGCTCTGGACCCAATGGGCAAGACCGATGAGAGGAAAGGAACACATGTCGAATAACCAGGACGATGTCTACCTTTGCCGTGAGGATGGCGTAGTGCGCTATTTACGTATCGATGACAGTCTCCCGCAGATGATTGATAGTTCGCACGGGGCAGGTATTCTCAAGGTCAACATTGATACAGCGTTTGCAAGCATCGATCTTGGCGTTCATCACACCGACCTTTTGGCGGTAGGAGGAAACCTCTGCAACGGAGGGCTTTGGACCTTTCCACCTCGTAAACCCCCTTTCCAAAAGGTCGCGATTTCTAACTGGACACCTTTGATCGATTACACAACAGCGCATATTTCCCACAGCATGCCAAACGCGCTTGGGCGCCCGGATCGCACAGATACTTCTCCAATCAATCACTCACGAATATTTGCATGCACCGGCAAAGGAGCCAGACACGGAGCCATTACTGAAGTGAGATATGGCGTAGAGGCAGCGAAACTGGGTCCTACTATAGAAATTGGGGGTATCAACGAAGGTGGCGTACTACAAATCTGGGCATTAGACGACCCTTCCGGCGCCGGGACCTATCTCATGCTTGCTCATCCCACCGTCACCTCGCTCCTATTCATGGCCCCGGACGCTACGGAGCTTGAGGAGGTAGAGGACAACTTTGGTATCGATTTGCATGCCCGGACTATAGCTGCAGGCATTACTGCACATGGCCTTCTGGTTCAGGTCACGGAAAAATCAATCAGTGCCACTTCACCTGGAACGCATCCGCCCCGGTTCGAATCACATTGTCATGGCGAACGCATCGTAGCCGCTTCTATCCAAAGGGTCCAAGGTAACGAGTCGGTGCTATTGACAGCTGTGCAGGATGACCAGGGTTATCATCTGCATCACGGATACTTTGCTCCTGATGAATCCCGAACAGTCTTCAAAAAGCTGGGAGAGTCGTTTCTTCTTCCTTCCGAGCCGTCTTGTATATCAATACAGTGGATTTGGGGCCAGTTATTCGCCTTTATCGCCACAACCGTAGGGACGATTCAGGTCTTTTGCGCAGACCTTGGCTCCAGCTTTTCGCCGGTATATGAATATACCTTTGAGGGTCAGTTTGCAGTCTGTGATAGCATCGCCATTATCACATTGTGCACAGACTCCATGAACCTTCCAGACCACATTCTTGTCTGTGGTCTTCGCAATGGCGCTGTGCAAAGCCTCTACTTTCGGAAGTTGAAGCCCTCGGGTAAGTGAATACTGACAGAAATTTGGGAACTATCTCGCTAACAGCATCTTGCAGATGACGGGTCCTTAACATTATGTGAGACACTGAATATTGGTAGTACATCCGTTTCTGTGGCGACAGATAAAACAAAGGCCAGCAGAGCCATTGTCGTCTGTGAGCACCAGATGTACACACTTGAGTATCCTTCCAAATTCTCTGAAAAGGCCCCTGCTACGTTGAACAAAATCTATTTTACTGGTCACGACTTACCGGGTCTCCAGCAGAACAGTATGACTCCGTTCACTCAGACTGACCCTGTCGATTTTGATGGGTCAACGGCAGGAGCAATCTATTTCCTTGCAGAGAGCCAGCTTTATATGGCCCATCTCGAACGAGAACCTCACCCAATTCCCCGCTATTTACCCGTCGAAGGTAGTCCAGCAAAGATTATATACTCGAGTTATTTCAGGAAGCTCATTGCATTATACATCAAAATTGTTATCACACAGCCTAGGCAGACTAACGGACACCATCTAAGAGCGGCACAACGTTCGCTACGGCCCGTTATCAGTTTCTTAGATCCTAACAACGACCCAATCGAACATGATCCTGATGATATTGATGATAGAGGGGCCCGAACTCTCAGGGAGTGCGAACCTGGGGAAAAGGTCCTTGGCATGGTGGAATGGTTCCCTTTGGAAGAAGACGATAAAGCGTATCCCCTGCTTGTGCTTAACACGTTGGTCAAACAGCATAGCCATGCTGCTTCTGGACGGCTCCTACTATTTGCCATCAGACAAGGATTCAACGGCGAGGTCACATTGGAAAGCAAAAAAGGCCTTGACTTTGAGTCTCCAGTCTATACGGTAGCACCTTACGGTAGGAGCTCACTAATCTATTGTTGCGGTAATGATTTAGTACTCCGCAAGCTAGCCATGAACGCTTCAAAAAGATGGAACGAGCCTGTCAAGTATGCGATGAAATCACCAGCAGCACATATATCGGTCCACGCGCACGAAGTGTATGTTACAACAACCAAAGATTCTTTGTTGATATTCAAGATTGAAGATGGCAACATTGTCTTCCAATTCGGCGATCAAGTCGCCCGAAACGGACTTCATCACCTGGAAGTGCCTGACCATTCCCTGACCCTTGTATCGGGAATGGACTGCACAGTTGCGGGTCTATGGAAACCTCCCAGGCCAAGAATTGACAACTCAACGTGTACTGTATTCCAAGCAGTACTACCAGGGTCTATAATGCGGTTCCGCCGTATCACACGAGCGGGCTGGTATCGTGAATCTTTGCCTCTTTCTACATCGAGAGATTTCGAAGTGACGTCCTCTTTACCCAAATCTGGCTTTAGTGCGTCTGAATCGCACAAAGACCAGAGCAGCAAAGATCACACCGCCGAAAAAAGCAAAGCTATAATAGGCGCCAGTGCTGACGGCACCCTATATCAACTCGATGTTGTTGATGAGCCATCGTGGAGGTTGTTACGCTACATCCAGAATATGGCGATGCAAGACCCAACTGTATGTCCTTTCCACGACAAGTTCCACCATCGAAATATTGAGCCATCAACATCGAAGAAGCAATACATGCAAATCAACGGCGACATTTTGCATCGATTGCTCCATCAGGGCGGTGAGGCACTATTGGGAGACATGCTCGATTGTGGTGGGGAAGATCGACTGCAAGATATGATGGACCTCGATTCTGGAGGCGAAGAAGGCGACGAGAACAGAGTATCGGGCTCTCAAAATGCATCAGCGAGAAGGGAAAGGTTCAAGGAGCTTATTGCGGACGTCGCGGAATTGGCTGATGGGAAAAGAGACATAGCAGCGGTAGTGCAATGGATGAGGTTCATGCTGCTGAGAGCTTTGTGACTTGTCACAGAATATTATAGCACATCTTTTAAGATCCTCTATGTATAACGGCTTCTTTCATGTTCATTTGACGTTTGGGGCGTGGTGAGCATTTGACGATTGGATCACAGCAGAACATTCAGCACGGTCGAGAAGGAGTGCTTCAAACAGGGTTCGGCTTGGGGGTTTATGTAGAACATATTGCAAGAAGACGGCTCTCCTTTCCTGACCTTCCCACGCAAAATAACATGTTCAGAGGACCTGACGAGTAGAACAGACTGCAGCGGATACATCCAATATATCAAAGATCACACATGTCCTTGAAATGAAAAATTCAAGTCCATGCGCGGCAACATCAGATAACCACCAAGAACCTTCTTTCCCCATGCAAGGTAAATATTCGTGTACTTGTCGACGAGCCATCCTTTGCAAGGACAAGAATCTTCAGACTTTGTTCCACCCCTGGTTCTGCACTTACGATATAACTCAACAAGAGCCTACAACAATAAAGAACAACGTTAACTCACGGACCAGAACGTCTGCGCTCTCGTCGCAATACCTAATCATACTAAACAACAACATATCATAGGATAGCATGCATTCACCCTTTAAATAGCGCTTGGAATGCGTGGAAGTGGTTGAAAGAGATCATTCGCTCCTGACTCACGGTCGCCAAATTCTAAAATTCGATAAAGTACGCTAGTGTGAGGCAATCGATAACGCACTCGCCACGAATCCGCAGTGTGATGTGGACCAAGCAGCTTTGACCGATGTCCAGCTGTTTTGCCTTGGTCGAGCTAGACTCAAAGGATACATACCTATCTTCGGGAATACGCAAAGGAGGCGTTCAAGATGGCACCCAAGAAGAAAGGCAACAAGAAGGGAGATGATGACTGGGAGGCAGATCTAGGAGAAATCGTAGATCCGATTGCGGCCGCAACGCAGGAAGCGAAGGATGCAGACGCCGCTCAGGACGAGGAAGGGGAGGCTGCCGGTGGAGGAGGAGGTGGACTACTAGCTGCACTGAAGAAGAACAAGAGCAAGAAGCAGAAGAAAGGCAAGGCCGTGGAAGAGGACTACGTGGAGGGTGAAGATATACCTGGGACAAACGGAGTTAACGGTCATACGGAGCCTAATGGTATTGAGGACCTCGCAGCGAAGGCGCCGGAAGAGGCTACTACGGATGATCTTTTTGCAGCACCAGCTACGAAGGGGAAGGGCGGCAAGGGGAAACAAGGTAAATCAGAGGCAGCGCCAAAGGAAGATGGCGATGATTTGGAGGAAGACGGAGGAACGTTGAAGAGTAAAAATGAAAAGGAGAAAGAGAAGAAAGAGAGAGAGAAGCAGCGGAAGAAGGAGCAGGTATGCTGAACACATTATGCACACTTAAATCTCCTCCGTTGGACTAACCTAGTTGTCAACTTATCTAGGCAGCTAAGAAGGCCTCGGAGAAGAAGACAGCAGCTCCTGTACCAACGCCAGCCGCCAGAGCAGAACCAATCAAGCCTGTCGATGAAGCCAAGCCGGAATCCACGCCAACTGTCGGTGTGGACAAGGCGGGCAAGAAGAAATTACCAGGTGCTCTAGCAGCTCTCAAGAAGCAACAAGAAGCTTTAAGGCAGCAGCAGGAAGTAGAGGCACGGTTAGCGGCCGAGGAGAAAGCGCGCATAGAAGAGGAGGAGCGATTGGCCGCAGAAGAAGAAAAGAGCAAGGAGGAAGCTAGGGTAAGGAGGAAGGAGAAGGAGAAGGAAAAAAAGGAACAACTGAAGAAAGAGGGCAAGCTACTTACCAAAGCCCAGAAAGAAGCGAACCAAAGAAACGAACTGAAGAGACAGCAAATGCTGGCTGCTGGTGGTAAAGTTGCTGGCCTGGAGGAACCTGCTGAAAAGAAGAAACCAATATACGATAACAAGAAGAAGAAGGGACTGAAAAAACCAGGTGAGGATGCTAGGTTGGAAGAGGAAAAATCAGCAGCGGAGGCCGATGCTCGACGTCAGGCTGAGCAAGAGGAAAGACTAAGGCTAGAAGAAGAGGAGAAAGCAAAGGCCGAAGCTGCAGCGGCGGCCGCGCTTGAGAAAGAACCTGACAGTGACCCAAATGTCAAGGAGAGTTGGGATGCAGAATCCGACGAGGAAGGCACAGAGCCAACACCAAAAACTAGTATATTACAAGAACTTATTGCCGCGCAAGTTGAACCGACAGAACGAGCTGTGGCCAAACCACAGAATAAACAGCCTGTCAATGGCGTGGAGTCGGATTCAAGCTCGGACTCGGATTCTTCTGAGACCGAGACCAAGACCGCCACCCAGCGAGCGATTGCACAGAAGAAAGTAGAAGCTGCCGAGAGAAGAAAGAAGCAACATGAGGACGCCTTGGCTGCTCGATCAAAAGACAATCTTCGCTCCCCAATTTGCTGTATTTTAGGTCACGTTGATACCGGTAAGACTAAGATCCTCGATAAAATACGGCAGACGAACGTTCAAGAAGGAGAGGCTGGGGGCATTACGCAACAGATTGGTGCTACATATTTCCCTCTAGAAGCTCTGCAGGCCAAAACCCAAGTGGTCAACAAGGATGGGTCCTTTGAATTCAAGGTACCTGGTCTTCTAGTCATCGACACTCCCGGTCACGAATCTTTTACGAACCTTCGTTCTCGTGGATCATCTCTGTGTAACATCGCGGTTCTCGTGGTTGATATTATGCACGGGCTAGAACCCCAAACACTAGAGTCTATGAGGTTACTCCGTGATCGCAAAACACCTTTCATCGTTGCTCTTAACAAGATAGATCGTCTCTACGGCTGGAAGAAGATAGACAATAACGGATTCCAAGAAAGCATGGCGATGCAAAATAAAGGAGTTCAAAACGAGTTTCGTGATCGTCTGGAAAGGACCAAGGTTGCATTCGCCGAGCAGGGATTCAATGCTGAACTGTATTCCGAGAACAAGTCGATGGCGAAGAATGTGTCACTGGTCCCTACGTCAGCGCATACTGGCGAAGGGATACCAGATCTATTAAAGTTACTACTTACTTTGACCCAAGAACGGATGACAAACAAGCTTATGTATCTGTCAGAGGTAGAATGCACTGTACTTGAGGTCAAGGTCATTGAAGGCCTCGGCACCACGATTGATGTGGTGTTATCGAACGGTATCTTACGGGAAGGCGATCGAATAGTGCTCTGCGGGCTTAATGGAGCCATCTCCACCAACATACGGGCCTTACTCACCCCAGCACCATTGAAAGAACTTCGAATCAAATCACAGTATGTCCATAACCAGGAAGTCAAAGCTTCTCTTGGTGTCAAGATCGCCGCCAATGACCTAGAACATGCCATCGCAGGCTCACGACTGCTGGTCGTTGGTCCTGAAGATGATGAGGAAGATCTCGAAGAAGAAGTGATGTCTGATATTGAGAACCTCCTTGGTAAAGTGTCGAAGACTGGCCGTGGTGTCAGTGTTCAAGCGTCTACTCTCGGCTCTCTTGAAGCCCTTCTTGAATTCCTCAAAGTCTCTAAAATCCCCGTGGCGAATATCTCTATCGGACCCGTCTACAAGCGAGACGTCATGTCCGCAGGTGTCATGCTTGAAAAAGCCAAGGAGTATGCCGTCATGCTCTGCTTCGATGTTAAGGTGGACAAGGAAGCGCAGGCGTACGCGGATGAAGTTGGCGTCAAGATCTTCACCGCAGATATCATCTACCATCTCTTTGATGACTTCAGCAAGCACATGGCTCAATTGGCAGAGCAAAAGAAAGAAGACAGCAAGCTGCTTGCAGTCTTTCCTTGTGTGCTCACACCGGTGGCTGTCTTCAACAAGAAGGACCCCATTGTCGTGGGCGTCGACGTCACGGAAGGCAATCTCAGACTCCTCACCCCTATCGCCGCCGTCCGAACAAACCCCATCACCAACGTCAAAGAAATCGTCAGTTTAGGCAGAGTGTAAGTCACCCCTTAGTCCAGAATCCGCACTTTCATTTTCTCCCCCCAAAAAGGCCAAGCTAACAGAACCCGACCCCACAGCCAATCCATCGAGCGCGACCACAAACAAATCCCCATCTGCAAAAGAGGTCAGCCCTCCGTCGCCGTCAAGATCGAAGGCCCCAACCAGCCCACGTACGGCCGCCACCTAGAAGAGAAAGACATGCTGTACTCGCTCATATCCCGGCAGAGCATCGACACCCTCAAGGAGTATTACCGGGCGGACGTCACTAACGAGGAGTGGACGCTTGTGAAGAAGTTGAAGGGCCTGTTTGATGTTCCTTGAGCGGAGGCTAGAGATGTGAGGGATGTATCAATGAGGCGTATTTTGTAGATGAATAGGGTTGGACGTGGCATTTAGCTGTATCTTTGGGGGATCCTTTTCTCTCCGCTTTAGGGTCAGGATGGCATCAAAACGATACGCTTGCTGAGTGCAGGTGTCGTGGTTACATGAGTGAATGGGTTCTGATAGTCGGCCAGACAGCCGTCGAGCGTCTTGTGCGGTTCACGTTGTTGTTTTTTACCCAACTTGGGCCGCGTATGTGCATTATCCTCTCGACCACTTCGTTACCCACCTCCTTCCTTATCCAACTAGTAACACCATGAACACCCGAGCAGCAAGTTTTACAGACTTCTCTGATCCGTAACATCGCACCCACTCAAGATCTCATCCTTTTGCTTCGTGCCCTACCGCAATATAAAATGAGTTTGCAATTTCATTGGTTGAACGTATGAGCCAAAGACCAAGCAAGCCGCGTCGTCACCCTCGGAAAGTAAATTGCATAGATGATTAGATGTATCATATTTTGGGAGTATACACCATCTCCACACGGAGCCCCAAGTCTCGCATTTCTGAAAGTGGTCCTATGTACATATCATTCAACCTTATCCGGCTTATATAACGCCGGGCACCACTCTCCCTATTGCTCATCACCCAATCCCCACAGTTCCCTCAATACCTCCTCAGCACACTCGTCTGCAAGTCATCCTCTACCTTGGGCATATTCCTGACGACTTGCAGGGTCCTTGGCGCCACCGTCCTCAGCTGCTCCAACAAATTGCTGGTCGAAGATTGGGCATCCATGTAGGCCCCTGCCAAGTATACCAACGTACGGTAACTGGGCATACGCCTGTTTGGCTCCAAGCGCGAGGGTGTCATAGTTCGGAACCGGCTTTTGATGGTCCACGTGCCGCCAAAGGATTCCCATCCGGGCCAGCCGTATATGAGTTCCCGCTCACACACTTCGTAAGCGAGGAGCCCGTGGTCATTGCGGACGAGTGCCTGGATATAGATGTTCCAGGAGTTGCTAGTGAGGGCATAACCAGAGTTGTGAAGGTCATCGACAGTGGCGGTGATGTCATTAATGCGGTGCTGAGCTTCAAGGGATTTAAAATAGTGCAGCAAGGGAGTGTTCAGAATGAAGCGGCGGGATGGGAGCACCCATCCCGGTTCGGAAAGATCAGAGGCTGTGGAGCGGCGAGCGAGTTTTTCGGCTTTGTCAAGGGCGAGGTACCAGCACCGTTCGACTTCTTCGTGATCGTTGGCACTGTGGTGGGCGACCATCAAGGCGCTGAGCATTTTCATAGGGGGACTGAGCTCGACGTTTTGGCGGAAGCTCTGGGCGGTGGCGGTGTAGCGGTCATAGAGCTCGGAGACTTTAGCAAATGCATTTTCGCGGCCGTAAAGAAAGATCAGATAGGAGAAATAAGAGGATGAGAAGGCCTCGTCGAGTCGGTCTACACCGAAGAATTTGACGGGTCCACTCCCTGCAAGCTCCATTGGATCCATGTCTGCAAGCGTCTGGTCAAGGACCTCCTGGGCACGACTCAACTCAAGCTGCTTGCCTTCCGTACCTTCCGATTTGGCCTTCTGCATGTCGACACCGGCAGCTGCTCTCAAAACCGCATTCTGAGTGCTTGGAACGGGCTTTATATTACGCTTCAACATATGGTTGTAAAGGTCAAAGACGACGCTATAATTTCGGACCGCGAGGAAGCCGCCCATTACTATTGCATAGTGGATGGGACTTGTACGGATCTTGGATCGAGGCATGACGACCTTCAATATCTTTCTTGCTGCATCGGGTTGTTTAACAATTACCAGACTCTGCATCAGCGCTGCATAGGTCATGTTGTCGAAAGGCACATCAGCTTCTTGCATGCGCCTATGTATCTCTGAAACTTTCCCCACATCTTGACGCATCGCGTAGGCAGTGATTAGAATGTTCCACATGCGAGTCCGCGGTCCTTCCAAGTCCATGTGCAGAGCGTCCTCGGCAATTTTCCGTGCTTCGGCTAACTGATCATTGTTGGTTTGGGCCAAAACTAGGTGATCTATCATTGCAACTGGTACTTTGACATTGTCCGACTTAGACTGCTGATAAAGGCCTGCTACGGCTTCAAAGTCGCCCCGCTTCGCATACAAAGCCATCATAGCGGTATAAGTCCGACTATTCGGTTTCAAGTTGGTTTCAGCTAGCTTGTTGAACCAGGTCAAGGCGCCGTCGTAGTCACCGACACGAGCAAATGAGGCAATGACTAAGTTCCAAGATTCAAGGTCAGGCGCAAAACCATACTCGTCCTGCAAGCTTTGGAAGACTTGGACGGCCTTTTCAACTTGACCACGCTGAAAGTAGACGTATATTAGCGAGTGATACAGTTTGGGGTTTTGAGGAATCCCAAAACGAGTCCGAAATTCCTGGAACAAATCAAAGACGGCTTCGCTATTGCCCTGTCGAGCTAATTGATGTATGATTAACTTTAAAGCCCAGGCGGTGGGACCGCCATGATAATTCCGATAGTCTTCGAGCATCATAAATATTCCTGTCGGACTGCGGATTACACAAAGCCGGAATAGGATTGCTCTCATGATACCTAGGCTAGGTATTACTGCCTCAGTATTTCGCATTTCTCGGTAAAGCTGGATCGCAGCACGCCCATGTTCAAGACTATCAATTGATAGAAGCTGGAAGATTGCTGTTCCATACATTTCAAGCCGCGGCATCTTCAACGCTTTGGCCTTCTCTAAAAGCTCTTTGTGCCGTTTGAGGTCGAAGACTGTTCCACGGATGTTGTATGAGCGCAGAATGAGCTGCAAAGCAAAGCCACGAGACGCAACAGCGGCGTTCTGGCTTGCGGTCTCTGCAGCGTGGATTCCAAACTCAGCTGCCGACACTGCCTTATCCATCAGCTCGTGGAGGGGTATGGCATCGACTCCCGTCCATATATCAGGGCGCTCGAAATACATCTGCTTGTGTGACCAATATCTGTGCCAAGTCTCGATTGCTGGTTGCCATAGCGCTCGCTGGACGGTGTAACGCAATATTGCCGAAGTCCCGATAGAGCCTTGTATTCGCGATAGAGCTTCACAATGAAGTCCGAGAGCCATCTCTAAGTCGTTTTGGCTAAGGGCAGCGGTCACAGCATGGCTGTAGTGGATTGCCCGTCGCTCGTGAACTGGTATTTTGGCGAATAGCAGTAATGATCTCTCGATATCGATCTTGTTTCCCGACGTGCTTAACCATCGAAGCAGTCTTATTAGCTCTGCCGGAGCCAGCCTCAGCGACAGGTCTTGTAGGTTTTGATAGGCCCGCCATAATATTTCACGATTTCCAGCAGAAGCGTCTTCTCCTAATAGTTTAATGAATGCTTTTCTAACCTCGTCTTCCCCAGCCACCGTCGCCACTACCGGCTCCGCGTTCCCCTCTAATGGTTTTGATCTAATAATACTGGTAGAATCTGATGCGTTGGAAGTATAAGCTCTAGAACGGAGGTGAGCGCTTCGCTTTCGACGGTGACTTAACAGAGACGTTATATCTCTGCTGATAAGTTGATGAAGAAATGCTACCGTCTGCGCCGGATATAAGAAGTCCATGAACCGCCCCTCCTGTATTCTATCTGTTATGCCTTGGGGTGAATAAGCATGAGTCCCAGTTTGCGGGACTTGCAACAGCGCAATCCACCATGAGGGTAGGTTAATGTTACCGGCGCCATGAGACCAGAACGTTGAATGAAGGGACCGTCGGCTTCGAAATGGTATCTTGGGCACGCGAAGGAAACATCGTCCTCCGTTCTCGAGGCATTCTGCCGCCCTCTCTATCATGCCCTGTCAAGCCTTCTTCCACTTGTGCAAGGTCAGGCAGCAATCTGAAGATCATAGGTGTGCCTATTGGAAAAACACTGGAAAAGAGGCAACCTCTCCGACAGCCTCGAATTCGCAGACTCTCGTGATGACAGATTGCCTTTACGTATCAACAACTGTATAGACCTATGCGTTATTAGGCTGTGTATATGTTAAGGTAGCTATGTTCCACTCACGTTGGGGAGGCGACTCGTCAAACGTAGGTATTATAAGAGTGAGATTCGACTGCATCATCAAGCCATGGGTCAGGTAATTTATAACGAGCTAACTTTAGGATAGTCTTAATGTACGCTTGCCGGGGTACTCGTATGTTACCACCCTTCAACTGTTTAGCGAATCTCTCAACCAACCAGTGTATAAATGGATATCACGGCTTTTATTATCGACCAGAGGGAAAATGCTTTGTTGGTTGGTGACTATGGCTCGTATCGACAGCAACTTTCCCGGCGGTTACATACAGTACGAAAGAGGCTCTTTTCCGCATCTAAGAAAGGCAGCAGGTACACCGCGAGGGCCGCCGTCACTGTAGAGGATATAGCGAGCAATCATGAGTTAGGAATACCAGCCCAATACCTGGCGGATGCTCACTGCTTTCTGTAGATTCGTGCATTTGCTTTTGCTTATGTCCGAGCGAGCCTGGGCCCAAGCAATGCATATGAAATCAGCGCATGCTGCCGATTCAGGAAGCAAAGGGATCACTGGCTCAACCAAGCGACACATTGGCTCTCGGATCCACAAAGCCAGTACCTATGCCGGACATCTTGTAAAGCTTCTAAATGTCAAGGAAGCAGCTGGGGCTCGAACGGAAGATATCCTTGAAGCACGTGCCTACTATGTATCACTATTAGGAGCTGCCGAATTTGAAAAGCAGAGTTGGCAAAACTGTCTACAACAGTATTCGCAGGCTCGGTTTATCTATTTGGCTCTCGCACAATCGAAAGATACTAAGAGGGGTGACCTACTACGAGACCTTCTAACAAGCACCATTGACCCAAGTATACGGTACGCCGCGTACCAGTCAAAGATTTCTCGTACCACCTCCATCGATTCCATTGTTCTGCGTTATGTACCACGTACCAATAATGAGTTCGTCAAGGAGATCTTAAAGTTGAACCCAAGTGCATTGGATGATCCGACAGTAGGGTCAAGCAAAGGCCCCAGCGGCAGTGTGGAGAATGTGCCGAAGACAATTACTTGGAGGTCACGAGCCGTAAATCTCGAAGACGCAGCAACAGCACAAGCACTCACTGCAGTAGCAGCTGCCGAGCAGGTACTCTCGTCCTTCCTACCATCCAATGGGGACTTGGACCTAAGAGCGAAGGCCGCGGCGTATGACGAAGTTCTTATACCAAGTCAGGACGCCGTGGACGCCACGAAAACCGCCATTGACGAGTTATCTGCTGAGGGTGTGCCTCAAGGAGACAAACGTATGCAAGCGTTGCAAATTACCAGGACAGCCGTAAATTACGCCTTGATAGGTTGGAGAATAGGCAGGAATAGGATATTGTGCGGTAAACAAGACGGTGCCATCCTCGCGGAGTTGACTCCGAAGAAGCCCAAGAAGCCCAGAAAAGACGGAAAGGAGTGGACCATCAACGAAGAGAGCACCGGGAGGAAGCTTGCCAGGCTGAGAGAACGAGTTGTACTATACGACGCTACCCTCCAAAGTATAGACTCTGCAAAAGAATTGCCGGGTGTGGCAGCAGATCGAGCATTCGTCACAGAGCTGGAAGCGAAACGGGCATACTTTGCAGCCCTAAGGTAAAAACATCTGTCCAACCTTAGAAGCTTCAGCTTACCATCATAGGTGTCTCGCCATTGCCCGCTCCCATTCCCTTCTTGGCTCCACAAATAATGCCCTTGCCCTCTTCTCCCGCGCCCTAGACCACTCCTCCGCCGCCACTCCTCCCTCCCTAATTGAGACATCTACAAAACCTCCAGCGCTCGATGTCTCCTCCACCCAAGTCTCCTCCCTCCAACACCTCCTCCGCGGCCTCGTAATACATCACCAGGCCCTCGTCGAACTCCAAGACCTTAACGCAGCCAACCAATCCAAATCTGGCATCAAGCCCCCTCCACTCATAGAAAACCTCGATGAGTATCCAGTGAACGGAGCAGATCTCAAGAACCTCGTAACGTATCCGCCGAAGGTGGAGCCGATACCCGTCAAGCCGTTGTTCCTGGACGTGGCGTGGAATTATATTGAATATCCAGGCCGGGAGAGGAAGGTAGCCGGGAACGGTGTCAATGGTCCCGGTGATGGCGCAGCAAGGCCTGCAGAAGAGAAGAAAGAGGCAAAGAAGGGATGGTTTGGGTTTGGCCGATAAGATAGGTGGATGCGATCCACATCGTTGTCTCCATAGAACAAAAACGGACAAAGAAGTAGTTTATACCAACTCTGTTACCCACTATCCAAGATTTCCTCACTCCTCTCTACAACCACACCAAAAATAACGGCGCCACGCCCCTTTGACTTGGCATACATATCCCCCATACCCACCTCCTGGTATATTCCCTTCCCCCCTCCCCCCTCCTCCCCCTTCACCCACCCACCAAAAAACCCCCACCACTCACTGCTCAACCACCCCCCCCCTCCCCACCCACTCAACCCACGACCCCTTATACTCCCCCACCCTCACCCCCTCCCCCTCCCACCCCCTCGCCAACCTCGCCGCAGCCCGGCTCCGCACCCCTGCTTTGCAATAAAACACCACCTCCGTGACGTCCTGCCCCCCCCCCTCTTTATCCGCCACTGCTGCCGCTGCCTCAGAAGAAGAACCCGGGGCTGCGGAAGAGCTACCGGGCCGCCGAAACCCAAAGCGCTCCAAGAAGTCCGCCTCGGTCAGCCAGAAGGCGTCGGGGTGCGAGGTCAGGGGCAGGTTGACGGCGCCGGGGATGCGGCCGGTGGCGCGGAGTTCGGAGGGTTCGCGGACGTCGATGAGGAGGGTTGAGGGGGGTTTGGTTGTGCTGAGGGTTTGGATCTGGGTGGTGCGGGGGGGTTAGTGAGGGTTGGTGGGGTGGGGTGGGGATGGGGATGGGGGTTACTTCTTCGAAGGTGTAGGATTTTGGTTCTTTGGGGGGGGTGGTGCTGTAGGGATGGTGGTGGTGGGCGTGGAGGGGTTGGTGGTGGTGGGCGTGGAGAAGGCGTGGGGAGGGGCGGATGGCGGGGAGGAAGGAGGAGAGGGGGGAGGGGCGGGCGAGGTGGGTGAGGAGGAGGAGGCGTTTATTGGACATGGTGGGTGGGGTGGTTGGGGGTGAGCTTTTGGGTTGGGATCTTTTTGGACGGGTGGGGGTTGGGAGGGGGTTATGGGTTCATGGAAATAGGATGGTGAAGTACGTTTAAGTTTACTCAGGAGATGGTTTGTTCTACTTGGTGGATAGCATAGGTTTGTGTAGATTGATTAAAGAATAGACGGTCTGGTCCTCTATAAACCTACGGCCTGCGCCGCACGGAGATGGTTCATGGACCTACTGGTCCAAGGATACAGAAGAGAGAAATCTAAGTACAGGCGAAAAGGGTTATGTGAACATAGTAGAGCTTCGATTAAAGTGGGTGAGTCTATTCTGATCTATCGGAAAACACTAACGGGCAGTCATCCTAGAAAACATCAGTTATATGCTCGGAATACAGACATTAAAGAAATCCCTCACCTGCGGAAATAGAGTTGCAAACACCTTGATATCTTCACTCTTCGGCGTTGCATGATGCACCCAATCTAGCCACATACTCGCTTTTCCCACCATCGCCATTAGATTCAGTTGCGCATACGTCTGGCCCAAACAATAATGCGGCCCAGTCCCAAATACCAACCAATTGCTCACCTTCTTCTCCGCATCCCCCGTAATCCACCTGTCTGGATCAAAACTCTCGGGCTCCGGGTAAACTTCCGGATCATGCAAGGCAGGCCACACTGAAGGCACAACCATGGAGCCTTTGGGAACAGTATAGGAATCGGTAACGGGAAAGTCCTTTTTGACAACGTACGGAACCATGATGACTGGAGGGCGGTAGCGGAGGGTTTCTTTGATGACAGCGCGGGTGTAGGGCATATTTTCGAGAATGTCCATACTAAAGCGGATATTACGGTCGCCTTTGCGGACAGCGAGGTTCTCAGCGCGGACTTTGTCGAGGACTTCGGGACGGTCGGCCATAAGTTGGAAGAGCCAGGTTGAGGCGCTGCTTGTGGCATCTTGGGAGGCGAAGAGGAATGTGAATATAGTCTGAGAGATCTCGAAGTCAGAGAACTCTCGAAGGAGCACTGCTGGCTTTTCGGATTGGTCCACTGTTTCTCCCTTGGCAATCCTTTGCCTGTATTTCTCGGAGTCTTGCATCGATTTTACCCAGCCGTCCATGATGCAGGTGACATCGCCGCCAGCAGCCATTCTCGCCTTGCTCTTTGCTGCACAATTGGCAAATTCATCCAAGACCATATCCGCGGCCTTCTTGCCGTGCCAAGACTTGGTGAACGGTAGGATAATTGGGAAATTGACCAGCTCTAATGCAGCAGTGATGTTATAGTAATCGTCGGCAATCTTCTTAACAGCCGCTTCGGTCATGTAGTGTCCCACAAAGGTTCGACATGATACCGCGCACATGAGCTCTCGAAATACGGGCATGAAAGGTTTCGGCTTTCCTTGGTTCTCAACCTGCGATATCGCAACAAACTCCTGGAAGTACTTTTCATACACCTCTTCCTGACCCGGCAGGTAGGTCTCCAACGCTTGACGAGTGAATAGGCCATTCAAACCTTTGCGGTAATCAACATGCGCTTTACCATCGAGGAAGACCCAGTTTGTTGGCCGGAGGAGCTTGTGAGCTGCATCTACAACACAGGGTTTAACGTAGTTTGGAGAATTGAAGACTTTTCGTGCCATATCGCGCGAGGAAGCAATAACAACAAATCTGATGGTCCCTGTCAGCATATACTAATTGGGCCTGGGTTTGTGATATGTCCATACTTGTGAAACACCGACACACAGCTCAAGTCACCGCTCGCCCATTTCTCTTTGTAACGGTTTATATCGGGGTATACAGATTCTAGAAAAGGCCCAAAGAAGGGGGTTTTCCATGCCGGACCAACGATGCTACCTTTATTCCATATATATTTGACTGAACTTGTGATCAGTAACGATCGGACCACTAGAAAGAGATAACACACGTTGATCGTACGCTACAAGCAACAATAGCAACGTAATAACCATGCCGGTTCCGCTGACACCGCTGAATACTCGAGCAAGCAGCCCTCCGGCGACATCATGCAGCGCCACTGGGTATTCTGCATTCGCTGCCGGTGAGGTAAAGCTTTTGTTAGCCGCCGCCGCCATACTAGCTGCACTGAAGAGGATTTGTCGAAGCCGGGTTGGGGTTGGGGAATGCTGAACGAGGGTGCAGCGCAAACACTCAATGTCGCAAGCAAGCAAGCAAGTCGAAGTCCAGAAAAGACAGTGAATATGAACAACCTAAATCTGAGTGATTCAACGCTACCTATCACTTGGCCCTTCACCACCTTTGGTCTAGCTGCTGTCCACGATTGAAATTGATGAGTGCAGAGGCGGAAGGGCGGACCTCTTCGGAACTGTAGGATCCCGTTCTTCACGCTAGTACAAATGTATCATAACGATCGTACGAGCGGATTGCACCAACATCTCTCGCCACTCCACCGCTATTCATAGTCCATAGGTTAGAATGGTGTGTTCAATCTATCTAGCTGAAGCAGCAGACTTTCAACTCCCCGTTGTTCCAGATATAGACAGAGAATTGCAACTGGCATCTCTTCTTCATGCTATCGGACTTGAAGCTGTCGTCGATGCTGCGGTGATTCGAAACTGAAGCTTTATGAAGAAAGACGATAGTATACCTTTACGCACAGCCGTCTTCTTACTAAATTGTGCTCTTCTTATCACGTTTCTAGACTTTTACCCCCATCTAAATCTAAACATCTCTTCACCGTCACCCCGTTGACTAATTTGATTTCTCTACTTTTTTTCCCACGAACGGCTCTCCCAATGTGAATCCACCGCCGCCTCCCATACCAAAGCAAAACCCCCCGCAAAGCATTTCTTACAACGGACCCTCGAGAAGGGCTCTGAATGAAACTCGGACATGGCCTTAGCCCTTAGCCACTACTACTCAGCTGTCATAACCGCCGACGACGACGCAGGAACATTTTTTCGAATGATGGCCCGTAATCTCTTGATCCCATCACTCTTCTTGATCGCCGTTTTCGTCTTCGGCACGTCCCGATGCCAACAAATTGCTCTGGTAGCAAGTCCTCAAACTTGAACTCTTTGTCCCCTTTTAATGCTTTCTTAACAGCACTGGCGACTTTAGCCGGATGAGCAGTGGTAAGCGCGATATGAAGAGTCGTGGGTGGTGGCGCACGTATGACGGACCGATATGCCGCGGCGACACCTATAGCGGAATGTGGGTCGAGGATATGTTTGTCTCGTCGTCTGAGACGCGCTCGCTTTCAAAGCCCACCTTTGCTCCTTCAAGAAGCCGATGCTCAACACCAAAACCGCCGTTGAAGTTCAACTCCTCCAACCAACCTTTAACCTTTTCCCCTGCTGTGTTCCACTTTTGCTCAATAGAGCCGTCGCCATAGACCTGAAATGAAAGAAACAAGAGTCGGCGCTCGAAGTTGCTGCTCACAAGGATATCCATAGCCGATTTGAACGTCTCCCGTACACCACTTTCGTGCCTCTACATCGTCTTCGACAAAGCCCCCTTTAGCTTGAGGCCCATGCGTTTTGTAAAATAACCAGCCAAGACATCACCTGGTAGAGATTTCTGGTTTTGCATTTGTCCTCTTAAGGGAAAATTTTGAAGTACCGGACGGTTTCGCGAGCAAAACACCCCCAATCTAAGGTATGTCTTGCGAGTGAATTCTCGGTTCGAAAAACGCACAGAATAAGTTTAGGATCACGTACCACCAATATTACCAGTCGGAACTACGAACCGTATTTTCGAGCTAGCATTGATCTTTCCAGCTCGAGAAAGAAGCCTATCGAAAACGCAAAATACAAGATCTGTGCTAGGATGGAGTCTAGTTGACTGAGTTGACGGCAGCAAGTTTGTGCGTCTTCTTAATATCTTTGTCCCCAAACAGGGCTTTGATCAAGTCTTGGCAGTCGCCAAATGTTCCATCTACCGCCAGATTATGCACGTTCGCATCAGTAACGCTGGCCATTTGGCTTTCTTAGATCAGGCTGGTGGAGAATCGTAACTAGCAATTCTAGTGAAAGATACAGATGTGATCCCTTTCGAGGAGTGCAGATGAATCTTACCTGATTTTTCCACCCGGGTACATGATCAATATTGAAATATCCCTACAAGCAATTCCAAGGTTATTGGAAGTCCAAAGACTGGGGTACTGGGGCTGGATCTTGGATAATGTCGTGACTAACTTCTTCCTTTGAAGCCCATAGATAGCAGCAGATCCAGTATCCCCACTCGTTGCTCCAATTACCGTGAGATGCTCTCGCTCGGACTCAGGTTTGGTCTTGTTTTTCCCAACAAGGCACTATCTTGAGTCCGAATTAATTTTCTCTATGAGAAACGGAACATGACGATTGCCCACTCGAAGAGGTTGCCAAGGAATTGCAGAGCCACCTTCAGAAGCGATCAGCTCGTTCCGTACAGAAAACGTCCCTAGAAAATCTACATCTTTGAACGCAAAAGCAGGACCTAGCATTCATCGTTAGCTCAAAGACTTTTCCCAATATGCCAAACCCACCTACCATGGAATAATCCAAGTAAATACAGTTGCTTCTCCTCGTCTAGGACTACCAACGGGCGTGACCTCAGGTGCGCGAAACACTTTCGGAGAATACGTTCTCGTAACAATCTCTCCCAGGTCTTCTGGTGGTACATATATCACAAGGGTCCTACATAAAGCGGAAAGATCTAGAATGCAAGCTCTGGGAAACCCCACGTGTGCCCGACATCTGACCGATCCGCAAGAATTAATAGGATCTCTTGTGGTAAGAAAAAAAGGCCCCCTTGACATTGAGATTTAACTATGGGACATATCTAGTTATTTTGGACTTTGGAACCTACCATCTGATGCAAGACCTTGTAGAATGACAGAAAGGAAATGGACACTACAGAACGTGAGGGGGGCCTAACAGTATTGTGTAAAGAGTGAGACATACGTCTTGTGATCCTTTTCTACTCTAAAGATGTCTAGTAGAGGCCATTTTGAGGTGGTATGGTTGATACGATGCTGGAGACTTGAGGTGCTGGATTTCGGTGTCGATAGGGCCGGATGCTGATGGTCTGATTAGTGAAAAAGCTTAGACTGGACGCGCGACAGTCACGAGTTTCCAATTTATCAGAAACGGAAGATTTTCTGCTGGAGTACTTCTACTGTAATCTCCATCTCAGCTTAGCATAGGTAGAGATGAGCTATAGACAGATAGCTTCATTATTTTGCAGGCCTCGAGTAATACCCACTCATCTCCAGCTTCAGTAGAAGCTGGCCGATCGTGTTCCCTCCATCCTCATCTGCATCTTCGTTCACAAATAGATCGTCGTCTGAACTGTGCCTTTTGGTTCCGCCCTGCCCCCTTCTCTCGCTTAAACCTCTACAGACACTGATGAAAACCCGAACGTTCTTTCTGAACCTCTCGTAGATTTCCAGGACTTTCGTCTCCATCTGTCGCCTCTCCGTCTCAATGGTTGCGCTGCTCTGCAAAGTACTCGCAAATCTTAAAATCGAGCTGAAAATGTCTTCAAGCAGCTTCATAACTTGCTCTTGCCGCTTTCGTATAATTAGGGCGAACATTATACGGTCAAGGACCTTCTCATGGTAATTGCGTAAGAATTGTATACCCTCGTTGTCGCCTGCATCATAGTGGTCCAAGTGTTTTTCGATTTTCCCAAGCATGCGTTCGAAAATCACCCAATTCTCTGTTACCCCATCAAAGAAATAACCGCAAGTTGCTGATACAAAGTGATGCGCCTCAACCTTAAACCGCTGGATCACAGTGCTGTGCTCATGTAAAGGGCGCCCGATACTGCCACGATAAAGCTGGCCGACGACAAATATCATTCGCACTGCTCGGAGGAGGACTTTAAAAATAGAATCATATTTGGTAAGTGACGAGACAGTAATCACCACATCCAAGGGTGGCGGAGGTCTGTATTGCAACCGTAAAAAATCCAGAGCCTCGACGGAGTGCGGGTCTAGACAACGCTGAAGCTCGTCCTCCGGCATTTCACGAATAGCGAAACTCAGGCCCCCAGGTAGCTCAGCACGGTGAGATGAAGAACCCTCAGCTTGTCGATTGTTATGGTAGCTTTCTGATAAGATGCCCATCAGCGCTAGACGTAATTCGGAGCTTGCTGGAGGCCAATTGTCCCGGTATCCAAGCTTAAGTCCTGAAACTCCAGCAACTCCAGATCGTGAGCGACCCTTGTGACGTTCAGCGGTCTGGAGCTCAGGATCGAAAAGCGCATGCGAAAGTCGTGACGTAAATATGCCATCACCAAAGAAGTGATAACGATTTTGCAGAGATAGGTGCGCGCGGAGCTTATGCTCCTTGAAGAGGAGCCGAAGACAAGCCTTGTTGATAAGATGCGCTTGAGCCGACAGAACCGGGCTGAAAGAAAGCAGTGGTACCAAGGATAACGGGGGAGCAAATAAAGCAGCTTCATCTTCAACGCTCTCGTCGCGTAATGAGGTACAATGCATGACAGTCTTCGACAATGCATCTCCACCGCTACCAAGCTGGGGCAGTGGCTCCTCGAGATTCTTGATCAAAACATCAATGTTCGCTTGAGTAGTCTCTAAAGACACCCCAAACGGTCCTGTAAGATTTTGCTCAAAGATCTCCAATTCAGCGCGCGGCACTTGGTCTTGGCTCTCGCTCATATTGAAGTCCCTGACGGCCTCAACGAGACGAGCCTCGTAGTCCTTCACTCGAGCTTGGACCCTCTCAACGTCTTGCCACGAAAAGTGCCACTCAAGTGTGGGAGGCTCTACAGACGAGACTGATTTTGGTCTCACAAGCGGATGCTTAGGTTTATGGATATGGAGTAATTGTAAGCCAACACCGGTCCCAAATATTGAATGTACATCTTGATTCGTTACGAAGCTTGGCATTAAGCTCGATACGAAGTCCAATTCCAACTCCAATTCCTGAGCATCTTTACCATCTCCATTGTTTTGGAACCTACCACTTGGTGTGAAAAAACTGCTGTGCGAGCCTTGGCTGCTGGAAAGAACATCTGCCTGTAAGCCTATCCAGCCCCCAACCGATTCTAGCCATGGCCTTGAAGCGTGCGCAAGGATCTGGAAAGCCAATGGTCGTAGCCAGGTGGTAGAATGCTCCAGTTCCTGGACGAAGCTGTAGAGTTTGGAGAGAAGCTCTTTATCGCTTTTGGCGCTCTTCAATCTTGTAGACATGTCACTAAGGCAAGACAGAATAAGACCAGGCCGATGGAATAGATATTGGACCTGCAGCAGACTGCAAATTTCCGTCGACGATCGGTTCACCTGGGCTTGCAAAGCCGAGAGAATTTTTGAAAACCCATCAGCCACGGCGATTAACGACGGAAGGGGTTCGCTATTAACCTATTAGCAAGGTCTGCTTTTAAGGAACTCGGGGTCGGAACAACCCTGACATATTAGAATAGGACTTGTTGATGAAAGAGTGCAGATCTCTCATCTGTGTTCCATAGCCGATAAACACTTGTTCCAAGCTGCGAGCATCAGCTTACAGCGTATCTAGACTAATAACGGCTTTACCTATGAAATGTTTCAGTTGTATACCCAGACATACGGCCGTCCGCAACGCAAGGCCTAAACGAGCCTTCTTGCTCAACCCATTGATAGAACCACGATTCTCTACCCAGACCAAGATGCAGCAAACTCTGTGGTGCATCAGTCCCGACTCAAGTGCTTCAAAAGAAGAGACCTAACCGTTAGCACTGGACCACTTGGTAACACAAACCCAGCTGACTCCGGGGGAAGCATGGAGTCCGATCCCGTAAATTTGGAGGTCAAAGCGGCGTTAAAAGCGCTAGGTCCTGCTTCACTGATGTATGCCGTTCGAGGTTCCTTCAATGCCTTGGCATAGAATCTGTCCCAGCTCTTGAACTCCGCAGGTTCAGGACCAGGAGCGAGAATCTGCGTAGCAGACCATACATCTTCCTCCTCCTGGTCCTGGCAAGGAAATGAACCAATGGAGCCATTAACGGAAGATGCTAAAGATAATTCAGGATTTTCTAGGTTCTCGAGTGGTCCGTACTCAAACGATGTCAGATCAGGTAGATGAAACTCTAGATCTTTCAAGGGCGGAAAAGGGAAGCTCGTAGACAAGTAGTCTCCAATTGTGGGATGGGCTGGAAAGGCTAATGTTGGTACGGATCTCTCATTCCCACCTTCTAGGCTTGATGGCGTAAACAGTGCTCCTTCGTTCTCAGTGAAAGCGCGGTTCACATATCGTCCGAAGTCTGCGAGAGCAGACTTTTCCCAGAGATCAGGGATGGCAAAGGCCCCCCCTAACTCTTCAGGATCATGCATGGGACGATTGATTTCGGGGCCCTTTCACATGGTGGTGAAGAGAACCGTTGTTGACTGCCTGAACAATAACACCTTGATCGCGGTATTCGGCGGATGACGCGCCAGACTAATAGCGGCTAGAACCAAAAGCAGCCTAGCTCAGCCCTAATATATAGAGTAGCTGCAGCCCGGGAGCTTTACCCTAACAGTCCAAGGTGTTCCAATGCTTCCAGGCGCTAAGTCTCCAGTTACTTCATTCCATACAGCGACCATCGTGGCTGATGCACGACGCTACTTGTCTAGACGATGAATGGTATCGTAAAGCAGGTTAGGTTATGGCACCTAGAAAGAAAGCTCGTGGGCCGTCAAGGGCAGCTTCGACACCTTCTGGAGAGGTGGTTGAACAAGCAACTGAAGAGGTTTCAGCCCCAGTAAAGAACGACGTCGTCGATACGAGTCCTATTCCAGACGCCTGGACGGATGAGCAAGAGACATCCCTTTTTAAAGGAGTAATACGATGGAAGCCTGTGGGTTCGTTCTCGGTGCACCAAAGCTACCTGGATACTTCCATATAAAGACGGCACTGACGGAGACCGAAGGCATGCACAAGCATTTCAGAATGATAGCTATCTCTCAGCATCTAAGAAATCATGGCTACACTTCGGCAAAAGACGACCATACAAGGATCCCTGGAATATGGGAGAAGCTGGGGAAATATTATAATCTGGATGCACTAGATGAAAGGGTTGGTCGAATAATGCTTGGTGGGGCAGAAAATGGCTGAGGCGTGTTGTGATTAGGAGAACGCAAATAGCGATGGATCTTCCGACGACAGCGAGCCTGCAAAAGAACCATTCTCTCATTTCACGCTTCCAGAAGACGAATTTGGAGAGATGATGTTTTCAAGAAGACTGGCGCCAGAAGGTTCTTCATCACCGCCATCCCTGACGCATCAGCTCTCGAGCGGAAATAGGACGGCGGCACAAAGACAGACAACTATGGATGATACCGATGGTGGGTGAATTTTCCGATCACTAAGAAGCATAGAGTACTGATAAATGTGTAGACCCGCGCTCATCGCCAGCATCTATCCAAGAGCAAAAGTCCGCTCGTACTACTCGCGCAGCGAAAGGCACTCGAACGTCGCAGCTGCAGGGAGTGGCGATACCAGCAAGAGGAGGTCGACGAGGTAGCAAAGCCTCACTGGGCGAAGGGACTGAAGATGATCAAAAAGAGGATGTAGAGATGGTAGACGTTGGAGAGGAAACCAATGGAGACGGCAAAGGTGCGTCTCGTAGTACACCAAAGTCTACAAGAGGTAACAGCAAGAGGCGGAAGAGTGGACGACGAAGATAGGTTCTGGGATGGAATGGGACGGCTGAGTGGTCTGAATACTTCGGAGACACTGTCGACCAGCACAAGCTACATGGACAAGAGGTTCGTGGATAAATAATCCTTGATGATCAAACAAATGCTCTGACACCGGATTTCTCTTGCAGAAAACATTCTCAGTGCACGAAAGGCGAGTGGATGCGTGATTTAACGGATGACCATGTTAGTTTTCACTCATTGGTGCATTGGTGACCTTGGTCTTACATTAGAGAAAAGAAAGATAACCACAACACCATTGTACCAGCGCTGTTAGGAATCGAACCTAATATAATATAACTCTCCAACGACTATTAGTACCTTAGGCTCTTGAAATCCATACTCGTAGGGCTCGGCTGGTCCCCGCCGTTTTGAACCTCGGCTTCTCACTGCGCATGATCCGAACCCACCTTCCACCCGGACCTTATTTACAGCTGTCAAATAATTATTTCTTTTAGACCCCCTCCCTATCCTCGGTCGACCGTGCTCCTTCATAAAGAGCATCCAATATCCGTCGAGATTCCATGTTAGAGTTTCGGAATGTTGCAAGTTGTAGCACGGAGTCGCTCAACCTTCAGGACCAACTTAATAAAGACTCACCCTTCCAAGGTAGTCTGAAGCAGGTCTCGTAGTACTGTACATTGCTGACGAGCACTGATAGATATTTGCCATGGCTCCTGCAAATGCGCGGAGTAATTCCTCCGCTCTGCCACAAGGTAGATATACTTCCACTCGTCCGATTGGGCACAGCGGCTGGAAGCTGATTTTGTGTTTCTCCAGGCTATCGAGAAGATAAATCAAAAGGTCCAATGTTGCGGTTCGAAGCGTCATTACCGCGCTTACCTGTACCGACTCTTGAGGAAACTGCCCAGCGTTACCTGAAATCCGTACATCCTCTGCTGAACAAATCCGAGTTCGAAAACACCACGAAAGCCGTCCAGGAATTCATTAAACCAGGGAGTATAGGGCAGAAGCTTCAGGAAAGATTAGTAGCTCGCCGCGAAGACCCAAAACATAAGAATTGGATATACGAATGGTGGAACGATGCCGCGTACCTCAGCTACAGAGACCCAGTGGTGCCCTACGTCAGCTATTTCTACTCGCATCGGGACGACAGAAGGCGTCGAAACCCAGCCAAGCGAGCAGCAGCCTTGACAAGCGCAGTGCTCGAGTTTAAGAAGCAAGTGGACAGTGGAACGCTGGAACCAGAGTACATGAAAAGGCTGCCAATCAGCATGGACTCGTATCAGTGGATGTTCAACGCATGTCGAATCCCGGGCAAGGAAACGGATTACCCAGTCAAGTATAGCTACAAGGACCACAAGTATATCGTGGTGATCCGAAAGAATCAATTTTTCAAAGTCGAGTATGAAGTTGCCGGTCAACAACTTAACGCTTCCGAGCTAGAAAAGCAATTCAACCGGATCTATGAAAGAGCCGAAAAGGCCCCAGCAGTTGGCGTTTTAACCACCGAAAACCGCGACATCTGGCACTCAGCTCGCTCCGAACTCCTTGCCGCAAACCCTTCCAACGCTTCTACACTCAAAGCCATCGAAGCCTCCTCCTTCATTGTCTGTCTTGATGACGCCTTACCTGTCACCCTTGAAGAACGCGCTCACCAATACTGGCATGGTGATGGCATGAACCGCTGGTTCGACAAGCCGCTCCAATTCATCATCAACGACAATGGTACCTCCGGCTTTATAGGCGAACACAGCATGATGGACGGCACTCCAACCCATCGCCTCAACGATTACGCAAATATGCTTATCTTCACTAACAAGCTCGATCTCAGCGACCCAACCATCCGGTCTGATCTTCCCGAACCTCTTGCCCTCAAATTCCACCTCAACCCCAACGTCACCAAGGCAATTCACCGCGCTGCCACCGACTTCGATGCCATTATCGCTCAGCACGACCTCAAAGTCCAAGCCTATCAAGGCTACGGCAAAGGCATGATAAAGAAATTCAAGTGTTCCCCTGACGCGTTCGTTCAAATGGTCATTCAGCTCGCCTATCACAAAATGTACGGCATCAACCGCCCCACCTACGAATCTGCCGCGACTCGCCGCTTTCAACAAGGCCGTACGGAAACGTGCCGCACCGTTTCTGACGAGTCTGTTGCTTTCTGCAACGCTATGGCTGACCCTGAGGTATCCCCAGAACAGTGCGTCAAGGCCTTCAGGTCGGCCCTAGACGCTCACGTCAAGTACATTAGTGACGCGAGCGACGGGAAAGGGGTAGATAGGCACCTGTTTGGTTTGAAGAAATGTCTGACCGAAGGGGAAGAAGTTCCAGAGATATACAAAGACAGGGCATACGGTTACAGTTCGACATGGAGAATCAGCTCGAGTCAATTGAGTAGCGAGTTTTTCAACGGATATGGGTGGAGTCAGGTCGTGGATGATGGATGGGGAATTGCGTATATGATCAATGAGAATAGGTATGTACTCCCCCATCATTAGTTTGATTAAATGTATGGCAGCTGACGTGGTTTATGTACAGCATCCAATTCAACATTGTCTCAAAAGGCCTAGGAAGCGAGAGGATGAGCTTCTGGCTCAACGAGGCGGCCGGCGAAATCAGAGATTTGCTACTTCCAACGCTTGAGGGTCCGAAGGCGAAACTATAGATACGCGAAGGGACGTGGTCTGAGACAGTGCGCTTGGCTTTCTGTAGCAGTATGTGTGCATATTTCGGATTCAAGCGTTTTTGGGTTAGAATAACCTGATTATCCATGATGCGGTTCACCAATAGGTAATTTATGCAAATCGCAGCTATGAACGCAATCCATTTAGGGTATCCTCATCAGGACCATTTTATTCTCGAATTCTGACTCTTCAGCCAGAAATATCTGAGAGTATCCTAGGACATCCCATACTCCCAACCCAATGCAGAAATGTCGTTCTGTCGATCAATCCCATGTTAATCCATACCAACTCTGTAACCCTATTCTCCAAGTGGTCACTTCGGCAATGGAGTTTTGGATCCAAACTCTCGATATTCCCTCGGATCTACAGTCGTTAACAGAAGCTTGTGCTGTCACAAGGGGGTAACATGTGTTGGTTAGATCGAACGATTGCGTCGAATCCTGATCTCGAAGGTTCGGGAGTAACAGGTTTGGGAGTAACAGCGCTGACCCGCCTTCACCTGGCTGGAAACTGGCAAGAGGGAGTAGTGGTTCTAGGACGAGTATGTAGACAATATATCAGGGGCGATTCCGTCGATTCGCAGTTGTAGATTTGAGAAATGGTTCTGGGATCTTAACATGTGTTTGAGAGGGCCTTATGTTTTGCTAAGAGCTTGGGTTTTGTAGACGGCGAGGGAAGGAAGCAGGGGTGAAGTGTGCGACATGGTGAGTTCCATATTTGACGTCTACCAGAGTGCATTGGACTAGGTAATACACGCTGCTGGTAGGCTAAACGCAGTGTGAGAAACACTCCGGCGCACATATCCATATCGGAGCTTGGCCCTGTGGCCGGTACCTATTTCCCTCACAGTATCACTAAGAAGAAAACCACATAAAACCCAGACACGATGTTGTGAAGTGGTGACTACTTCGTGAGTTCTAGTGGCTGGGATCGATGGAAATGCATGAGCCATTGTCATTGTTGGGGATCTCTACGTCACATGGATCGATTGAGACCTCTGTAGTTGCTTTATCTGAGGCCAGACTTGCTTGCTATGCTTTATTGCTGATGGCTGCGCGATCGAGTCGACCGGAAGGCAGCAGCTGGCTTGGCGCTTGCTTTGATGGCCCAGTTTTGCTCGATCTGGTGCTTGAGATCTTCCGCCGCATCAACGAGTCTTGCGCCGGGCCCGTCCTTTTTGCTGTGGTGGTACTTCCTGAACGCAAACCTGAACTGTTTGATGTTTGAGAGATTCTGGAGCGGCTCAAGTTTGTTGCTGTTGATAAAAAGCTCTGCTGCTCGGTCCTGACCAGCTTCGAGCAATATGCCCAGTTGTTCACGAGAAAATAGGTCATGAAGTTCATTGCCATCTTCACCGTCCTTGAGCAAAACCTTGGTGTCCAGGTATACAGAGAGACTGTTCAGAAGAGGCGAGTTTGAGAACAACTTCGCGGCATCCTTCAATAACGATCTGGAGGTAAGCGGTTGCGTTAACAGGGCCTCGTTTGCAGGCTCAAATTTGAATATTCCAGCGCTTGATAGCGCTGGGCTACCTACGAAAAGAATGGCGATATGAAACTCAATCTTCTTGAACCGAGCAAATACGTGAGGCTCCATGGAGCCGTCCATTTCTGGCGTGTAGTAAAAGTGGCTGCCGTTCGCTCGCGTGTAACCAGCCCCATGGATAGGATCGTGCCGCCAGATGCGCTCGATTGGGGATCTGAAAAGGACGAAGTCATCAATGGGGTTCTCAAGGCCTAGAAGGTGACCAGCATGCAGCATGATCGTGAGCTCCGAATGCAGCACGGATGCAGCTTCCTTGTGTATCTGCCGATTGGTGCTAAGGATGGCCATCTCTCGGTTGACATGGCTTTCATCTTTGTCGGGAGTGAGAGAGTGCTTGGGCGCAACGGTGACGAGGTAGCGGTATATCTCAAAGCGGATTTCTAAGATTGTTATCAGTACACTTGCAGACGAAGCCTCAAGTCATCAACACTACCTGTGGGAAGACGTAAGAAATAGCAGACGGTATCTTCTGGTGCTTCCAAAGATGCCATATTAGCTGGTTGTTTGAGAGATACCATATCAGCGAGATAGTAGATGATGTTACAAGCTGATGAGGATCGCACGCAGTAGACGGTAGCAAAGGGGATGAGGGTAAAGAATAGGAAAAGGAAAAGTCTGAATTTTCACAAGCAGTACCAATGCACCTTACTAGGGGTAAGAAGTAACACTACGGGAGAATAATGAGTTGTTAGGCGAAACATAACACCAAGGCTAGATTCGGTTGGGGAGAAGAATCATAACAGAACAAAATGAATTAGGTTATATTAGGTTGACATGAAATGATACAGAGACGTTGTATTGATCGAGGAGAGTCATGGGTTGAAACGAGGCTATATATCGAGTGGAGAGAAGCAACACCAAGGCTAGAGTGTTGGTGAAGTACACTCAGGCTATACGATGATGAGAAAGCAGTACAGACGGCGATTCATGAGTGTTCACGAATTTCTTAAGGTCTTTCACATTGATTGCTTGAGCCAAATAAAGCATGTTATTACTCAGCTAAAAGTAACGAAACTTCTCGCTCAGCCAACACAATTTTTTCCATTCATTCTGTCAAGATTACTCTCATGATCGTCACAAATTGGCATGGCTGCGGGACAATGCCTTACCTTTTTGGCTGATATACCTGAATGCTGTGATGATGAGAAACAGACCTTTCTGCCACAAGAGTGAACAGCAATCAGTGATATTTCTTTACAGTACTTCGCAAGGACATGTCACTTGAGATATGGGGGCAAATGCTCATGAAAGTCGAGTACTGGTCACGTGGAGTAAAAGTTGATCCGGTTCCTGGAATCATCCCTGCAGCACGACCGAGCCACGGATAATGCCGATAGGCTTCCGATTTGACTCGAAATGACCAAACACTTTGGCGATGCAAGAGAGCGGAGAACACGCTTCGTCCGGTCATGCGCTGTGCATTTCCGCCGCCCCAATGCCTTCATGGCAACATCTCTTTACGACACTTTTCACCGACCCTTCACATCCGTCACACTTACATGCCTCAATCCACTCTTTGTTCGTTTATTCCCCCAGTCGTCCATGACCACTTGCCTGAGTCATGTCGAGATGAGCTCTGCATAACTCCACAAGTGCAGCACAACTTCGCTGTACATTAATCTACGTCAGCTATCACACCGCATTTTGACTACATGCAACGTTGAAACAGCAGCAACTCTACGACGCAGTCCTTCGGGCGCTCTCTTCCAACTTCTACCTTCATCATGCCAATCTTCGCAGATCCCGAACGACGCTTGTCCACAACAACGAAAGAACCGGAACCTACACGGTTGGGTACCATGAACCGAAAGCTTTCCGAGGAAAGCATCAGGACAGAGTTCTGTGACGGGCCATTGCCTGATACACCTCCTCGGGACACATCACCAAAACAAGCCAGAGAAAGCTTGAGCGTGAATATGCTTGAAACACGTACGAGCAATCGGGCTGAGCTGATTGAGAGGATCAAGAGAGGGGAAAGTCCTACCTGGGTCCCGAATCAAGCGGTACGTATGATGTCGGACTGGTATACTGCTGTTGGTTGGGATCTGAGGTGTGTTTCAAATATGTCCCAATGCCTTGGCAGTCTGTTCTGGTTTGAAGGGTGCCTGCCATCAAGAATGTAGTAACCTCAATTTGGGGGACTGCAAGATATCTGGATAAACATCGCCTACATTTGTTGGGTATAAGATGAAGCTTGCCAAATAGACTATTTTCAATGATGTTTTAAGAGGGATCAAGCTGACTGGAAATATTGACCGTAGCTTGCAGAAGAATTCAACAGAAACCTCAATGACAGATCTTCGAGCCCATACTCAAATGTCGAAGCACCTATCGAAGTTTCCTCTTTGTTGCCTGCTGCAGAACTCCGAGGAATTACTCAAGACTCTACCCAGATGAGTAGGCATGCTGCTCGACCGAGACTCAGCCCACCGTTGGAAATCCAAAGACCAAGATCTGCTCTACATGCTGGAGATTTCAGGAAAGACGCAGATAACGTTGGGAATATATCTTGTTCGCCAACGGGCCCAGGGTACGCTCATAACGGTCCACTCAATGGGCCGCTAGGTACATCTCCCACCTCCCCCTGGTATATGCCATCTTCTTCTTTTGATGGTTTCCATGCACGGGAAAGAACTTTAGACAATGCAGAACGAACACTGTCCAGAAGCCGAGCTCCGTCACTGAGCTCTTATTCGTCAAGCTATGTACTCAAGGCGCCAACAACGCCTTTGGTTCAACAATCCAACAATACCGACCTTGATTTTTCTCCTAGGGATTGCTCGATCAGTCCTAGCAAGAGTAATCGCCGTCATACTATGCCACCTCAAGCCCTACAAGCTCTCCAGTTTTCACCGGGCGGTTACTCGTCAATGCCTCGTGATGCTGAACACCCACCATTACGTAGAGATACCACCTTTCCACTCCAGACGCACCATTCGCGAAGGTCTTTGACCTCGAATTGGTCGCTTCAAGCTTCGACCTCCTCACAGACTCCAGGGTATCTTCGTCCGCGAAGGTTGTCTCATTCTTCTGAAACGTCGCCGTTACAGCATGCGTCGATGGTGGGCTCCTACGAGGAGTCAATTCTTCGAGGGTGGATGTCAACAGCTCCTTCAAAACCACTTGACTTCACTGCACAGATTGGTGTTCTTGGCAAGGGAAATTGTAAACCAAAGTGTCCAGCCCATGTGACCGTTCCTTTCCCTGCAGTTTTCTATAATTGGAGTGGTGGTGGTGGTGTCAAAGGTATTGCCAATGATGAGCCTAGCCCTTATGTCGGGCACATTGATCTTCAACAACTGTTACTACCGTCAAAACCCAATGCCAGGGAACGAAAGCGCGGCATCACTCAAGAGTCTGATGCTGAATATGATTCTACGAACCCTAGTAGCACCCATGAACCGGAGTGCATTGTGTCGAGTATCTCCATCAGAAAACGCAAAAAGCATAGGCAATCATCGCCTGACCAATCCCCTCCGCCAGGTGGAAGTTATCGGATCCCGCAGCAAGGCCAGCTCCAGATAATAATCAAAAACCCAAATAAAACGGCGGTAAAACTCTTCCTTGTCCCCTACGACCTAGAAGGGATGGAAGCAGGCACGAAAACTTTCATTCGCCAGCGATGTTATTCGACGGAGCCTATTATGAGCAGCTTTCTTTTGTCGAGATCTCCACATGACATGGATCTGTCGCCAAGCGCAGGACATGGATCTCAGAAAAAACCATCTCTTCGTTACTTGATTCATCTGAATATCTGCAGCCCCTCCAAAGGGCGTTTTTATCTCTATCAACACATTCGAGTCGTCTTCGCCAACCGAGTTCCAGATAACAAAGAGCAGTTACAGAATGAAATTCAATTACCTCAACCGCGATACAGCGCCTACAAGGCACAACGAGATTCCATTTCTGGCCCTGGCTCTGTTGCAGGTGCTAGGCTTACCGCTGAGAAGGCGTACAGAAGACGAAGTTCCGGCTTCAATCTTGAGACAATAGATGGTCATTACTCGCAACCCTATGCAAGTGGACAAAGTTTCTCTTCTACCTCTGGCACAGTCGCTCCACCCGTCCCCGCAATCCCATTCAACCTGATCAAGTCAAAGCGAAGACTGACGGCCGAGAACCTTGAGTTGGATGAAACGGCCATGGACCTTGACATTTCGAGGCCTACCACCTCTTCGGATATGCAATCACCATTGAGTGAAAAGACCAACCGCTTTTACAATGGAGTTGGCGACTCGTTTCGAAGCACTTCGAGCCACAGCAGCGATAGCTACGGTAAGCTCAGCAAGGGCGATGATGGCTATGGCGGAGTGTTTGGGCGACCAGCAACTCCTCAATCGGGTGATGGTTTGCTAACTCGAAAGCTCAAAAGCTTGGGCGTCAGTCGTGAGGGCAGACATGACGACGAGCTGTAACCGTCTAAATGTCAGTATAGTGATGTGATCGTGCCATCGTTCTAACTATGGGATCCCTTGTTGTCAAGCGTTTTAGCGTGCATAGGTAGGTCTAGGTATCTTAAGCTAAGTTCTCATCAAAATCTTCAATTACTTACCAATGGACCAAACCACTCCATGTGCAAAAGTTGGTATACGTATTTCTTATTACCACCATAAATAGTAGGTGGGATCCAGATACGAAAGGTCAGGTGTGCCCTTATCTTCTTTTACTTGCAACTCACCAGTATAATACACACATTCACCATTGGTGCATTAACACAACTCAGCTATCCCTCACTTGGATCACCACGACCGTGTCAAGACATTTGACCAAAGACCATTGAAGGACATGACACTTAGCAAAACCGATACATTGTGTCTTACCTTGGTTTGGACCTTGTGGTAGCCCACCAGACTGTCAGTTTAGGATAGCATCTACTGCCATCGCTCGGTGTGGCTAACAAATGTGATAGACGAGTATTAGAGGATCGCAGCCTCCGCCTAATAGAAGTTGAGGCTACACGAAACGTCAGGAATTGGGGAAACTTAATACCAACACTTCCCTTGTGTCCAACGAAAAGACCAATGTGGGTTAACAAGTATATTCCTCGGTCATCCGCTCTCGAAGGTTGAAGCTCGCATTTTGCACACCTGCCGAACCTCATCAATAACCTAGCGATTGCGATCATTCATTCGTGTGTCCAATCACTTGAAAGGTGTGACCACAGACTGGACACCTTCGGGATACAATTTGTTACGCGACTATCCTACCTCGTCTACGGACTATCTTCGAAAGATGCGAGATTCCATGGCGCAGACCGACTGTTCCCCATCCGTGCTACCAAAATACGCAACTTCTAGTCCAATTCCAGTCACCGTCGATAAGGCTGGCAAGCAACAGAAATTCTTTGTCCACGAAAGCCTTTTGATTCATGCTTCCCAATACTTTCAAACTGCCTTATCGAGCGGATTCCAAGAAGGCGAAACCAGATCTTTTTTCCTCGAAGAAGATGACGCCCGTGCCTTTAACCTCTTTGTGCAGTACCTCTACACAAACAACTATGACGCGACTCTTGCTGTTTCTCCAGCAGAAGGAGGGACAAGCCCAGTGTATCTTCGGATGCATGCTGCCGCCTACGCTCTGGGCAATAAACTTATGGCGCCAAGGTTCCAGAGGCTGGTGCTCTACAAAGTGGCGTTGGTGCTTACACCTGACAGAAACATTGACATGAAGCTGGTACTAGACGTGGCGTCGACTATCTACGAGGGTACTTCTACCGACGACGGCCATGACATGAGAGCGATCATGGCCAAATACTGTGCAAGTAGGTTTGGACATTACGAAGGTATGATAGAAAAGTCCTGGAGTAAAGAGGAGATCACAGCTCTTGTGGACGCCCAGTTGCCCGAATTCGTCGCCGATGTGATGGGCGAAATGCGCGGCGCGGGCATATTCTCGGCACCGGCGAGTCTAAATTCACCTAAAGATTATCAAGTTGAGAGGTGCTGGAAATTCCGCGGCTAGGATACGACTGCACTTGCCATTCCGTCCTGCTGGGACTCAAATCATCAGGTGTAGGCAAAAGTCGGTCAACCACAAACTTGATAGCCTGACCAACGAGCAGACTTATCTAGTGGTAATTCATATCAACATCGAATTGTTCTACCTCGACCTTTTGAAATTCTTCATGCCATACATGCCTTGCAGTGACATCAACGAGACAGAAGAAAGTCCGTTTGCATATGTTGAATTGAGTCATGTGATTGCTCGAAACGGAATGCCACGACTGCGACTCAATGGTGTGATGGGCTTGCCTATAGCCACCATCTCTAAAGGGAACAATGACCTGCCTGGAGCACTGCCACACAAGTCTTCGCATAGCCACGTCTATGCTACTTGTCAAGTTGCTAGATTTTATCGCCCTTTTCATATCAGTCCGCATCTGCCGCTTTCGCAAGTCCATCGGAATTGTTTTTCCCTTCTCACCTTCCCCTATTGTTTTTAACTCCTTAAACCCCCCCCCCCCATTCTCACCCACCTTTTCCATTCCCCTCCTCCCCTAATTCCCCAGCTTCCTTCACCCTCTCCATCTGCATCTCTCCCTCCCCCCCCCTACAACACACCCAACCCCTCTACCCCACAACCAACCAATTTCCCCACCACGCCAAACCCCCCTCCCCCCCCAAAAAAAGGCCCAACCACCAAAACAACCACCACCCCAACCTCTCCCAACCCTCCACGTAAACGCCTACACCACCAACCCAACGAAAAACTCCCAACCGCTTAACCAACCATCAGAATACCCCCCAAAACTCCATACATCCCCCAAGCTATCACCACCCCTATCCAATCCCCCCAACAACAGCACCACCGCTCCAACTAGGACACTAAAAGCGCTGCTATCCCAGCCAATAATTCAAGGTTGGTCCACCGATACCAAAACACATTCCACACCCCCCTTCCTCCAGCTCATCGCAGCATCCAAACACCAACCCTATCTCATACCCTCCTATTACCATGAATCAACAACGTAGAACTTAATAGAGCAATGAGGGGCGTGTGGGTTTTTTGGATGGGCTTGTGGTGTGGTGTGGTGTTTTCATGGTGGGAGTATAAAGAGTAATGATGGTGACGATACTAAAGGGGCGGGGATATACTGGATGTTATGCTGGTGTTCTAAGGGGGGGAATGGAGTAGGGAAGTTTTCGGCGGCGGTGGTGTGGATCAGAGTTTGGTGTGTGGGAATAGGATTGAGAGTTGTGTGAAAAAATGATGAATCGTGAGAGTGAGTAATACGTATGTATATATACATGGAATTTGATATACCTCCCCTTGGGTTGGTTTCGAGATTTTTCTTCTTTTCCCCCTCTATCACGGTAGCTGTTGTGGCTGAAGAAAAAGAAGCCGGGAGCAAGTATTGGGATTTCTCATGTTAGTTCCTAGGGGCTGTTGTTTCTGGGTTTAGTGGGGGGGATGGGGCGAAAGAGTGGGAGAGGGGATTCGTACCTGCGTGGCTTGTGGCTTTGCAGTGATACATATAGATTGTAGTACGACGACTCATCTCTGGAAAAGGGAAATTTTCTTCGTTCGACTCGTCGCAATTTCATCCCCTGCTCCTAGCTCTATTCTCGGAACCCGGCACTCAATACAGTACCCACCCACGCACTCACTGCGATCTGATCGCCACGTCGGAAGCTAGAGCAAAAGCAAGATGTCACGACACCCTTACGATGCGAGATGTGCAATATGAGTCAATAGGATAGAGAAGCGATCAAAGATGTTGCTATCTACTTGTGGGTTTTGTAAAACATAGAGTAAGCTCGTTAGTATAAAGTACTCATTCGTCGCGGTTCGTCTCTTTGGAAGCGTGTTCTTTTTCGATCGTCAGCGTCGTTCGTCTTCGTTACGAGCATCACTGATTCGATTCTATGGTTACCAAACCCCTGCTATCACCCAGAAGCTTCAGTGCCCTTTTCCGTTAACAGCAGCCGTCATTGACCGCTTTGCCAGTGGTAGTCCATCGACAGGGGCGTGCACTTCAGCTTGGCGTTTTCGTTTCTCTGTCGGCTCGTCAGGGATCTCAGGTGCTGAGGTATATTCAACACTCTCTGCTCCTTGCGAACGATCCTCGTCCTCCACGAATCGCTTAGGCGTTTCCTGGGCCTTCTCTTCCCACTGTTTCATCCATTGGGAAAGAAACTTCTCCACAAAGCCATCTTCGATGATTCGCGGAGCTTCGCCCAGCCGACTGTGCTGCTGAGCTTTGTTCGTGCCGAAAGAAAGCTCGCCCTTTTGCGTCATATCCCCATCCTCGGCATACATTCTTTCGAAGTACTCGACTAGTTTCAGTGCTGGGTTAAGCTTTACGTCGTCGGTGGGGGCGGCTTCGCGGAGTTTTTGTAGCCAGGTGCTGATAGGAACGGTGGTGAATTCCAAGCCGGCGGCACGGAGTGCAGGGAGAAGGGAGTCAGTCCAGGAGAAGGTGTGCGGGTTGGTGAGGTTATAGAATTGGTGTGGGGAAGAGGAGAAAGAGGTAATGGGGAGGGTGAGGGAAAGGATAGTGGTGGCAAGGTGGTCGACGGGGAGCCAGGAGCAGGTCTGTGGGATGCATTAGTATGGAGACAGGGTAGATCGTTGGAATTCCTCGTAATGGTCGTAGAAAGGGAGAGACGTACCTCGTGTAGTGAAGGAAGCGCTTTAAGCGTAAGAGCTGAGCGAACCATCAGGGGGATCGCCTCGGTATCATTCCACAATCCCTCTTTGCTATCACCAACGATTTGACCGATACGCAATACATGAGCCGGCGCTCCTGCTTGAACGGCTGCATTACGGACAATGTGCTCAGCAACAAGCTTCGAGCGCGAATATCCCATCGGTAACGCAGCATGGAGATTCTCTGTCGCTGATTCAGGGATGATAGCAGGCGAAGAAGTAGCTAGAGCAACCGAGATGGAAGAGCAAAAGTAAAAGCGCGCTGGATTGGGTGTGCTGACGGATAAGGAGAAGTTGATAAGATTCTGCACGCCTCTAATATGCTGGTCTTCAAAACTGCGGATACCGAGCATAAAATTGACGGCCCAGGCGCTGTGGATGATAACAGTGGTTTGGGAGAGCATTTCTTGGAGGATTGTTTGAGAAATGCCGAGGTCTTCTAGGCTTAGGTCACTTGTTAGGGCAATTAGCTTTGGGATGGATGGAATAGTCAGATTGCGTTGCTGGAGTCCTTGTAGTATTCGCGAGAGAGGGTCCTTTCCCCTGGAAAGGCAGTACACCTTGTGAACGTCGGAGCGGTTGAGGAGTTGGGCAAGAATGTGTGCTCCCAGCGAGCCAGTTGCGCCTGTAAGTACCTATGCCTGGTCAGTACGTATAGTTAAGACCAGCCAAGGAACACATACTACTACATGACCATTAGAGCTTGAAGCAGAACCAGGGACATGTGTCTTGAACGCTGAATATTTCTTGATCATTGCAGTCATCGTTTCTATTTCATCCTCATCTAGCGTCTTAAAGTCGGATCGAAGCGCACATAGATGTTTCGCCAATCGAGCCACGTTCGAAGTGTCAAAGACGACATTTTGGCCTAGTCGCTTGCCACTGCCACCCAAGTCCAGCTCCTTAAGAATTAGTGCTCTCATCTGTATGGCTTGTAAACTGTCAACGCCAGCGGCAAAGAAGTCATCATCGATACTTTGTAATTTTATGCCCAGGCGCTGGTCAAAAGTTTGCATCAAATATCTTTTCATTTGGTGAAGGTTAAACTTCTGTGTTCCAGTCTCATGATCGTCAAGTCTCGTGTACATATTTTCAATTACATCAGAAAAGGCTCTGTACACTTGAGCACGTTTGATGGAGTCCTTGTCTGTTCGGGGAAAATCAATCCCAGCTGGTAATGGGATTATTGTTTCTTTACTAAGTTGAGAGAAGCTCTCAGCATGAGCATTAGCGTTCTGCACGGTAGGCCAAATGGCGTCGATAAACTCTCCATCCGACATGTACCTTGCCGCTTCCGAACGAAATACAAGGAGACCAGGCATAGACTTTCCGGCGCCAAAAACTACAGCTTCTTTGATGAGCGGGTCCTCGTTCACACGGCCTTCGATCGGGAGTGGGAGCACCTTCTCGCCATTCGTCAAGGTCAAGCGGTCATCAAGACGGCCGACATGCTTCCATGCGTAAGGTATAATTGCATGTGGTATGAACAAGTCCTTTGAATGGAAAGATCGGGGTGGATCATCAGAGTTTGATGCAACCAAGGTAGGTAGACCTTTTAGATAGATAGCCTCGTAAGTGCCATCCTCTAATGGCTTCATCCAAAGATAAGGTCTTATAGGAGGCAGTATCCGCACATAATCCCACGAGTCATCGCCCTTTGGACGGCCGAACGAGTTCCCCAAACCGCCAATCTCGGTTCTGTAACCTCATTAGTTGTTGTATCTTGTGCCCCTTAGCCTATTGGAAATGTGGAACTCACGCTCCCCAAAAGGTTTCCAGATTGATGCCTTTGCCAGTCAATCGATTGCCGAGCACATCAGAGCACCCACTGCCAGAGAACAGTACCCTACTGCAAGCTTTCAGTGTATTGATACCAGATTGGGTCTCTCCCAACAGCTTGAGGCTATATGGCACGACATGAAGGTTGTCTGGCCGGATGTGCCCGAGAACTTTGATCATATAATCCGCAGTCACCGGGAGATTCGCATTGTACACGTAGACAAGTTTGCGCGCGTACATTCCGTGGACACCAACCCAATTACCATAGCCATGAAACCAGGGAAACGTAGTAAATTCAACCGCACCTTTCGAGGGAGGAGTTTTGGTCATTAATCGCTTATGGGTCAGATAAATGGACTTGGGCAAGCCTGTCGACCCTGAAGAATGTAGTATAGTGACAATGCTAAGAGGATCTACGTCAACGCGAGAAATAGGAGGCTCATCTAGAGCTAGCCTATCAAAATCTTCACGGCGTACGATTGGTACTGACTTGACCAACCGCTCTTGCTGAACTTGAGCGATTAGGGCCGTCACTTGCTTCGATCGTCCAGGAACGACGACATCGCAACCAGTCTCGTCCAGCAATGCGATATAAGCGCTAGGAGCTAGCCTGTTGGACAGACACAGAGAAGTATACCCTAACCGGCTCAAAGCGAAGAAGGTGACGACATAGGCAAGATCTGTCAGGCCTAGCAGAGCCACTATAGTACCATTTGCCTGCGATACGATGTCAACTTTATTTTCACTTGTAGATGGATATACACTACTTACTGGCTCAAGCCCGCAATGGACGTAGTATTTAGCCGCTTGGTCAATGAATCGATCTAGATCTTGCCCTGTAAATTTCTCATAGTCGGTAATCCCTCTCTCGAATTTTGGAAAGGCCAACAGTGGAGTCTGGTCACTGTCAGCTGCTCTCTGACGTATCAAGTCGTCCAATATCAAAATCTCGCCGGACCCAGCAGATGAGGAGGTGTGTTCATTCGTAGAAAGTGGTGTAGTCATATTGGGGGTTGTGGTTGACAGAGGTTCCATATCTAACACGGTCCCTTACGTGCCGGAGTCGTCGAAAGTAGTGTGTTGTAGGAATTACTGATGGACGATTGAATATATCATGGTAAGAAAACGTTCCAAGGTAGGTATAGGTGAATGCGATTGAGAGGCTATGCACAAGTCGTGATCGAGTGGATGAGCTTCACTATACACATCATGGAAATGAAAGAACAGTGGAATGGTGAGAGTGGAAGACCAAGACATAATCGTTGATCGCATTAAGTGATGTTGCTTCACTAAGACGACATGGCGACTATCGAATGGCTCCTCCAAGCGTACCTTAGCCTCGGCACGAAAATGGAGAACCTAAGCACGCTAAGGTACTCGAGCTGTCAAGGTAAGGTGAGATCAGTCTCAAGTGACATGTTCGCACGACAAACAAGACAAAGACTCCTCATACGTTCATATACACCAAATCTTATGGGTGTCCTGAGACTTCTTGGTCTATTTGTTGCCACAAGTGTCAAAAACCTCGGTTGCGAGCCTCGGCGTCTGGAAGAGTGTACACTAGCCTGATTAGGCGTTACAACAGTCAGGAGTCAACTTCGATTACAAGATTCTATAGTTTTAGGAGATGCGAAAACACCAGTTTTTCCTACAAAAGATGGACCATCAACTGGCAACAAAGTAATAAAACAGCGAATCCCCGGTCCCTCTACCTCTGTCAACTGTTAACTCCTTTGTGTAATTCGACCCTTCATCGAGTACTATGGCTACCTCGAGACAGCTAGACAGGAGCGGATTGTACTACCTGAGCTATTGCCAACTTCTCGAAGCCATCCGTGAGTGCTTTGACGGAAATACCGAAGGATTTACGCCAGCGACGAGAACGCGGCCAAGATGATGGCCGATCGGAGTCGGTGATCAAAAGCTGGTTGACCGTGTCGGTACAAGCCACGCTCTTGCCCTGGATCGCGAATGCTCTGCCAGCGAGTATCCAAGGCGGTCTGTTCTTGAGTGGTTGGCCCGATGACCCGCCTCTTCGACTCGTGGCAACGATCTTGATGTCTTCCTGCTTATGGTCTTGTTGCACACGTTCGTTAGACGTGGAATTCTGAGTCAAGTCTGTTCCTGTAGATCCTCCCATTGAGCTAGCTGGGTTGAGATCTAGGTTTGTTGGTCCAGTGACCGGAGTCTTGTTTGTAGCGTCATGCCTTCTGTGCTGGATTGTGGGAGCGGCCGCTAGACGTTGCTTCTTAAGGGAGAGATACCCTGACATTCGCTTTCGCTTGCTGAGATTCCTAGTATTTGGAAAGTCATCGTTTTGCGCGGAGTCTTCATCCAGACGTTGGGGGACAGCGGTTTTAGCAAGGGCATATGGATGGCTCCTATTGTTTCCAATCACTCCCGCCAGCTCTTGGTCTGGAGACTGCACGTGAAAGGTAGCCGTATCCAGCTCGATCTCAGCGTCGCTTGATCTTGAATTGATGGGGTCCTCGATGCTGGAAGTATCTCCAGGTCCAACCAAGGTAGTAGCGTCAGACCCTGGAGACGGTTGTGGCATGGAATACAACAAAGAACTGTCAGGTTGGGAGTGTTTTGTGGTTCTATTTTCCCTTTTCATCCGTGCCTCGATCGGAGCAGTTGACGGATTGCTATTGGCCAGATGAAAGCTATCAACAAAGCACAATTTTGCAAAACGCTCCGTTTCCAAGTGCGTCATTCGTGCCTCGTGCCTTTTCTTTTCGTCCTGAATTTGCATTTGTAGATCCGATAGCTCTAGTTGGATTTTATCAAATAGATTTAGCTGCTCCTCTATTGAACTAATCTCGCTAGGTTCTTCAGCTGCTTTTCCATCCAGCGGACTCGGGGAATGTGTAAGGACTTCAACGAACGAGTATCTCTTATCCTTGGCCTGACTCATTGAATCTGCCTTAGCAGAAGCGAGTGTTAAGTATATGCTTGGTAAATCGGCGGGCTCATCATCACAACCTGCATTGAAGTTCACTACATCGAAGCTGTTGCCCAGGAACCTAAGTTGTGTTAACGCCGAAGGAGCTACTATATAAGGATTTGGAAGCCTAAGCTGGGGGTAAGTTAGTATGGTTTATAAGTGTTCAGATTGACTGACGGATAGCAGAACAAAATCAAGACAGGATGGCAGTTGGACAATAGAAGCTTCATCATGCGAGGAAGGGTCATTGACATGAGATCTCGACTAGGCTGGCGTGACAACATCCTAACTCGAATCGGAATCGAACATTTTATGAAAAGGAGTTGCAACAATATATTACGTGGCGAAAAAAACCGCATGCGAGTAGAATAGCGAGGAATCAATACTCAGAATGGGACATACCAATTTGGACCACTCTTCCTGACCACGGCCAAGAAATTCCACGCCCTTATGGATCAAGCCGAGGTTGAATGCAACAAAGGAGATCTGTCGCGAAAATTGCCCTTTATTCCGGGGGGAGTCAAGAAATGCGATCAAGTCTTCAAATATCTTGCGGAATAAAGCGCAAGCTTTGTGACCGAGCTGCCGAAGGAATTCGAACATTATATACGAATTCGCAGAATTTTCCCATAACCTCGAGCCTAGCATGCACGAATTTGGGAGCCGTAATGGCCTGATACAAGTAAGAAAACGGCGGCAATGGCGCTTTAAAGCATTAGCAGACAGAATCCTGAGGTAGGTAAAGAATCCATACTTCAAAAGATGCTAGGCTTTCTGGGCCCGGGCTAGGATTGGTCGATATAGCTTTCCTAGCATAAGGGAATACCGTATCTAGTATTTCATCCAAATCTGTAGCATCTCCAGCAACAGGAGCGTTGTCGCGCAAGCCTAGTAAATCGATGGGGTACAACTTCGTAATTGGTTGGGCATTGAGAGTCGAGGGTTTCACTTCCCTGACTGTCTGCCATGTTGAATGCATGGGCCCGTCTAAGCTCACTTGGAGACTAAAGCTTGACCCCTTTGACAGAATGGCGTCAAGTGACATCGATGCATTCACTGGGGCTGCTATTGCCGTACTGAACCATGACTCTGATCAATGTTAGGTACCAGCCCGACTCCGAAAAAGGTATTGCCAACTTACGTGTCTCAACTAGGGGTGGAATACATATAGGTCCTTTGCAATATATCAACTTGCTAGCGCAGTACTTGCAGCAGAGCTGACCTTCCTCGGTTATGCACTGAGAATGAACTTGTCAGAGCTGCCCTGTAACGATTGCTCAACGTGTTCACCTTTCTTCTATTGTAGCATGATGTGCAGCTTCTTCTGGTCTTGTCCTTTCCTGAATTCTTTGCTTGCGGGTTGTAGTGAAGGAACGGTAGAGGAGCCAATGGACTTGGTTGATCCAAAACGTTCCGCAGGGGATGCTTTGTGTCTTCGGCAACGGCTGCCAAATGTGTCCCGCCATGAGCTGCAGGAAATGACGTAGATACACCATACAATGATACTCCCTGGACAAAAATAGTATTAGCAATGTAATGCTCCGAGGCTACAGTCATAGTATACTAGAAGCGTATCTGGTCTGTCAAAGGCCGTGAGAATTGGACTATGTGGAAGCTCGCAAGAAGAGCTTTGGAAGTAAGCATTCGTGTCAGGTTGAGGCAGCTCGTTGTCGTAACCCATGGTGGTGTTAATGAGAAGATGACCGGACGCATCTTCAGCCCAGGTGGTTGGACAGAAGCATACGTTACAAAAATCGTCATTAGTGGCTGTTGACGTATTCCAACAGTCCCTATTCTCACACCTTTTAAGCATGGTGATAGTCATAGAACGATTTAGTAGAACGTATATGAGAGAGAGAAAAGGATAAAAAAATGAAGGTGGAACACAGAAACGTCTTATGGGCTATGCAAAGGAAAATCGACAATCGCGACGGACTATCACGCAGCTCTGTGGCGTTATCAGCGGAGAGATAATGTAAGCACGCAGCTTTTGTATCATTCGTTCTCGGTTTGCTCGCCTCACTTTCCTGGGCCGCTGAGCCTCCGCGAACCCTGGACCTGCAGGCAGTATAACCACGTGACAAGAAGTTTCGTTCAATATGGTCTAGCTCCTGGGGAAGAAGTTCCAATCGAGAAGAATTCCATCGCTAAATTTGAAAATACGTATACGCACCACCTGACTATAGTCATGACCGTGCTCTTACCTGATTCGGGGCTTTCGGACTATAGACACTGCTGGAAAAGGAGTCTTTCAAGATGGCTTGGCCAGAAATTCGGAATTTCTAGTAGATTGGCAGACTTGACATTCCCCCATAAGGTGTACTATAAATGTGAATGGTCGCCAGTATGCAGACAGAAAGCAACAGACTGTCGCTGAAGATCCTTCAAGCCCATTACCTTCTCTAAGATCCATTCAATACATTTAGTTTTTCGAACCCAGATCTCCTCGTTCATCGGTGCTAGAGACTGCACATTTTTTAGCAGCTACGGCACTGCCGCCTGGGCTTGTACTATGGCGTCGGTTGACATAACGCCCAGCTATCTGCCTGCTGATGCTGATATGGCTCAAGTGCTTCCAATCCTCGAGAAATGGTCGGGTCGACCTCGTCGACAACCAGTAGTCCCGCCCCTCGATTGGAAAACTCTCGGCAATCACCCGCCATGATACAATATCTGCGAAAATACGATCAGTCCAAAGCCTTCTTGACAGGGCAAGGCCATGCAAGTCATAACAGACAACAAGCGACAAGCCAGAAGCTGCAAGCGTGGAACATCACATGGGAGCACATGGCTAGTAGAAAAGGCCAAGGGGATGGTAATGCAATGCTATACCCTGTTCCCAAGCTATTTCAATGACCGATATCGTGATTAGCAGGCCCGAAATCATAGGGTAGTACTTTCGAGTTGCGCATGGAGCTGAGCAACTTGGACAACAGCGGTCGAAGAGACTTTCCCCACTTTGTAAAACGGACAGAGATAGACCGAGTTTTTGTTGGTTGGATGAATGCAATACACTGTAGGTGAGATGGGAAGTAGGCAACACGCTTGCAGTTGCAGTGCGTGCATGTAAAATAGAATAGAAAACAGAAAAGGGTGTCAACGATCAATTGCTGTTTACTAAGGTATTTTTGGTTTGTTTTCGATACCTTTTCCGAAGGCTTAGTGCGAGATGACGTACATAGAATACATATGAAGCTGTTTATTCTAGGGGTAAGAGCTCACCTGTTTCTTCCCTTCACCTCTTCAACATCGATCAGAGGATTTATTGACCACTCACTCGCCTTGTAACCCTAATTCTTTGATCAAATGTACGCTAGACATTATGAAGCCGCCTCTGAGGTCTCTGCAGCTCTAAAAGAGTGTCGGCGAGCGCTGATTAGGCCTCACCGCACACAGATATAACCTTTGCATGAATTCGAAGCTCGATTGTGAAAAGAACACTTCTGCTCCTCTCTAAAGAGCGCGTACCCAAATGCTTTTTGGTCTTTGATCATTGCGCTTGACAGATGCCAGGGCTCGCAAGTGAGCTTGTTTTCACATGCGTTCCGTTGGGATAGACTTTGTTATGTTCATTCGCACTCATGCTCATCAGTGAAGCAGAGTTCACTACTATCTATACTCGAGGCATATCGCAAGATGAATCACTCCGTATTCTAAGGCGGCGATTGTTGGGAGTCGGTGAGGATATAGAGCTTGCTTCTCGATAATCAGTGCCCCAGAACTTGGTGACCGCTTCTTGCGTTGACGTCTGACCGACTCCTTGAGTGGTAAAGGCCGCCCATGAAAAGGATGCTTCATGTTGGGCCATCCCTTCAAGACCTTCACTTTCTCTATTATGAGCTCACGCCACGTGTAAAGGTAATTCAGGTACCGTGTGCTTAGCCTTGCATTTCTACCATTAACTCTGGCTCCCAGCAAAGCCTCTTCCAGTCCACGGTCAACAAAGGTACGACGGGCAGGAGCATGGGCTTTTGCTATTGGACATGTGAAGTGGATGAAAGGAAACAGTAAGGTAGACAGACTAGAGGATCAGAAGCCAGGAGCGGGAAGACCAGCTCATTCCCTACGCAGGGCCAAGATGTCACGGTGGCTTGGTTTAGGATCCCGCTGGATTTGTCAAGACATGTGAACTATAGACCTACATATCATAGGATCGAACAAAGTCGCGTTTGTAGCTTGTGTCCTGTAATGCTGCTACATCTCACTTCCCCAATCAGCTCTGCCTTTGCTGGTATACGAGTCCACGTCCAAGTTCATTCTCATTCTTGAGATGACTCTATGTTTTTATTGAGCCATAAAGAAACTAATGGTTGGTAGAAACGCATTGCGAAACCTCAATCATCACGGTGGGGCTGGGACGCACTCGAACCCGACGCATTGGCGAGTAGCAGTCCAAAGATCAGTCCCTCCGAGATCCGCGACCTTCATATAGGGCAGCATAGTCGAAATTACCAATGCATCGCCACTGGGCGACGTTCCAGTGTTCCACGCTGCTATTCCGTTCTGATACATGACGAAGTTACCGTCGGTTTGAAATATAAGCTCGCATGACATCTTTGTACAGTCCACGCCGCCCTATGTAAAGAATGCTGTTACCATCTAATCGAATATGTAGAAAAATATAGTGAAATGTGCTGTCTCGAGGTCATACCGTCTGACTACTCCAAGCGGCATCGGCAGTATTCATGGTGCCGTGGAGATAAATGACGAAGTTGCCGTCATACTGAAAGTAAAAATTCATGCCATGATCGAGGCTGGCGAAGGGTGTATTGGCGGGAGTGACGACAAAGTTGGAGCGGGAAAACCAGACTTGAGTGAAGAAGCCGAACACAGGAGAGGCGCAGGCGAGAAGAAAGATAGATTTCAGAAACATATTTCAGGTATGGACTTTGCGAAGTGGATGTTGCCCGCGTTTGCTTTGATTGAGGAAACGAAAAGAACCTCAAGCATTCCGACTTCTCCCTATATACTTGATCCTCTCAGTGTGCGGCTGGCGTCTCTACGCTGTAACCGGAATTCCTTGACGAGAGGGAAATTAGCTGTCGGGGTCCAAAAGGACTCAACAGGTGGTGACAGTGAGTGCATAAAGCATAACCGAGGGCTTTCAATTGAAACATGAAAGGTAGGCATACCTCACTACCTCAGCCGTACCAGAAAGATAAAGATTACTCTGGGATGATGGTGATCTACGCATCAAAACAGATATGTATTTGCTGAAAATGGATGATTGTAGCTCAACTCTTATGTAGGAAGGCGGTTATACTTGGTACACTGGCTTCTGTCGACCCCGGGTTGACTTTAGGCTGGAGTTGCTACTTGCTACACAACAAGTTGAACCCGCTCAACCAATAGGCTGGCGCCCACGTCGTGAAGAATTGTACCGCACACAAATTAGTGGGGATTGTCCATTGCTTTTCCCAATCACTTCTGATACCGCGTGGCCCCCAAAACAACAACTGACAAACTCTGTTGCCTAGACCCGCCTTGACCCATTTTGGCTGTATCGGTTTTGATGATTATCTCCCGCTTCTCAGGCCCTTCCAGTCCACGGTCAATAAGGAATGAAGAAGATGAACCTGAGCTCTGTTCCAAATGGACGCGTGAATTGGATGAGTAGAGGAGCGCGGATGGGTCAACCCAAAAATCGTCCTTGTTGGGAACCATACCGTCCCGCGCCATCATCAAGACATCATCGTTCCAGTCATCCCTATCTTGCTCCGTACTTTATTGTCAAGTTAACAACCTCGTTTCGATCGAAACGATTCTGTCTCACGTTCGGTCACTTCCCCTCGATCCGAACGAGTGACCAAGTCAACCGTACAGCCTCGTTGATCCCCACAACACCCAGCGATGACATCGACGCACTATACCAAGACTCGCCTCGAGGAAGGACTGCAGTGCTCCAGAGCACGGCTAAACATCTTGACGCCAACTCACCTTAGCTTCGCTACATGTCAAAAGAACCCAAGACTGACATTTACGAGCACTCATCCACCCACAACATCTGGACCGACATCGCCGCCAAGCTAAACTACCGCTTCCCCTCTAACACATCTAGGGAAGACAGTGCTAGACGGGCCTTATACGCCACCTGTGTCAACCCCCCCAAACTAGATCAAACACTTCACACAACGCAAATATACCCTAGAGCAGAACTGCCACTGCCACGACGATGTTGGAGAGTTTATGGAAAACATGTAATGGACACGACTCGCGAAACGTGTTTTTGCCGATTTGCGTGACGTCCCACATATCTTTCCACCGCATGAATTGCCGAAATGAATAGAGGCTATTGAGAGGGTCAGGGATCGGTACCTCAAAGTCGTGGATGAAGAGGATCCGGACACTCGGATCCCGGCGAGTAGAGCTTTGGATATCATCGCCGTAAATATGGAGGGGAAAAGAAGAAAATAGATCGGCAAATGGAGTTTTGGAAATTGTTGCTAAGGCTCTGGAGAGAGAAAAAGAAAATGGATCGGCAAATGGAGCTTTGGACACCACCACCGCAGCCTTGAAGCAAAAAAAGGAAACCCCACCAGCACAAGACGACACGCTCATGGGGCAAGTTCCAAAACAAGACTAACCATCACAACAACCCCAACCACCCCAGCATTCCACCAAGCCAACCATCTTCCACCAGACCTCAACAGCCTCCGTTCGCCAGCAGCCTGAAGACCCTTCGACACTTCCAAGTCGATACTTGGGGTTCCCGCCATCCCTCATGCATCGACCGACTCGACCCGTGCAGCATGCTAGAGAGGAACCGAAATCATCATCATCCACCTCTACCATCTTTACCCCTCTTCCCCCTTCGCCGTTTCCCTCTCCCTTAACACCCTTAACTCCCTCCCTCCGCACCAGCCCCCCCCCCCCAAAAAAAACCCACACCCTCCCACCACCCCTAATCCCTTCTCAAAAGCCACCTTTCCCCCAAACCCCCCCGATGCAGCAAAGATCCCTAACAAAACTACCATCACATCTAGCTCATTATCTTATCCATCTTACCCAAATTGTGCCCTTCCAGAACGCCTCGGGGGGGGGGGTGGGATATAATATTTCTGCAGAACCCATAAAAGCAAGCCCACCACGGGTATACCTACATATTGTAGTAGAGATAAAACCCCCCTCTCGGACGAATGAAAAGAAGAAGAAAAAAAGGCAATAAAAAGGGATTAATCAGCACAGCAAAACCTACAGTAAGCAAACCATTTCTTTCTTCAAGTTTCCGTGTTAGAGTATTACATGTGCGCTACTTTCCGATCGAACCATTATTTCTTCCGGGGTGTTTAGAAAGGCAGCAGCGAGCGGAGATGAAGAAAAAGAAAAAGGGAGAAGGAGATGGTGATAGTGATGATGATGAAGAAGATGTGATGATGAGAGTGGGTAATGGTGTTTTGAGTAGGAGGGCTGTTGGGTCTCGTATAGATGGGAGGAGTGTGCGGGTGGCAGGATACAGTATATGGTGATTGTTTGAGTGAGCAACTGGTAGCAGCGTTGATGTTTGGAATAGGTGGGTGGGTTGATGAAGCGCTTGTTTTTCGTGCTGGTGTTGTTGCCGTGCGGATGCTATGGGATATCACATCCCCCTCTTCAACAACACCTCCCCCCCTCCCTCCACCGTCTGCCCCGCTGCACTCGCCCTCACAACCCCGGCCTTCTGCAACTCCAAGACCAAGTTGAAAATCATACCGTCGCAGCCTTTGGCAGCTAGGATGTCGACGGTGACGGGGAGGTATTCGGTGTGTTGGGTTATGGTGGAGTTGTAGGAGGATTGGCCGACTGTCGTGGTTGTTAGCACGTCGGGGAGAAGGGGGTTTGGATGGGAGTGGGCAGGGTTAGGGGGAGGGAGGGGGAAGGAGGGGGGAGAGGGAGAGGGAGAGTGCTTACTGGGGATGACGACGTCAGGGACCTCGCTAAAGACAGAAATACGCGAAGCACCGAAGCCGAAGGGGACTTTGGGCGGCCTATAACCAGCGAAGATCAATATTATTACCTCTCCCATCAGATCGTTCCCCACGCCGAGAATTGCAATCAGATCGGAATAGGAGAGGGGCCAAACATACGGCAAATACTCGTTTCGATACTCCGTCTGCGCGCCCGCGGTGTATAGCAGCAGGCTATCGGAACACGTCGCGGGGTCCTTGACGAGCACGCGCGTGTTCCACCAGTCCATGAAGAGAGTTTTATTGGCGACGGCTTGTTGGAGGGTAGAGCGGGGGTAGGAGTCGCCGAAGGCCCAGCGGACCTGGTTGGCGAGTTCATGGGTCAGTTTCATGTCTCGCTACAGTAGCTCGTTCTTTCAAGCTTTTTCCCTTTTTCTATCCGAAGACGGCTAGGGGGAAACTTACCAAAGGAACGGGATCAACAAACGGTTTCCTGCCGTCGTGCGCGGCGGCATACTCGGCGAAAAAGGGGTCGCGGACGAGTTTGGTTTGTTCTTGCGAGACGAGGATCGGGTATGTGATATTCAACAGCTCATCGAGAGAAGGGTCCGCGCCGACAGGTCTGGTAGCTGCCCATGCCGTTGTGGTATTGAAAGCTGTCACATTTGCGGACAAAAACGCTTGGAGCTTGCCCAAGAAGCTGAGAGTTAGTGCGCCTGCGGGCGCGGCGGAAGATTTGGGAAAGCCGAGGGTGTAGATTTTCTTGGGGTATTTGGTATAGAAAGGCAAGTTGTCGTAGAGGACTTTCCCCGCTGCGGCCCAAATGATGGGATCGCGCGTAAGGAAACCTGCGGTGTCGAGTTCGGGGGCTAGGGGCATGACACCTGTGAGGGCTACCAACCCGTGAGTAGGACGGTTGCCGAACAGTCCTTGGACTTGAGAGGGCCCACGAATACTGCCGCCTGTGTCTGAGCCAATCGTCAGGTCAAGCCATGGGTACGAGCCCTCGCCTGCACCAGGGCCAGAGGAGGACGACGACGGGTCTTGGTAGCCGTCACCGCGCGGGTTAAACGGTGAGTGGTAGTCGACCCAGTCCGCCGTTGCCGTCTCCCCGTTTGCAAATTGGCTTGTCTTCATCTTACCCACAATTATCGCCCCAGCGTCAATGAGTTTCTGGATCGCCAGTGCGTTGATGGTTCTGGGAGGGTAGAGGCCGTAGTAAGCGCGGTTGCCATCGCTGGTTTTGACGCCGGCGACGTCGTAGATGTCTTTAACCCCGAGCCGGACGCCCGCGAGAGGTTTGTCGGCGGTTTTTGTGTAGTACAAGCGAGATGGGACGCCCACGGTTGGGGAGTCGATGCCGGCAATGCTAGCGGGGAGGGGGGCGTAGGAGTCGTTGCCGGCGGGAACCAAGGGTTGGGTGAATGCGCCTGCAAAGTCGGAGTAAAGTCTGTAGGGTTGGTAGAGGGATCCCTCTGAGTTGATGAAGTAAGGACCTGGTGGGATGGTTGACGGGGCTGAGAGGATGGAAATTGTGCTGGAGTTGGCGGAAAATTGTTGCTTTTGTGCATGTTCTTCCGTAGCGATGTATTGGACGAATAGGACTGGGATTTTTGTCAGCGGAGGGAACCACTCGGAGCATCATGCTATGTATATATACAAAAATAGCCAAGGACAATTATTATCTACCGCCGCACGAAGATTAAAAGGTTAAGCTATTGATCATTAGAAAGCAAATAGGCAGATGAGATAGAACGATCATCGCTTGCAAAAAGACGGCATAAAACTGGTCCGTCAAGCCAGGGCAGTGGGTGGACTAGGAGGAAAAATCAACGCTGAGCACAAGAGAACCGGTGCAATCGTCGAAACGCCATCCATCAATTGAAATGGGCCAGGGGCCACAAGCCGTCTCCGCAGGCACCCAGACTCCTTCCACCCCCCCACACCGAATCAGACCGCCCCTCATCCCCACCACATACCTTCAAGAAACCCCCCACTCCAAACATCATCCCCCCCAAACCCCACCACGGTCTTCTCCAAATCGCTCTGGCTGAAATCCGCCCGGATACCACTCACAACAGTCACAGGTGTCAGTCCCGCAGCGGACGCTTTTCCGTCGAGCAGGCTCGACTTGAAACCGTGCTCGAGGTTTGTCAAGGGTGTTGCAGGCACGTAGTAGGAGATGCCGTTGAGGACGAGCGTGGAACCCGTAGGAATAAGCTGTGCGAACGTAGGGGGGAGAAAGGGGAGGATGAGGGGAAGGAGAGGGAAGAGGGTAGTGAGGATGACAAGGGTGGAGGGAGGCATGGTGGGTGGATGTGAAAGCGAGAGGAGGAACGAGAGGAGGTGGGATGGAGAGCGAGAGGTTGCGGAAGCAAGTGCTTGGGGGGTGGGAATGATTTATACATGTTCCCCGGCTTTGAAATATAAGAACTTGCAGATGGACAAAGTAGGTAAAGATGGATAGAGTGAAGCTTCGAAATCACTCCAACATCAAGGCGGGGGGAAGCACGATATGGGAAAAAGCGTCATTTGGAGAAGAACCCCACTTTCCTTATCTGGGAACGACACGACCTGCCCGAAAGCAGCTGTGAACGACAGCGTACTGCAGACACGGAAAAAGCAAATCAAGATGCATCGATATGTATTCTGATGGCCAGGGACGCTCGAAGAGCTACGGTATCTACTTTACCTAGAGTACTTTATCTTGCAGTAGTGTGTGATAAGCTTAATGCGGGTTTGGTAGCAATCGACGTCGCTGGTAATCCGTATCAACAACAACAACAACAAACATACAAGAAATACTTTCCTCGATGGGACAGTTGGTGGTTATGAATAGAGATTTTCTATTCGCATATTTGCGCGGCTTGTTCGTGCCTCCAAGGTTGGAAGTTCGAGATGTAGTATATAGATAGAGAGGGAGCCCGTTGGACCCGAGGAAATGGGACGGCCCAATCCCCGACAACAATGCTTGCAAATGCCTGATGAAGGAACGGGTATCGACGCTTCATAAACCACGCTGGATCCGAAGTATGAGAGCCAAGAAAGCGCTAAATCGCGTGTGTGTATGACGCTGGGAAAGCTGCCGACCATTACAGTCCGCGCTATACCTCCCCCCCATCCTGCGCCCAAGAATTACTGGTGACTTTCAAAGGTACTGGATTATTGACGCCCTCAGTTCGCGGGACTGAGAGAGGCAGAGGATGGTCCCCAGCGGGCCCCACTGGCTGCGCCTCGCTAGTCACTGGTATCGGTTTACCATTCTCCATTATCTGCGGGACTGGTGGGCGAGGAACATGTGATTTCGTTTCCATTGTCTGCGGGACTGGTGGGTGAGAAACATGTGTTTCCATTCCCATTTCCATTTCCTCTTTGACAGCCTGCTTGACCCGTCTAAACAGTTCATCACGTCTGCGCTCGTGGGTGTAGCGGCAGGCGGAGACGAAGAGAGCAAAGTGGATGAGTCTGGTGAGGATTAGATGATGTGCGGTCAGCTTCATCCGAGGGGTGGCTTACAGGAGTGCAACGGAGATGGCGCTGCCAGCATATTCCACCGCACTCATTTGCAGCTGGTATTGAAATGGAGCGGTATAGTATTCCGAAGCCGTAGTTGTTGCTGCGAAGATCACGAACAGAACCATGGGAAAGAAGGTGCACCAAATGATCAGATCACAGCCGACGTTGGCGCCAGGGTGGATGGCTCGTTTGCGGGCGAGCAGTACGGCGATGTTGGCGATATTCCAGATTAGTGAAAACCCGAGCTGCAATAATGTCGATTGTCAGGCGCTGTAAGTCAACGAGAATGGGGCTGATGATGGCCCACCGGTATAAGATCATAAGGAACCAACAGGTGGACGCCATATTCATAGAAATATCGAGAATTCCAATTTTCAGAGGAAGCCCACGCAATGCAACCTATTCCGCCCACGGCCAGTACCATTGCAAGAATGCGCAAGGCAAACTTCCAAGCCCATTTGCGGTCATCTTGATAGAGCCTCAAGCGATCAGAAACCTTGTTCACGCCCATGTTGATAGTCAATCGAGGATCGTTGTGAAGAAAAGATACTGATGTTCTATCTAGAATATGTAGAGAGATAAACATAGAGAACGAAAAGTATTGATTCCAGTTATATGGAACAACGTTCACAGCCTCAACAAAGGGGGGTTCAAGAAGGGGAGAGCTCCGAGACGCGACGTCCAGTAGCACACTTGCGGGTTACGTATTGAATATGGCTGAGATACAAAAGCCAGATGAGCCTCTGTCCATATCGACAAAACTATTTAAGGAAGAAGCACGGAGTGTATGTCGAACACACTCGTAGTAGTGCGTGGTAAAAGACATGAGACCTCCCTAGCCTCAGCCTTGATCTAAGGCTGGGGGGGTGGTCCACTGAGCCTTGGCACTGGCCGATTAGGGCTTTGTGTGCGCTTCAAGAATAGGCAAGACACTTAGGCGCGAAACACGCCATGTGTCCATTCTTTCAAGAGTGCGAATCAGTGCCAGAGGTGGGGCTTAGAGGGTTGAGGAAAGATTCCGTTTGATGTGTTTATTTCTTAAAATTATAGGTATTCTTTTGATATGTTCTAGGCTGCTGCATATGTCCAAGGTAGCAAGTCAAAGCTCTACCGACGTATCGAGTATATAGCTGTAAACATCTAAGCCGCCGTCGCAACCAAATGGGGTATCTGCGCAGACATTCAAGCGCGAGAAACATATCCAGGCCAGACATAATATTCCCGAATCCACCGCTTGTTCGCCAATAAGTACTCCACATCGCGGGCCGGCGAGGTTCTCAACGCCTTGCATTCTCCCGAATAAACTCCTTCCTCGCGCGTGTGATTTATTCGCGCAATGCGCTCGTCATGAAGTCCATACCCATAGTCCTTTCGGCCATACCCCGCCCTGCTCGCACGCTGCCCGGACTTTGCGGCGAAGCGAGCCTAACGTTGTCGTAAGGATTGAGTTGAACTTCATCGCTGCCCGGGCTGGTTTCGCTATCAGGTCCATGCGCCCAATCACTCACACTTGGCCGAGTACTGCGGAGAACGCCGCTAGGTAATTGTTCTCGGGGTTGAAGATCAAGATGTAGATCCGGGGGGGTTCGACGAAGATGTACTGGGCTACTGAGAGGATCCAAGGTCGAGCCGGTGAGCGTAGGAGATAGAGGACTTGTAGGTTCGCCGGGGATGCCGCCTAGTCCGTCATGCGGCGGGAACCCCTCAGGATGTGTTCTCCCAGGTCGCCAACAGGCAGCTGGATTCGTGAAGACATTGAGTGGATCATTGGCGTGTTCAATATGTTCCGTATCAAATACGCATTTCCGATCCAGGGAAGGGACCCATTTCAAATGACCACGATTGTGACCACTAAACGATGAATAATTGTCATGGTTTGATAGAGTGTACTTCGAGGGGCTCTGGAACTTCTTCTCCGTAGAGGGCGACTTTGGGGGTGGTTTTGGTGGTTTATTCGAGAGGCGTGGGTAGTGGAAGCGGGATAGATAATCGAGCGATTTAGAGCGTCCTTTGCGAGCTTTGGGGGGGACCTGAGCTTCTGCATCAGGTATGTTCAAGTTTTGTGCGTTGTTAACCGAAGAGTTGGCGAGGGTCATGAGTTGGTTGAGCACGGCGAATTCGAGTTTAAGCTTGATGCTGTAAACCATTGCCTTTATCGTGGCTTCGATCTCGTAATATGATGAGTATTCCATGCCAAGGAGAACGACATCCATCGCTATGATAATCGAGTTGATCCAGATCAGCTGCATCATGACTTTTCGCGTACGACCGTGATAAACCGGCCGCAGCAGTTTGATTGTCGCGTAGACGTAGATGCCGGAGATAATAAACTCTTGAATACAGAAGGCGGTCATTTGGAGCCGTTCGACAACGTTGAAAGGGCCGATGAAGTCAAGCGGTCTATTCGAATTCGATCCGTATGTAAGAACCGTGGTTGGTATGTGGAAACAGAAGGCATCGACAATGATCATGGCAAGAACGCCCCGTAATACTTTTTGTTCCCGAACGACGAGATGGAGCCTTGAGTAGAGCACTATGGCCTGCCCAGTGACCATGCAATACCAGCCAATGGTGATAATTGTGACTGATAAAACTTCATTTGTAGTGAGTTGGAAGAACTTCATCAGGAAGCCGAGCGAGTGTAGCACACAGCCATAGCTTGTAATCAGCAACGACCAGAAGTAGAGGCCCCTATGTCGCTTGAATGTGAGGAACACTTGAACGTTAAGCTCGATAACATTATACCACGCGACAGCAGTGAAAGCAGCAATGGACATGAAGACCGCTCTGTCAAATTTAATAGGCTGTGCGGTAGCGCCATCGTCAGCTCCCATTGTTGCGGTGATGTTGGTTCGGGCGGTATGTGAAGATGCTATTGACCGTGGTGAAGCTATCGCGTCTCGAAAGGGTTCATTGGGCTCAGAAACCCGTTCGGAAGAGAACAGCTGAAGGTCTGCGTTTAGGGATATTGTCCGATACGAGATATCGAAGAGTGACGCAAACAATCGTGGGTTGTGACTCGGTCAGACGAGAAGGTCGAGGATCAGAGGGATCGGGTTCAAGCACGTAAGAAAGGTGCGGCGGTGAAGCTATTCGAATAATGGCTCATCGCGGTCACAAGTACCACGAAGATGCCGCGAGATGGTTGAGACAGAGGTGCAGCTTTGAGAATTTGATGATGAGAGAACGTATGAGAGTAAAAGCTGGGGTTGAAGGGGAGGGAGGGAGAGACAGGGAATTATGGGGGAGTTGGAAGCGACCGAGTAGGTGCCCTGCTGAGCAGTGAACGGGACGGCCGATGCGGCATGAAGGTGGAAAATGCAAGTATGCTTTTCAGAACCACCAAAGTAAAGTAAAGTCGGCTTGTAAGGGTAACGAACGCCACAAAGTGATAGCCTAAGCATCCTTAACAACGACAGGGATTACTCCGTACTGACCAGTAAAATACGCATTCGATACGGTAGATAACACACACGACTGACTTGGAAGGGATTGTTAGAACACCAACCACTAAGGACTACATACTACCTATGCACAGTCGGAATGGTCTCAACGCATAGGTAGGATCCATTGGCTTTCCACGCAATACTAGAGTCCTGCATGAGAGCGTACTAAGATACCCACTGGATGCGGCCACGAGCACGGAGTACGCCATAGATCTACCCATCATCCACACTATCTCTCACACCGGATCTGGGCCTCGATGGTGACTGCCAGCATCTCAACATGCACGTTGGTATTCACCGTATCTTAGTTCTAGGGTGTTCCTCTGTCTGATGCTGCTACCGACCTAGGTAAAGTATTGTTATTATTATTATTATTGGCTCTGGCAGTATGGCGCACGGTTATCGACTACTCTGCTCTCGCTGGTTTTGTTCCGGCCGTGAGTCAGGGTGCGCCATTGCGAGAATTAAGATTTCCTTGACATCTCATAGACGCATCAATCCCACAGGATCGTGGTTCTCCTAGTGACACTCGCTTCGGCACATTCTGGTAGGAATTCGCGACAATTTGTCCAGGTAATTACCACCAAGTACCAAATATTGTCGAGATCTTCTGTTCCCTGGTCCGGCTGACCCAACACCGACTTCACCGCTATTTGATTGGATAGAATGGTGTATTGGTATCGAGTACGTCTCCGAACCATGGATCTTTTGACAGAGGCTTCAGAAAGACAACCCGCTTGAACCCTTCGGATCATGTAATGCCAATCATGATGTGCGTGAAAGATGGCTGTATAGCGGCCACCGACGTGTGCTTTGAGCTCTCGACCGAATCCGGAATCATCTCGTGTTGATGGAAGATATTTTCTCGCGTTGAAGTGGCGTCTCGGTCCCAACCTCGACGTTGTCGCCGTGCGCTGATCGTGGTGATTGGTCCGGTTGGCGATGTGTAAAAGAATGCGTGACAGGTGCGCAAGGATTGAAAAAGCGCCCCTCTCTAATTCGACGGTGGCTGGATCTGGGAAGCCAGCAGACTAAGCTAAGGTACAGTAGTGAAATACCGTAACGTGTGTAAGTACCTAGTAATGTACCTTACCTCGCTTGGTCCTATGAGTACCTTAGCTTGAGCCTGTTTGATAACCGCTAACTTTAGGGATGGTTTGGAGACTTTATGCGACTAAACATCCCAAGCTTCAGTCCCAATCATCGTAACAGCGGGAGTTTAATTCTCGCGAATTCGCGTCAAGACTCAAGAATCCAAGACCTAGAAAACTCCCCTCTTCCGCGTAGGTCCAAATGCGGGGCAGCCGTGAGGATGTACCTACAGTATCTGTCCAAGCCCGCAGGTTGTCCTGACTTCTTTCGGCTGTCAGGGACCGAGCATACTGTACATACTTGTGTCCTGCACGATGTGTTTTGTGTATCAGGGAGCATTGCATCCGTGTTCTTGTGTACCCAGACAAACTGCCAGAGACTCCTGGCTGAAGAGGAGATGAGTAACGCCTCAGGGAAGGCAAATTGCTGATCAATGTGCTGTGTCGCCCACATGTGGGCGCAACAATGCTCAACAATGCTCAATATCATTCTGCAGAGACGCACTGCGCTTGGGTCAAGATCAAACCCCCAAGTATTCCCTGCGATCCCCACATCACAGGCCATCCAAGGTACCGGTGAAATAAGATCTGAAAGTGTCCCATACGTGTATCAGCGCCGGCCCTTGTCTTAAGCGAGAATTATTTATTTTTGGACCTCGTCGCCATCGAGTTTCAGTTTCAATTAACGTTACGCTTGTTGAAGAATCACCCCAGTCGTAAGTACGACATCAAAACACCGGACCAAGCCCCCCGTGTGACTCTCAAACTTGAAACGTCTTCACGGCCTGAACATTGTGTACCTTCGCACCATTACATCTGTTATCCTACCACTAACATCTTTGTCAATCCATCTCACCAGCTAGTTCCTTACATTATCTCGCTTATAGGCATGAAGATTGGAATCCTCGCTTCCAGATCTTGCTGGTACATATAAGATGCTTCAGCGTCCCTGAAACGGCCCCTGAACGAGGTAGGACGTCCACTCGTCTCGCCGCCTCGAAGCAAAAATAGAACTCGATGCTGTTTTGCCCTGTTGACCAAGGGTACTGAATAAGCAAGCCATGGAGGCTCAGCAACCTGCTACTGGCTTAGACAAAGCTTCAGGTCTAAAATTGGACAATTCTCGTACCTGGTGTCTTTTCTATAACGTCACACTCTCTTTACGTTCATTGTATTCGTTTCGGTTTCTTTATCAACTCTCCCTGTATTTGACTTGTATCTCGCTTCTATGCTTGAGGTCTTGTTTAACATACGTTTACTGATACACGCATCATCGGAGCTGTTGGCTTTGTCAAAAGCTTCTTGTACGGTGTTTCTCATTCCTGACCTCCCCAAATGTCTGTCTGGAAAGAAAGGATGATAACCAATGGCTCCTCTCACAATCTGTTACTTGTCGCTTTAGAACTGTCACCTAAAGAACACCCCCCATCACCCTCTCCTGCCGTGCTACTGCCCTCGTTCAGATACCGTTTCCGAGTCTCCTTAAATGTATGAGAGCATGATGTAATTTCTCAGAGCATTTTCGAAGGGGGTTCAGAGGCTTTGCAAGCTCCTCACGTTTCTCCTAAAGGTTACAACAGCAAAAGTGGGCTCTCAATATTAAATTCCCAGGGCTTGGATTGCTTGAATTGCTTGATAAGATTGTAAATCATTTGCGATCGCTAACATGAAACTACCCTGTCCTCCTTTGCGCCAATTCAAACGCACCCAGCGAGCATAAGCTCCAATAGCACCTGGAGCCCATGCTCTGTTCCTCGGGCCTTGCGCCCCCCCCATGTGTCTTCGAGGAAGTAAATCAAACTCCTCCGCCGCGAAGCTTATGCGCGACGCCATTGTGCTTTCCAGTGCCTTGCCCAGTGTGTTGAGCAGAGCTATTGGCCTGTATGCTTTGGGCTGAGTGTAGTCTCCCTTTGCTGGCTTGCGTAGAACTGTTGTTTTGGATTCACGAAAAAGCTTTGAATGATATCCTAGGGTCCAATATGCATTGTACAAGGGAAGTAATAGAGCTAACTGGTAGGGCAATCTTTAGCACCCTGTTGGGTGTGTCATCTATACCGGGAGCTTTGTTTGACGCCGCTCTTTTTCTCGCGTTAACGATCTCATGCGACTGTATAGAGTCTCATTTCATCGAGGGTGAATATAAATATTCCTTTAGGTTCGTCAGATCCGCTTCGGGGAAGATCGGAAAGAAGATCTTCTTGAAGATCTTCGCCTTGCTCTTCGATGCAGTGATCAGGCCTTCTGATCCTTGAATGTTTGAAGTACAGCCTCGATGAGAGAACATGCGATTCTTGGCCCACCTCGCCAGTTGTCAGAGGCCCTTGGTCGATGCGGTTGCTTCCTCTACTTTTTCTCTGTGTTGGGCTTTGAGGGTCTTTTGATGTATTCTCTTCTTTCGGTTACGAGTCCTCTTATATTCGTTTCAGTCGTTGAGCTCTTGAGTCAACATGTATCTTCGCCTCAGTCTCTTGCACTTCAACTGAACATTCTTGCACTCTTGATTTCATCCCGTCACTGATCTTGAGCATTCTCTCAACAGCGATATCGTCGCTTCTATCGCTTCTTGCAACGCCTTGCTTATGAGCGTTGTCGCGTGATCAATGTCGTTCCTAGAGCCGAGGAAGTGAAAGATGAATAGCTCAGAGCGAAGTCTTCTCAACAGCAGAGTCTCGTTCATCTTGTCTCATAATCTTGATTGCCTGAATTCTCTGAATGTTAAACTCAGATCGAACATCGTGCACACTGACAGATGATCCGAGTCGTTTTTCATTTCTGAGACTACTATCTGACACATCTCATGAGTGCTTTTCAGGCCTTGACTCACGAAAGTCAGATTCAAAGTGAACTCGACTGCTCTTGCTTTATAGATGATGATATCTGAATTTAGCAATAGCTGCAGACTGTGTTTCTCAATGATTTCTATCAACTCGTCTGCTTTGACGTGTCAATGATGATAGTCTTCGTCTGCTCACATTGAATGATGTAAATTGAAGTCGTCTACTACTATATGCTTTTCTTGCGCTCGCAAAGCCTCATTGAGTTTGACTAGTGTTTGAATGTCTCTGATGTTCAGATTCGATCCTGAATTGTACACATTGTGAACGTTGACGATGCACATTCTTGAGTTCTCAGATGTTTTATACTTAAGATGCAGAGAGATCAGGTTCAGGGAATGCTGAGTGTAAGTTCACTCGCTTGCTTCTATTTTCTTGTTAACGAAGAAGCAGACTCTAGCTGTCGTCTTCGTCTTTTTCGTCATCGTCGTCTTCAAATACAGCAGCTCAAATCTGTCTTGTATGAATTGATGCGTGATTGAGGCAAAGGAATTGATTCATGGCTTCTGAATAGCTATGATGTTATGTCTGAAGATCTTCGTGTCTCTTAGCAACGTCGCCATCACGATGTTCTTGAATTTCATGCAGTTATACTGAAGTATTGATAGTAGATAGTCGATTGCTCGACTCATAGTTCTTCTTCGGGATCTTGAGTACTTCTATGTTGCTGCTCGTTGACTCTGACCTTGACTGAGCTAATGCTGGTTCTTTCAGACCTGGTCGTTATCTGATTGCTGACCGACGCATTCTTCTTATCCTCGTATAAGAAGACTGCATCATTGTGTATTTTTCTCTTTTCAGTTATCAGAGCGAGGGCGTTCGAGTTCTTTGCTTGCATTGTCTCGTTCCTCTTCCTCTTCTTCCTGTCCCCTTGTCTCGTTGCTGCTACTGGTGTCCACGTATCCTCCCTACCAAATCTACCTACCTATCTACCGAGAATCTATCTACCTACCTATCGAGGGTTTAACTACCTACCTACTGAGAGTCTATCTGTTCATTCATCTTTGTTATTCCTGATGACGAGCGCGTTTCGCGATTATTATCATTATTATCATTTTTTCTTCATTAAGTGCATGCAGTCTATGACTATGACACTATCTAGGCGCTGTGTGTATGTTAAATTGCATGTAATTTGTCTCAAATCGATGCTTTATATCTTCGAGCGCGTTTCACGATCTTAAGTTGTCGCTTGCGAAAAGAACGTTGAGAGAGCAACAACGCAATCACTATCTTGAGATTCTTTTTGTACACACTCGGAGGCACAGATCAATATTAGAATCCACCGACAGGAATAAACTCGAGCTAGCAGGTGATCAGTGGTTCTTGGTTGCTATCGAAATCCCGGGTAAAAAGCGAGCGAAGCCAGGTCGCTCGGTATTGTGATCCAATTGCGATAGAATCCAGACTCAAAAAAGCTATCAACGATTAATTCAGATGTTAAACTAGAACCGACAATTGAATGTATGTTGTTAAATATGTTGTTGCGTTGATGATCGCGACGTGATGTTGAATGTTGATGAATTGAAAAGTTAATCCAAAACTTTGTATGTAAATACACCAAAGTTAACCGGTAGAATAGTGATTGCATGGATGATAGCCTCACGCGTGGTTTGGATTTCTCTTTCTTGGGATGGGATCAAGGACTGTTGAATGTCGAACAAAGGACCTGGAAGCCTATTTGCTGCAAGGTATTGATCTATTCGAGCCTTTTAGGCCGCTACAATGGTAGTAAGGCTAGCCATCACTCCCAAATATATTCTTAATAGTAGTTAAGGCAAAAATTCCTGAGAGTGGACGAGAGATTATTGAGTTAGCAAGCTGATGCTAGATAGATTTAGGGGACTAGCATTACACACACAGTCACGAACTGTGTATCGCAAGTGACTCTAGGGGGAGGCGATGACCATTGTTGCTTGCTTCTTCATTCCAGCTCTCAGTGCACGGATAGGAAGTTTAAAGTACTGATATAAAGATTATCTCGAGGATTCAATACCGTAGCTCTAATGGCTCAGAATTGCTGAACGTCGAAAAGTATGGTTGGGCTTTCTGACATGACCGATAATTCGATTATATGGCCCCTCCATCATGACAGAGTACCGCCAGAAGATATGGCCATTATGATAGCTGTAAAGGCGCCGTAGGAAATAGGTGTACTAATAGTATCGAGTCTTCCTAGACGCGTAATGAAGGTACTAATCTGATTTAGATTCGTATTCAGTAGTAGGAACATGGATACTGGCACGAATGTAGCTTCTATACCTTAGGTATATTGATGTAGAATGACCATTCCAAAGTTGCACTGCTGTTGGCAAATAAGTTTTCAACTACTGGGCCTAGAGTCCTGTCTGCTCCTAAGCAGAGTCCATTCAAACTAGAACACATCGAGCGCTCTTGCTTCGAGGTGATAGCCGATTGAGGAACCGTGAGCCCAGTATAATTTCCAGCTCCGTCGAGTCCGCAGACAGTCCGGTCAACTTTGAGAGCGTGGATATTTGTAGCAGAATTGCGAACAGCAGGTTCGAGTTATCGAGCGTCGCATTAAGCATAGCATTAGCCCTTGGAAAATATTGGACCTTATCAACCTTTGCTTACCATAAAAGATTAGCACTTGCAAGCTCTAGAAGAAAGGCAACAGACAGCTAGTTAATATTGACGACACTGTTGATCCCGGTACTACTACGTTCTTGACGTTCGCAACAACGTATATCGTCGAGAAAGAACAGAAACTTCGCTCATAGAATTACCCCAATTACATATTCAGCGACATGGCGCCGAGAAATCACTCGGATCATGCTCTGCTGGTTTCTCGATAATATCGTTTGTCTCCCAAGTCGGTTCCTCATCAAGTTCTTCCTCACTAATTTTTTCGGTAAAGCTGATGGATTGAATACTTCCTTTGGGTCTGGAGAGGAGATCCGCTTCCTTTTTTGATTTCATGATGAGCTATTCAGATGCACTAGTCGGAGATTTGAGTGAAGGGGTACAATTATCAGAGTTCGTGTTTGTTGATGTGCATGTTTCTCAAAATTTTCACGTGAGCTCGATAAGGTTATCTCAGGTGCTTTGTAGAGTGTGGCTGGAGTGTGCACCAGACAGTGCAAAAAGTAAAGTGCCCTCACCAACAGCCGCAACCTTCTCCACCACAACACCACCAATAAAAATATTTATCAGGTCTCTCATCAACCAGAACCCTAGTCAATCCAAGTTGGCAGTCATTTGTGGACGTCGAACAGCTGAGGGTTGAATTTACCAAGGGCCCGTTACTTTTTGCACCCCCTGGTGGTGGTCTCTTTTAGAGTAGCTTGGGGGGTGGGGGGTTCTATGGATAGAAGGGGTCAAGGCCATGGTGTAGCGTCTTCGTTTGTTGAAGTTGCATATAGAAGAATATCTGACAGTACTTTATAAGTCATTGCTGCCTGTTCCTCATACCATATCATCGTCGATAACTGAAGATCTCCACCTGTACAACACATTCTACCCACGTTCCTACTAAACCTCACCTTTAAGCAAATCCCCCGCAACCAATTCCACCAACGTCCCAATACTCGTCTTCTCATTCAGCAATACCATAAACGGAATATCCACCTTAAAAGCCTGAAACATGTCCGAGCGAAACTCCGCCGCAAGCATCGACTCCATCCCAAATCCCGCCAACTGCGTCTCCTTCAGGAGCCTCGTCGAGGGCACTAGCAAAAGTGAGCTGATCTTCTCCACTACTACCGCTTGCACGGCTTCGACGAGAGTCGTGTCCGGAGAGGAGTTGCCTTCATTTGAAGCAAGGGCCATGGAAACGGCTCGGGGAAGATTGTTGGTGTTTTTACCGTTGGGGATATGACTACTGTCGTTGGTGGAACTGAGATTGCTGAATGAACCCGCAATCATGGCGCAGCGCGGATCCTCCAAAACCTTTAGTTGGCGGTTGAACCCCCGGTCACGGATTTTCTGGAACCCATGCAGTTCAAGTCCAGTCAAGATGTGTCCCTGCATATAGTGGTCTGCGCCCAGAGCCTCGTCAACAAGGGCAATAGGTTCGGTTGAAGGTGGACACAGAGAGATATCGATTATTTGGAGAAGCTCGTCTTCTGTGAATGGATGGACTCCCTTGCGCAAAAGGACGGCTTCGATTTCGGGGTTCTCATGCAAGAAACCGACTTCCGAGATCATCCCTAGACCTACAGAAGTTGCCACCTGACCGAGGCTACGCCGATGACAGGCGAATGCATCTAGGAAGGCGTTTGCGGCGCAGTAGTTGCTTTCTGTAGCGGTGCCGATGCTGCCGGCAATTGAACTTAACATGAGAAAAAATTCCAACTGAGGTTCTCTTGTTTTGAGTGCTGCATGGATATTCCATGCCCCTTTAATCTTCTGATCAAGACCCATATGCCATGTTGAAGATGACATGTCTGAAAATAGTGCAACCTGTATTATTCTTAGCCGTCTCTCAGCAAAAGCTGTGTTGTAAACCTTACATGGATACCCATCGCGGCATGAACAACACCACCTATTGGTCGCGGTGCCTTGTTCATTGCTTTTTCCACATCCGAAAGAATAGTCACATCCCCGTGTAGGACTTTGACATCAGCCCCAGCTGCTTGTAAGTCTTGAACCAGATTCCTGGCATGCAGTTTGTCTGTCCCTGACCGGCCAAGAAACACGAAACTAGTCGCACCACGTTGAAGCATCCATCGAGATAAGCTCCTACCTAGCCCTCCTAAACATCCCACTAGGAAGTAGGTCTTTGTAGAACTGAAAGTTGCATGATGTTTTAAGGGAACCATCTGTATCGTCTTAGAAATAATTCATGGGCGTGGAGCCGGCCGTGCTAACCTTGAGTTTAGACTCCATGTCTTCGAACGATACGGCAACTTTACCCATGCGAGTCCCTAAAGAAAGATACCGGAGTGCTTGTGTTATTTCGGAGGCATCAAAAACCTTCAACGGTTTGACGGGCTTTATCTTTCCGTCTCGAAATAATTGTATTGTTCGGTTCAAAAGTCTGTTTGTGCAATCAGTAGACCATTTTGTTGGAGGCGTTTGTAAAAGCCCACCTCTGCCAAACTTGACGTTTTGATTTCGACTTCGTCCAATAGTAGTTGGTCAAATCAAAAGCGAGAAAAGTTGCTCCACGACCAAAGACTTGCATATCCAATTTCCCATTTTCGGCTATGTCTCGTTTTCCAAGTTCCACAAACCGACCAAATTCGGCGCAAGTTTGCCAGCTGTCTTGCAAAAGTTCGCCTGTCAGAGAATTTAGGACCACGTCTACACCTTGACCAGAGGTTGCGGTGAGAATAGCAGGGAGAAAGGAAGAGTCTCGTGAGCTGAAGATACGATCCTCTTGTATACCATACTCATTAATCAAGAATTGCTTCTTTTCCGGTGTGCCTACAGTGGCATATATCTGTGAAAGTTAGTAGATATTCTAGGAAAATGTTCTGGGTTTGTAGACCTCAGCGCCTAACATGTGTGCGACTTGAATAGCTGCTATTCCAAGGCCCCCGGCTGCAGAGTGGATCAAAACAGACTTTAAAAAAGTAAGCCACCCAGTCGATGCAGTCGCAGATCAACTCACCTCGCCAGGTTGTAGAGCAGCTCGATCTTCTAAAGCGTGGATTGCAGTTGAAAAAACGAGTGGGACAGTTGAAAATGTCTGCGAAAGAATGTTAGGACGAGATGAGGCCCCTATTGGGTAGCTTACCGTAAAGTCTTCTTCATCTCGTAGTTTGCAACAAGCCCATTCAGGCACACACTCGAACAACGACATATAGCTGGGAGCCATTACGACTACTCTATCGCCGAGGGCAAACGACGACTGTGCAGAGCTGATTCCAGTCACTACGCCAGCAAACTCGAGAGAACATGTGGATCGTTTGGTATCGATTTTATTGCTTAGCGCGTACAAGTCCTGCGGTCATCTTAAGCATAGATTAACGATCCTTTGAGATGTACGCGTACCTTAGCATTCAAACCTACTGCCTTGACACGAACTTCAACTGAGTGCGGCTCAAGATCGACGTTGATTTTCGGCTTTTGCTCGAAATAGATGGAGTCTATCTGTCCAGTGTCCTTCAAGGCAAGTTCACAGTGACCGGCTTCTCGCACGGTAGTGGGCACACTTTCTGCATTTTGAGTTTGACTGAAGCGCTTGTTCATAGATATATCAGGAACAAATCTGCTGATATACAAATTACCATCTTTTTGTCGAAACTCAAACTCGGGCTTCGAGTTTTGCATCGCTTGTCGTAGCACGTATATCACATTCGTGGTTGAGACGTCTAAGCTGTTGTTGATGTCATCAATGTCCAATACAGGCATACTCAAAGAAGGACGCTCCAACATTAGGGATCTGGCAAGACCTAGAATTAGCGAGAATTTTGGACGGTGGCCTTTGAACAGCTCTCCACCAGTGATCCAGAGCAATACAGAGGCATTTTCTGAAAGCAATTTCACCGACTCAAACTCTTCTTCAGTCACATCTGCCATGATCGGATCTTCCAGCTCTATAGTCGTAATTATAATTGACCGAGGTGGGATGGTCTCGGAAGAAACATCCTTGAGAGAGATGTGCTCAACAGCACACCCGTATGCTTTGGATAAATCGGCTTTCAAGGCCTGATTAAAACGGTGTGAGCTGTTGGCGTTAATCTTTGGGGTTAAATGTGTTAGTAATATTAATTTCAGGTTGTATTTGAAATTGGCCGACGGCCCTGGAGATACTTACAAATATTATTTTCTGCTCATCTGTGAGTGAATCCTGTGAGCGTTCTTTGCTAAGTAGTCGAGTAATCGTTATGGAAGTATCAGACTGTCGGTATATTCTTTGCGTTTTCGAGAAACGAGATTCGTCCAGACGTACTGCAGTCGAACAGGATACCATGGATAAAATCATTGCGTTGAACGATAAGTGTTTAGAGAGCTGACTCAAGTCGATCTCGGAAACCCTGCCCGAACACGCAGACTGATCGGATTTTAGCAGGTGCAGTAAAATCGGTAACACGTGGGGATTTGATTCACTTACAGGTGGTATAAGGACTAAATCAAACACATTTCCTGGCTTCAATGTTGGTGGTTCTGGACTTTCTGGACTTTCTGGACTTGATTGTTCGAGACTACCGATTTGATACCCTGAAAGCTCCCCATTCGACTTCATCGATGCCTTGGTGTACGATTCAAAGCGTTTCAGTGATGTACCAAAGCCAAAATAAACCAGCAGTTCTTCGAATCGACTTTTACCATCGTTTTCAAGCTCAAGCACATGTGCTCTTGGGTTTTGGTGTGTACAAAGATCGAAAGCTCCAGCGAAAAGCCCAATGTCTGAGGTTGTAAAATCTTTCGGGAGATGTGTAGTGAAACGATCCATGTGATTTGACGGCACCTCCGTATTGTTAGACAGAATGCTGAGAATATCTGGCTTCCATATGATCCTAAGAGCTGGGTTACGCTCAGCCTGGGAATTAGTATGGAGTAGTGTTGCGGCATTCGCAATAGCCCGCACATTGCGAATCTGTGCGATGATATGACCCTGAGGATCTTCTAGCTCCGCACCTAGTATGACTGTGCTAACTCCAACCTTTTCGGAACCTGCACGAATTGTACAGACAGCTCCCAGATCTACTAAGTCTCCCGTGGCGATCTCAAGGCTGCCAATTGATACAGGAATTTTGCCTTGAAGATTTCGGATATTGCCCATGGCGGAAGCGATTATTGCAGTTTGTAGCATGGCGTCAAGGGAAATTGGATGAATTGCATACTTAGACTGCTGATCAAGGCCAGAACCACTTCCTCGGCGTATGATCGTCTTTGAGATAGTGCGCGCTGAAGTTCTTCTTCGATCGGTCTGAATCTCAGCTAACGATCGAAAGGTGGGTCCAAAATGCAGTCCTTCCTGTTCCAACTTGTCATACCAGGTCCTAGTCGCTTGCTTCTCCATGGTTTCTTCTGGAATCAAGTATATCGGACAAATCTTGGGTTGCATGCGGTCTAGTTGAATAAGGCCATTGGCGTGTATGATGGATCTGTCCGTAGAGTTTGAGCTGATTTCGAAGTGCCACCAAGTACTGGATGACGTGATGTTTGAAATTTTTGCTGGCTCCAGGTGTGTAATAATCTCGACTTCCTCGCTGTCATCCAATAATATAAGAACATTCAGGATATGAACTTGGTGAAGTTTTATCAGCGAAGCATGGGAGTAGTTCATCTCCCTAATCTGGCAAAGTCCTTCAACAGCCATCGTGACGTAGGCTGATGCGGGAAACACAGTGGTTGGGCCTAACTTGTGATCTTGTAGCCAATGCACTTCCTTGACCTTGAGACGGTTTCTCCATGAAGCTCTTCCGCTGAGATCACCTGCAACCCTAGAGCCGAGAAGATCGTGACGGGGATACCTACGATTACGAAAATCTGAGCTGATACGTGACTCGCTCCATAGTGGAGTATCGTGTTGCCAAGCGTAAGGTGGAAGACTGTGCATGACTTGGACCCCTCGCACGCTTTCCACCGAGCTCGATGCTGGGGTCAAGCAGTTCACCTGGTCGAAGGAAATTGTATGGCCACACAAATAGAGATTGCCAGCCAGGTTGAGTAGGGAGGTCTCAGCGTTCTTGCCTCTTGAAAGGGTTGAGAAATAGTTTAGTTTGGCCCCCGCATTGTCGAGACTCCTATACGTTTCACCAATGGGTTGTTCTAGTACCGAATGTGGTCCAATTTCGATGAAATGATAGGACCCACTATACAGTATTTCTTCGATAGCCCCCTTGAATAATACTGGTGACTCGAGATTGGTACGCCAATAGCCAGCCGAGCTGACAACATCCTTTTCGGCAATACGACTTGTCACAGATGAATAAAATCTAACATGTCTGCCATCAGCACAATTTTGAGTCTCGGGCCGCAGAATTGAAGACAACAGCTCTTCATACTGGTGCCCGATTGCTTTCATTGAGTGAGAGTGGTAAGCTTTGTTGTCTGTCTTCAATTTCCGTGCAAAATGCCCCTCATTCTGGAGAATCTTAAAAAGTTGATCAATAGCCAACGAATCGCCACTGACAGTAGTACTCTTGGGGGAATTTATACATGCAACCTGGACCTTGTCTTCAATCGCGTATTTAGAGGTCAATTCAGTAACACTTTCGTAGCTCATGCCTACAGCCATCATTGTACCCGATGTGGAAATGTCGGCTACACAGAGTCCACGATAGTAAGCGATTAGAACAGCTTGATCTGCGGTCAAATATCCGGCGGAAAATGCCGCGCATATTTCTCCTGTCCATGGTTGTCAATCAATAAATCAATAATAAAGCTCGACATGTGATGTACCAGAAGAGTGCCCAATAACTAAAGCTGGAGTAATATTCCATTCTTTTAGTACTTCAACTAGAGCAATTTGTACAGCAGTGCAGATAGGCTGAGAATACTCAGCCTTGTGTATGCTGCTGGTTCCTGCAGGTTCCGTAATGACACCTTGAAGTCTCATTGTTAGCATTTTTCAAGACAGAGCAGGTGTATATACCTTCAATGGACCAAGATGGCGGACGTGAAAGACTCGCAAGGCATTGATCGAGGCGCTGAATTGTCCTCTTGTAAGTTGTAAATCGTTGGAAAAGTTCACGGCCCATCTCTGGCCACTGAGCTCCTTGTCCTGTGAACACGAAAGCGAATGGGAAAGCCAAGGTTTCCCTGCCGGGCTCCTGTACTGTCAGATTCTCGGGAAAGATGGTTTCACCTAAGTTATTTGCTTGAGCCAACAGGTAACCTCGAACCGATAAAGCTGACCGACAGGATCCGAGAGTATGAGCAAGATCCACTAGGTTACGAGGCTTGATTTCCAACGACGCAATAGATACCACATTATCCACCAGAGATTCTGGACGGTGAGCAGAGAAGGGAAGTATTAACGTTTTATCCAAGTCTGCTCTGCCACCAGAATTGTTCTGATAGCCTTCCGGGACATGCAAATCTGCAGCTTCGATGATAGCATGCGCATTGGCGCCGCCATAGCCGAAAGAATTCACACTAGCCCTCAGGGTCATTGTTTCTGGCCATGATATGAGACTCGTTACGACCTCTATGTTACGTTCTGGAAGTTTCAGCTCGGGGTTGATGTTACGAATACCAACTGTGGGAGGGAGGAGTCGATTTTCAAGGGCCAGGGTAACTTTTATGACACTTGTAATGCCACTTACAGCCTCGCTGTGCCCCAAATTGGTCTTCACTGAGCCGATTAACGTAGGTTTACCTGACTTTAAATGTAGTACTTGTGAAAGAGCCTCTACTTCTATGGGGTCGCCGACCGGGGTGCCAGTTCCGTGGGCCTATAAGTTAGCCGAGAGATGTCAGTCGTATCCCAAGGTGAAAGCGGCCCGTCAAGACGAATATAGCCCAGCTACCCAACGTATACATACCTCAACATAAGTTGTATCATCACATCTCAGCCCTGCTCTCTTGTAAGCTTTCCTTATGACGGCTGCTTGCCCCATCACACTGGGGAGCGTGATCCCTGGAGTGTGTCCATTGCTGTAATGGGGCCCAATGTTAGCAGTTATAGAAGGCGCTACTACAAACCTGAAACTCAATGGGTTACTGACCTGTTGACAGCGGTGCCCCGAATAACCGAGCGCACAGGATCTCTGTTTTCAATCGCGTTACTGATTCGCTTCAAATACAAAGCACCAATACCCTCTCCTCTTCCGTAGCCGTCGGCTGAAGAATCAAAAGTATGGGACATTGATGTGCCAGATAAAACGCCGGCTTTCACCATCGCCATGTGCATCTCAGGAGACTGAATCAAGTTGGCCCCAGCAACAACAGCAGCGTCACATTCGCCGGCGGATAGAGCAGCACAAGCTGCATGTAAAGCGTACAGAGAAGAGGAGCAAGCTGTGTCGAGCACGAAACTTGGACCTTTAAGATTGAAAACATGGCTCAGCCGGTTAGCAAGTATGGTAGGCCCGAAGCCTGTTGCGCTGTATCGATGGTATGCATCTGGATCTTTGGCTTGCATGGTGACATAATCGGTCGTGAAATTGGCAATGAAGCAGCCAACGTTAGCGCCCGAAATTTTCTGGAGCGTGGCACCAGCACTCTCGAAGCATTCATACACGACCTCTAGCAACTGACGCTGCTGGGGATCCATATATTTCGCCTCCAGGTTGTTGATACCAAAAAAGTTGTTGTCGAAAAGCCTTACATCCTTCTCAATAAAATATCCACCAATCGAGTTTATACTCCCAGAACGATCGGGGTTCTGGTGGTAAAATGCTTCGGGATTAAAACGTGTTTCTGGCATCCCACCATGACCAGAGCGGCCTTCGATCAAGAGGTCCCAAAGCTTCGATGGATTTGTTGCACCACCGGGTAATCGGCAAGCTATACATCGCCTTTAGCAAATTCGTAAGAACAGGATACATGTTGTGACAAACCCATGCCAACAATGGCTACCGCCTCCGGGCTCTGCAGCTTAATGTTTGTAGGCATCGTTACATCCCTGGGAGAAGTATGCAAAGCTGTCCTGACAAATTGGAGAGATAGAGAGTTGATCTTACTTCGTGATAGTTCGACACGTGAATTCAACGGTTTCTTTCAAAATCCCCGTCATGGAGATTGTTGTACGCGTCGAGGGAATCGTAAGCACGATGTGGTAATTCTTTTCAGCGAGTTTAGTTTCAACGGCTAGATAGGCTTGATATGCGGCGCAGTCTACTATGGGCTAATACCAGAGCCTCGAGAGAGACCGGTAATCATTGCCGCCTACGCTTCATGTCCTTGTTAGACGACCAGAGGGGAACCGCGTCATGGGTGGATTGCAGACGTAATATGCTTCCTAGCCAGTTGGAAAGCAATGGTAAACGCGTCAAGTACAGTCACTAACACGAGGTCTGCACAGTGTGACTGGTGGTTGGTGTCAACGGATTAACCTTCGATATGGCACCTTAGTCTTGTGTCGCTGGCAGCCAAATCGAATCTTCGCATAGCCCAGACTTCCTCCGAGTCTCCAGATGGAGTAAGGTAGAACCTGACCCAATCAAGAAGTTGCTCGAACAGGTATCATGACAACCATATACTTTGATTGGACAGCCCCAGGGAAATCGGGAATCAGTGGTAAGCGTCAACATTGGTCTTCCCCGTCTTTAAATTCCGAACGTTGAAATGCCAACATCATGCTTTTAGGCTTTTTTTCCCCCGGGGGGTGGTGGATTTGCCAATTGAGATTGACATTAAGAAAATGGCAGGCAGCTGCAGCGAATGCATGTTGCTGTATGCATTGAAGGATCCAAACTACCTTAGTCAGAGCAGGAAGACAGCCCAAAACGCAGACAATATTCAAGAGTACCGTCACCAGGAGAAAGCTTCGAGTTAGCATACTCGTTCACCTTCTTGGCTCTATCTTCCTTGGATAAGGTACGGTCTAGATGCTGTTGCGACGTTCTAAGTCTCATATGGTGGAGGGAAGGAGGTGGGTGGTTACGACGATGAAAAGCTCAGTCGAGGGCGATGCCCCCTGCTAGCAGCTCGGGGCGTGAGGTACTGGACAATGTCCAGCCCGCTGCAGGGAGGACGTGCCCCACCCTAAGCGAAGGATGAGCTTAGGGTGGGGCACGGATTGTAAGGTAGGTAGGTAAGGTACCTGTACCATCGAAAGACCCGAGTGAAACCAGAACCCTGTAGCGAGCCACCGGACCAGTAACGCTAACGACAATCACCCCGCACTTAGGTACGAGTACCCATACTACAGTACCCTGCAAAAAGTCACGGTCACTTAAGCGAAAACACGTAAAATCGCGTACCTTCAAAACAATCAACCTTCTTCAACCACATCCACCATGCTCAGAAGAGCTCCGTTAACTACTATTTCT
>JAABUU010000301.1_pt1 | contig 120705 bp, 123 predicted proteins | sample 5559301 | NCBI WGS metagenome assembly JAABUU01 (sample SAMN10711884, study PRJNA513360) | rock metagenome | isolation source: Antarctica rocks | place: Antarctica: Victoria Land, Richard Nunatak white | reverse complement strand
AGTAGCTTGACTGTTTGTTCTGCGAAGATTTCTTTGTCATCTGATCAACACGATATATAATGTCGTTTCTTAGACAATCGATCTATGACTGTCAGAATCGCGTTGTTTTCATCACTTTCTGATAGATCAATAATGAAGTCTAATGATATGTTCTGTTATCGCTGCTCTGATATGAGCAATGACTTCAGCAGTTCATTGATTCGATCTCTCGATGCTTTTGATCTACGACAAACGTAACAGTTTCAAATGTAGCGCTTGATCATCATTCTCATCTTTGATCAGCAATATGATCATCTCAGCAAGTTCAACGTTCAATTCATGTCAGAGTAATCATTGATCAAAAGATCATGTGCTTCTCTTATCAATCGAGTGATCATTAACTGAGAAATTCATAGTCTATCATCTTTTCAGAGTACTTCATCAAGTACTTTGCAATTGTCTAGATCAATATCTTGACAAGTTCTTCTGTTCTGTTTCATGACTATTTGAATATTGAAGCACAGTTGATTCGTTCGATTTTCGACTATAATTTGATTCTGAATAGAAATCATCTCTTCGATCGAATTTTCGTTAGCATTTGATTCGTGTTTCGAATCTGAGTCAGATTCTGAGTCAGATCTGAGCAAGATTTGAGTCAGATCTTGATCAGCTTTCTGATTATCTTCTTGATCAGCTTCTATTGACTGCAGTTCAAATCTGCCTTCTGACAATAGCATCTGATGCTGATATAGCTTTCGATCATCATTTGCTTCAACTGACTTGACGTCTGACATTCTGATCAGCGCGTCGACTTTCAGATTCTGTTTTCTCGACTGATATATGATCTTGAAGTTATATTCAGATAACTTCTCAGTTCATTTAGTCTGTCGTCTGATCAGTTCTTTGATCGTCATGAAGTACTTCAAATTCAGATGATCTGTGAAGATCTTGATCAAAATATCTGTACATTTCAATTCAGAGCGTCAGTGCTTCAAGCAGCAAATAATGATCAGCAGTTTCTTGTCATAGATCTCGTAGTTGCATTCTGCGAAAATCATGTTCTTGCTGTAAAAGATCACTGAATGTAGAATGTCTTCATCGTCATATTGAGACAATACTTCGTTGTTCACGTAGTTCAAGAAGTTTGTTTTCAGAATAGCTTCTCTGATCGAGTCGAAATGCTTCAGAACGAAGACTGTCATCATCTGTTGCTTTAGTTCTTCAAAGATCGTCTGACAGATCTCTGTTCATTCAAAGAAGTAATCTTTTCAAGTCAGCTTTATCATGAATTGAACGATCTTTGAGAAGTTCTTTATGAATCGTTGATAGAAGTTGCAGAAGTTAATGAAGATCTGCACATGAGTCAATGATCGAGACACTTTTCGACTTCGAATCACATCTACTTTTCTAGAATTTATTCGCAGATCATTAATGAATATCAGTAGTTCAAGAAACGAGATTTTCTGAATCTTGAATTCGCACTTGTCAATGTCTATCTGCAAGTCGACTTCGCGAAGCTTGTTTAGCACTTCTTTCACATGAGTTCTATGTTCTTTCAAGATCTTACTATAAATGAGAATATCATTCAAGTATGTCTGACAGAACTTGTGCAGACAGTCAAACAACACATCGTTGATATAGTGCTGAAAAGACGCGAATTTATTGATTAATTTGAAGAGCATTACTCTATACTTGTAAACATCGAAGAAAGTAACAAAAGTAGTCAAATTCTCGCTTTTCAAACTCATGCGCAGTTTATTGAACGTGATGATAATGTTGAGCTGAGTCAGATACTTACTGTTAGGAGTCAGCATAGAGCGAGTCAATATGAGTGTCATTTAACTAGAAGATAAATGCTAAGGAAGAAAGGTAGCTACAGGAAAGAAGCTGGCTACATATGTGTGTTCCTCAGCCGACGCTAGACCCAATAGAGACTAGTCAAGGTGACGAAGCTAGGATAGGCCTGGCAAGGCTAGAAGGCTGAGCCTGGCAAGGCTAGAATCGTGACATTACTTTCTCCCCTTGACTATTCATGTCCGCATGAATGTTGTTTCTTAGTGCGCTTTTCTTGAATATTTGGTATGAAAGTCGTCAACCACCTCTTGAGCGTTCATAAATTCGTCGCCGTCAGCGTTATACCAGTTGAGGTCGTTGTCATAGCCCTTTCATTTGACCCGATATTGAAGTCGTCTTCTATAGCGTCGGGAGTTCAGTATATCATCGATTTCCCATTCGTCTTCATCTTTTACCACTATTGGCCCCGAAGGTTCATTCTTTTGGCCAGGCAGAGGATCGTCGGCGGCAGGGCGAAGCAGGTCAGGATGAAATACATCATGAACACGCATAGACTCTGGTAATTCCAGTTTATATGAAGAGCCGACGAGATCTAGATTGGTGAAAGAATCGAGCATTTTGTCATTCAGCTTCTTGAAAGATCTCGCTGTAACGATGTTCCTTTCATTCAGAAACATCTTTGATTCGATCTTGTAATTGATCTTCTTTCTATGCTTGTTAGCCTGATTCATCATTTGCTCTCGTGTTTTGGCCAGAGCTTCGCGAGCGAAGATCAGTGTTCTATTCATGTGATCGAATATATCTTCGGCCCGAGCGGCCTGCAGGCGTTCGCGGATGCTTTCATACTCGGTGGTGTCAGGGTCGAAGCTCATACGAGGGTGAAAGTTCTTGTTCATGAAGAAGAGGGTCAAGGAGATGGCTGAAGACAAGGCGTTATTGTCGGCAAACTCGGCCATGAGTAGCCACTTGAACCAGTCGTCCTGCATGTACGAACAGAAGGAACGAAGGTATCGCTCGACATCCTGATTGACTCGTTCGCTTTGGCCGTCGATCTGAAGGTGATAGGCGATGAACAACCGAAGAGAAATGCCCAGCCGTTTGCAAAGGGACTTTCAAAGAATGAAGGTGAACTGAGGATCTCGATCGAATACAATGAAGCTTGGTAGATCGTGAATTCGATATATTCATTGAAGCAACATTTCAGCTGTCTTTTCGGCTGTGATATCTTCATCATCAGTGATGCAAGGAATATAATGCCTTTCTTTCGACAATCTGCAGATGACAGTCAGAATAGCGTTGTAGCCGTACGAATCAGGTAGGCCGATAATGAAATTCATGACTATGTTCTGCCATCGCTGTTCAGGTATCGATAGAGGTTGAAGCAAGCCATTTGATTTATCTCTAGATGCCTTTGATCGTTGACAAATATAGCAGTTTCGAATATATCGGTCTACTGTCTTACGCATGAACGATCAATAGTAGTTTCGTTTGATGATCTTCATCGTTCTAAGAATATCGAGGTGACCTATTGAGAATTGATCGTGCACCTCACGAATCAGATTCATTTGCAGAAGTTCATTGAACGAGACTCATAGCTGACTGCCTTTGTATAAGATTTCATTCTGAACCCGGCAATCCTTCAGCTTGATGCCTTCGCATTGTGCTTCGCCTCTTTCTATTGCTTCGCGAAGTAGAGTACAATTCTCGTCGATTTCATTCGCGTCAAGAACTTGTTTATAGATTGGCTCGCTGACGTCCTTCTCTAGATCAGCAATCTTCATTCGATTCGACGTCAGAATAGTGATTCATTGATAGTGAACGCGTTCATCATCGGAATCTCTGAGCACGAAGTCAGCTCGACGAGTTAATGCATCGACCTTAATGTTCTGTTTGCCAGGTCGATACATTATCTTGAAGTTGAAGTCAGCTAGCTTCTGAACTCAGCGCATCTGACGTCTACTCAGCTCTTTATTCTTCATTAATGACGTCAGAGCTTGGTGATCGATGAACATCTTGATTGATAGCTCAGTCAATTTCAGCTCAGGTCGCCAATGCTTGAATGCTCGAATGATCGCTAGTAGCTTCTTGTCATAAATCTCGTAATTGCACTCAGCGAGGCTCAGATTCTTGCTGTAGTAGGTCATCGAATGCAATGTTTCTTCGTCATCATACTGAGAAAGTATGTCATCGTTGACGTAGTCGAATGAGTCTGTTTCAAGAATAGCCTCTCTATTCTGGTCAAAATGGCGAAGGATAAATGCTTCAGTCATTCGTTTCTTCATATGGTCAAAGATCGTTTGACAAGCGTGATTTCATTCAAATATCACCTCTTTTTGAGTGAGCCGAATCAGAGAACGAACAATCTTTGAAAAGTTCTTTATAAAACGTCGATAGAAGTTGCAGAAGTCGACGAAGAACTGCATCTGAGTGAGGTTTGTAGAAGTAGGTCATTCGACTACTGCTTGTACTTTTCTGAGATTCATCTTTAGTCCTTCGATGAATAGCAATAGTTTCAGAAAGAAGATCTTCTGAACATGAAACTCGCACTTGTTTATATTCACCTGAAGACCAGCCTCTCGTAGTCTATGTAGAATCAATCATACGTGTCGCTTATGTTTCTTCAGTGTTTTGCTGTAGATGATAATGTCATCTAGGTAGGCCTGGCAAAACTGATGAAGATAGTCAAATAGCACGTCGTTCATATAGTGTTGGTAGAAAGTCGGGCCGTTGGTTAATTCGAAAGACATCACGTGATATTTGTAGAAATCAAAAGAGGTGATAAAGATAGTCAAATCTTCGCTGCTCGAATGCATACGCAGTTTGTTGAAGACGGCAATGATGTTCAATCGAGTCAGATACTTGCTACCTTGAATACGAGCGAGAGTTTCGTCTATTAAGGGTAGAAGGTAGCGATCCCGTTTGATCAAAGCATTGAGCTTTCTATAATCGACGCAGAAACGCAGGCTACCGTCTTTCTTTTCGACGAATAGTATGAGCGAAGCGTATGAGGCCGAGCTAGAAGATATAAAGCTCTTATTCAGATGTTCGATCAGGTAATTCTTCACCTTTTGAAGCTTGTAGCCAGACATATGGTAGAGGCGACTTCGAGAAGATGTTCTCTCGCCGATCAACTCTATTTTATGATCGTAGAGACGATGAGAGGGTAGTTGATCAGCCATCGCTCGGTCAAACACGTCTAGATAGTCATGATATTTCGAAGAAAGCTTAGCTTTGACTTTCTTCAAGATCTCTTCATGTGAAAGCTCTTGTAGATTTACGTCTTCTGATTTATTCCTAGCTGTTTTTAGAAGCCGATCGATTTTCGTGACGATGATCGCGAAAGTAGTCACATTCGATCGTTTGGCTAGTGATCTATATGCTGCAGCCTCTATCATTGCTATGTTCATTGAATCGAAAGGCGAAGCGAAGTTGACTGAACTAGATGGTTTCACGATTCTACTGAATGAAGATGACTTCTCGCTGAGTCGAGTGACGACAGAAGAAATAGATCTCTTTAGTATTTGAGTAGAGGTCGAACTCTTCTGTTCTATCGCGATTTTCTTGCTCGAAAGAACAGTCGAATGAGCTTTGGTAGAAGCTTTGATATGAGCTTCGAAACTAGAAAATTGAAGACAATCGTCTCTCATATCAATAGTCACTTCGATCTTGTTCATTCATGTTTTTTCGAGAATCATCTGATGTTGATCTAATCGAGTGATTAGCATAGAAGCGAAACGTTTCATATGATCTTGAACAGTTAGATTCGAATAAATCGCATGAATAATGAGCTTTTTTGCATAATGACCATCGAATCCCCTTATTGGTTTGAGCTTGATTAAAGATAAAGATTCGATTTGCAAATGATCACAAACATTCTGCGCGATTAATTCATCAATGAACGAATAGTCAGCTGCTTCAGTGTCAATCAATGACTTTAATGAGTAACTAATTTCATTGCTAGATAGTACACATTCAGTAGTCAAAGATTTCGAAGCAAAGAGATCATTTGAGCTGCTCGTTGTTGAAGAAATTAACACATCTTTCATCACGTCTTTGATGAAAGTCACTAGTTTTTTGCCTCATTCTTCGATTTCTCTGTAAATAATTTCTTCTCTTCTTTCGGCATGACGATCTCATTGAGGCGAGAGATGAATGCACGAGATGTCGAAGTACTAGCCTTCAGCTGAGAGCAGTTCTTTGAAAGGTGATCCGATACTTTGCAGTTGAAGCAGATGATTAACATTCTTGATCGTTCAGATTCGGGGGTGGAAAAAGTAGCGAGTCGAACATAGCTAGTAGTCGAGACTGATGCTGATGTCGACGAAGAAACGAAACGTTTTTTCGAAGCTGCTACCGATTTGACTGTTCGTTGCTCGTCACGTAGCTGGTAATTGACTCGTTGTTTGTTATTCACATCTTGAAGAAAGATCTTGAGCTTATCAAGCGAGCTAAACTCTATGAGACAAACTGACAACGCGTTCTGAAGACGATTATTGATTTTATTCTGAATGTCGTTCATCAGAGTGATATCGTCGTAGTTCAGAAAGCTGAATATTCTAGTGAATTCTGAATAGAAAGAGCTGAAGAGCTTGTTGAGCTGCTTCAGAGCGACGTATTTGCAACGACACTTTCGAATCAGATTCTGATCTTCATAAATTTCTTTCAGATGTTTCAGTAGCTCTGATAGTGACTGATAGAGTGAGAAAGCATCAACACGACGCTTTGCATAGATTTGCTGATCAGCATCGTCTTCTAGTCTGAAAATCACATAGACAATACGAATCTTTTCAGTAGAGTAATGATTCGCGTTGACATCGAGCTTGTCAGCTATTTTGATGTTTCATGTCTCTCAGATAGAGTCATCTGTTTCGATGAAAATGAGTGAATTCGGAAGCTTGACGAACTTGTGATGATCATTTCCGTTATCGAATAGAGTGAATGACTCTCATGAGCTTCGAAGACGTTGATCGACTTCAGAAGTCGATGAAGTCTCTTTCTGATTGACTCGATGCTCGACTGACTGAGTCTCTTGACGAGGCATAGATCGATCAGCTTGACGTTGTTTCGCTCTGAAGTTCAATCGCTCGCCTTGTAGCTGATGAATCTTTTTCTCTAGCTCATCGTTCTTATCAAAAGCGACTTCTAGTTGTTTCGCTCTCTTTTTGTGATCTTCTTGTACGAGAAGTCAGTGTTCATTGAGTTGTAGAGTCAAGTCGCGCTGACTTCGAAGCTCGTTCAGCATATTGATGACTTCGTTGAGTTGATTGCTGACTCAATGAAACAGTTGTTCTTCGATGTTTATGTTTCATGCGATGGCAGCTTTCTCAGCTTCGACTGAAGCATCGATGAGTAGAAGTGAAACTCTTCTATTGACAGTGCTTCTGAGCAGACGATTTGTTCGGGACTCAACTGGCTCGACGTCGCGTGTCATGATGAGAGAAGATAGAAGTTGTTGAGGTAAGAATAGATGAGGGGTTGATGTTTTGAATTGATGTTTTTTGATAAGTGAAAATTCAAAGAATTTCTTGTGAATTTCAGGTAATAATTGAGTGCTTTATTCGAAGAATCTCTTGCGAATAGACTGGTGAAAATGAGTGTAGAATTGAAGAATCCCTTGCAATCTAAAATGATGATGCAAATTTGAAGAATTTCTTGCAAATTTTCCTTACTGAATAGATTGTTTCGTATCGTCTATTCGTCGATAGCAGAGTAGTAGATGGTGAGCATTTATCTAATGTTAGAGATCAGCATAGAGCGAGTCAATATGAATGTCATTTAACTAGAAGATAAATGCTAAGAAAGAAAGATAGCTACAGAAAAGAAGCTGGCTACATATGTGTGTTTCTCAGTCGACGCTAGGCCCAATAGGAACTAGTCAAGGTGACGAAGCTAGAATAGGCCTGACAAGGCTAGAAGACTGAGTCTGACAAGACTAGAATCGTGACACTTACTGTCTTGAATTCGAGTTAGTACTTCGTCTATCAAGAGTATTGAATAACGATCTTTTTTGATCAGAGCATTCAGTTTTCGATAATTCACGCAAAAGCGAAAACTATCATCTTTCTTTTCGACAAATAGTATTGACGAAGCGAAAAGAGCTTTGCTGAAGATAATGAACTTCTTCTTTAAGTTCTCTTCTAGATACTTCTTGATCTTCTGCAACTTGTGATTCAACATGAAATACAATCGATTTCTAGAAGATTGACTCTCATCTTCTAATTCAATCTTATGATCATATGATTGATGTGAGAGCAACTGCGTTGTCTTTTCTCTATCAAAAACATTCAGAAAGTCGTGATAAACTATCAAAAGCTTCTTCTTCAGTTCATTTAATGACATGACAGAGATCATTTCATTCAGTTTCGCGAAACCTTCGACTGAGCTAAGCGCTTTGTTGATTTCACTAATGATCAAGAAGAAGATTTTGATCTTTTTATTCTTGACTAGAGTTCGATATACAGCGACTTCGATCATGACAATATTGACGAGTTTCTTTGTCTCAGTTGACTGAAATGAGCGAAGTTGATCGAGATCAACTTGAATGCTTTGCTTTGCTATGAGAGTAGGTTCAATGAATCGAGCAGATTCAATGAATCTATTCACTGATTTCTGATTCATGAGTTTCTTCAAGATGATCGTTAATGTAACAATCGAGTTCAAGTTCTTTTGTTTCATTTTGCAGATCTCGTTTGATTCAAATCTGTGAAATGCTGATTGACTGCTTGCTTTCGAAACAACAGATTTTGATGTTTGAATCTTCAATGATGATATCAATCGATCGTTTGCAGAATCTATCAACATTTGATTTCTTTTCAATCAGAGATTTTCAATGATTATCTTGTGTTGATCTAGACAAGTTATCAATAGAAACATCATTTCATTCTTGTGTTCTTGTATCATGATCGATGTATACAGAGCGTGTGTAATCGACTTTCGATCAGAGATTTCATCATACGATTGAATCAACTTTAATTTTGACAGCGATATTGACTGAATATCAAAGCGTTCACATAGCTCTGACATCAAAGATTCATCAATGAAAGTCATGTCAGTGACTTCAGTATCTATCAGAGCGAGAAATCTGAATATCTTTTCTAGACTATTCAAGATGACGTCAACAGTGAACGACTTGAAATCAAACGAGTCGTCAGGCATGCTGATGAAGCAAAATACGAGTATATCGCTCTCAGTCACTACTTTGACGAGAACAAGTCGTTTTTCGAATTCGCTGCGACTTCGTGCATCTGAGCTGACTCAAGACAGTCACATGCTCTATGTTTTAACTTCTTGCATTTGAAGCAGAGTTTTTTTTTAAACAACTTCTCTCTAGCAGAATCAACGTTCGATATTCTGAGTTTCTTTCATGCAGAGATTGAAGCTGAGATCGCAATAGTGATCATCGTCAAGATGCTAGCGATAGAGCGAGCGACTTGAGTCGTTGATGTCTTGAAAGCTGATCGAGCATTCAATTTCGTCAATCGAATATCGACTTGCATGCAGATGTTGACGAATTCGTTCAAATTCATAGTTCGTTCGTTGATCGTGACTCGCTGAAGATCTGAGCTAATCTTATGCTGAAGATCATCTAGTAGAGTTTTGTTATTGTACTCTAGTTTTGCACTAAGTTTCTGAAATTTCATTCAAAATTCATGAAAGAAGATCTTGTTTTGATACAGCTTCAAGAACTGTCGTTGAGCTGTGTGATGTCGATTGAAATCGTCGTACATCTTATTTATGATCGACAGTATCTCTTCTGCTTCAAGAAACGAGTTCGTGATCATGTTTCTCATTCTGAGTGCTATGTGTTTGATCGTCGTTTCACTGACTCGACTTTTCACATATGCAATCTTCATTTCTTCGATAGGAAAATGATTCTTGTTCGCCTTCAGCTTGTTTCGCATTCGAAACAATCAATTATTCACATTCTGTCTCAAATCTTCGAACAGAGACGAGTCAGATAGCTTGATCGACTTTAAGAATCGATTTTTCGAAATCGAAGTGCTTAGTCGACTTGATGTCGCTTCTAGATGACGTATAATCATGTTCTTTTTCTTCATCTCTTTCTATAAACGCGTTCGAACAGTGTTCAACGTTGTCTGCGTAGCTTTCAACTCAATGTTGATAGCTTTCAATTCAACGTTGATCTTGTTGACGTCATTCAACATCTGAATCATGTCATTGTGAATCTTGATTTCAATGTCATGCTGTTGACACATGTACTTAATAAAGACAACGAGATCATCTGCTTCATGAGCGCTTATTCAAGCATTCAGTTTCATGCTGATACTGATCTTGATCATTTTGTGATCAAAGAGCAACGCGTTCATGTTCTCTTCTTCGATATTCAATGACACATTCGTGTCTTCTTCTTCTGATGCTGTTCAATTCTGTGATAGCAGTGATTCTCTTTCAGCATCTCGAGTTTCGTAGCAAGTCATGCTCACTGATTCTGATTCTAATTCTGTGCTTCTAGTCATTGTGTGAGTAGAAAATTGCTGATTGAAATTCAACTGAAATTTCTGGTTTCAGTTCTAGAACAACGCGTTTATGTTCTTCTGTTCTTCTGTTCTGACGATGAGCTCAGTAAAGAGTTAATCTAGAGCAACACATTCATGTTCTTCTGTTCTGTTCTAGAAATTTCTTGATTTCTAATGAGTCTTCTGAGCTCGATTTTCTGATTTCGATTCTGATTCAAGTTTGAGTGATGTAGCTTGTTTTTTATATCGTCTACATGTCGATAGCAAGATTAATGAGCTTTGAACTAATATTATGAATCTGCATAGAGCGAATCATATGAGTGTATTCTAACTAGAAGTTCAAAGCTGAAGAAGAAAGAAGATGCAACACGTCGTGAGTTTTACTCACGAAGGCACGCTAGATCGCTAGCGTGTTAACATCAGCTTTATACTAGTCTATGAAGTCTGACACGATCTATGTTAGGCTAACTCGAAGTGCACGATCGCAACAAGATACTTGCTATCTTGAATACAAGCGAGAGTTTCGTCTATTAAGAGTAGAAGATAGCGATTTCGTTTGATCAAAGCATTGAGCTTTCTATAATCGATGCAGAAACGCAGACTATCGTCTTTCTTTTCGACGAATAGTATGAGCGAAGCGTATAAGATCGAGCTAGAAGATATAAAGTCTTTATTCAGATGCTCGATCAGATAATTTTTCATCTTTTGAAGCTTGTAGTCAAACATATGATAGAGATGACTTTGAGAAGATGTTCTCTCATCGATCAACTTTATTTTGTGATCGTAGAAGTGATGAGAAGATAGCTGATCAGTCATCGCTCGATCAAACATGTCTAGATAGTCATGATATTTTGAAGAAAGCTTAGCTTTGACTTCTTTCAAGATCTCTTCATGTGAAAGCTCTTGTAGATTTACGTCTTCTGATTTATTTCTAGCTGTTTTTAGAAGTCGATCGATTTTCATGATGATGATCGTGAAAGTAGTCACATTCAATCATTTGACTAGTGATTTATATGTTGCAGTCTTTATTATTGCTATGTTCATTGAATTGAAAGACGAAGCGAAGTTGATTGAATTAGATGATTTCACGATTTTACTGAATGAAGATGACTTCTCGCTGAGTTTAGTGACAACAGAAGAGATAAATCTCTTTAGTATTTGAGTAAAGATTGAACTCTTCTGCTTCGTAATTGTCTTGTTGCTTGAGAATAGAACAATCGATTTCTGACTAGAGATGAAATTCGAAAATCGAAGAAAATCAATTCACATATCAATTACTAGATTGATTTTGTTCATTCATGTTTTTTCAAGAATCATTTGATGTTGATCTAATTGAGTGATCAACATAGAAGCAATGTCAATCGTATGATCTTGAACAGTCAGATTCAAATAAATGACATGAGTAATGAGTTTCTTAGCATAATGATCGTCGAATTCTCGAATTGACTTCGCTTTGATCAAAGTCAGAGACTCAATTTGCAAATGATCACAAACATTCTGCGCGATTAATTCATCAATGAACGAATAGTCAGCTGCTTCAGTATCAATCAATGACTTTAATGAGTAACTAATTTCATTGCTAGATAGTACACATTCAGTAGTCAAAGATTTCGAAGCAAAGAAATCATCTGAGCTGCTCATTGTTGAAGAAATTAACACATCTTTCATCGCATCTTTGATGAAAGTCACTAGTTTTTTGCCTCATTCTTCGATTTCTCTGTAAATAATTTCTTCTCTTCTTTTGACATGATGATCTCATTGAGACGAGGAATGAATGCACAAGATGTCGAAGTACTAGTCTTCAGCTGAGAGCAGTTCTTTGAAAGATGATTTGATACTTTGCAGTTGAAGCAGATGATTGACATTCTTGATTGTTCAGATTTGAGAATGAAAAAAGTAGCGAGTCGAACATAGCTAGTAGTCAAGACTGATGCTGTTACGATTCTAGCTACGCATCTATGTTGATAGCTATGTTGATGACTATGTTGATGACTATGTTTCTGACTATCGTCGATCGCTCATCACTAGACTATCGAGTTGTTTCGAAGTCAACTCTATTCAGAGTTAGCTTATGTTCTTCTGAGTCATATAGATAGTCGGCTCTTTCCTTCTAGATACTTTCCTTTCTTAGCATTTATATACTCGTTACATTACACTCATATGACTCGCTCTATGCTGACTTCTAACAGATGCTGATGTCGACGAAGAAACAAAACGTTTTTTCGAAGCTGCTACTGATTTGACTGTTCATTGCTCGTCATGTAGCTGATAATTGACTCATTGTTTATTATTCATTCTCTGAAGAAAAGTCTTGAGCTTATCAAGCGAGCTAAACTTTATGAGACAAACTGACAACGCGTTCTGAAGACGATTGTTGATTTTATTCTGTAGATCGTTCATCAGAGTTCGATCATCATAGTCAAGAAAGCTGAATATCTTTGTGAATTCGAAGTAGAAGAAGCTGAACGACTTATTGCTCTGCTTCAACGCATTGTATTCGCGACGACACTTTCGATTTCTATTCTGATCATCATATATTTCGTTTAAATGTTTCAGCAGTTTCGTCAGTGATAGATAGAATGAGAAAGCATCGATACGACGCTTTGCATAGATCTGCTCGTCAGCATCGTCATCTAGTCTGAATGTCACATAAACGATACGAAGCTTTTCGATAGAATAATGATTCGCGTTGACATCGAGCTTGTCAGATATCTTGATGATTCAGCTCTTTCAAGTAGATTCATCTGTGTCGATGAAGATAGATGAATTCGGAAATTTGATTGACTTGTGATGATCATTCTCGTTATCGAATAGAGTGAATGACTCTCATGAGCTTCGAAAGCGTTGATCAACTTCAGAGATCGATGAAGTCTCTTTCTGATTGACTCGATGCTCGACTGACTGAGTCTCTTGACGAGACATAAATTGATCAGCTTGACGTTGTTTCGCTTTGAAGTTCAATCGCTCGCTTTGTAGCTGATTGATCTTTTCTTCTAGCTCATCGTTCTTTTCAAAAGCGACTTCTAGTTGTTTCGCTCTCTTTTTGTGATTGTCTTGTACGAGAATTCAGTGCTCGTTGAGCTGTAGAGTCAGATCTCGCTGACTTCGAAGCTTGTTCAGCATATTGATAATTTGATCGAGCTGATTTGCGACTCATTGACACAATTGTTTCTTGTTCTTTATGTTTCATGATGTTGTAGCTTCTTCAACCTCGACTGAAGCATCGATGAATAGAAGTGAGACTCTTCTATTGACAATGCTTCTAAGCAGGCGAGCTGTTCGAGACTCAAATGACTCGACGTCGCGTGTCATGATGATAGTAGGTAGAAGTTGTTGAGGTAAAGATAGATGAAGAGTTGATGTTTTGATTTGATGCAAATTCAAAGAAGCTCTTGTGAATTTTCTGATAATAGCTGATTGTAATATTCGAAGAATTTCTTGCAGATAGAATGGTGAAAATGAATGTAGAATCGAAGAATTTCTTGCAATCTACAATAATGATGATGCAAATTTGAAGAATCTCTTGCAAATTTTCCTTACTGAATAGATTGTTTCGTATCGTCTATTCATCGATAGCAGAGTAGTTGATGAGCATTTATCTAATGTTAGAAATCAGCATAGAGCGAGTCAATATGAGTGTCATTTAACTAGAAGATAAATGCTAAGAAAGAAAGATAGCTACAGAAAAGAAGCTGACTACATATGTGTGTTTCTCAGTCGACGCTAGGCTCAATAGAAACTAGTCAAGGTGACGAAGCGAGAATAGATCTGGCAAGGCTAGAAGACTGAGCCTGACAAGGCTAGAATCGTGACATGAGCGATACAGTTATTGTGTCTCGTGAGCACGATGAAATTAGAAGATATTTCTCAGCGCTTTCTATGATGAAGAAAATGAAGATCTTCAAGCTCATCTTCATTATGTGACGTGATCATGTACTGAAGAACGTTGTTATCTTATCAGACTAAGCAAATAATCTTGCTGTCAACGCTCATGTGAACTTTTAAGTCTCAGTTCTTGACTTTAGTGAAGACGAAGCGAAAAGATAGTAGTTGTATTGAATATTCGCTTTCAGACTTAGCAATATCACATGCATCAAATTCTTTGCTCTTCAAAGCTTTGAACAGCTTCACACTGCTGAAGAAGTTGTCTGTAAAGATCACATACTCGTAAGATTGAGATAAATCTTGACAGAGTTGTAAAATCACTCATGATAATGACAACAGCGTATCATTGTCTTTCGCACGTTCGTTATAGCTCAATTGCTTCGCTGTTAATAGCTCAGATATGAAAGTCTTCTATGAAGATATTAGTAATTAAACATTGAATTTTCAATAGAAACTTGAAGATGAGCTTGAAGAAAACAGAACATCTTCAGTCAAAACTCTAGAAGCTAGACTCATCGTTTGCTCAAAACAGTAATTTCATTTAATCATCACACGACAGAATTTTTCTTCAAGATCTTCTTGAGATAGTTTTCTTGAGAGCTCTTCAGATATCTTGAGAGTCATCTCAGAATCAATTTGATGATCGAAAATGAAGCTCTCAACAAATTTGTATGTGAAAAACATGAGATAAAATGTATCTTTGAGATGAACAGAAAGTCTAACATGTAGTTCTGTTCACATAGACTGTAGATCTTGAAGCTCTGATCGACGATCTTGATACTGAGCTGCATGAAGTGTTTGATTCGATCTCGAAAAAGTATCAATTGCTCATTCACTGAAACATTTCTATCAGTCTTTCAATATTGACGACTACTAGCTGTTGAAACCGTGTCTAGAATCTAATCACACTGCAGCGAGGTAGTGCGTAGCTGAATAGAATGTTTGATCAATAGAGGTAGCTCTAACTAGGAAACTAAGAATACAGAAGAAAGAAGACAATTCCGAGCTGTATCTATAGTAGAGCGAACAAAGGGGCGAAGTAGTCGGTTTGCTAGAGCTCGAATAGATGAAATGTTTCAGCATATTTCGATTCGAAACATCGTTGTTCCTTGTTCACATATCGAAATCCCTAGAGTCTATTGGCTAGGCTCTATTCAACGCTAACACGCTTCGTAACACTAGCTCGTATATCTGTAGTCAACGACTCAAGCTTTTTTCAGAAATCAGAGTCTGAAGAGTCGAGAATTTCGTCTGAATCAGAGATCTTTCAGTATCGTAGAATTTGCTTGAATCGACTGCAACTTATTGCATTCTGAATTTCGATATAGAAGAGTCTGACACTAAAGATATTTCAATAATTCTCGTATTTTGAGCAATGATATACACTCATGTAAAGAAGAATGTCTATGAAGATTTCAATCTCGTATTTATTGATGAAATATCAGCGACGAAAATTCTTCAAATTTCGAGTATTTTCCTTCTCTTCATACTATAGCTTAATAGCGTTACTGATGATGTGTTCAGCGATGATGTGACGATGCTGTAATGTGATAAAAAGATCGAATAGCTCAAGAAGAGAAGTGATGTTCTCGAGGACACAGAAGACAGGCAGTCGGGGTGAAATCGAAATTGGCTTGTATTTCGAATCAATCGGGGGTATTTCTTTTAACAATTCGTCAATCGAGCGCTTCGTCTTCTTGTTAATCTTCTTTTGTAGTGTAACAGGTACGGTATCGAGCTCTCCTGCAACGTCAAACTCGCAACCTCGTGGGGGCATTTTGAATAGAACTGTAGGGGAGGGGAGCTTCGAGACTATTGACCGATGAGGTAGGTAGGTAAACAAACAAACAAAACAATGTTCAGTGCTTACTAACTAGCCGAACACCCTTACTAGTGGTGAAGATCGTATGCTATATTTAGGGTGAGCCGTACAATCAACGGGCAAAGGGATATCTTCTAATGCCATTAAAAGCTACAATGGATAGTATTTTGCGAGCATGCGCATCTCCCTGCAACCTGTCATCTAATTGGTGGATATTTAACCATATACAGATAATCACGTGATTTACTCGCTAGAACATCGCTGATTGGTCGACCTTAACGAAGATCGATGGACCTCCAAATCCACTGACCTATTAATTCAAAGCGCTGAACGAGCTGCGTCGTTGCAGCTAGACTCTCCGCAATGGCAATGAGCGTGGATGCAAAGCTGCTGAAGCAGACCAAATTCCCTCCAGAGTTCAGTCAGAAGGTAGATATGAAGAAGGTGAACGTCGAGGTCATGAAGAAGTATAGGTCTCCATCTTCGGTAATGGCACAACACTGACTCAATGACGACTACAGATGGATTGCTGGCAAGATCTCCGAGATACTTGGCAATGAAGATGACGTTGTTATTGAGCTTTGCTTCAACCTACTTGAGGGCTCACGCTTCGTGAGTAATCTCATCTTGACCGCAAGAATGCACGTCGCTGATCGTTCAAGGATAGCCTGATATTAAAGTTCTACAAATCCAACTTACTGGCTTCCTCGACAAGGACACACCGAAGTTCTGCAAGGACCTGTGGATTTTATGCCTTAGTGCACAAAGCAATCCCCAAGGTGTACCGAAAGAGCTGCTGGAAGCCAAAAAGCTGGAGTTGATACAGGAGAAGGTGATATCCGTTAAGATACTAGGCTGTCGCATTTCATCTCACTGTCTTCCTAGATTGACGCTGAAAAAGCCGCCGAGGAGGCCCAACGCCGAAAAGAGCAGGAGAGGCAGCGAGACAGGAACATTGATACTATCCGGCAGCGGGAGCGCGGTGAACGAGGAAGGGGCCGTGGTAGGGGCGACAGGGGAAGCCGTGATTTCGATCGAGGCCCACCACGGCATTCTAGATCTCCACCTGCACGACGTCGAAGTCCGCCCCGAGCCGATTATCGCGGTCCTCCGCCCCGTCGTGAAATCGATACTTACATGCCCAGCGATCGCGGTGGCCGTCGATCGGATGGTCGGCGTCGTCGGTCACCCTCCGTCAGAAGACCAATCTCACGATCTCCCTCTCATTCTGTGACACCACCTCGACGCCGTCGCCGTGAAGAGGATGAATCACCGCGACCGCGGCGCCGTCGACCTACTCCAAGTAGATCTCCAAGTCCGCCCCGCCGAGGGTCTGGTAGAGGCAAGGGACGAAGAAGTCCAGGTCGTGGTGATGCTCGAGCTAGATCCTTTACACCCTCAGAAACCTCACGCTCACGTTCCCCTAGAAGAAACCGGAAACGACGCTCTCCTTCCTTCTCGTCTCGTAGTCCCACACCTCGTCCCAGAATAAGGCACGCTCGGCGTCGACCTACAATTTCTCCATCAAGGTCACGTTCTCGTTCACTAATTAGAGATCGAAGGCGTTCTGGAAGATCTAGAAGATCACCCTCACACTCTACTGACCACGACGCGGTTGATACAAGAGCTGATTATCGCAAGGAACACAGACATCGTGATGAACGGCGCCGTAGCCGCAGTAGAGAACGGGGCCCGAGACCCGTCCGTACAACTGGAAGCGCAAGCCCAGAGCCTGACAGGCAAAGAGATAGGAAAAGGCACCGCTCTATACAGAGATATGCACCTGCTGGTAGAAGGAGGCGGAACACATCCTCAGTGTCCTCGCCTGTTGATAAACGACGCAAGATGGCTGACTCTTCGGCGGATGAAGAGAGCAGGAACCCTCCAGAGCCAAGGAGTGTAAGCCCAAAGAAAACACCGACGGTAGCGCACAAGACCCAAGAGGTGGGTAGTGATTCATAGAATATGCGAAGAAGTAGTGTTCGGTCCTCCCTTTTTCTTCTTGTTCTGTGGATAGTGCCGAACATGATTACTGGACCAGACGCTGACCCCAGGGATTGTTTCCAGTCTCGATCGCCTGCCTTCATAGCTTCCGAGCTGCGCGAAAAGCTTCTCCGTGAGAAGGTGATAGCATTACGAAAATCAAGCAGCAACAACCAGGATGCTAATACTGGAGATCCTTGACAACCACTGTACATAAGTAGCGATGACAAATGCAATATCAATTGATATTTAGAGGATATTCCCACTCTCCGGTACCTCTACTTTCTTGGAACTCCTACACATTCCTCAGTGTGAGCTCATACTGCTCTCCGACAAGTGCATGATCATCACCATGTAACGATCCTCATTCACTCATCGACTTCGATCTCTCCTCGTAACTCAAATCGCTAAAACCAGCTCTTCATTTATCCCACTGTCTTCCGAGTCCTCTCGCAATTTTGACAGACTAACCAAGCCCTTTCCCCCAGCTCATACAGACCGCCATCAACCTTTCTTCAACCGGCCCACACCCCTGACCGCACCATCCACATCTTCCGTGACGAATGCTTGAACACCCTCTTTTTTTCTCCACGCCCGGAGATACAACTATGCCTACAACTAACCTTCCCATGGACGTAAACCTTACCATGATCTGGCGGAGCAATGACTCCAGGAGGGAGATGGATTGGTGCATGGGGTTGTGGAAACGATAGGATGGGGTAAGAGTTCGGTGTAGGCGTGGGTGAAGGGGATACGACGATTTCTGAGAACGACGTTATACGGGGGCGTTAGGACGAAGAAAGAGAGAGTAGGAAGGATCATGATATGGGGATGGTGAGATTGACGGTTGTGGCAACGCATCTCTTTCCATGAGAAGTCCGTTGCCAAAATCTCCCATCAAAGACTTAAATCGACTTTTTCCATTGTCATCTATCACAAACCAAGCGAAACCCTGCCAACCATCACAGCAGCACGAGCTACACGCAAGCGTTATGTACAAAAAAAGCTAGATCATCCCTCTCAATCAAGCATCGAGAAGGCTCCATCACACAACAAAGCTTTCCACTTTGCTCGCCCCCCCGTGCTGGCATCAGATAAACCAATCCTCCCTCCCCCTCCTGCTTGCCGCGTTTCGACTGTTTGTTCAGCCATAGCCAAGTGTGGTTTTGTTAGAAGTACATGGTTCTGCTTATCAAAGCAGGATTTGTTTGGAAATGGAAGGTCGCAAAGTGAGAGTAGTAGCTGCCGAGTTTTGCTGACGAACACAGTGACGTGAGCGTCAGCCGTGGGTGGTAGGAATTCTCGGCACCATGAGTGAGGTGCACCCCTACGCAGTAGTCTCCGCAGTCTCCACAGGAGGCTTGTACTCCTCAGCTGGAGCGCTATCAACGGCTGGCCCATCAGTCTTTTCCTCCTCGGCTGTCTTCTCAATTTCAGGTTCTTTGGCTTCATCGGCCTCTTTCTCCCCCTCAATGGTAGTGCCAATCTTCTTCTCCAATTCTTCATCCTTCTCTTCCTCCGGTGCAGCAGCTTCTCCAGCCTCGGCTTTCTCGGCCTGCTCTTCGGTCTCTTTGGTCGTGCCGTTGGTAGTTACGCCTGCCGCCTCTGGCTTCGCGTCCTCATCCTTGTCCCCAGAAGCTCCTGCAGTAGGGTCGTTTGACAGAATGTAGGTCCATTTGTCTAGTAACTCATGAGAGCGCTTCTTGAACTGGAACTCCTCGTCTAGTGGGATCGAGTGGAGCTTGATCATAGCCTTAAGAACCTTGTGGATCTTTGTGGCACGAATGATACTACCCTCTAGATCGGGGTAGGTTTCAAGCTCGCTGAGGAAATCGGACATAGACTTCCGAAAGTTAGCACAGCTTATCCTGCCGACTTTATGTCAGTCTCACCTTCATCTCGTCCTCTTTCGGCATGGTGTCCCTCGATAAAAACCCGCGCTGTAGCTTATGACGGTAGTAAAGCACTGGTAAGATCAGCAATAGGAAGGCCTGTCCAATGAGACGAGCTTACCCTTCTTCTCTTTCATTTCCTTAGCAGCTGCTGGCGAAAGAGGCTTCTCCTCGACTTTCGGAGTATCAACAACATCCTCGTCGTCACTCGCGACGACCTTTGCCGCTCCTTTCTTGGATGATGAGGCTTTGGGTTTCGCAGCTTTCTTCTTGCTTGAAGGCTCAGAAGCAGGAGTCTTTGGGGTTGACAGCTTCAATTTTGTACCTGTCTTCGGGGTTTTTGCAGGCTACGGGCGGTGTCAGCAGGAAACGTACCTGAAATATCAACGTGTTATCTGACCTTTCCTTCGCCATCGCTGTCGACATCCTTCTTTCGCTTCTTCGATTTAGGCTTCTCTGCACTTGGAGCCTCATCGATATCCATATCATCCGCATCATCTACCAGGGCATTGGCATCCGTGCTCTTCCGCTTGGATTTGCTCGCCTTCTTAGCGTCCCGCTCTGCTTGAGCTTCCATATCTTCTTCTAAGGCCTTCTGGTGATCGGCAAGCATGTCTTTGAAGTGTTGCAAAGGCTGATCCTCTGCAGCCTTCTCGTAGGCTGCCAGGAGAAGCTTAGATTTTCCTTTCTCCGAAGGGTCCTTGGCGGCTCCTACATCTAATGGCGTTAATTCCGTGTTCGGAATCCAAGCACTACCCAGAAATTAGTTTCGTATTCGAACAGCGTCGTGTGAACATAGGTCGTAGACGGGCAGCTTGCCACTCACAATTCGTTCGTATGCCTAGATTAATTAGCGGGAGCCTATCGAGTGCGGCTGAAGAGTGACCTACAGGAACATGATAGGGAACGTCCTCTCGTAAGCCCGCTTGCCTCCATCTGCGTACTCTGGCTTTTTGTATGTGCCATCAGGCTGCTTCGTAGTGACGGGACGGGTCTCGATCAAACTCTGTGGAAGCATCTCTTCATCGCAGACAATTGATGGCCACGGTGGGTGACCCTTCATACGCGCAAAATAGTATTGGCCAGGCTGAGCATCTAAGTTTGTCAAAGGCTTGGACTTCTTCTTGTTGAGCTTCTTGCTCTTGTGCTCTGGTACTGCAGACTTCTTCTTGTGAGAGCCGTTGCTCGCCTTCTTTGAAGAGGCTGGAGTGCCGTTGGTTCTGTCTGCTGCCTCACCGTTCGTGGCAGTACCTGTATAGAAGGCAGACTTTAGCTTCTGCTGCATGGGTCCACAAGCGACGCGTAACACAATTGCCCTACCTTCAGCTGCAACCGCATCAGCCGTGCCTTCTCCAGCCTGCCCTAACGTGTGTTCCTCGGCTGTCTCGTCCTGCGCCTTGGCTTCAATCCTAGCTTGCGGTGGCTCCATCTCAGCGTTGGATGAGGTGGCAGGAATCGGGGACGAGACGGGGTTGGTCTCTTCAGCCATGATGGAGCTTGTGTAGCTTGTGGGGGCAGTGGTACGGAATGCTGTGAGGATATGAGTTACCACGCGTAGGTAGGTTGAGAGAAGACGTAATAGAGGTAATCGCAGATGTGATTATGGCGGAGGAGATGAGCGAAATATAGCAGACGCGCAACAAAGACTGTGTTGAAGTAGGAGGTTGGATGACGTGCAGTTTTGACGAACGAGAAAATTGCGAACGAGAAAGGTTGCGCGACAATGCCAACGGTAAGTTTAAAATACTACTGGTGCTAGGTACGAGATAGCACCTTACGTAAGGTTCCTTCCTTCCAACGATTGCTATTGTGTTGCCTTATTGATGATTGTAGCTGATTTGCTGCGCCTAGAGTACAATAGTCGAAGATAATAGAATCAGAAGTGAAAAGAGTTTTTCGCAGTGAATGCAGATGATGGAGGTTGGGAGCCGGAACTCCTCGTCAAATCATCGTCTTCCACCAGTGACCGACGAATCAAAACTCGCTTGCTTTGATCCGCCCTTTCGCCCCCCGATTGGAATTTAGCGTATATCCTCCTTGTCACGCTACCCGCATGCCGGCAGGCTCCTTCCCTCCTTATATACCTGTCACTGCCTGCCGTCGTCGTTCATGTCTTCGATCTCCTCGTCCCAGTTTGCTTCGCGTAGCTGTCGTCCACCTCTTTGACTCTCCAGCCATCCTGACAAGAATCAGAGCCGTGACCATATATGAAACTCACCTCAAACCTCAATCAGCCCGCTCGCACAATGTTGTCGGACACCCCAAAACAACCCTCTAACCTCGGGTCTGGAGGAACACAGTATCGACGGTGTGTTCGCAGGCCGTTTCGTACAAACTCGAAATCTGATCGCGAAAGGTTCCGAACCCTGCGCATAAGCTGCATAAGTCCACGTCGGGCGGTCTCGGAGTTCCTCGCAAATATAGCTAGTTGAGCGACCAAGCTAACGGAAGGAATTGAAGTCAAATGCCAGACAACTAGACAATTATCCGTTAAGATATGAGAAGCAAGAATCCCAAATTCGTAGCAGCTTTGGGAAATAGACTGACATAAAGTACAAGAGCTCTTACGTATATAATATGAAAGCAATGAAGTGCCTCGCGGTGTCCCTCAACATACCTGGCCCGGCCTTAATGAGCGGCAGCGATCATTGTAATGTGCTGGCAGCAGGCAAAGTTGCTGAAATCAGGGCAGAAGTTACCATATTTCCTCACGTATAAATTTTTGTGTCTGGAAGTGACTCCATAAAAACGACAAGCTCAATGGTAGTGAGACTAGTAACATTCAACATAGAACGACGTGCCCTCTTAATATAGCACTGGTGACATTTCTGATTTACCATTCTTCCATAGACGAAAATGAAGATAGAATGAAAGAACTTTCAATGCAGCACATATGCCACACAGAGCGAGTGAAGTAATGCATATTAGTACAACGAAGGAGAAAGTACTCAACAAAAGTCTAGAAATCCTGTTGCTGTCTAAAAGGACGATAGGATTTCTCATACTTGTTATGAGAGGTTCATTCAGTATACACTTTAATTAGCTCAAGCTTATCACGCATACAGTATTCTTCTTTGAGATGTCTTTATCCGGGTTATGAAACCAGGAAGGGCAGTTGGGACCATCAATCATACTTAGCGGTTCGCACGTTCGAGGTTCTTCGGTCTCTAACTTTGGTGTAGAAGACGGAATTACAGGGCTGTGATTCTGGATCGTATGTTGGTCGTTTGACAGCCCGAGGAACTGCCGGGGCTTGGAGTAGGCAGGGAGAGCCCATTACTATTGAGTTGGCTATATCCGAATATGGGGTGAAGGAGCGATGCAGCAATAACAGACGACTCCGAGGCGTTGGGGAAGTACCAAGCATGATAATAAAAAGTATTGATCCAGGCCAGTCTTTAGATGTACTAGAAAGCAGAAGCAGCTCTGATGTGGAATTCGACCAAAGCATGTAGCCTGTAGGAGTAGCATAATGGCGGTCTGTCTGTGCCTCCAGGGCGGGGTGCGATTTGCAATGAGTACATCTTGGCCCAGTGTAATATTCACTAAACCGACGAGCAAGTCACGGGTGCTTCTTCCAGTAGATGTTACTTAGTAAATCCTAGCACGAGCACAGCAGGCGTAGTTCGAGATCAAGGGATCTATCGCTGGTAATCAAGATCACCGCGACTATGCTCTCTTGGACCGTGTAGCGATTCTTGGCTCGTAGTGTATGCAGCAGAGCCAGAAATTAGTAGGGCCAAGAGCATTCTGACCGAATACTCGGCTCGCTGTAGGCTCGTTTTCTTGGTGTCGCAGTAGGTAGGAAGTATAGCTAAACGTAGAGTATGAGTCGTGATGGTTTAAAGGTAGGAACCTGGATGTGCGATTCAGACGTGCCAGCGCCGCTTAGCCCCTTCGGGTTAAGTCAGCCAAGGCTAAAACTAAGGGGCTTAGCGGCGCTGGCACGTCTGAGAACTGAGGCAATTCCGGAATTTTACATCATCATATGCTGACTCAGCCACAGTATCAACTTCAAAGAAACTACGGTGGAGTACGAGTACGATGGTACCTATTGCTACTACATAGTTGAATGCTACTGAACGCAGGTGCGCACGCTACAACCACCACATAATTCTTCGTCCACTTAGACGCTGACTTTTCCAGATACTCTCATGGCTGCACAACCCCTCTGGGCACCATTTCTGCCAAATCACCACAGTTTTTACATTTCCTCTTCTCCTCGTCGTCCTTGAAGCCGTTAACGGCCTCTTTTATTTGCGTTCCCAGATCTGTACAGTGAAACGAGGCCTCATATACAATCTCCCCGCAATTCTGACAATACCATCGTAGCGTATCCTTGCTATCTGCTGGGCGTGGTTGCTCTAAAACTATACCGACTGTGTCCGCGAAGCGAACAGGGTTGTGGGGCGTGTTTGGAGGCAGGAGGAACATCTCGCCTTCTCGAATGGGGATATCGCGGAACGAATTGTCTTCGGGTTCAACGACCTTGAGAAGCATTGAACCGCGATATTGGTAGAACCATTCGGCGGTTTGGTTGATGTGGTAGTCAGAGCGGGCGTTGGGGCCGCCAACGATCTGTACTCGTATGAGCGTCGGAGTAAGCGAACTGTACTGGCTTACTCACCATGACCGTAACGTCGTCGTTATAGACGCAGTAATTGTTTATTGGGGGCTTGAGTAAATGGGAGTTGTCCTCGAGCCTGCACAAGACGTTACTGTCCGGAGATATGGGATGTGTTATGTATGGTGTAGAGGGACGCTACCATTTCGGGAGATTCAGTGGACTTGAAAGCATACTGAAATTTGTAATACTTCAGTGTTGTGTAATTCTTGCTTAAAAGTCATCATCATGAGGAGCGTTGAATGCTTCACCCTCAAAACCCTCCATGACAGAGCAACAATAAGTTTGGCACTAAGATAAGATAAGGTGTATCCAGCCATCGCCTAAGTGACCCTAAAGAATTTACTCGTACCTACGGAATACTCGTGACATTGAAAGGCTTCAATAGATTTTGGGATTGATATCCAATGCGGTGCGACGGCCTAATCACGCTTAAGAGGTAGGTATGTCGACAAATCCTCAAGCACCTCTCCGATTCACATCTCAGAAAGCGCTTGCCCACCGCCTAGTTCTGGCCACCCTCACAGGCCGCCCTGTTCACATCTCAAAGATCCGGCCTTCTTCACCCACAAACCCTGGTCTTGCGCCGCATGAGATTTCTTTCCTGCGTCTCCTCGAGTCAGTCACCAATGGCTCAAATATTGAAATATCATATACTGGTACAACCCTGGTTTATCGGCCTGGATTGATTACTGGAAGCGCACCTGGATCGGGTGCAAGCGGCGGTGTTATACAACACGAGCTACCAGCCGGATGTACGAGGGGTATCAGCTATTTCTTGATACCGTTGTGCCTACTGGCACCCTTTTCGAAAGTACAAATGAACGTATTATTTACGGGACCTGGTGTTGTAACCTCTGCAACACCGGCCGGTGACATGTCTGCCGATAGCGTGCGGACTGCCGTATTACCTTTGTATGCCAACTTTGGCATATCAAACAACATTGAGCTGAGGATATTACGAAGATCCAATATCGGTGTTGGTGGGAAGGGAGGTGCAGGAGAGGTGCAGCTAGGATTCGGGCACCAAGTGCGGCTGCCCAAAACCATACACCTGCTAAACCCAGGACGAGTTACGAAAATTCGCGGTGTAGCCTACTGTACTGGTGTCTCGGCCTCGAACAATGCTAGAATGATTGATTCAGCCAGAGCGGTGCTGAATTCGATGACTAGAGACACCTACATCTTCTCCGATGTATCCTCGGCACCGTACGTACCATCATCAGAAAAGTCGAATCCAATCAGGAGAAAAATTGGTATAGGGTTTGGCCTTTCTTTGGTTGCTGAATCTTCTACTGGTTCACTTTATTCAGCAGACCTAGCATCACCTCCTTCTGGAGGAGTGCCACCCGAGGATATTGGACAGCAATGTGCCTATCAGCTCTTAGAAACCGTATCGCTCGGAGGAACAGTGTCTCTCACAGCAGCCCCAACGATGCTCACGCTCATGGCAATGGGATCAGAGGACGTCGGCAGATTACAGCTTGGAAAGGTTGTTCTTGGTACCGAGGAGATCATTCGTCTTGGTAGAGACCTCAGAGCCTTCGGAGCAAGTGGCTGGGGCTTCAGAGAGTCTACTGCAGGGCAAGAAGGAGACATGATAGTGAGCATGGTCGGCAGAGGTGTCGGTAATGTCGGGCGAAAGATTGCTTGAAGTGATACCCTGTAGAGCCAGATGATGAAGAAGCTATCCGGAGATTACAACGATGAGTATGACCACTACTATGAAGGAGAGGGAGGTAGAGCCAATCTTTGACACGAGAACGATACAGATCTTCTCAACGCTAAGTAGCACATAGCGACTCGAGAAAAGAATGCTATGTAGCACACAAGTGCTTGGAGGAACTGTGTGTAGTGTGAACGAGCTCGGAGTAAAACCTCATAAACAGTTCCAAGACGAGCGTGACAACATAGGACTGGTTCCTGGACAGGGACTTCTTTCTGTGTCTATAGTATCGTACGCGTGCCACTTTTCCTTGCTCATATTGGTGCGAACGTAGATGCGGAGCCGCTAAGCGTTTGGTTATCGGGTGCTTTCCCAAGCCAAGCTAACCAGTGTTGGTTGTTCGAGGTCCTCTCAGTCACCAATATTCGCGCTAAGCCTAATATGGGCAGATATCGTGGATAATCTGGGAAGTTGATTCTCATTTCTCACCCACATGCCCCACACTGAGCACTTTTCACTCCCCACTAAACCAATTACGGAAACATATCGTGATGACTCTTTCACTAGTGTCCGGCATGTCGAATCTGCCAAAGCACTTCAAGGATAAAAAGGCCCTGCATTCCTCTCTTTGTTCTCTCTCCACAGTTCCAGTGTACTCTTAATACGTACGGAAATTTCGAATCATACTATCGATTTGTGACTTGGAATTGAACTATTTGTCCAAACCTCTACTCAGATCCACCGACCTCCACCGACCGCCGAGATCATATTACACACACAGCTCACCACTCTCTCCCACTTCGCCACCTATCCACTTCGCCCCTTCACTACACCTCACCACTTTCGATTCAATCTCTCATCCACGTCGCAACTCCACTACCTCCCTTCCTCTCAAGGCCTATTATCACCATGATCTTTTTCGGAAACCCTTACATGGACGCCCTCATGCCCGAAAACTCGTCTCTGGAATCCATCGGCTCCGTTGCGGCAAATTTCGCCCGTTCTTCCGAAAGTGAAGAGTGCTTGCAGCACGTTCACTACTACTACAGATCTTTCCTGGCCGAAATGATCGCCGACGACATCGCCGACATGCAGGCCCGAGCCGAGGCCGAATGCGAGTACGAGGCGAAGAGGCTCGCTCGTAAGATTGCTCGGGAGGCCGCGGTGAAGAGATGCCGCGACCAGCTAAAGGCACTTGTCGTGAAAGGGGTGAAAAAGATTGTGAAGTATTGAGCAGTCTACTTCATCCGCCATCTTATCCGCCTTACCATGTAGCCACTTCGTCAATCTGGAGCATACGGACTGAATGCCAGCATTCTTTAACTTTCCAGGCCTCTTGGCCAAAGGGTCACCAACTCTTCGGCTTCCGAACGATGTCATCGACGTCTCGTCTTTATCCGCCACTCACTATGTCACGACTTTGCAACTACAATGACACTAAGGGTTTTGCATGGGCACTTGTCTTGGATTAGGAGTACAGGTTCATGGGCTTGTAGCGTCTCTGTACATGCATGTACCTACTTTCGAAGTATATATCATAATCAACTTATACGAGCCGAAGCTTCTAGGCCCGTCTTATCATTCTCATATCGACTAGTGAGGAGTAACTTAAGTTGACCCAGGAAGAGGAGAATCTGATTGTTGTTATTTTCGTCACAACCTTCAGGCCCTAATCCTGAACAAGAATAATACCAACACAAGAGGTTGACTGCCAGGTTTCCCATTGTTCCTCAATATTTTCTAAACGTCAAGGTCGACAACTTGCTGTACCCGAAATGGTATACATGATCTTCTCTCCATTTTCTTTTCTCATAAATCTTCATCGATCTCCTACATTACCAAAAACAAGGCAAAATACTACATGAATTCCCGGCTTCCTCTACTTACTGGCTCAGAATTTGTCAAAATCCTGCGTCCCATTCCCATGGCGCAGCTGTCCCTTCACACTGAAGACAGACAATGCCCACTTTGTACTGATGCATACGAATCGAGCGACGAATTTCCGTGCGGATTGGCTTGCGGCCATGTCTTTCACCAGGGCTGCATAGAGAATTGGGTGTCGGAAAAGAAGGCTAAAAAGTATATCTGTCCCATGTGCCGTCGAACGTTGTTCGCAGCTTTCGCACACAATACGGAGCAGCGACGCCAAATGCTCATTCGCTCAGCCATCAATGGCGCCCGTCAGCAAGGGGTCCGCTCCGACATCGAGCTGTACGAAGTGCTTCGCCTTCGAGGCTCGAAAATGAGCCTACCGAACCCGCAAAATGCTGCGCTCGGTGAGGCACAAGATCAGCGTTTGACTAATGAGCTTATCTACCTAGATAGTTTCATCTTCGAAATGCCTGCACAATTCAGAGACGGCGCACAATGAATTGTACAGCTTGAAGGACGATATTATGGACTGTCAAACATCTCTGGCTTTTGGAAAGAGGACTGGGTGACAGAATTCCCAGGAGGCTCCTTCGCTATCATCTCCAAAGAGCCCTTCGTCAGGGGGAAGATCTTAAGCCATGGTGGTACGTCATTTAGGAATTCCTTGACCGGGGCCTCGCTCAAGAGAAATTTGACCCGGACCTAGTTCGAAACATGATTGACGACGACATGGTTCAGGAACTTCTTGGCCGGCGGCTTTCTCCTATAGTACTTGACGGGAACGGGCTCATCAATCTCCAGTCGATTGACCAGAATATGGTTCAATTTGTACTTGACCGCACATTGCACAGAGGACCTTTCATGGAGACAGAAAGCACTTCGTATTGACAAGGGACCTCATTCGGAAGTTTATGTTGCGCGAGGATTGTCTTAGTGATGCGATGACACTAGAGTGCAGCGACTCGCAATAGGAATGTGCCTCAAGGAGCATACGGCAAGCTGGATCGTCATCTGCTTGCATATGTATCGAATAGTACCGATGAGATTTTCAATATTACAATATATGCCTTGACGAAAAAGAAAAAGAAAAGTGTTCCACTCACATCTAGCTCTCGTCTCCATGTGGTCGGTATAAACCCTTCATGTAGCTATGCGTTGTAATGATCCCCTAACAACCGCGGTTCTCCAGGTCGCAGTCCATTGCGCCGCTCGTTTCTTTGTATGGTCTTAGTACTGATGATTGATGAGTGATTGATGATGCACATGAGATGGTAACTCCTGACAATTCATTATCTATTCATGGACAAGACAACCTTACAGTCTCATGGAACCTTCGATCCGGCTCGTCGCCTGATGATACGGAACGCGGCTCCCGCAATATCTAAATAGAAAACAAATACAAACTCTTCCATGGCAACTACAACTGCCACACCTGGTCGGCGCTCTCTGATCCGCCCTCGTCCTTCGCTAGGACAATCTATCAGTACAGTTTCTACACCCAACCTACTCGCCTCCATCACGCCGTCGCAACGACCTCCTTTACCTTCGCCACAGGCACCAGGCGCTCGCGCCGACTTTGCGCGAAAAACTTCCCTCAACCAGCTGGGCTCCGGCTCTGTTTCAAAAGCATCTGGGAATAGTCAAGATCAAGAGACGGGTTCCAGTCCGTTCACCATGCATCCCACCACTCCAGCAGCGAACAGGACCGTCAGCGGTGATACTGTTGGTAATGCTAATCTTCAGGTGGGGGACACGGTGGACGTTCCCGGGGGCATGTATGGCGTCGTCAAATTTATGGGCGAAGTCAGGGGAAAGAAAGGCATATTTGCAGGGGTGGAGCTTAGCAGAGAGTTCGCTGCCCGGGGAAAGAATGATGGCGATGTTGAAGGGTGATTCTAGGCAATTGGTGATTGGGTACATTCGACTGACGATCGATTGTAGGACACGATACTTCACTACATCAATACCTGGTTCTGGCATATTCCTTCCATCTAGCAAAGCATACAAACGCGCCTCGCCTACGGTTTCTAACGACTCATTTCCAACAACACCAACTACACCCTCGCTTGCGGCGTTCAATCTTGGAGGTCGAGGAGATAGTAATGCTTTCACGCCACCTACCCCTTCCATGTCCAAATTCAGTCAGTCTGTGGGCCCTGGTCGAGCAGCCAGTCCTGCTCTTCGAAAGCAATCCCGTCCGTCCCTACCCCGACCGGAGTCTCCTCTGCGTAAAGGCCAGATTATTAGTTCTACGCCTGCAGGCAGACCGTCAATTGGTGCGCCGAAATTCTCAAGATCTCAAGTTGGAAACGCACGATACGCACCTAGTCCCGTGCCCAGTAAATTTGGGACCAGTCTGCGAATGGGCAAGGATGCAGCAACCGGTGATCCAGGGAAGAGAGCTGTCAATGCATCCAAAATGGGAATGACCACTCCCGCCAATGCAAGACCTGCATCTCGCAGTCAGTCTCGGTTAGGCCCTGAGGCGATGTTTGACGAGGACTCAGATACCACTCCTATTGGCACTGCAAAATCAAGTTACGGTACCCAAGGTGGCAAGCCAAGGCCACGCCCAACATCTGATCAGAACAGTGAGATAGTCAAGCTCAGATCTCAACTCGGAGATCGCGACAAGCAGCTCAAGGAGATGTCCTCAAACCTGGCCGAGATGGAGAATAGCGTGGCAGAACTACAGTCAGTAATGCCAAAACAAAGCTCTAATAACTCAGTAAGAGGGTCCAGAGGTTCTGCAATTGATGATGCGGACGCCACGCAACTGCGAGCTCTTTTGCGTGAGAAGAATGAGAAGATTGCGATGCTTACCGCTGACTTTGATGCTCACCGGGCGGACTTCCGCAGCACAATCGACACGTTGGAGCTCGCCAGCACCGAGACTGAACGCGTCTATGAGAGAAGGGTCGAAGATCTTACGCACGAAATCCGAGAGCTCCAGGAAAGGAGTGAAGATGTAGACAGCGTCGCTCAGCAATTGAAGCAACTGGAGGAGTTGGTGCAAGAGCTTGAAGAAGGCTTAGAAGATGCCAGAAGAGGTGAAGCAGAGGCACGGGGCGAAGTCGAGTTTCTGAGAGGAGAGGTAGAAAGAGGTAGGTCGGAGCTGAGGCGCGAAAGAGAAAAGGCAGCGGCGGCACTTAAGGGAGCCGGAGCAACTGTGGATAACGGCTTCAGTCCGAATGGGATATCGCGCGAGGTTGAGCAGAGGGATGATGAGATTAGAGGTCTGAAGGCCATAATCCATTCGCTAAGCCGAGACGCTGTACCGGAGGGAACCGCCAAACCGGGTAGCCGTAGGGTCTCAAAGCAAAGAGATAGTCAAGCAAACGGGCACAGTAACGAGCAGCTAGCAGAAGAGCGTCAAGCTCGGGAGAAGCTTGAGCGGGATGTGAAGGAGCTGGAAGGTCTTGTGGATCGGAAAACGTATCGCGAAGAGGAACTCGAACACGAAGTTGAACGTTTGCGAAATATAAACGCTACCAACAAGCACGACAGCTCAGGAAGCAATGGATTTTCGGAGCGTACTGTAATACCAGGAAACCGCGGCTCGGGCCCCCACGGTATGGGAATCTCGTCCGATCTGCGACAGAAAACCTTTTCATTAGACTCCCATCGTCGTGGGGGTCATTTCGAAGCTGTACCAGAGGCAGACACACACTCAACAATGACTGATGGCAGCAACCTTTGGTGTGAGATCTGTGATACCGGAGGCCACGACATCCTAACCTGCACCAACATGTTCGGTGATCCAGCAAACAAAGTAGGTGAGGAGGATCGGCCAGAGCTGAGTCCCAAATCGCAACGGACAGGGCGCGACGTGGTGAAAGAAGGGTTGAAGGGTTTGGCTGTATCATCACCGCATGACGACGATCGTGTGGCGCCCTTGAGTCCATCGCGGAAGAGTCCTGCGGCCACGCCTAAGGCATATCAGCCTCCAATGCCGAATCCAATGGATGAAGACATGGTGGCGGGGAAGGCTAGTGGAGTCGTTGATGGGAGCAAGTGGTGTGCATTATGCGAGAGGGACGGCCACGAGAGTGTTGACTGTCCTTTCGATGATGCCTACTAATTTACAGGTGGTGAGGTGTGGTTTGGGATGAGCGCATGGTTCTATTCCTTGGATTGCGGCATTGCTTGCTGGAGTTGTGGGCGGAGCGGAATTTCCATGTGCCAACATCTGGAGTTGATTTTACTTCCCATTGGAATTCATGGCTATGGGCTTGATGCTTGATACAAGAAGTACTTTATACTCTTCTAATTGATAACATAATTACTGTTGACGATTCATGCATGGGGTATACCAACATGGTTCAAGAAGCATCTACCGTACCCGAGTATCCTGGCTTGTTGAAGCCGCATCCAAGAAAAACAATTCATACGTTGTTAAATTGGCAATCAAAAGATGTGGTAGTACTCTGAGATAGTTACATCGCATACTCTAAGGTAGGTACTCCGTAGGTAGAGTAAGTGTCTTCGTGGCTCAGTACCGCCTCGCCGGCGCCGTTCCACCCCTGCGCCTCGCTTGCGGCTGGAAGTGCATAGAGAGTAGACCTCATCCTTGTTCGCGAGCTGACGAGGGCACATCTGTCCATACGGCTGGTCTGAAAACACCATTGTATCGTCAATTGCAAGATTGTTATGAACTAGGTGGTCCCAGATAGAAACATCAGCCTCTATTTGGTCTCATCCATTGATTCTTAGCTGACGCGCCCTTCTACACCTTGAGGCAATCCATTAACCACGCAGCCATGGCGCAAACCATGATGGACCTCCTAGACTCCCTCTGGGGCTGCATGTCCTGTCTCCCAAGTTCTCCAAAGCTCAAGATCAACAACCGAAGCTTCAAAATGCTCCGACTGCTCGGCGAAGTTAGCCCCCCAAAGCTCCGTTCGAGTGCGCCTTCTGCGCTAACGGTCAAGTGTCGCATCAGGGTGGCTTCTCCTACGTCTACCTAGTTGAAGAAACGACGACATCTCAACTCTACGCCCTCAAGAAGATCCGGTGTCCCTTCGGGCAAGAATCCGTCTCCCTCGCCCTAAAAGAAGTGGAAGCTTACACCCTTTTTGCTCCACACCCCAACATCATTGCTTCCGTGGACTATTCCGTCGCCTCTGCCAAAGATAAATCAGATCCCAGTAGCAAAACGGTTTACATACTCCTCCCCTACTACCGAAGAGGGAACCTCCAAGACGCCATAAATGCAAATCTAGTCAACCATTCCAAATTCCCCGAGAAAAGACTGATGATACTATTCCTCGGCGTAGCGAGAGCGCTGAAGGCAATGCATCAGTATAGAGTGAAGGGCGCGCCGGGAGGACCCACTGCACAGAAGAAGGCAAAAGGCGTCCGGCAAGAAGCCGCAGAGGCGGACCAGGACGCAGCTAGAAAAGCCAAGTCGAAAAAACGGCGAGAAGCGCCGGAGCGGGACCAAGAAGATATTGAGCAGCAGCCGCTGATGGAGGGGGAGGTTACCAGAAGCCAAGAAGGCGTTGCAGACGGCGAAGTCAGAGCTTATGCGCATCGAGATATAAAACCTGGTATGCTCTCTCAACCTCGACCCAGCGTATCCACCCCGCAGCGACACTAACCAACTGCACGCACAGGCAACATCATGATCGCCGACGACGGCCGCACCCCCATCCTCATGGACCTCGGCTCTCTCGCTCCCTCCCCCACCCCCATCACCTCCCGCTCCCTCGCCCTCCTCATCCAAGACACCGCCGCCGAACACTCCACCATGCCCTACCGCGCCCCCGAACTCTTTGACGTCAAAACCGGCTCCGTCATTGACACCAAAGTCGACATCTGGAGCCTCGGCTGTACGCTCTATGCCTGTCTCGTCGGCAAAAGCCCCTTTGAGGCGCGCAGCGAGGAGACGGGCGGGAGTTTGAGTATTTGCGTGTTGGGCGGGGATTGGAGGTTTCCGGACGAAGGAATGCAGAGGGATGGGAAGGCGAAGGTGAGGGAGGAAGGGGCGATTAGTGAGGCGGTGAGGGAGGTGGTGCGGAAGTGTTTGAGGGTTGAGGCGGCGGAGAGGCCGGATGTGGATCAGTTGATTGAGGAGGTGGAGAAGGTGGTGGCCGATTTGCCGGATGATGATGGTGATGCGGGTGGGGAGTGAGGGCGTGTGGTGGTGGTGTGTTATTGTTAGTATTGGGGGAAGGAAGGGAGGAGTTACTGCATCGTCTTGGAGTTTGGTGGGGGGTGTTTTCGTTGCAGAAACAGAGGGGATCTAGGAGCTATTACTGTAGCTACATCTAATATGCGGACATACCCCCGCTAGTTTCCAATTTTCTCGTCGAGGTAATCGTCCTCGTCAAATACTCGTATTGAGGCCTGCCAGTCCAAACCCTTTCCTGCGCGCACCAACAAGATGTCGCCGAGAAGACCAAAGATGCCTCGCACAGCAGACACGGGTGACCTAATTGCCCACGGTGAAGGAAAAAAAGGGCACTGGCTTTGCCCAAATCCAGATCCCTCCTGATACGCATATCCCTGTTTCGTAACCACCAAGGGACGGCGATGAGGGATTCAGTGCTCATGACAGACACCAAGAGGGTGTTGCTGTATGCAAAGGATATGGGATTGGCTTGCACAGACAAGAAGGGGAAGAAGGAGAGAGCGACGGTTGATGGAGGGGAGGGTTGGATGTGTGATTGCAGTGAGGAGTGCGGAAGCGAGTCCATCTATTTTATGTGGAAGTCGCTGGGTGAGATGGTGGATTTATGACTGGAGATTCATTTCGACTGGAAGGGGGATAGTGTGTATGGAGCTTGATGTTTAGAAAAACTAGGTGCGAGCAAGTAGAAAAGCGTAGTGGCAGTTTGCGCTACCTCTACTGGCTATTATGCGTTGTATAGCGGCGCCGCTGTGGCATCATAAAAACGGGGAGACAGTGGTTTCTAATGCGAGCATCGGTATGGCAGAGTGGGCTCACTGAAGGATTGACCTTCCCGCTGTTGGGTTGAACTCTTAGCAGTACTATGACATCTTTTTTCTCTTATGTCCTTGATACCTTCTGGTCCCCTATTGGTTGAAGTTTCCCTGCCTTATGTATATGGTTGAGCATTGCTGTCCCGGTTGACTCTTCTAAGATCGCCTTCTTTCTCATAAGACTCGCTAAACGCTAGATATTAACGCAAAACCAGGTAGCCTTCCATCTAGACAGAACTTTCAGGCCTTGACAACCTAGGCGAATCTCCGCTCAAACTCCTGGAAAAGCTTAGGGCTTATCTCATCGCTGCTGTTACCTTTGATCGTCCATAGTATCCCTTTGCTGTCATAGTGCTCCAGTAATGGCTGGCTCGTTTCGTCAAATTTCCTCAGCCGCTGCTTCCAAGTTTCTTCGTCATCGTCCGCTCTTTTTGTCAATGGCTCCCCAGTGATGTCATCTTTCCCTGGGACCTTCGGCGCGTTGAAGTTAGTGTTATATACCCTACCGCTAGGCCCATGGACCCAACGTGACGCGATGCGTTTGAGTATGATGTCAACGGGAGTGATCAGGGAGACGACCAGGTTGATGGGTATCAAGGCATCGAGGCGAGAAGCCTGAACGGAAGTACGCGGAAAGCCATCCAAGATAAAAGACGCGGCGGGGCTATCCGAAGGCTCGGCTGGAAGAGCGTCACTGACCGACGACTTGGGCGAGACCCACCGCTTGGCTTTAAGTTCGTTGAGGATGAGCTTGAGGATCATATCGTCGGGGACGAGGTTGCCGGCTTTCATGGCGCCTTCGGCTTGCAGACCTGAAGAGCTGTCAGATACGACATAGCCTCCCAGATAAGTCCAACAATTGGATGAGTGTTGGACAGTCCTGTAAGACTCATACCCAAAGGTGTTCTGTTGCGTACGCTTTCCCGGAGCAGATCTCCCGAGCTTACGGCGGAGATTTGAGGGAACCGTTGCATGAGACGCTCCGCTTGTGTGCCTTTTCCTACGCCAGGCGCTCCGACTAGAATGATACGCGCCGCTCTCTTGAACTCTTTGGTTGCCATTGAATGGAGGTGTGCTATGGGAGCTAAGATTGGCAGACGGCTCTCGTGCTCGGGGAAGGGGATGGCGTGCGGGGAGCGTCTTGCGCCGTGTCTTCTGTCCCCGCCCTGTGTGAAGCTCAAGGCTCCAGCGATAGATGATTATATGTCCATATCGGTCGGTGTTGAAGTAATATGTACAGGGGTATCGAACGTAGCTAGAACATGGGCTCGACGAACGTTGCTATGGCGTCCTCCGGCGGCAGGGAGCAAAACCCGCCTTGGCCGAAACGATCAAGGCTTGCAAGGTAAATGATGTACTTTCAGCAATCGTCAACAGATGCTTTTCAAAGAAACGGTACTTGTTCCACGAACATAAATACATAGTACCAGTATGTATTGGCGGAATGTACTATGCACCCACGTTACTCCTGAATTTCGAAATATTTAAGCACTTTTGGTTATGTCCAGATTCATCGTCCAATAGGGAAATTTGTCTTTAAGGACCCGGAGGATCGCAAATAATGATCCGGGCCTGGTTTGTAATCCAGCCCTGTGAGGCGAGGGAAGCAGAATCGCCAACCACGTAGGGGTACGTTTCTTTAGTAGACATTCGATTCTTTCTATTCTCATCCAAGCCAGTTTCTAATCAACAACATATGTCACATTTACGAAGCATACCGAAGTGAAACAACCACTCTCCTTCAAACGGCTACCACCACTCCATCTTGTGCTAGACATTGGCGGAACCGAGATATCCGTCTGTCCAACATACACTTCTCACGATGAGTTCTCCCGCAAGATTAGTTCGGAACACATTTACACAAAGGGCACTACGCAGTGCTGGTACGTTCAGGATCGAGCTCTCTCTTCTGGACTGCGCTCACGGATCATATAGGGGGCTTACCACTAAGGACTGCATTCTCGCCTTCATCCGCGCGTACCGCTTTCCTTCGCCGTAATGCGAGAGATTTACCTTCTCAGCTGAAAATTCTAGCTATAATATCCCCGTATCGAGGCTATGCTACCGACACCTCTCCGACAGGTGGCGGCGGACCGGCATTTCCACCTCCCGGCTTCAACACTGAGGAGGCGAAGAAGCCTTTGCCAAAGGATGAATCAAAGGCTCCTTCTCCAGCCCGGGTAACTTCCGCTATAGCTGCATCAGTAAACGAACACACGACTGGGGCAGTCCCGAACAACGATGTCACCGGTGTCGAGAAGACTAAAGCTATGGAGAACAGAAGCTTGGCGGAGCTGGCAGCCAGCAAAGCAACAGCTACACATACCGATGAGAAGAAGCTGGAAGATGCAAAGAAAGATCAGAAGAAGTTGACGATCATGCAAAAAGTCAAGCGCGAAATAATGCATTACTGGGACGGTACCAAACTTCTAGCGACAGAGATCAGAATAAGCACGAAACTGGCCTTGAAGATGGCTGCAGGCTACGAGCTCAGCCGAAGAGAGAACAGACAACTCCAGCGTACAGTGCAGGATTTAGGCCGATTGGTACCTTTTTCGGTCTTCGTCATCGTACCTTTCGCAGAACTTCTACTTCCTGTTGCACTCAAGATATTCCCAAACCTCCTACCAAGTACCTATGAAGGCCAAAAGTCAAAAGACACCAAGGCCACCAACCTCCGAGCGACTCGCAAAGAGGTCAGCAACTTCCTTCGTGACACGTTAAAGGAAACCGGTCTTCCAGTCAGCGCAGTGAATGCGCAAAAAGAAGAATTCGCTACTTTCTTCCGCAAGGTGCGCGCAACTGGGGAATCTCCTACGCATGCAGATGTCATCAAAGTTTGCAAGATCTTTAAAGATGATCTAACCCTCGACAACCTTTCCCGTCCTCAATTAGTTGGTATGACAAAATACATGAACCTCAACGCCTTTGGCACAGATATGATGCTTCGGTATCAAATTCGGCATCGCATGCGCCAGATTAAGCGCGATGATCGCGCAATCTATGATGAAGGCGTCGATAGTCTGTCCGTCCCTGAGCTTCAAATGGCTTGCGCTTCGCGTGGTATACGGACCCAAGGGATGAGCCCAGGACGTCTGCGTGATGACCTCCAGATGTGGCTCGACCTGCGCTTAAAAGATGGCGTTCCATCAACACTCTTGGTCCTCAGTAACGCTTTCATGTATACCCAAGGAAAGGATTCAGAGATCGACAACCAAATCGGGGCTCTACAGGCGGTTCTGTCATCTATTCCAGAAGAACTGTTCCACGAGATTGAGCTTGAAGTCCACAATGCCGAAGGAGCGGCGACAAACAAGCAGAGACTGGAGGTGCTGAAGGAGCAACAAGATCTGATTGAAGAGGAGAACGAGCAAAACGAGGAGAACGTCGAGTGTGGAAGATCGTCACCCAAGGACGACGCAAACATTGACGAGGAGGATCAGAGGAAAGCGGATGCGAAGGCAGACGGTAAGGAAGGGGATCAGGCGGGCGAAGCGGCCGACGCCGAGCGGGAGACGGTGGAGGCCGAGAAGCAAGGCCAGAAGGAAGAGAGAAAAGAAGGAGGAAAGCGGGACTAATCCTCACTCTTCAAGCAGGGCTATCGTGCCCTTTAGTACTAGGCATTGGGTGGAGTGGAGTGGTGACATGGGGCTTTCTGGTATAGATGGCATTGACGGGCGCTTTATGTAGGGTAGCGTACGCACCCTTAGGCGACAAGGTAGAGACATGAGATTCAGTATTTTTCAGATTACGCTTCTGCGCAACAGATGGCGCTGGCGATCCCGATTATGCAGGGACTGGATCATGGACTTCTCAAATCTCGATGCACAAGCACGAGATGTGACTGATCTGAGCGAAATCTGAGCTAAGTAGAGCATAGAGCATAGGGCATAGGGCATAGAGCATAGAGCATAGGGCATAGAGCATAGAGCATTATGCCAATATGTTCCATCGAGTCCATCAACGGGTAAAGTACTTTCATCAGGTGTATGGAAGTCAGGCTGTTGAGACATTTGGGGACAACAGCAGCAACATGTCCCGGGCGGCGGTGAGGCTGGCTGGCCCTTGAATGAGGTCACCGTCCGCTGGTGAATGATTCCGGGGTTTGCGCCCCGCCCTCACTCCCGCCTCAGCCTTATCCGCCTTTATCGAGGCCCATCCATCGATTAGATCAGATTGGCACTGACGCTATCTCCATTCTATCTTCATTCTCTCTGCCTTGCAATTCACTCCACCATCCATTCATTCGCTCATTCGCTCATTGATCGATCGAACAATAGAATAGACGAGGCAAGCAGCCGGGTTCTTCAAGCGAGCTGAGGCGCTTGACTTCCATTTTCTTGAGTGCGCAATGTAATTGCGCTGATTCTCTCATGGGACCCAAGTCGCAATATCCGGTCACTCCTTCTCAACTATCTCGCTTCTCCTCAGACTGACCTTAATCTCATTTGCTCCCCATATCACCCCGCCAAATCTCACTGGGCTAAAATATACTTGTATCTCAGCAAGCTCACTCTCTACAGTTCAGCGTGCTTGTGCACAAACACCTCCATCATGGTCTCGGATACTGTCTATGACCTGTGCTTGCCGATCTTGGAAGATTGCTGCTCCGAGGACGAAGACAAGACAGAGCAGCTCGAGCAGCTCGTTCAGAAAGAAGCTTCTCTGACAGGTCGGCCTCTAGAAGATGCGGTATTGAATATATTATGGCGCTTTCGAGAGTCAAAATCTCCCTCAGCAGCCTCTCCACCTGTTCGGCATACGGTCATTCGCCGAGCTTCACCTGCGCCGTGGCAAATAGCTCGCGCTTCAACGCCGCTGGCTTCCCCTGCACTTGGTCGCGCGAGCCCTGCGCCGCCTCCAGGCTTCGGTATTGCGCCGCCTGGATTCAACAGAGCCAAATCCTTCAATGCAAGCCCGTTCACTTCTCCTCGACCTTCACCCCGACTCGCTTTTGCCAATCCTATACCACATAGTCCTAATCTAAACTCTTATGAGTTCAGCGAGCCGACTGCGGTCTCAAATGACTATGGAGATTATGGTAGCGACACGGTCGACTGGCTTGTGAACGATGACTCTCAAAGCAGACCGTCTTCATCAGGTGCAGGTAGTGCCTATGAGAGTGTTCTGAGTGGCGCCGCCGCAGCATGGATCCAGCCGCAGCAAAATGACATGTCCCCTTACGATATGCTACGCTCGGTGCTAGGCGATGGGAGATCGGATGAAGAGATTGAGACTGCCCTAGAGGCTAATGGATACGATTTAAGCACAACCATAATGAACTTGATGGGTACTTACAGCCAAGATCAAAATCTCATGCCGGATCAAGATCGACAGATTCTTATTGGAAAGTCAATGATGCCGAGTCAACCCATGATGATTGATCCGTCAGAGCGCGGCCGCAGCAGCATCGTCTGCAAGTACTGGCTGTCAAACGGGAACTGCTTAAGGGCAGACTGCCGCTTTAGTCACGACCTCAGCAGTCACATCTGCAAGTGAGTGTGGCCTTACTCGGCTATTCTGCAATTTACTGACGATATAGGTATTGGGTCATGGGCAATTGCCTCGCAGGCGATTCTTGCATATTCTCTCATGACCCTGCACTCCTGATTAATCGTCTAACTGTTGACGGAGGCAATGCCATAATCGGTACTCCGCCGTTGAGTGTTCCCCCTAACTTTCAGGTGCAGGACTACGACAGCTTTCCAACTCTCCAACCTTCAGCGATGAACCAATTTGCTCAGGCATCTTCTTCGCCGAACCAGCTAGATCCATACAATTACACAGGTTCTCAAAGCGCAAATAATTACATTGCAAGCCCAAGACGTGCCTTTGTACCCCGAACGACGTCCATGAATGGGCTTCCTTCATCACCGAGCTCCTACAATTCGCGACCAACAAGCCGTCATCAATCTCGCGAACCTACGCCATCCATCCCCTCGGTCGACGATAATGAGGCTTTCCCAACTCTGGGCTCAGCAGGTACTAAAGGCGCCAAGAAACATCACGGTAAGCGTGGTGGCCATGGACATGGTCACAATAACAAAGAAAACTTACCCGGCTCGCTTGCCGACGTCGTTCGAATGTCGCCCTCACCAGCGCCTGGCTTGCTCCGCAAGGGTCTTATGACCCGCAAGAGTTATACCGGGAGCCGCGAAAACAGCGTAGCAGCCAATGCTATACCAGCGCCGCAACACGTGCCCTGGCTGGAGACGGGCGCCAAAGCGAATCAAGCGTATATGAAGGCTAGACAAGAAGCTTTCAAGCATGGAGGTCTGCGAAATAAGTTTCTACAAAGGTGAGCCACAATGTCGTATTATCAAAAATAGGTTAACCCTCGACTCAGTGCTGCCCAAGCTTGGAATCGCAATGATGCTCGAGCAGCCAAGGCTCTTAGCTTGCGGGGCCAGTCTGAGAACGACTTGATGCGGAAAGCTCATCGGGAAGCTGCTAGGCTGCTCTATGAGGAACGGAACAAGGACAGCTCGGCCTCTTCCGAAATATACGTTGATCTCCACGGGTTGCACCCGGAAGAAGCAGTAGAATATCTTGAGCGGGTGCTAGTGGAGCAACAGCGCTCGAGTCGTCCTGTGTATGCGATTACGGGAACTGGGCATCACAGCAAGAACGGCAAGGACAAGGTTGGTAAGGCCATTCGGGGATGGCTCACTGAGTGGAAGTATGCCTTTAGGGAGTTTAGTGTGGCTGGAGACAGTGTTGGCGGCATCTTGGGAATTGATCCAAAGAGCTTTGACAAAAGCATGCTGGAGGAGAAGAGCGTGGCAGCGGAGAGCGTGGAGGAGGCAAGTGAAGGGAAGGTCAAGGTGGTAGAGGAGGCCCCGATAGCTCCAAAGGGGAAGATAGGATAGCGTAACAGCCGCAGCAAACCAAAAAATCGAAACAATACCACAACTCTTGGACTTTTCCTTATTGTGATCCAAACAACAGTTTCTGGGAGCGGCTGCCAGGGCTGGGCCTCGCGCGGAATTGTTCCCGCCCCGAATTTAGCTTATCCCCATGGCACTACCCTATTCCGTACTTGTACCGGGATAGCTAGAGTAGCTAAGCTGTCAAATCCTACCAACATAGCATCCTTCTATCACTCCGCCTTCAAACCGATACACGTCAAGCAGATCATTGAAGCCTACCCTCGCGTCAACATGGGCGGCGAGACTCAAATCAGAGCTATGTCGAGCTCCTTGCCCAAGGTCTCAGCTGGTCCTGTAGGGCAACAGATCCACAGCATCTACAAAGATCGACTCGGCCAATTCACAGGTAGTGGACAGTATGAGCCCGAGAACTTACGGGGGTATGTGAAGAGATCTGGCACCCCCAACCGCATGCTGAAGGTAAAATTAGGAAATTCTACGAGGGACGAGCTTCGGGGGAAGAGTGCGTAAAGCTCTCAGTGTACTCCCCTCCAGATCTGGCTCGACCTACGTTTAAGGAGGCCACGTCGCAAGAATTCGAGAAAACAAATGTTGGGGAATCTTTCGGACCAAGTTGGTCAACACACTGGTTCAAGATCCAGCTGAAGGTACCGTCGCACCTGAAGGACAAGGAGCTGCTCGAGTTCCATTGGGATGCCAACAACGAAGGACTTGTATGGAGCGAAGATGGCGAACCGCTGCAAGGTCTTACAGGAGGTGGGGAGCGCAGGGAATGGATCTTTCCGAAGACGTTCCGGGATGGTGAATTCCATACTTTCTATATCGAGATGGCCTGCAATCGCATGTTTGGTAATGCGAACGGAGGTGATGTTATTCAGCCGCCCAATCCAGACGTATACTTTCAGCTGTACTTGGCAGACATTGTTGCAGTGAACCAAGCAGCCAGAGCATTGTACATTGACTTCTGGATCATTGGAGGTATGAACTTCAGGATCTCTCCGTGCGCTATAGCTAAGAAGCATTACAGATGCTGCAAGAGAGTTTCCTGGAGACTCTTGGGAATCACATGAGGCTCTTCAAGTGGGAAATGCCATCATGGATACTTTCATTGCTGGTCATGGAAGCCAAGAATCCATTCTAGAGGGTCGGAAGATTGCAAGCAAATACATAGGAGATAAGGTTGATTCGTCCAAGGTCTACGATACTGATAACGAGTCTATCGTCTATGCTGTCGGAAATTGCCACATTGATACCTGCTGGCTGTGGCCATGGGCAGAAACGAAACGCAAGGTTGCTCGCTCCTGGTCGAACCAGTGTAATCTTATGGATCGCTACCCAGAGCATCGCTTTGCTGTCTCACAAGCTCAGCAGTACAAATGGCTCGAACAACTCTATCCAGCACTCTACGACCGCGTCAAGGCCAAAGTCAAGAAAGGTACCTTCCAGCCTATTGGCGGTAGCTGGGTAGAGCATGACACGAATATGCCTAGTGGAGAATCACTTGTTCGCCAATTCTTATATGGTCAACGGTTCTTCGAGAGCCACTTCGGCGAACGTTGCAAGACGTTCTGGCTGCCAGATACCTTTGGGTATTCAAGTCAGCTACCACAGCTGTGCCGTCTTGCTGGGATGAGTCGTTTCTTCACCCAAAAGTTAAGCTGGAACAACATCAATAACTTTCCCCACACAACATTCCGTTGGGTCTCTCTCGATGGTAGCCAAGTCATATGTCATATGGCACCCTCGGAAACATACACTGCTGATGCGCATTTTGGTGATGTGAGACGTAGCGTAACGCAACACAAGTCGATGGACCAAGACAAGACGTCGTTACTCATGTTCGGCAAAGGTGATGGTGGAGGGGGACCCACATGGGAGCACTTGGAGAAGCTCCGAAGGTGCCGAGGAATAAGTGACAAGGTTGGTCTGTTGCCTCGAGTCAACATGGGTGTCTCGGTCGAGGACTTCTTCGATCGGCTGGAGAAGAAAGCAGAAGATGGAACTGAATTCGTTACTTGGTATGGGGAGCTCTACTTCGAACTACATCGTGGCACATACACTACGCAAGCCAATAACAAATGGAATAATCGGAAAACAGAAATCATGATGCATGACGTCGAGTACCTTGCTACTCTAGCCTCAATGAAGGACACCTCCTACAAATACCCGAAGAAGGATATCGACGATATGTGGGAAAATATCTTGCTCTGTCAATTCCACGATTGTCTTCCTGGCAGCTGCATCGAAATGGTCTACGATGATTCGGACGAGCTTTATGCCAAAGTTTTCAAGACTGGCGAGAAAGTCATGAAAGAGGCCCTGTCTACTCTTGGCTTCTCAAAACACGGTGTCACGACCGCAATTAACACTCTCCCCTGGCCTCGTGCAGAAATCATGAGACTTCCCGACGATTTGGAATCCAAAGGCCCGGAATACGTTTTAATCAAGGGAAATACGGGTGTCATCCCGGCCGAGTCACTTTCAGATTCATCTAAAAGCGTCAAATCCTCAGCATCCATCAAAGAGATCAAGAAAGGAGTCTTCCAGCTATCAAACAACCACTACAGACTCCAGGTAGAAGGTGGGGCAATAACTTCATTGTTCGATCGTTCAGAGAATCGCCAGATCATCGCCAAAGGTGGGAAGGCCAACCAGTTTGTCATATTCGATGACAAGCCGCTGTACTGGCAAGCTTGGGATGTAGAGGTCTATCATCTGGAATCTCGAGAGGAGCTACCCCCAGGCAAAAGCGAGATTGTTGAGCACGGTCCTCACAGGGTAAGCTTGATTACTGAAACCAAGATCAGCGAGCGCAGCTGGATCAAGACCACAATAAGCCTAGCCGCTTGTATCGAAGGCCAACCGAGTTACATCGAGATGGCCAGCGAGGTAGAGTGGCGGGAAAACATGAAGTTCCTCAAGGTCGAGTTCCCGGTGGACATTGTGAACACTGAAGCGTCGTACGAGACTCAATACGGAATCATTCGACGGCCGACCCATTACAATACGAGCTGGGATATGGCGAAGTTTGAAGTCTGCAGCCATAAGTGGGCGGATTTGTCAGAGAACGGTTATGGTGTATCGGTCCTGAATGACAGCAAATATGGGTTCGCAACCTGCGGTAACATGATGCGTCTGTCACTCCTTAGAGCGCCCAAAGCTCCAGACGCTCATGCCGACATGGGTAAGTCAAATCCCTTCAATTGATATAAACTCTTTTCTTCGCCATATCCCCCCACCCACGCATCCAACTAACCAGCGCCCCCTAGGTCGCCACCACATCCGCTTCGCCATCCTCCCCCACGCCGGCCCCCTCGACTCCCGCACCATCCGCACCGCCTATAACTTCAACCACCCGATGCACCTCTACGCGCATCCCCCTTCCACCCTCGCCGCCACCACCTCCCTCCTCAGCGCCATCACCCTGACCGGCTCCCCAGCCCTCATCCTCGACTGCATCAAGCGCGGCGAAGACGACGATGATGTCAGCAGAGGGGAGCTGCCGAAGCGAAAGGGCAGGAGTGTGGTTGTGAGGGTGTATGAGAGTTTGGGCGGGAGGGCAAGGGGGGTGCTGAGGAGTGGGTTGGATGTGAAGGGTTGTGTGAGGTGTAATGTGCTGGAGGATGACGGGGAGGGTGTGGTTTGGGTGGATGGGGCGGCGCATATTGAGTTGAGGGCGTTTGAGGTGGCGACGTTTAGGTTGGTGTTGTGAGGGTGTTGGGGGGTGGGTTGGGGTTTGTAAGTGGAGAGTGGAGTAGTGGGCTAGGATGGGTATGAGCTCAGGTGTGTGCTTTGTGTGGGTATAGGTTGTGAGGGTGTGGGTTAAGGATGGGGGACGAAGAAGGAAGCTTGAGTATGGTTCATCGCAAAAGTACACGGTAAAGGTTTCAAGTCCGTGGGATACGCGGCTGCGTCTCATCGCCATCTATGGGGACTGGTATTTTGGATTTTATGCATCTCCATCCCGATCTCCAGCATCTATTAAGCACGCTCTTTCCCTCTTAACCCATGAACTTTCTATACATGTACAACCATAGAAGAAACAGACAATCTTCTATAACAAAGGATTCGACCGATACTCCGGCACGGCGCCGTTAAGCTCTGATTTCTTCGCCTGGTTCTCCCCCTCAATGCCGTTCGCCACATCCTCGTCTTCCCGCTCCGCTAGGAATTTCTCCGCTTCGAGCGCTGCGATGCAGCCTGATCCTACGCAGTCGAGATCTGTCAGCAACTATTGCTCTCCTACAAGAAGACAGCCCTCGCAAAGTGAGAAGATGGGTGTGCACATACCAGCACTAGTAATCGCCTGCCTATACCGTTTATCCTGCACATCCCCGGCCGCAAACACGCCCTCCACATTCGTATAGCTCGTCCCCGGCTTCGTAAGCACGTACCCCTCGCCATCACAGTCCACCTGGCCCTGAAACATCTTGGTCGCTGGATCGTGGCCCACGGCGTAGAAGAGCCCGTTCGCCTTTAGCTCCTCTTCTTGCCCGCTCTTGATGTCTTTGATCCGTAGCCCGGTCATGAGGCCTCGGTCGCCGGGCTCGCCCGTGACTTCGGTGGCGACGGTGTTGTATCTGATGGTGACTTTCGGGTGCGAGATCAATCGCGTCGCCATCGTTTTACTCGCGCGGAGCTTTTCTTTGCGGACGAGCACGGTGACGTGGCTTCCATATTTGGTTAGGAAAATCGCTTCCTCGGCTGCGCTGTCGCCGCCTCCTATCACGACCAGGGGCTTTTGGCGGAAAATGGGCACGGCGCCATCACAGACGGCGCAGGCGGAGATGCCGTTTTGCCAGTATTTTTCCTCGCCTGAGAGGTTGAGCCGGCGGGCTGAAGCGCCGGTGGCGATGATGAGTGCGGAGGCAGTTATGGGGGTTTCGGGGGCGTTTTCGGAGAAGAGTTTGAAGGGGCGGGAGGAGAGGTCGACGTGGGAGATTGTTTCAGTTTTTATATCTGTGCCGAAGCGGAGAGATTGCGCGCGCATGGCGTCCTAGTCGGGGGGAAATCATCGTTAGCCATTGGGATTTTACAAAGAGAGAGTGGGGCGAAATACCATCAGTTCTTGCCCGCCAACGCCGTCAGGAAAACCAGGGTAATTCTCGACGTCTGTCGTTGTCGTGAGCTGCCCACCAGCGGCTATGCCATTAGCGAGGAAGCCTTCGTAGAGCACAGGTTTCAATTCTGCTCTTGCCAGGTAGACCGCTGCGGTATGGGCAGCAGGACCAGAGCCGATTATGATAACGCGGGAGTGCATCCTTCTGGTTTGGGTGCCCGAGGGCCGGCACAGGTGGGGAAGCTGGGCCGATGGGGCGGGACTCCTCTGCTGGATAGATGCGATTGCTGCAAGGGAGACACTGAGGCTGGAGCGGAGGGGAGAGGTGGCGGCGCGGCGGAAGGTGGAGGAGAACAGTTTGGTGGTGGCTATGGGGTGGTAGAGAGGAGAAATGTAGAATCTACTTGGAGAAAGTAGATGGGCTTTTATGTTGGCTCCAGGTAGGAAATAAGATGAAAGAACAGAGACTGGCGCTGGAAGTAATATAGTTTAGTGCTGCAATTGTATTTGAAATGCACAATGTTTTGTCAATTGTAAATCGAGTATTACTCTAGTGGGGGATGTATTTCTGGGAGATCAAGGCCGGAGTAGGGCTGCTGAGCCTCGGCACAGGCCCGAGTACATACTAAGCAGGGGAAAGGAAGATGCTTCCACAACTTCGATTCCACATCACTTCATGCACAACAGCACGACAAATGATTGGCCTTCCAGGTGACGCGAATACAACTTGAGACGATAAGGAAGCTCATCATAGCTCAGCCTGTGGAATAGGATGCCACCATTCACCTTGTCAGTTGTTGTTATATATGGGTCCAGGGTTCGACTTGTATCTCCTATCTCCAGAGATACTACTCAAAATCTTACATCGTTCCGAACGGCAGCGTTGCGTTTCGAATCAAGCATCAGTTGCTTGGCGTCAACTTCGTCTCGAGAAAAGGTAGAAAGAAAAATACTTTGAAGCAAGTGTCCACCTCGAGTGTGTCGGTATAGATGATTATAAGCTGGAAAGACCAAACGATCCCAAAAGGTCTGACGACTGACATCGTTGTCAAATGGAAAACAATCCCGTCGATCGTCTATGCTGACTGGAGACCTGAGGCTAACTATCACGTTCTTCATTCAAGCCGTAGTGGAGCTAACTAAATCCGGTCAATATCAAATTCTACTCCTTGTGCCAAAGCATCCGGCCACGCCACTACCATCCAGGAAGCAAGCGCTTTCATGCTTCCTTATATTGAGAAACTATATGGCTTGAATCTAGATGATTTAGAATGAGCCTTCCTGAGCCTTCCTTTACTGGATCACACTCCCCTCAGAGATCCGAAATCTAATAGACCGCTATACAAAGGCCTGAGTTCTTTGTGTGTTTACACCATCTCTATTCTTCTCACATGGTATTGCAGTACTTTTGAGTGTATGTCATCGCCACGCGTGAAAGAGTGGCTTGTGGCCATGACAAATACCCTCTTCATTATGGAGAAGCTTTCTTCCTTCTCAGCTTATGATGGATACATTATCTGCTTTCTCATTCATGTTGGTATTTACATCTTTGTAAGCGGTTGTGTGTATAATAACGATTCACTAACATCCCAATTCCCACACGAAAAATTTGCGGCTATTGCACACGAAGTCAAGCTTCCGTCTCAGAGTGGTATGGAGAAGCCTTTTTTGAAGACTCCAATCTACGGCGTAATCTCCGTATCTATTGACACTTCTGTCAGCAATCACAAGCCTCTACCACCATCGCCCTCCACCGTCTCTCTTTCCAGCGTCTACAGTACCTCGGAAGAGGAAAAAATGAACACACATCAGAGGAGTAGAAAGGACGCAATATTACCACCACATATTTTTCTTCAACCATCAACATACAGTTCGAGTACCTCAGGGTTACCGGATCCAATACCACTTAGACCACAATTAGCCCGCAACGAGCAGCTTCATCCAGCCTCAGATTGGTCTGTAGAAAAGCAACGGGCACAAAAAGCAAGGTCAGAAAACTTGCCTTTGTCGAGTCACGAGCAAATACCGGCACGGCTGAGCGGTGAATATCCTACCGAGTCACCCTCAAAATTACATCATAATGGCCGTGCAAAAAGTGCAGAGCAACACGCTGGCAACCACGAGTGTGTCTTACACACAAGATCTTGTGTCATTCCTAGCTTCAACCCCGAATCCTACAACGCAAAGCTATCTCCCTCCGCAATGACATCAAGAATCACAGACGTTGTTGATAACTCCCTCTGCCCATCTCCACTGAGAGTCAGCGGTACCGACCAGATCAAGGAGGAAACAAGCCGCTTTTCTTACTCGTCTTCCGATGGCGATAGCATCCATGCGGGATTTCGAAACTCGCTCAAATCTCGTGCCAGAAAGGCACTCCATCGACGACGAAGCTCCGTCGAAGCGCCAGAGCAAAGGCCATCCTCATCAAGATCTTCCCACAGAAGACAATCAAGCCTTCAACAGGGTCTCTCAGATGGCATTCATGACATGTACGAGACCCTAACAAGCCTCTCCACAACCAAAACCAGAAGGTCCCGCCTGTCAGATGAGCTCTGCAGCCCTCCCATTCCCCCCAAAGCCGCCCAAATCCTCGGTACAAGTTCCCCCATCAGATCCCCCAAATCGCCACCTCCCAAGACCCCCAAAACCCCCAAGTCCGCAAGATTCACCTCCCATCACGGCTATGCCTCCGTCCCGTTCTCGGAAAACTATCTGAGACCGGTAACGCCGACGGCAGACGCGGATCGTGAGCCGAGCTCAATGGCGGGGAAACTGGCGTTGGTGTTTCAGAATGGGACGCAGCAGATTGAGGCGGCGGTGGGGTTGGGGCCGGAGAAGGTGAAGCGGACGAAGGCGGAGAAGAGGAGGGAGGAATTGAAGAAGAAGATTGTGGTTGTTTGTAGCGAGGAGAGAAAGTGGTAAGGGAGGGGGGGGGGTGCGAATAACAGGTATGCATTACATGGGAGAGCTTTCGACTCTGTCATTCATATCATTACTCATGTAAATAACCCGATTTTGAATGAATACGGGTTTTAAGCCTTGGTATCGCTGCTCCCACATCTTCACATCACGCCCTTCGGTCCGTCAAGCAAAGTCAATTCACCTCCTGCTGGATCCGTTTTGATTGATCGCCTCACAATTGCAGCTTTCGTAGGTCAAGATGTTTTTTTTTCTGAGCAGCCGGAAACATATTTCTTTATCGAACTTCTGCCAGTCCCTTCACCTTGACGAGCTTGAACGGCGGACCACCGCAGTGAAGCCTTCGTATCTGCAAGAAATGAATTTAAACTCAGAATCTGTTAGGACCTGTAATGAATTTCTTCTTCAATCTTGCGGCTTGTTGCAGCAGCCCTTTGATTCACTCTTCAGCATAGCCCCAACAATACTTTTCTTCTAATATATGATACGATACCGTTCCCCATGGCCAGGAATATGCGGTTTTCGGGTCGAGTTCGTCTTCGAAGAAGTAAAATTCCTTCAGACATCTTAGGAGCTGTTGATATTGTCGTTATTTGATATTCCTTTCCACACAGCTACATTACATTCGAAAGTCCTGCAGATTCCTCTGGCTCCAATTCTTCTTCCACAGTGTGTCGCTCTCACTGGGAGGAATATAACTGTGGTGGAGCCCCGAGAGAAATCGCTCGCATTTGGTGCGAGAAACAAAATCGAAACGAGCCCTTCCACAAACACGATCATGAGTGTAAACTAAAAGCTAGATGCAAGGACTGCAATCGTTGCAGGGAGGAACGGGCTATGATGGAAAGGGCAACGAGGCAAAGAGACTACTTTCTTAGCGCGCCGCAAGTAGAGCAGCGGAGTAATTTCGAAGAGCAGCTTGAGGGTCAGATGCGATCAAGTCGTGAAGCATCTTTGGCTCGCTACCGAAAGTTAAGGCAACCTCCTTATCTGAATACAGAGTATGGTTGGCGCCCGTATCTTGGCTAGAGGCTCTCGAAGATGTATTCGGATAGAAATCGGGCTTCAGGGATGAGTGAGGTTCAAGGCTGCAGTGGAGGGCAGGAGACGGACTATCCTCGCCGGCCGCTTGGAAACATTTCTTTGTGGTTAACAGGTAATTTGGGAACCAGCATGGAATCTTAGGGCTTTGACTGTTGGTTTGAATAGGATGATATTATGGTTTTTAGGTGGAAAAGTTTGGTACGGAGTATTCCTCTTTTGCGGATTCCGAGGGGGGGATTTAATGAGAATGGCTTGTTGTTGTAAATTCAATAAACTAAACAACATTTGGGCTTGAGTTTTACCACCTTCAAAGAACTCTATATGAGCCCTTGAAACAAATCACGACCGACAATCTTCCTCGATGTTGAAGTTGAAGTTAAAGTTGAAGAGTGGAGGTGCTCTAAGTCCGACTTAAATCCGAAATTTCAGCCCTGTGCTGACTGGCCATCCGCGCCGTACCCTAGGCTTCAATGTCATTACCTTACTTTGGTATGTAGTACGTACAGCTGTCAGGAAGCTATCCATCAAATTCAATGCTGGACCCAACATACCCAGCATAGCAAAACAACGCAAGCAAGATGCATCCGTGATCCGGAAGCGGTCCATACCACTTTATCCTAGACATGCCCGCCGATTACAATGCCACCGCCCGATCCCTAGCCTTACCCATATCCCCTCCGCGATCTCCCAAAGGCTCAAGCCAACCGTCCCGGTCATCATGGTCGCGCCACCGCTCGAGCCAGACCTTCCCCCGCAATCAATCCTCCGGGGGACGATTACGAGACAGAGTCGTCGATAAGATAGAACGGATACAGCGGCAATCCCTTCACATAATAAAGCGATTGTCGCCCCTGCAAAGAGTAGCTGTGGCTGTAGCGGTTTTGACGGCGTTGACGTTGACTATACTGTTCTTCGTCTTCAACGAGCAGATCTTTGCATGGTTGGAACCTATAGCCGTGAAATGGAAGAATTTAAGAGGCGGATGGCTGATTCTTTGGGCTATGACTTTCATGACTGCATTTCCACCTATCATCGGGTATTCGACTTGTGTAACTATCTCTGGATTTGTTTATGGGTTCCCAATAGGGTGAGGTTTTTTGGCAAATTAGCAATATCGTTGGAGGGCCATTGCTGACCTCATCTTCATAGGTGGTTCATTGTCGCCGCCGCTACCATCATGGGTTCCTTCTGCTCATTCCTGGTATCGCGCACAATTCTCTCAGGTTTCGTCAAACGCCTCGTAGCAAACGATCCTCGCTTCGCAGCTCTCTCCCTAGTCCTGAAGCATGACGGCCTAAAACTTCTCTGCATGATCCGGCTCTGTCCGCTCCCATATTCGCTCTCAAACGGAGCAATGTCAACAGTCCCAACAGTGCAACCACTAACATATGCCCTTGCGACCGCAATCGCTACGCCAAAGCTCTTGATCCACGTATTCATAGGGTCAAGACTCGCCGTGATTGCCAAAAGCGGAGAGAAAATGGACGCAACCACGAAAGCCATCAACTGGGCCAGCATAGTCGGCGGTATGATCCTTGGTGCTTTAACCGGATGGCTTATATATAGGAAAACCATTGCCCGCTCCCAAGAACTCGAAGCCGAAGAGCGGCAAAACGGCCGGCATTCCACGACCCAACCCGAGGACTTCGCCGACGATTCGGAAGCGCAGGCTGTAACCCCAACGTTGCTTGAGGACGACCAAATAGATTTTCTCGATTACGGGGTTGCTGGTGGGGACAGGTATCAGGATGAGGCTAGTGAAGACGAGGATGTCTTTCGGATTGAGGATGAGGAAGGGGCTATTGGCTTGGACAGACAGCCCCCGCAGCGGTAGCAATGATGGGCCGTAGGCTTTGGGGGTTGGGGCAAATGGGTTGTAATATTTGGATGGGGATTGCGGGCATGGCATGTTGCATTGGGGGTGCCATATAGATTAGACTTATTTGGGAGCATTAGTCAACGACCGCCTGCGTACAGAAAGTTTTAGATGATACCTTAGATCTAGATATATTAGCGGCCTTAGAATTCAACATGTATGACATTCAACGCGAACTTTCTAGTCTTACTATGTCTTTACTAAGAATTGGTGGATCGGACGAGCAGTTACGGAGACAGGGGAGTAAGACATGTTGCTTTCATGGGTTAATGCAGCACTGAATACCGCGCCCAGAAGCCTTCCACTTTTATAACTGCTATTGAAGTTTGGGTTCTTAGGAGTTGGTAGGGCTGAATATTCATCAGCCTTGTTGACTAAGCAGGATATCTACCTTAGGTACGGCACCTCCTTGCCTCAGTAAGGTAAGGTAGGTAGGTATCATACGTGCTGGAGCTAAGCCCCTTCGGGTCAGCGCTTACTCCGCTAGTAGATGGAACTTAGGTACGGAAGTACCTACTTGTAGACTGTAGTAAGTAGCGCAGCTAACCTAAAGGGGCTTAGTTCAATCTACACGTCTGAGGTCCTGAGGCAAGCACCTCCACCCAACGGCTTGACAGGCAAGACAGGCTTCTCTTAATCGAAGCGGCGCGTGTACCAAAGTTCAAGCGAAGAAACCGTTAAATCCGGCTATACGAGTTCATGTTGGAGTAGGAAGTCGTCGTTCTTCTTTCCAGTCCGGTCGACCTCTGTATTCACCCTCTTTTCTCCACAGTCCGAGCTGTAATGGACAACGACTTCGACAGCGTCTCATGGAGAAACGAGCCAGAAGATGACTCTTCCAGACCCGATACCGCAGGCCCCAGCGACAACGTACACCGAGATTTCTCCAGCACCAATGGGAAGAGAAGAATGACCACCCCCCCACCACAGGCAGGACGGAATGCGGATGCCGTGGATCTTGCAGGAATTGGAGATGGAAGGCTTGACTGCACCGTTGATTCACCAAAAAAGGAGAACGATGCAACGAAAGATGCCTATGTGTCATATCTTGTCACCACACACGTACGTTTATGCCGCCCATGGTCTGAGGACTCTGTCTACAACACAGCTAACCCTCAACTGTTTAGACGGACTTCAAATCCTTCCAAGCTCCCACCTTCAGCGTACGCCGCCGCTTCACTGACTTCGTCTTCCTCTACAAAACGCTTTCCAAAGATTACACCCAGTGCGCCGTTCCTCCCCTGCCCGACAAACACAAACTCGAATACGTCCGTGGTGACCGCTTTGGCCCTGACTTCACCTCCCGTCGAGCCCACTCGCTCCATCGCTTCCTTAAACGCCTCTCACACCACCCCGTCCTTCGCCGCTCCTTACTCCTGACCATCTTCCTTGAATCCCCCGACTGGAACGCGCACATGCGCTTACGCCCATCGAGAAACAGCATGTCGGAAAGTAACAGCCTTTTAGATAGTGTCGCCGATACCTTCGTCAACGCCTTCAGCAAAGTCCACAAACCAGACAAACGCTTCATCGATGTGCGGGAAAAGGCCGACAAACTCGACGAAGATCTCTCTAACGTTGAGAAAATCGTTGCCCGCGTGGGGCGCCGCGAAGCAGACCTCGAAACAGACTACTTCGACCTCTCCACCCAGTTCATGCGCCTAATCTCTCTCGAGTCCGGCGTCGAAGCTCCCCTCCATTCCTTCGCCCAAGGGGTCGAACAAACCGCCAAAGGCCTGACCGGACTAAAAGAACACACCGATCAAAACTACCTCGGCTCGCTGCGGGACATGGAAGCCTACATCGTCTCCGTGAAAGCGCTCCTCAAAACCCGCGAGCAGAAACAACTCGACTTCGAAGCTCTCACCGAATACCTCGCCAAAGCCGTCGCCGACCGCGACACCCTCGCCTCCACCCCCCCGCACCCAAATCTCAGCAACCCCAGCAACTTCATCCGGAGCAAAATCGAAGACGTGCGCGGCGTCGACCACGAGCAGTCCCGAAGGGACAGGGTGCGGAGACTAGAATTGTCGATTGAGAAACTAACGCGGGACGTCGAGGAGGCGAAACGAACAACGGAAATGTTCGACGAGGAGGTGATAAGGGAGGTGGCGGATTTTGAGCGCATCAAGGCGCTCGAGTGGCGGGATACGTTGGGAGAGCTGGCGGATAAGCATGTTGAATTTTATAGCGGGGTTGCGAGCGTGTGGGAGGGGTATCTGAAGGAGATGGAGGCGGAGGGGGACATGGTTGAGGGGGTAGCTTGAAGCTCCAAGGGGGTTGGGGATGGCGTTTTGATGATTGAGAGATGTGATGTGTGCATGATGAGTGGGTGGGTGGATGGGTGCTTTGTTATCAGCGAACGGCGTCGGAGGTTAAGCACAGCATAGCTTGTTGAAAGAACATGTTGAAGTCACCGAAACATTTCAGTACATGGCTTTTTCGGTATTTCCAATATGCTTTGCCTTTTCCGCTACAGCTTATTAACACTACCTTCTCGCCAGTAACGTTATACACGCTCCGCGAAAGCGAAACTACCCAATACTGTAATCTTTAAAAAAGGCCCCCTTCTTCTCCCTCCCTTCTGTGATCACTCCTCCCCTCCCTTAACGCTACTACTTCCCCCCAAACGTCTCACTCAAATATCTTTTCCACTTCGGCTGCTTCGCTCCATACGCCTCAATCCCACTATACCCCCTCGGTTCCTCCTGCCTCCCGTATCCATCTTCTACGTCCTGGAATCCCTGTCCGCTCTGCCCCTGCAACCTCAGCCCCGTCGGTGTGACATTACCACCGTTATTATTAATATCACCACGAGGACTTTCGTCGCTTCCTACCCCCATCATCCTCTCCGCCTTGCTCAGTTTTCGCCCGGGGTATCCCGAATTCTGCGGTTGTGCCGTAACGTGCGCCGAGTATCCCGTTTCCTGCGTGGCGCTGGGGTACCTCTGCAGATCCCCCCCGCGGTCGTCCCTTCGAGCAGTAGCTGGCCGCGTGCCGAAATTCTGTCCTAGGAACTCCGCCCCCCCGTCGTCGTCTGGGCGCTGTTGCTGTTTCGGGGTTCCTCTTGGAGTTGCCCCAGCGCCGTCCATCGCCCAATCCGGTTTGTTCCTCTGCGTCAAGTTCCTCTCGGGCATACTCCCGTTCCGCCCATTGTACCAATCTCGCCGCTGTCCGATAGCAGCCTCATCAATTCCCTCATCGCTCCCAATCTCACTATCACTCTTACCCCAATTCCCCTGCCCCTGCCCTGCCGCCAACCCCGGCTCCTTCTTTCTTCCCGTATGCCTCATCGTAGTAAGTCTTTTCAGCACATTTCTTGTCTTCTTATAGTCTAAAATATTCGGGTCTCCAGGCCCTGCATACCGAAGAGCCGGGACCAGCAAGCGGTAAGGAGCCGTAATGCCTGCGGGGTCCCTTTGATTAACTTCACAGTTGAGCACGATATCGAGGCCCTGCTCGAGATTGATATGGCCAGTGATGTCCTCGTCATTATCGCCGCGAGTTGCGGCTCTTTCGCTCATGTTTGTGGGCCGGCGTTGGAAGTTTCTGGGGCGTGGCGGGGGCGCGGAGCTGTGGCGCATCATGGTGCTGCTGCCGTTGCCGTCGAGGTTGGGCGGATTTGCTGGGGATCTCCCGGGGGCATTAAAGAAGCCGTCTCCTGTTGGAGATGCGGCAGAGGCCGATTGGGGGCGGTATTCGTTAGACGGTGGATACTCATTTGAAGGTGGGGGACCGCGTCCGGAAAGACGCCGAATCAAGTTACCGGGTCTGACGTCGCCTCTGGTGAGTGAGAGAGTCCTCTGGAGGCGGTTGGCTGGGCGTGGGGATCCTTCACTCTCTGTTTCAGGTTCGGATTCTGGAGGTGTAGGAGGAGGCGTGGAGCCTGGATGGTATTCTCGTATAGAACACCAGTTCCTGCGTGGGAGAAGGTGTTTATTATTTCTCGGCTTGCCGTCAACGTCGTGAGTGAACATAGGTATCATGTTTTCGTCAGTCTGAGATGCGGTCAGTCCCTTACCCATGATTATCACGAGCTTCCTTACCTCAGCGTCAAAATGATGTATCTTATTACGCTTGTTCAGTATATCTCCCATTACTTCTGGAGGAGGCGTATTGACGATTGCCGAGGAGATGATATTAGCCATATACCGATGATCCCTGTCCTTGGGTACCTTCAGCTTTGGATTCGAGTGAAATTGACCGATTGCCGCTAAGTGTACATCGCCACTGCAATACCTATCAGTGGATGAACATGGTCTTCGAAATTGTACGCGCTTACCCAAGGATTGTCACTCTAACGGATTTCTCAGCAGCTAACTCCTGAAGCTCCTGAATGAACCAGTTCCTCTCTTGCTTGTGTCTCTTTGCTGTCCAATGATCGTCAAGGTCATCCAGAATCTCCACACCACCATCAAACTTATTGAGGAAGCCCCCAAGCATTCCAGTCCTCGCAAGCGCCTTCACCGGGTCCATCAATCTACTTGTCAGCAATGTTTCGAGCCAGACTAATCTCGGGTAAGCGATGGGGACTCCTAGAAGTACGATTAGATGTTTTGTTTCGCCCTCGATGATCTCCCGCCGGCATCGATCGAAAATCAGCTCATAAGACGCCTCACTCAAAATTTCATCTCGCTGTGAAAGTTCAGTATATCTCGCGACAAGAAGTGGAATCAAGGCTTACCATGCGCTCTGTTCGGGCGTCAATGCCAAGAAAAGCAACATGCTTCCCAAGAAACATGAAAACGCTCCTGCTGAGCTCGTTGATGTAAGGCCCTGGCGCAGCGCCCAGTAACCAGCTGGGCTCATCCGCTTGGCCTTCATCCACAACGCTCTGATGTTGGAACAGCATGTAGTATTTGAATGCGACCTCGCCAAGACCGCAGAAAACCGGTGTACTCATGAAGTGATGTGGATACGAACCATAGCCATCGATAATATCTGTGCCATAAATTAGCCAAAGCAGCCACCTCATCATACAGTGTTCTTTGGGGTGAGAAGTAAGTAGAAGGATCCCAATTGGGAGCGTCATTCAACGAAATGGGCCTGATGAAATGCAGAAAATACCTACCATGGTCGTCCCATATATTGATCATTGCAATTTGAGAATTAGCCATGCCGAAAAGACCTTGTGAAAACCACATGGAGTACCTTTCGAGGTAAAAGTTCTCCAATTCGTCCCTCATTTCGGAGGTAAATTCTGCTTCGTGTTTGTGGTGGGGGTTCTTGATGTTAAGCCATTGTTGGAAGAGCTTGGTCTGGGTCATTACAGCATCGTTATAAACCTGATCTCCGCCGCCTAACATCGCATGGAATGGTCGAGTCTGGTGACTGTTGAGCACGTCACGCCATAGAGGGTCAGGGCCGGAAAATTCAGCTGGACTACGAACGGATTAGCGATCAACTCGGCGTAAGGTATAATAGCGTACTTGACACTCATGCTGAAGCCATTGCAGCTATGGAACATCACGTTCATGGTCTGTCCCTTAGCAGGTACCCAAAACCCTACCGACGCAGAGTTATTGATACGGTACGCGATCCGAGCTTGATGAGCAACAAGCTCAATCTCTAAGTTGAAGCGCCAGAACGTACAGCCCCGTTCTGCATGCAGTCTCACGCCCCGGACTTCTTGGCCTTTCATTGGCCTTCGCGCATTACCAGGGCGATCATCGATGTTGGCTGGCTTCTGGGGATTACCGCGGCCAGGGCGGAAGTCAGGTGTGCCGTAAGACGTTGGGACAGCTGCTGTGCGAGTTTCTTCATACAAACCAGTATCGTCTTCCACTCGCGATAGATCTACTTCTTGGTCAAGATCTTCTACTGGCTTCACATATACAGTCTTCCCAGTCCTTGAGAGTTTCGGAAGCCCTGCAATAGGATCGATATACTCCGCAGGAAGATCGTAACCGCTGTCTCCGTCTACTCGCTGTGGTGGCGGGGGTAGAAGGTCCATTGGCTCAGGGTATACTCGTAATTTTGGTGCAGGTTTGTAAGTGGACTCAGCGTCCAAAGTCACAATCATTACGCTACCTCTCCAGTACTCGCGCTCGGTGCTCGATGGAGCACTACGGCTGCTTGTGCTTTGTTGTATGTCTCTCTTCAGACCGGTATAGCGGAGTAATGGGCCACACTTAAGATACAGCGGCGGATTGAAAGAGTCGATTTTTGGGGCTGCACGTATGCGGATAGCCCGCATACTTTTGATTAGCTCTTTGCTCATGTATGGCTTACAAATATGATCTTCATGATAAATGTCGTGCTCGGAAAGATGCGGGCATGAATAGGAATACGCAGAAGACAGACTGAGATCTGGGTTTAGACCTGCATGATGTGATAGAAGGGGATTGTAATACTTAAGCCAAGAACGCTTTTTTGAATTGTCCTTGAAAAGGACCTCGTTCCCTACATAGGGCCTGACATTGGCCTTACCGAACGTTTGCAGCAAATTTTGGGATGGTTCCGAAGCTCTCAAGCCCCGAGTAGAAAAAGAAAACTGAATCGTACCGTAGTCATCCTGGTAACTGCCTTTCGCTGATTGCACTCCACTGCTGAGCTCTTTCTTCGCATTAGCCGAACTCCGTTGACTCCCACTTTTACCGCCTTCCCACCATGCCTTCTGGGTAGTCGCGGGGCTACTTTGCGTGTTGTAGTCCGCCGCTGTAAGCCGCGCAGTGCCGCCCTGCCTCCACTCATCAAGATGTCTAGGCTCCGCATTAGTCTCGTGAGACTGCTTTTCTGCGTTCCTCTGGCCATGATGCAGGATATCTGATAGATGGTGCTTGTGATGAACTGGCGTTTCAACAGCACCTCCTTGGGTACTGCCAAATCCAACCTTTTGTTTAGCTCCTATTCCAGAAGCAGTCTGAGGAGGTATTCCATAATCATTAGCCTGGTTATGGCCGCGGACAGCGTGCCCTGGCACAAGATCGGGTGCACCACCGTACGCAGCAGCAGAATCATCATGCTGAGACGGCCGAGTTCTCTGACCATATAACTCCTGCTGCGCTGTTGGGACTTGTCTTGAGGATCTGTTGCCCATCTCTAATTGTCCTTCGCTATATCCTGCCTGCTGCGATCGCTGCGCTCCCCTTGACCTCGGACTCCTATCCAATTGCAGGTCCGCACCCTTCTGATCAGGACGGTAAGACCGCTGGGCTGTGTTATCTAGCTGAGTGTTTAGGCCCGGGTTTCGGTTCGCTACCCGTCCACTGCCCTCCAATCGTACACCCCTTCCTGACGACTGCTCCGGTCCCCAAACGTCAGCGACACTTCCGGTTGTCTGCCGTGTGCGATCTCGAGGTGAAAGCTGATGAGTGTCTGGTGAAGTATGTCGGGATCCAGGCTGCTGGTATACGTCCCTTTGCAGGGGTTCTGGCAGCCTTTCAGTGCGCCTGCCGTTTCTGCCCCCAATGTGGCCGTGTTCGGCATGAAAGTTGTCCGAACCTCCAGCAATGTCCCGGGGAAGCGGTTCTCCTTGAACCCCCCTAGGCTGGCCTAATGACTCTTTTCTACTACGAACGCTAGCGTCTGCCGAAACGTGTCTAGATGATGTGCGATTGACAGCAGGGTCGACGTCGACGCTCGTCCTGCGCTGTCCGCCGTTGGCCAACGACTCCCTCAGCTGCTGTTCTGCCTCCGCTACGCGAGCCCTTTTCTCTTCTTTACTTATATCGTTGAGTTTCACCTCGAGTTTCTGTAGGGGTGAACGGTCCGCCGCCCACTCTGAGCGCGGCTCTGTTAAGCCAGCAGAGCTACGTCTAGTATTAGAGCGAGACGGAGCGGATGTGGCATCTTTGTATGTTCTAGAAATATTTCGTTCGACGGCTTGCCGTGGAGAGTTCTGGTCTGGAGATTGATGTTGTCTTTGCGCGGCGATGCCTGACAATTGCTGTTGAGTAGCTGGACTAACAAGTGGAGGTTCGAACGATTTCACAGCCGGGTGATGGCTTTGAGGAGAATCTACGCCAGCAGGGCGGTTGATGCTTCCACGCCGTTTGTGTCTGCTGATCTGGTCAGCTGAGATCGGGTCATCTGGCTCAAAATGATTTCTTGGTGGACTCGTAGGTATAAATCCCGCGTCGCCAGGAATTGCACGAGCTCGCGCAGCGAATGACGTTGAGTTGTTGTTCCTAGAACTGCTGGAATGGCCATTGACATAGGGGTCACGATAAGACACCGGTGGAGCTCTTGGTACCTCAGGAGCTGGAGGTTGAGGAAAACTCTCCAGCTGCGCCTTCTCATTAGGACCAGTCCCGCTTGCTCTTCGCCTTCGAGAGGCTTTTCTTGCCATGCCATTCTGGGTCGTGCTATCCAAAATGGGAGACCGGTCCAGCGCTTCGGAAGGTGGGATGGAAGCGTGTAAAGGAAGCTTGGGATCAACTCTTATAGGCTCTAGAACAATTGCAGGAGCTGAAGCATATTGAGAACGTGAAGGTCCCTGTCGAGTCTCCATATTTTCGGTACAGAGTTTCTTGGAATTCAGTGACGACCTATACAAGATCGGTAGGAGAAGCTCGGGTTAGCTTTTTATTGACAAAACGACGATGGGACAACGCATCAAGGTGAAAGTGAATGCACAGGTGCGCCATGAGGGAGACACAATGTGGACATGTCAAACATGGAGGTTATTGGTATCTTCGTCAAGGACATCTTGGCCAACGAGACCGACAACGACGACCACGGCGAGGAGTAGATAGAATGAGCTAAAGTACGGAATACGAGCCTTTGATCCAGCCCAGCCCTGTCGATAAATGTCGGGCTAAGGTATGGGAGATCCCGCCAGCTAGTGAACGCCCCCCCTGTCACCGCGCCCTGTGGCTTAATAGAGGACAGTCTTCCGTACCTTACTGTATTGTACTCGTATTTTAGCAACGGCCATTGACTTGTACATATGCCCATATTGTGATAAGTTTCACTTCTTCACTCACTATTCAACGGACAAAGCCATTGGCTAAGATATTTACCCGACCGTTGCAATTCCTGGAATCTTTGTTCTCGGAATTTACGACTAACGCTGACACCAAGCGAGTTTCACCGGGTCAGCATTGGACAAAGGGAAATCGAGCAACGTACTCTATTCGGAGCTGCGTCACGCAAAGCTCTCCCTTTAACATATACAGCGCTGGTAGTGCGTTGAGGCGATATCTAACTCACTCCATGGCGGTCCACTGAACATCCTCAAAATGCGAATTGCACAATGCCTGGGGTTGCTTGCGTTGGTTAGCTGGTCATCCGCTGCAAACCTTCACGCTCGAAATCATGACACACATGACTACTACGCGCTGCACCTTCAACCGGATGTATCACCTCAACAGGTAGCCTCGGTGCTTGGTCTTGACTATGAAGGTAAACTCGGCGAACTTCCAGACCACCATACATTCTCGTCACCCCGTGCGAGGAAACACGGAGCAGATGGGGTTCTCGATCTTTTGCGAAGGCGGCGGAGAAAACGAGATGTATCAACAGGCGTTGGTGCTCTCGATGGGATTCTTTGGTCGCAGAAGCAGAAGGTGAAGCCACGGATGCAGAAAAGAACAACGATACCACCTCCACCCGCTCGGGATGGGCCGCACGGGGGTGAAGCGGAGAGTGGAGCAACTGCTGGTGCAGAGGCAGGGAAACTCATTGTGGTGCCCACCGATCCCAAGAAAAAGCCAGTTGCGGTGGAAGCAGCGGTAGCTGCAAGAGATGAGATTGCTAGGATGCTCAGTATTGAGGATCCCATTTTCGGTGACCAGTGGCATCTCTTCAACACTGTACAACTGGGTCATGACATAAATGTCACTGGTCTATGGACCCAAGGCATCACTGGTCATAATTCTACAGTGGTCATGGTTGACGATGGTATCGACATGTACAGCGAGGATCTCAAGGACAATTACTTTGCGGAAGGATCATACGATTTTAACGACAACACAGATGAGCCTAAACCACGCCTCGCAGACGACAGACATGGTACAAGGTGCGCCGGGGAGATTGCGGCTGTGAGGAATGGTGTATGTGGAGTCGGTGTTGCGTATAATGCTAAGATAGGAGGGCTTCGCATTCTCTCGAAAGTCATAACAGATGAGGATGAGGCCGTTGCAATGAATTATAAATATCAGGAAAACCAGATCTACTCATGTTCATGGGGTCCTCCAGATGACGGTATGTCCATGGATGCTCCAGGAATTTTGATTGAGAAGGCCATGGTCAATGCTGTGCAGAAAGGTCGTGGAGGAAAGGGAAACATTTTTGTCTTCGCTGCAGGGAATGGCGCTGGCGCTGGAGACAACTGCAATTTTGACGGCTACACGAACAGTATCTACAGCATCACTGTCGGAGCAATTGACAGGAAGGGCACGCATCCGTATTACTCCGAAAAATGCTCGGCTCAATTGGTAGTCACGTACAGCAGTGGAAGTGGCGATGCGATCCATACAACGGATGTTGGTGTCAACGCGTGCTACGAGAACCATGGTGGAACCTCTGCTGCAGCGCCTTTAGGTGCCGGCATTTTCGCCCTGGCATTCTCTGTTCGTCCCGAACTTACGTGGCGGGACCTGCAAAGCATCCTCGTCGAGACTGCGGTCCCCGTAAATGAGGAGGAAGAATGGGACACGACATATATTGGGAAGAAATTCAGTCATACTTACGGCTACGGCAAACTCGATGCCTACCGCGTTGTAGAAAAGGCCAAGGAAATGGAGCTCCTGAAACCACAAGCTTGGCTGAAGTCACCATGGTTGCATGTGAAGCACAAGATCCCCGAAGGAGTGGAAGGATTATTGAGCTCGTTTGAAGTTACCGAAGCAGACATGCAGAAAGCCAACCTGGAGAGACTCGAACACGTCACCGTAACCATGAACATCGAGCACACCCGACGCGGGGACCTCAGCGTTGAGCTACGCAGTCCTACCAACCTGGTATCCCATCTAAGCGTGGTCCGAAGGCTCGATGAGGCACCTTCGGGCTACGTCGACTGGACATTCTCTTCCGTAGCTCACTGGTAAGCCAAGAAACCATCCAGTCCAGCACAATGCCTAATCATTAATCTGTAACCTAGGGGTGAACCCGGCATTGGCACTTGGAGCGTTTTAGTAAAAGACACGGAAGTCAACGCTCACAACGGTACCTTTACCGACTGGCGGCTCACCCTTTGGGGCGAATGCATCGATCCCACGATTCAGTCTCTCCTTCCCATGCCTACAGAAACAGATGACGATGACCACGACGTCATCTCCGCGTCTGCCTCGTTGCATCCCATCACTCCTGGTACAGGGACGGAAACCGGACTCCCAGCAAACCCGTCTGATCATCAGGACAGGCCTGTCAATGCAAAGCCTACGGGTGTGGACGAGGCGCTGAGTGTTTCCAGTACTGCTGCAACATCCACATCTTCCACAGCTACAAGCCCCTTATCGAGTATCGAGGCAGAAACGTCCCCCTCCGTCACCACCACGTCAGAGCACTTCCTCCCCCACTACTTCCCCACCTTTGGCGTCTCCAAACACACCCAAATCTGGATATACGGCAGTTTGTTCCTCATCCTCCTCTTCTGCGGCGGACTTGGAATGTACTTCTACCTCCAACACCGGAAACGGAAACGCGCGAGTCGCGAAGATTACGAGTTTGAGATGCTGGAAGAGGAAGAAGCTTTGAATGGGGCGAAAGGTGGGAAGAGGCCAAAGAGGAGGGCGGGGGAGCTGTATGATGCGTTTGCGGGCGAGAGCGACGAGGATGAACAGTTGCTGTCTGATGAGGAGGAGAAGGGTGAGGGGTATCGAGATGCGGAGCCCGAGGGCGAGGAAGAGAGGGGCAGGAGTAAGTCAAGGGATGGAGATGGGGAGAAAAATTAAGGGGTTTGAGCTTTCAGGTATCTTGGGCGCGAAATCAATATACTTTTGTTGGTACATGGGCAGGAGTTTTGCATTCTGCGGCATCAGGGTGGGTTTGAGTATATTCGTTCTGTTTGAAATTTTGGCTTGATAAAGTAGCTGTCTGGCACATACTGTGGTATCTTTTAGATGAGGGTATCTCCAAAAGCCAAGCATTTCCGCTACGCAGCGCTCTGCGTGTTTTGATAAATGCTCTTAATCTTTTCGTATCTCGTGAAACTAGTAGTTGCTAGATCCTCAAGTTTTTACCAATGCTACCATACCTTATGCATCCCGAGAAAACGCTATTCGCTATGCAGAAACAAAACACCGCCGCTATGCAGTCCAGAAAATACAAGCATTTACATATCACGAACTCTGCTTCATACACCCACACCCGCTACAAGTCCACCACTGCGCCTCCATCCAATTCCCACACCACTGACACAACCACCCGAGCGGTTTCGTCGCCGCCGCCTTATCCAGCATCGCCAATGCCTTGACGCTCTTCTTGCCCACGGCGTTTGTGGAGATCTTTGCGGGTTCGCTGTGGCGGGAGGGGAAGGGCTTCGGTCGGTGCGATGGGGAGGGAGGTGGAGCGGGCTTTTCGGTGCTGCAGGCGTCGCAAACGAGGTAGGTGGAGGGGTTGACGAGGGTGCAGATGTCGCAGATCCAGGCGTCGGTGGGAGGAGCAGACGAGGGGTTGGGAGGCGAGGATGAGAAGATGATGTCCATTGGGGAGGGGAAGGGTTTTGTAGATGTGGGGATGGGGAGTGGCGGATTTCTTGAACTGCTCGACGCTGGTTTGAGAGAGGTTCCACCTGGTCTGCTGATAGGGTCGATTAGTGCTGGTTTGTCGGAAGAGCCTTGGCTACCAGCAGGATGCTCTTTGCTAGGTTGGACGTAGCTGTCGCCCCACTTCTCCATCTCGTCCTCCTGAACGAGGTCGATATATGCCTGCATTATTGCCTCCTCATTTGCATCGTCCTCCTGTGCTTTTGTCCTAAACCCAGTCTTCGAAGTCTCCTCCACAATCCCCCTACCCCTATCCGTCCCGCTCGCGCAGCCCTTTGTAACAGTCGCCCTCCTCGTTGCTGCATCCGCAATCACTTGTCGGATATCCTTCCCCCGTGCCACGGGGGTGCCTCCGAGCTTCTGGCCCGAGCCTGCGGTGAGTGTTCGGCGTTTTTCAGCAGCAGCACGAGCACGGCGACGGGCTTCATGCTTGGGTATATGAGCGCCACCGAGTTTCCGACCAGTAGAGAGGAATCCCTCGCCGGTGTACCCTTTCCGTGCAAGCTGCTCATGTTCTTCGCGGAGCTGGTCCCAGAGAATATGGAAAGCCTCGTTGTGAGGCCCGTGGACGATGTGGCAGAGCTCGTGTAGCATTGTATCTACGACCTGTTCCAATGGGAGGAACTGTCGCTCGTCGGAGGGATAGCGAAGACGCAGGCATATTTTCTGGCCTCGGTTCCAGTTCAGACCTAGGAGGTTCTGTTCTGGAGGCCAGAATTCGGTCAGGACGCCGACTTTCCAGCCTCGTTGGCGCATGATTGGCTTAACGAGGGATGCAACTTTCTGCAGGGTTTGAAGGGCATCTGCTTCGCGGGCACGGAATTTCTCGTGCTCATATTCTGAGATGACTGGGTCGATCTCAGGCATTTGGACGGATCTATTTTGAGAAAATCAAGTGCTTGTATAGGAAGAGAAGGGTGATCTAATCATCTAAGGTTCGAAGATATCTTTCAAGAGTAAGAACTCAAAGTCGGATTACTTCGAGATAAGAGTCTACCAGATTGTCTCTTCATTTCTGTGATCGTATTCGCTCGTGCTCGATAGCGTAGCTGAGATTGACATGTCGAGCAAGTTGACCATTTCTATGCATAAGCCCTTGCTTATAGACATATCATATTTACAATGGTGTAATACCGTAGTGATAAACAATTGACAGGTCACGTGCTGATAGTGCATCCCTGTCTAGTGCTAGCGAAGCGTTCTTGTCATCTCTGTTGTCCAAAAAGGATTGAAAGAGCTCTGTCGGCAGCATGACGAGCAATAATCAGGATTTTTTCAATGATACTGTTGGGCCTTTCCTAACTAGCATAACGAACGAAATAAACAAAATCGCAGACTCCATCGAGGAGCATTCCACCATCGCCGCCTCTTTCCTTCGAGAAACCCTGAACTCCTCCCCATGGCTTCCCGACTCCATCAAGCCTCCTCCACCGCCTCCTGCGTCTGTGATTCCAAAGACACCGAGGGGGTGTCTTGAGGCCTCCCAGGACTGGATCTCAAAACACCGTGCAGTGACCGCTGCCGTAGTTGCCTTTGTTGGCACTGGAGTCTTCATTATCTGGCGGCGCAGAAGACTTCACCAAAACAAAAGACGGGCGAAGCGCTCAAAGTATGGAGCAAAGACCGAAGTTGTTGTTCTTGCAGGATCCCCATACTCTCCACTCACGCGGTCTCTGTCCCTTGACCTCGAGCGCCGAGGCTTCATTATCTACATCCCCGTCAGAAACATCTCAGAGACTCACCTCGTCCAATCCGAGGAACGAGCCGACATCCGCCCTCTCGACCTAGACATTACCTCCGTATGTAGCCTTTCCCCTCGCCCATCCAAACTTCAATGACTAATCAATCTTCGTCCCCAGCAATCCTCAACAGCGGAAACCCTCCACAAATTCACCACCCACCTCCTCACTCCCCAAAACCCTCCTTACACCCGCCCCAATGATCCAGACCATACCCTTCACCTCGCCTCCCTTATTTTCATCCCTTCCGGCTTAGGGCCCAACTCCATCTACCCAACCACTCCAATCGCCGCCATCACAGCCTCCACCTGGTCCGATACACTAAACACCCACGTTCTCGCCCCTTTCACCACGCTTCAAGCCTTCCTCCCTCTGATCACTGCCCAGAAATCCTCTCTTCTTCTCCTTGCACCTACCATCACCCCTTCGCTCACCATACCATTTCATGCACCAGAATCTGTCGTTGCGGGCGCGCTGCAGAATTACATATCTACGCTGCGTAAGGAAACAAAAGGGCTGGGCATCAATATCGTGCAGTTCAAACTCGGCACCTTCGACTACGGTTCCGCACCTGGAGGACGGCAGCAAATCGCCCAGATCCGCGCACCTGGCAGCGAAGCACAGGAAGAGGTGCGAAGCTGGGATTCGGCGACACAATCGCGGTACGGCGAGGATTATCTTGCGCAAATGAGGGGTTGGCAGGATAATGTAAAAGGCAGCTCACTGCGGGAGCTACAGAACGGGGTTTTCGACGCTATTGTTAGGGAAAAGGGGAAGGGAGGGACGGTTTTCGTAGGCAGTGGGAGCTGGATGTATGATTTTGTGGGGAGATGGGTTCCTGGTGGGGTTGTGGGGTGGATGTTGGGGGCTAGGAGTAAGAGAGTAGAAGAGGCGAAGGTGGTGGAGAAGCTGGATGAGGAAGTGGAAGGTGGTGCGGGCTCTGATTCTGATGGGAGTTACGAGAGGGTTTATGCTTGATTGGTGGAGGGGAGTTGGGTGGGCTGGGGCCTGGAGAATGGGTATGGAAATCGAGGATTCTTCGCCTCTCACTTTATGATGATGAGCATGAATGGCGTTTGGGTTATTCATCTCAGCATAGATAATGCTGAAGCGATTGAACCGACAATTTCAAATGTTGCTAGATCAGTAGATGGAGAGAATTCGACTTGTATTGGATAATTGTGATCATTCGTGTCTGAAAAAGAGCGATGGATCAGGTCTTAACGAATAGAGTAGCCTCGAGTGTCTTTGTATTTCTTATGTAGGTATGGGGGTTGGTCTATGAAATGTTTAGTTTTCGTGGTGGTTCTTGGAGGTGAGGCGGAGTGCGACGTCCAGTTGAGCATTGCAGAGCATTGAAGAGATACCTGACCTTGAAGAACTTCCTTAGTCCGAAGATGAATGGATCAAAATTGAATGGGTTGACCGATTTGTTTTCGTGGGATTGTTCTTGCGTTTATTGCGGCCTCGAACATTTTCAATGGTATTTGGTTCGGTTTCATCGTGTTTTCGACTTAATGAATCGAAGAGTCGGGTAGCTGGACATGTCGGCCCTGCAACCTTGAAATGCTGATAGTCGATCTAGCGCTTCGAGGTCCGGCTGGTGGCAGACTGAAGGAATATAAATGCCTGGGCTTGCAAAGGTACGCCGGTAGCTGGTTACATCCGAAAGCTTTGAATGCAGCTACTCGACTTGACAGGGCATATTCCTCGTAGTAGTGTGTTCGGTCCGCAGTGTGCTTCTCATGGATGTTTCCCGCATATTGCTTTTATCGATCAATATCGTCCCCGTCTCCCCTGCCCATACCTTCCCTTCCCGCCCCTCCCCCTCCCATCCCTTCTATTACCATCTCTTCTCTCCCTTTCCCTTTCATCCTCGCGTTCTCCTTCTTCCTGTATCCTATTCCTCTCCCGCTCCACTTCCTCAGCTGTTTTCTCCACCTTTACTGTTGGCTTCGGCAGATCCTCTTTCCAGCGCGGATGCGCCCCCTTCTCACACTTCGGTCCATAAGGACAGAACCCAGCAAGGTAGAATGGACAGAGCGTCTTGCGAACGTGTTTCTTGCTGCAATTAGGTCCAAGAGGACATAATCCCTTATCATAGTGCGGACATGGAGGGAGTTTCGAGGCAGGATCGATATGTAGGTACACACATTCGTCGCCATTGGGACAGAAAAGGGTACGAGTGAAGTTAATACACTCTTGCATTTTGCGTAAATTATACTCGTGTGAGAAATCACAGCTCTCGCCTTTTTTACAAAGCCCTCGAAGCCAATGCTTGCATATTAAAGTGCTGTGGGAAAGGGTAATGGGATGTTTGTCCGGACAGCGGCCTTTGCCTAGAGGACAGTGTCCTTCTCGGAATGCTTTGCAATAGGGTTGACTGATGCTGAGTCCGAATTGGTATTCTTTTCTGAGAAAGTCTTTGAAGGCGAAATCGTAGGGTAATGCTGCAGCGTCTGTATCGGAGCTTGGTTGATCAGGGCCAGTAGGCGGCGCCGCGACACTTTCAGTCATGGTTGCCATATTGCTGAACAGATAGGTGAGTCGTTCGCACACGTAGCTTTTAGTTCGGAGCTGGTATGGCGGTCGCGAATGATCCAAACAAGAGGTTGACTCGCTCAAGTGGGAGACGACGGGAACCTTAGATTTTGGGCAATGTTAAAAAGTGATGCAAGACACTTTGCTGTTTACGGAGGTATATCATACATATCTATGATAATCTCTTCGTGTCCAAAGAACAATTTCAGGTCGCTTGTCTTTGCTCTACCTATTCCGTCGTACCTACTTGGTGATCTCCGCCACGGAAAGACACACGTTCCCTTAAGTGGTCCTTGAAAGATCTTCTCCTCTTTCTCTACGACCCTTGGCCGCGTTGACTTATCATATTGGGCGTATCAATTCACATCCTAGAACTTTGTCTACTCTAGGCATACTCAAGCTCGCTTTCAGCACTCTATTGGTTCCTATTGATGCCAGGATTGTCTGGTTCTTACCTCAGCTTGTGTTCGTATCACTTTCCTATCACCTTCACCACCCTCGATCTCTGTGATCGGTTCATGCAGAGCTTGTCAAAGCCAAATTAGTTAAATTAGTACATTCACCCATGAATGAATAGCTTCTACCAGTCTTCATCTACCCTCTGTCAGCGTTTCTGCCTAGAACTGCGTCCAGAATCCACCCTCTCCGCAATTGACACTCGCGCTCGAGCCTACACTAGCAAATCAAGAGTCACCAGCAAACAATTGAGAGTAACTTAAGCATGTCTTCTTCCTCTACGCCTCCCACACCAAACTGGCGTACCCATCCTTTGAATCCGTTCAAACATAGGAACAGCCCATTGCCAGCAAAGGAGCAGTCCGGAGATCAGACGTCCCCAGTATTCGCAAACGCAGTGTATTACCCCAATTGGCGTGTATATCGTCAGCAGCCACCATCGTCACTAAACCTAGGATATATCTCCCATGTCTTCTACGCTTTTGCAAGGTGAGATCCACCCTCGCCGGTAGTATTGCATGTCATGCCTAATACTACGCACAGCTTGCAACTCGGTGGAAGCATAAGCGTGCGAAATTATGCTGTTTTGGATCGGAAGACTACGCTGACAGTGTAGCAGCTTAGTGATGAATATGCAGATACCCAAATTGAGGCTGACGGTGCGTTGGGTTGTTTGAGCGCTTTTAAGCTTCTCAAAGGCCAATATCCGCTCTTGAAAGTCATTCTATCAATAGGCGGTGGAGCAGCCAGTGCCAATTTCGCAGAGGTCGCCCGTGATCGTAATAGCAGTATGGCATTTGCCCACAATGCCAGAGAACTGGTGGATACTTACGGGCTTAATGGCATTGATAGTAAGACATACATTACATCTAAATGTTTGGTACTAATCATGATAGTCGATTGGGAACACCCCTCGAATCCGCAACAGGGAATCGACTATGTCCATCTACTCGCAGCTCTTCGGGTGACACTACCATCGCCAGATTACACTCTAACCTCTGCATTACCGGCCGGCGAATGGGCTTTAAGGAACATCGATGTTGCCTCCGCATCGACGCATCTTGATCTTATTAACTTGATGGCATATGATTTTGCTGGGCCATGGACACAGACTGCAGGTCATCATGCCCAATTATACACCCCAAAGCATCCTCATAATGAAGCAGCAAGGACTTCAGGCCAGTCGTCAGTCAATTATCTAGTTTCCAAAGGCGTGCCGTCGAAGAAAATACTGCTTGGCATACCCGCTTATGGACGCTCCTTTCTGGGATCCTCGAAGGTTGGAGACCGATTTACCGGTCATGGAGGCGAAGAAGGAACCTTTGAATATAAAGACCTACCTCGCCCTGGAGCTCAAGAATATGTTGATGAACAAATTGGCGCAGCCTGTTGTTTAGGTGGCGATGGAGGATTTATTACATACGATAACCCGCGGAGTGTCCAACTAAAGGCAGCCTTTGCAAAGCAGGCTAGGCTTGGAGGCTTGTTCTATTGGACAGGAACTGCTGATATTAAGGGGCAACGAAGCTTAGTTGAGACGGGCTACAACACTTTACATGATCTGTAGAGTTGTTCTTCTTACTTCACAGACGAACACAGGATTAATGAGATCGACCTGCTGTGATTTTCACAATGAATTCTTTTGATGCACGTCCCAAGGATCAGAGAAAGCTTAAGCCAAGTGTTCTAGGGTTTAGATACTTCGGTTACCCACAAGCCAGTAAGGCGTAAGGCGTAAGGCGGCCAATGCATGAGTTACGGCGTAGACAAACTATTTATCCTGATTCCACGGAAATAGACAAGCTCGGGCCTACCCTGTGCTTGAATGTTCCTATCTTGCTCAGTATTTGACTGGCCTTTGGAGTCATATAGCGACTAAGCTTCATGCCGCAATTGAACGGCGCCAACCCGAACACAAGCTCTCTGGATGCTGGTCGGAGCACAACTCTTGCATGAAGATGACATACTGACATCCTTCTAGCTGACTATGACCCCATTGAGCACCTCAATGCGATATTCTTCCACCCTTCCACCCTCTCATCCGTGCGAAAGACTTCTAGAGCTTTACGAAACCATCAACATGAACTCGATAAGGATATCGCCGTGCTCGTTCGGCAGCAATCGACATCGGATGCAGACAGCGTTAAGCGTATACAGGAGGCAAAGGCAGACCTTGCCGAGCTCTTCCAGAAGGTTGAGGGCGTTCGCGAAAGAGCAATCAGGACCGAGGAGACGATTACAGAAATGACAGCCGATATCAAGCGTCTTGACAATACAAGGAGGAACCTTACGCTCTCAATGACGGCACTGAAGAGATTACAGATGCTCACGACAGCGTATGAGCAGCTCCGGGCGCTTAGCAGCTCTCGGCAGTACAGAGAATGTGCCCACCTTCTGCAAGCGGTTATCCAGCTCATGGCACACTTCAAGTCTTACCGATCGATCGATCAGATTGCTGCGCTAAGTAGGAATGTGGCAGACCTACAAAGGGAGCTACTGGAACAAGTATGTGAGGATTTCGAGATCACTTTCGCCAAGGGCGAGGTCGGACAACGAAGAGGCATGCTGGCGGAGGCCTGTCTAGTCATGGACGCCTTGGGAGAAAACGCAAGATCGAGAATCATTACTTGGTACTGCAACACTCAGTTACGCGAGTACCGGCAAGTCTTCCGGGGTAGTGAGGAGGCAGGCTCCTTGGACAATATCTCAAAAAGATATTCGTGGTTCAGAAGGATGCTAAAAACTTATGATGAGGAACATGCTACTATATTTCCTATCAATTGGCGAGTCAATGAGATGTTAGCCAACGCGTTCTGTGAGAGCACCCGAGAAGACTTCAAAGGCATCTTGTCGAGGTCTATACGAAGAGAGGACGGCCAATCTCTGAATATTGATGTTTTGCTCAATTGCCTTCAGGAAACTCTTGACTTTGAGCATAACCTAGAAAGAAGGTTCACGAATGCGTCTCGAGCGTCAATGGACACATTGAGCTCAAATGATGATAAATCGCCAGTTTTCAGCCAAGCCATCTCGGAAGCATTCGAGCCCTATCTTAGTGTATGGGTGGAGGCACAGGATAAGCAGTTGTCGGCGATGATTCCTCTATTTCGGCAACAGCCACCGAAACCTCCTGATGAGGACTTTTCTCCACAAATGGTCATACCATCATCTACAAATCTATTCAGCTTCTACCGCCAAATCCTAGCACAATGCGCTAAGCTTTCTACAGGTGCAAGGCTAGTAGAGTTGACCAAAGTATTCGCCAAGTATCTGGATCAATATGCACAGCAGATTCTCCTATTCTATATAAGCGAGCGTCCGTCTGGGCAAACTCCTTCGAAGACACCACAGATCGAAGATATAGTTCTTGTGCTGAATACTGCTGACTATTGCTTCAACACATGCACGCAGCTTGAAGAAAAGATAAAGAGCCGGATAGACGAAGGGCTAAAATCGAACATTGACCTCCAAAGTCAAGCAGACACCTTTATGGGCATTGCAAGCGCAACAGTTCGAGCCTTAGTGCATAGAGTTGAGGTCGATATCGAGCCTACTTGGCGTGAAATGCGCAACACTGGCTGGAGCAAAATGGAAAGCGTTGGTGACCAAAGCTCTTACGTCGCAGAGCTCCTCCGCCGTATCAAAACCCGTGCCGCAGAGATTTTAGCCATGCTCCACAAACCCCAATACGCCCGCGCCTTCTGCGACAATGTCGTCGAACTCATCGCAAACGCTTACCTTTCCAATATCTTTCAATGCAAACCTATCTCGGAGGTCGGCGCAGAGCAAATGCTTCTCGACTCCTACGTCCTAAAAAAGGGCTTCGAGGAGCTGCTAATCATTGCTTCTCCCCAAGGCACAGCTCCGCCGGCCGGATACGTAAAGCGCGTCGCGCAATCCATGTCCAAACTCGACCCCATCCTCAAAACCCTCCAAGTCCGCCCTTCCCCTCCCGAAGCCCTCGTCCAAGCGTACCTCATCCACATCGCCGACAGATCCGATACCAATTTCCGGAAAATCCTCGAACTCAAGGGTATCCGCAAACAGGACCAGGGGCACCTCCTCGAACTGTTCCAAGCCCATCGTGCCTCGCCCCGGAACGAAAACCTGCAGCAATCATCTCCACTACTTACACCCCTGAACATCCAGTCCACCTCCACAGGCCCCATCCACCTCCCCACCTCCCTGCCCTCCCTCTCCAACACCGCCGCCAGCCTCAGCACTTCCAACCTCCCCGGCCGCTTCGACCCGACCACTTTCGGTAATGCAATCATGACAGCTGCAAGGGATGGCGTCGACAGGTTTGGCACACCCGCCTTAGGAACTTCGTCAAATACACCTGCTAGGGTCATGAGCCCGCCGCCGCAAGGTGGGGAAGGAACGCTTATAACGACGCCGGGGAACCTGAATGAGAATTTGAGGAATATCGGCAAGTTCTTCAAGAGGGATATCGGGGGGTTTGGGGGCAGGTTTGGAGGGGGGAGGGGAGGCGACGATGGGTAGAATAGTAATGGGGTTAGGTACAAATAATATTTCCCCAGCCTTCCTTTGGCGTGCTGGTTAAATCATGCCCCCGATTCCGCGCCCCCATCCTCGTCTTTGTTCTTATTCTTATTCTTATTCTCCAACCCAACACTGCTTCCGTCCAACCCTCCAACTCTTCCAACACCCCTCCCCCCCAAGCCAACCCCTCTAAACCGCACTACCAACCCTGTCCCCTCTAAACCCTCCCACCGTCCGAGCACAGCAAAGCGGGATTGAAGAAGCCGTTGATAGATATGATAAATCGAATGGGGATCAGGATATCACTCGCTTGGGCCAGTCTTTTACCTTGGGGTTGTGGGAGTGGCTTTGTATAGATGGCGTTCTGCCCCCTTTCTTTTTTTCTTTTTTTTTTGTGTAATTGCATGGATATTGAGAGTGGAAACGAACGGAGGGAAGGGAGGGGTTGGGGTTGGGGATGGGAGAAAGGGTTTTGTCGGTCTTTTGGAGTTCGGGTCTATTGCTGACGAGATGAGTGAGGAGGGGAGTAGGAAGTTGGGAGACTGGGCATTCCGAGGCGATGCCGGAGTGGGGGTATGCTCATTTTCATATTCCGCTCGCTTTTAGGCAATTCACTCGGAGTTTCCGAATTAGTGTTGCAAAACCCACTGGTATCTCGTTATCAAAGCTTCTGGTAAGGAAATTCATGCTACATGATCTCGCACTTGAACGGCAAGCCACATGGGCCCCCTTCCTTTTTCTCTCCTGCATTATCCGTCGTTCCCATGGTACCATTCTCCGCAGTCCTCTCCTCTTTCATACCAGCTGTTGGCCCCACTGCACCGCTACTATCCGCACCATTGGCGACTTCACCGGAAAGACCATCTAGTCAGAGGGAAAAATTGACTTTGGAGACGGCGCCGTAGAAGGCTTTTCCCTGGATGGTGGCGAGCTCGAGTTCTCTGGGGCTGGGTTGGCGGGAGCCGTCGCCGCCCTGGGATGAGGTTTAGTCACCCTCTTCGTGTAGCAAGAAAAGAAAAAGTGAGGGGACGCTTACAGAAAAAGTACCGGCGCCCCATGGGCTCCCACCGCGGACCTCATCCAAACCAGCGAGGATGGGAAAGGCGGTTTTGTATCCCAACGGCACGTAAATCATACCATGATGCGCAAACGTACTCATTGCCGCAATCGCCGTGCTCTCCTGTCCTCCGCCCTGGGAAGCGGTTGAGATGAACAATCCGGCGTATTTTCCCCAGTAAGCGCCGGTTTGCCACTGTTTGCCGGTTGAGTCCCAGAAGGCTTTCCATTGGGCGGGAAAGTTGCCGTAGCGGGTGGGGATGCCAAAGAGGACAGCGTCGTACTGCTCGAGCTTGTCCGCGGTGATTTCGGGGATGGTGGTGGATTTGGGAGGGGCGTGCATCATGGAGAGGATTTCGGAAGAGAGGGTCTCGGGGACTCTGTACGGAGTATGTTAGCCACTGCCCAAGTACTGAATATTTCAAGGTACAGTGCGGAAGACTCAAGCAAAGGGAGGGAGGCACAGGAAAAGAACTGTAGGAGCTCGGATATCAGATTTCAAAGTGCACCGCTAGACGTAAATGAAAAGGCGTCTGAAGCCTCGCTCAATAGAGTTGACCTTATGTCAAGTCCTGGGTATGGCTGGATCGGAAGCTTGTAGGGTGTTTGACGATTTATGAAAGGTGAAGCTGCCTGATCATTGGTGTTTGAAAACAGGAAACTTACTGGTAAATGTCGGCCTTGCCTCCAGCGGCTTCAATGCCGGCTTTCTCGGCCTCAGCGAGCTTTTGGATGTGGCCATACATGGAGTACTAGTTGTGCGGGTTTGATCAGCCACGAGCCTTCCACCGATTCGAAGCTCGACAAGGCTGGCATGAGAAATCATCACCACAAGTCGTGGGGAACATACAAAAACGATGGCGATCTTGGGAGCCATTGTTGCAGACGTGATTGACAGGTTACTTTGAGGGTCAGAAGAACTTTCTTTTCTTTTTCTTCTGGAGCGAGGTTGAATCAACTGGACGTTCCAAGTAAAGTGTAACAGAGGTTGAAGAAAGATTGACAGGTGGATGTCCGGAGCTTTATGAATCAAATGAGTGTTGACGTTCCACAGACCAAACTTGGAGGGGCAGAGAGTTCGCTAATGGAACAGTAAGATATCAGGTAAGCCTTAGTAAGGTGAGTAAGGTGATGACAATCACAATCAGTTCCGAGCCCATTCACACCCCGTCACACGATTGGTGCATTCTTTCATTCACTTTTCGCCCTTTGGTCAAAGAGCGTCGGCCTCCTGTCGCTCTCCGGTTAGTAATTGGGGTACAGCGTCAACCGAACCGGAATGTTCCTACTTACAAAGCAATGGCTGGCGGCATGATGGTGAATCCCTTCTATTACCATGTGAATCCCTTCTATTCCCATCTATCAATCGATCGATCGGGTACTCGACTGAGTATCACCACTAAGCTTTCATTCCAAGTCGAAAGCCTATCATCGCCAATTTACAACGCTGTTATTGTTGTTGTTGTTGTTGTTGTCTCCGGGAAATGGTTACTTCAAACGCTCTGCCGCCTTTCTAAAAGGAGATTGGGAGTTAGATATCTGCTTCGGTTTCAATCTGCTGTTGTCGTTCTGCCTGGTATCAGTGTCTCATCCTGCAAGACAAAGACGAAGTTGAGGTCACTTGACGTACCCCATAATCGATTCGCAGCCCCAACAATGATCTCGGCTTTGATCGTAAGCTTTTGATGGTATTTGGCCTCTCCGCCTCCATCTATCTTATATCGTTTAGGTTGAGCCTGCGGTCCGATCAGCGCGAGACGGTAGCGTCCTACAATCGTTTCTCTTACCATCAATAGGATAGCAACTAGGTCCTTCGGGTCTGCTTCAGCAACTGTTCTAACGCTCTTCATTCCATTTTCCCAAAACACTCTTGCCGTTCGACTCTTCACATACGGTATCTGCGCCAGCTCAAGGAGATCCGCTTTAGCTCCAGCCTTGAGCCGGTCAACCATGTGCTCCAGGACACTCTTCAGCATTCCCCATCCCATTCGATCACAAAATGAGATCATTCCCGCGGCGAACCCTTCGCAAGTCTGAGCCAGAGTCTGTACGAATCCTCGTGGTATGCCGTATTTGCGAGCCACGACATGGACCGGAACCTCGTTGCACAAGTCACGAAGCTGAAAGGCTGCATAGAATCGGCGATAAATTCGAGCGACTCTAACTTCATCGGTGTTTCCTTCAGGAAGTGGCTTCGCACTGTTGGCCCTGTCGACAGTCAGCTTTTCGCTTTCGAAGCCACTGCGCCAATACTCTACATTCTATTGACTAGACCGGGATTGACACCGACAAACTCCAGCACCCGAATACCACTTTCATCTAATCCATCCATTTCTCTTCGGAAGATTGGCCAACTGATGTCTCCAAACCCTGATAATTGCACAGGCGTGAACATGTAAAATACGTGCATCTCCCCGTCCATCACAAATGCTCGAAGCGCTCTTTGCAACTCACCATGAACGAAGATCCCATCTTCTGGTGTCAGCGATGAGGCAATTATAGCTTGACTGAGGAGGGTAGCTGTGTAAGAACCACTTCCATCAACCGCGATCATGCCCGTAGTCGCAAGGTCCTCGATGGTGGTTAGCACCAGGTTGTCCAGTACCTGTCGATCCATGGTATGGAACAGCAAAGTCCGCTGAACATATTCCTGGATTGCTGTCATATGGGTTGCAAGCCGTACAGTGATGACTTCTAATAATGCTCTGATTCGAATTAGCTCGGATTTTGATCACAACAGAAATCTGTACCTTTTGATACCACGCTTCTCAGGAGTCAAGCTACTTTCGAGGATCGGAAGATCTGCCTCAAGTAATTGTGTTACATCTTCGAGATCGGCCTTCTGACAACAAAGATAGCTTTCGCCCAGCTCATCCTTACCCTTGCGGCCAGCTCGCCCGCGCATCTGTCTTCTATGGCTGCTTTAGCATGTGACAATCTCCTATCGAAGATGGCACTGACAGCATTGCAGGTCCGATCAGATCCCGACCCATTCTTGCCCCTTGAAGTATGACCCTTCTTGCAGGAAGATTGATGCCTGCTGCGAGACTACATGTGGCAACGATGACTCTGATAACACCTTTGTCGTAAGCCTCAGCAACGATCTCCCTCTCCTCAATCGTAAGACCAGCATCTTCTGAAAGTCAGCCTACGAACGCTGAGCACTGCAAGATTTGGAACGTACGATGAAATGCAACACCTTGCATCACAGTAATTCCTAGAGTCTCATCCAACCCAACAGCTAAGCTCCTAAGATCGCCGATCACATCTTCCCTTTTATCCAGAACTTCGTCCTCGGTCCCTGGTAAGGTGGGCATTGCTTGACCCACCAAAGAAGCCATTGACTGGCATCCTTGTCGACCACTGCAGAAAATCAATGCACCATAACCAGCTTTTACAGTCTCTATGGCGAGAGCCACAACCGCATTAGTCATGGGTGTTTTCAATTCAATGCACGCTGAAGGTTGTATGGACCTCATCGGGGGAGGAGAGAGACGCGGCTGGGTGGAACTGAGCTGGCTTGCGGTTTTGAAGAAAGAACTAGATGTTGAGACTGGGTAAATTGAGTTATCGTACACCAAGTATTCTTCGATCGGAACAGGCTTGTAAACAGATTGATAGAACTTTGCATCGAGCCATGCAGCAAGTAGCTGTGTATTCTATTTCTGTTAGCAGGTTCTCCCGTTAAACGCAAATAAACTCATACTGATAACGTTGCGCTCATTCCTATGATTTGGACTTTTCCCTCTAGACTTAACAACTTCGTGGCCATCAACTCCATGATGTATCCGCGGTGATCATCATCGATCATGTGCAATTCGTCCAATATCATTATACCGAGATCACCAATTGTACACTGCTCAATTGCCATGTTCACCAGCGAATTTGCCTGTATACTGTGTTAGATGGTCTGAACAATAGATGTGCGATAGCTAATGTTGAACAGACCTTCTCAATCGTACAAACCGCCACATCGACATCGGACCAAGTAGCTCTCGTTTTGCTGCCGCCGAAAAAACCGACAATGCGCACTGAGCGGTGGTTGTTGACGTTTCCATGGCTCGCTAGCTGCGTGCTTGATTGACTGGCAGTGTTGAAATTCTTCTGGACCCCTTCGACTGCTTTTCGGAGCCATTTGAGCTTTTCCTGTACCAGAGCAACATATGGTAAGACCACAATTGCCTTCTTGGTAGGATCTTCGATGACTCTTTTTAGCATAAGCACATCAGCGACAAGAGACTTTCCACCACCAGTTGGAGCAGTGTAGACAAGATTCTTCTCGCCAGTCAAGAGACCACGCCCAAGGAGACATGAGGACTGCCAGGGATATATACTATTGATGCCTAAAGACGAGAAATTTTTCGCCAGAGTTTCTGGCAACCCATAGCGAGGATGTGACAATGAAAGCAGCGGATTCAGTGACGAAGAAGGCGTGGATGCCGCAGACCGTCGTTGGGAATATTCTGACACATGTGGAGCAGAACTTCGCCCTTCGTTAATACTACAAATTTCGCTGGCTACTATATTAGGCTTGTTATGTTTTCCTAACCTCCGACGCTTGAAGTCAGCGTGCGCAGGTCCGGCGTTTGTGAGGTCAACCAATAATCGAGGATTGTGAGAGGGATGTGGGTTGGCCTCTTCGCGGGTTCGTTTTGAGCCGACTACTGAGGCGGTGCTGTAATTTTGTTGCCGCACAACGTCTATAGAAGTCAAAGAGGCAGCAAACGATGGAGCCATAGAATTTCAGCTCCAAACGAACGCCGATTCAAAGCTCATAACCATAGAATGTCAAAGCATTGTATATATCCTGTGTCACGGAGAGCTCTGATGTTTACTCAAAGTTAGGCCGAGGCGGCAACACGAGGAAAAACTAAGGCCGGAATAGGCTTAAGCAAGTGCAATGCCCCATTAGTAAGCAGAAGAGTCCACCTCGGAGATATTCCGTAAAAGATATTTGAACCAAGGGGCATGTCGTTTGATTCCAGTTTTTGGAGAGGCCAGCAATGTTCGGTGAAAGAGCCTCCAGTTACTGGTCGCGTATTCCTGATCTTGGTGTCTTAAGTGTTTGGCATCCGACTATTGTGGCTTCAATACGGATGGCTATTGAGTGTAGCATATGCGCAGCAAGACGAGCATATTAAAGGGATGCCCATGTTTTGTCGGCTTCCCTCGAGTAGCGACATGGGGTAGAATAGGTGTTGTGACCCCAGATCGGCAGTGGTGATCCAAGTTATCGAGTAGACGACTTGAATACTCGATGGGTAGGTGGCATGACGTGTCAATCATAACAGATTGTTTGCCTAGAAATGTTACTCATATCAGCCCCGGTGCTCCGAGTAAGCCTGATGGTACTCTGGAATCTAGAGTCTTCTGGTTTCTTGCGAGACAGGGGACTGTCCTTTATCTGATAGGGGCCCCAGTAAGCCCGTCTTGCTTTATCGACTTGGGAATCAATACAGCAACAAGTAAGATATTGTCGCTGGCTGTGATAACTAGACTCGATCCACACGCTTCACTAATGCGTAACAGATTATACTGAGAGTAAGGTCCATGTAGAGGTTGGTGGACTGAAGGGGAAATGTGGTGCTTTTTAGTGCGAATCAAGTAGTGGTTTGATACAACTAGGTAGCTCGGCATGTCGGGTTAGCGTCGTCTGCAGACGGCGTGGACGGGGAAACCCCAATAATATCTAAGGTAACTCATAATAAGCGTGGTGTTAAGTTACAGACTCGGTATTATGTATTGATCTATAGTGCCGCCGACTTCTTTCACCTCTAGGCTTGCACCCACCTTGCTTCCAGTCAGCCCCGTTAAGGTCTTCTTCCACCCCATCGCTCCGGTCAGACGCTGTGCATTCCATACCTGTTCATAGTCTCTCACCACCGTCCGCTATATCCGCTCGATTTTGCTCCTTGGCGACTTTTGACATAAGGCGATTTGCTCTGATATGGTCACTGCATCGCCTAATTGGATTGCCCCAGAAGCGCGAGGTCCCTCTACATGCTGCACCAAAGTAGCCCTCACAAGCGCAACTGGCCACGCTGCATACACATCTGATCAGCAAATGCGTAGCCTACGAATCAGTCGCCCCATCGTTAGTCATAGTCTTGCCCAGATGCGGTGGTTGTAGAGATCTCATGCTAGAGGTTAGGCACCATGGCAGACGATATTCATGAAAGCCAAATCGGTCACGATATAACACAAGGGCCGAGCCAATCTTCGCCCACAGCTCCAGCACCTTTCGGAAGCATAAATAATGCACTTTCGATCCTGCCGCGTTCACAATCCAACTTACCTCAACTCATCCCACCATCGGCCACCAATTCGTCAAAAAAGATAACACCCCTTGACTCACAGTCGGCGATCACGAACTCAGCCTCGTCATTTGTGCCACCTGCGCAAACCACCAATGCAATGGACACATCCGGTCCGTCACCGTACGGTACGAGGTCACGAAATAGGAATGGGAACACAAGGCCAAACTATGCGGAAGACCGAGAATTGGACATGGATTACGACCTAGGTACAGGGAAAAAAGCCAAAGGCCTATCGGGTCCGGCAAGCTCAAATAATCTTGATGCTGGTGAGACAACCCAATGTTCTACGGTCAACACTCGAAGATCGTCAACTGCCGGCTCTGGCGCAGGAACGGGAAAGCCTGCTGCGACAATCACCATGCCCAAAGATTATATTCCAGGCATGTCAAGTTTCTCACTGAACCCAGATGTGAGCCCTGCCCCTCAGCCACCGTCAAAAAAGCGCAAGGCACCTGGAGGTGGTCCTACTGCCTCAACTCCTTCCTTAGACATGGCGCAAGTCACTGCGTACGTGCCGCCCCGAAGAAAAAATTCGACCGCAGCCAAGGCTGGAACCAGAGAAACGAATATGCTGAGTTTCGAAACATGTCAAGGCTATCTCAAAAACGGAAAACTAAAGGCGGACGATGGTACGCTCCTTGCACTCAACGGTATGTAGCACTCGATCTGTCTAAGCATACTGCTTATTTTCGTATCACTGACTTCATGTTAGACCATGTTTATTTGATCTGCGAACCACCGGGAGAGCCGTACTATCTCGCACGTATTATGGAGTTTCTTCATGCGGAAAACGACGATAGCTTACCTATAGACTCATTTCGTGTCAACTGGTACTACCGCCCTCGAGATATCGTACGCAAAGTCAACGATACTCGAGTCGTGTTTGCTTCAATGCACTCTGATACCTGTCCGCTCACATCACTCCGAGGGAAATGTCGCATCGTTCATAGGAGCGAAATAGACGATTTAGACGAGTATCGGAAAACAAAAGACAGCTTCTGGTTTGAGAAATTGTACGAGCGTTGGATGCAGCGTTTCTATGAGGTGATTCCTACGAGTCAGGTCATTAATGTCCCAGATAAAGTTAAGGGAGTGCTTGATGAGCGATGGAAATATGTTATTGTTGAGATGGGACGTGGCAAGGAATTGACCAGCGCTATCAAGTCATGCAAACGATGTGGAGGATACTGCGCAACGTAGGTTTCATCCACGACGCCCACACATGTAGGCTGATTATAGGTATCAGGAATGATTCCGTCGACTGTGCGATGTGTAAGAATACATATCACATGAATTGCGTACGGCCAGCACTACTCAAAAAGCCGGCTCGTGGTTTTGCTTGGTCCTGTGGGCCATGTAGCCGAAAGCAAGAACGGAAGCTTGAGGCTCGGAATACTCCACTTGTGGGGGATAGAGCTGTAGAAGGTGAAGAGGAAGAGTTTCTAGATGAAGAAGAGGAGGAGCACGGAGGAGGATCGAACCTTACCACCGGCAGTAATCCGCATGATCCGAACACGCAGAATTCGGGGCCTCGACCAGCAACAGCCGAACAGACAGCGCAGGCGAAACTGTGGCCGTATCGATATTTCGGCATTCATTGCAGCGTGGAGGATGCTCTCGATTACGATGACCGAATCTATCCACGTGCTAGTTCTCGTCTGGGTCCCAAACACCAAGCTAACGTCCATATATGGCACGGTCGACCTGTGGAGTTTGTCAAGCCAGCTGAGGTTAAGAGAAAATACGTCAAAGGTGGTAGCCATAAGAAGGACGCCAAATTGACCAAAGAAACTGTTGCAGCGCTTGAAGAAGACAAGGCCACAAGGGAGAAACGGCCGAAATGGGTGATGGACGAGCCTTCTGGCTTTGTTCGACGCGGTGAAGATCATCCGAATAGCGACCCTCTCAATACTGCGAAACTCAAATTTCGTCTACCCCAAGTTGGTGAGGTTTCTTCAAGAGGAGGAGATGACGCAAGCGATACTAATATCAGCATCGAAGACCGTGAGAAGATTGTCGACGATTACATGGCACGGGCTAAGAGTCTCGCTAAGTTTGTAGGAGTCAAAGAGTATTCGACAAATTTTCTGGACAAAGCTCTCGAGCTATTGTATATAAATCATTATCAGGTTGAACCAGCTCTGGTACAGCTTCGAAGTGTTAACCGGCGGAAAGATCTTAAAGAACCAGAACTCAACAAGGAAGAACTCAAGAGGTTTGAAGAGGGTGTTTCAAAATTTGGATCAGAGCGTCGGAGTATATCCAGACATGTGGGCAAGTCACAGAAGCATGGGGAAATCGTTCGTTTTTATTACATGTGGAAGAAGACGGAACGTGGAAAGCAAATCTGGGGTCATTTTGAAGGCAGAAAGGGCAAAAAGCATACGCAGGAGGTTGACCTTAAACTCGTGGATGACGTGGCTGACGACATCGACGATTCTGCCTTTGACAATGAGAAAGCTGCGGCGCGAAAGCGTGGCTTCGAATGCAAGTTTTGCTCATCAAGATCATCCCCACAATGGAGACGAGCACCTGGTACAGCTCCAGGTACGACGGTACCCGTAGACCAGACATCCAAGTCCAGTAAAGATAAAGGCGCATATCTGATGCTGGCACTCTGTCAACGCTGTGCTGGACTCTGGCGAAAATACGGCATTCAGTGGGAAAATCTTGATGAAGTGGCCAAAAAAGTTGCGAATGGTGGCGGTAGGGCATGGAAAAGAAGAATAGACGAGGAACTTCTCGCTGAGCTGGTGAACACGAATAAAATCAATTCTATCTCTATCAGTAGCGCTGCAGCGGCCACCGCCGCTTCCGTCGGCGTTGAGGTTCCCACCGGTCTCACCATTCCTCCAGGAGGCCAGGAAGGCTCTAAGAAAAAACAGAAGACTGGCTTTGAGAACCAAACTCTACAGGGAATCCAAAATGGTAGTTACATTGAGCCACCAAAGAAAAAAGTCATTGAAAAGCCACCAGAACCTCCCTTGATGCCTGAAACACCTCGGATCAGGGTCCTACCGTGTGCTGTTTGCTACGAAATGGAGCCTTCGGGAGAAGAGCGCTTTTGCTGCAAGCACTGCAGGCTTACAGTTCACCGGAATTGCTACGGTATCGGAGAAGGTCGATTGAATAGTAAATGGACCTGTGATATGTGCTCCAATGACTCCGTCCCAACCAATCAAATCTCCACTTCCTATGAATGCGTCGTGTGTCCAGTCCGACTCACAGAACAAGAGCTCATGGAGCCTCCCAAAGTATCTCACAAGAAGAAGAATGAACGTGAGAGGGAAAAGGAGCGTTTGGAGCGAGAAATGGTCGTTGAGCATACCGCCCGATATCGCCGCGCACACGAGGATAAGGGCTGGCCTGTGGACCCGCGAGAGCCGCTCAAAAGAACGACTGGCAACAACTGGATTCATGTAAACTGTGCGGTTTGGATACCAGAAATCCGCTTCGGCAACGCTAAACTGTTGGACACGGCTGAGAACATTGGGACGATTCCAGCGCACAAGTGGGAAAAGGTCTGTAAGCTCTGTAAATCGACAGCAGGGGTCTGCGTCAACTGCCATCATTGCCAAGCTACCTTTCACGTAGGTTGCGCACAGCAGTATCGCTACTTGTTCGGTTTTGATGTGACCCCCGTCAAAGCTTCTCGCATTCACACCGTCAATACGGTTACGTTGGGAAGCGAGACCGGCAATCTTTCGGCAGTCATATACTGCCCAGACCATAACATCAAAAATGTCCTTCATCCGATTCATGAGGTGGTGAAGGACTCCCCTCTCAACGCGCTGCAGCTCTTTGTCCGCACCTACAAGCAGGCCGACCTTGCTTTGACGGGAACAGTCCGGAAGGCAGTGATCAACGATACCGCGACAAGAGGCGCTCTACAGAGCACCAGTACAAGTACTGGTCATCGAAGCTCTACTTCTGGACCATCGGCCTCCGCACCTATCACCAGAAGTTCGAGAGTGTCGCCTGCAGCTGTCACGGTAAAGTCAGAAGAAGTCGATGAAGACGGTGACAGGGTGGTTCATCTAAGCGATACCATTGTTATTGAGCCTGGTCTGAAAGAATGTGCCGCATGTGGTGCTGACGCAAGCCCAAAGTGGCACAAGATTATGCCAAATGCTGGAGAAGGCGTTAAGTCTCTGCCAGTGACCACTAACGTTGCGGAATCGACAGGAAGTCAGGTTGTGTTGCAGAACGGTTATATCAATGGCGATTCATCGAACTTCCACGACGACTCTGGGGCACGTCCCGGAGCAAGTGGCACGCCTGGAATCAATGGCGACGGTAGCAGGAACAGTGAGCCTCCCAGCGAGGTGGTGGTGCAAGACAACGCTACTACCGCGGCTGCGATAACGGCAGAGCCTGAAACGGAATCCACCGCCGCAGTGGCCCTTGTCCCAGAGTTTTTATGCCACAAATGCCACTTGAGAAAACTCCGAGATCCGACACCTCGACCGAGTGTATCCCCCAAGCCTGATGTGATTCTGCTAGACTCTCACAAGGTGGATGGCCTCGACACGCCGTCACCACGGTTACATTCGGTATGGCCTCCGATCCCCGCCATGCAGAACAATGATCAATACCATGGGTGGCCAGACCGGCCACGACCAGGACCCTACAACGCGCCGCCCCATTTGCCGAACGGGATATCGCACTCACCTCCCGTGGGACCGCTACCACTACAGTCGCATTTTGCCCCCCCCGCTCCATACCGCGCGCCTGCTTACGGCCACCCTCCACATCATGAGTTGCCGATCCAGCATCAGCTGAATGGAGCACCGTCCCCATTTCAACTACAGCACAACAGCACCGGACATCTGGTGACGGTGCCTTATACCCAGCATCCTCCCCGTGTCCAGCACGTCCGGCCTCCTCCCAGCATCATGAGATCTCCTCCAATGCCGGATCATTCCATTGGGCCGCACGGACCACCTGGAGCGGCGGAAAACCCATTCGCGGTGCGATACCAGTCACATCCGTCACCCAGGCAGCAGTATCATGGCGCCATCTATGGCAGTCCCCGTGGAAACCACGAACGGCCCGAGACTCCGCCGGAAGGGATTGGGCGCAACGGGGGATGGCCCAACAATGACGGGCGATTAACGAACGGTGCGAGCGAGAGTCCTTCGCTACGGAACCTACTGCATTGAGAGACAGGCATCGACGTGTTAACTGGGGGGGGCATGGCGCTTGGTCGGACGGTCTCAAGGAATGGATAGGAGGTGAATACACAGGATACGGGGAGGGAATCTACCTGGTGGAGGGTTTACGAGGGAGTCAAGCGGGAATGTACTTCTATGATACCACGGAGATAGTGTAAGCATCGTATTCGAGAGCGGCACGAGCTCGCGTCTCGAACCTGTTCATGCGCGGGGCATACTTCGACACATTGAGGGGGGCGGGGGCGACAGAGTGCTCCTTGTCGATGTTTAATAGACGTTGAATCGATGCTACCTTTCCTTTTCCCCGTGCCAAGTGTATCGGGATACATATACTGACAACAGTACGAGGTGTTGTTCACTTCCAAGTTTATGATGACCGAGTGAGCCAATAAGTTGGCATTCCCTATCCCGCGGGAGGTTTCTTGTTTCTCGAAGAATATGCTGGCTTCAGTATCTCTGTTTCTTTCTGACGTTTGTCCTCTTTTCTTTCAAGGCGACATTTCGCGCCCAAGCACGTCTTCGGGGTTCGGACAGGGTTAAACCCGCCTCTTACTTCTTTTGGGGTGTTGAACGTGGGGACTAGTGGGGACAAACAAGCGAGCCACTGGGAAGTCCCGAGGCATCGCGGATCGCGGATCGCGGATCGCGAATCACGCCATTCAATCCTGACATGCTGACATATGTACTATGTACAGTACATAAAACATAGGCAGGTACGTACCTTAGCCAAGATTCGACACAGTTCGATGGATGCTATTGAACGTGTTGATGGTTACACAGTAGTTCCCAACCGGGCAAAACCTTGGAGTTGTGGATAAGGCATGATGTCTTTCTTTTTGATAAAACCATCTTCGCCGGCGCCTCCGTCTCCTCCATCATGCAGCAAATACCACCTCTTCGGGCTCCCAGTGCTGCTCCGGACCACCCGAAGTATAGGGAATGTCTGATTGCTCTCTCGGCTCCCCAGTGAACAGCTAGACTCTCCGTATTGGCTGCCTGGCACTCTGGGTATTGGGGGCTGCATGCGCCTGCATCGAAGAAAGCACCGCCCCACACCCCCCCAAATCAATCGGTCAATTCTCCGCCGTCCATAGAGAAGCTGTACCAGAACACCCCCTTCCGACCCGGGCGAGCTTGGTGCATATAACGAAGCGACTGGCCCAGATCCCATATCGCGGGCACCGTTCACGTGGGCCACTGGGATATCCATATCCTTTTCCGCGTTCCTTCTGCATTGCTTACCTTTTCCGCGCTGTCAGCTTTGCCGCTCGGGAATCGAGCTCTTAAGCTTAAGTCGGGCCCCCCCCCGTCTGCACAGAGCATTCGCAGCTTCTGATATGGCTCCGAGCGCTTCGACCAAGGTTGGCCATGCCCTTGCCAAGGTGCTGGGCATCAAGCTACACTACCGCGATCCTACCGGCGGTGACAAGCTGACCCGAGGGGAGTCGGTCTTTTCAGTCTCGAGTGCCGATGCCTTCATCGAGGACGAGCCCACCGCTGCGGAATGGTTACGGGGAATCACCCCGTCGGGAAAGGGACTGCTCCGTTGGGCGTACGACCTCTTCCCGTTCACGCATTGGATTGGCCGTTACAATGGCCAATGGCTCTTTGGTGACCTTGTTGCTGGTCAGTATTCAGACTACTTTGCTCATTCGACTGGGGATATGGTTGACAAGTGCGCATCAGGTATCACGGTTGGATGTGTAGTTGTGCCTCAGTCCATGGCCTACGCCAAACTTGCTCAGCTTCCTCCACAATTCGGTCTCTACTCTTCTTTTATGGGTGTTCTTATCTACTGGTTCTTTGCTACATCAAAGGACATCACCATCGGGGTGAGTTGGCTAGCTCTCTTTTTCCATGTAACTGTGCTGACCCTGTAGCCTGTCGCCGTCATGTCTACTATTGTCGGCAATGTCGTCACCAAAGTCGCAAAGACCGACCCCAATATTCCCGGGCATGTCATAGCTTCAGCCCTGGCTATTGTTGCTGGTAGCATCATCTCCTTCATTGGTCTTATCCGTGCTGGTTGGATTGTCGATTTTATTTCTTTGGCTGCCATATCTGCTTTCATGACAGGCTCTGCGCTCAACATTGCCGTGGGCCAAGTCCCGAGCTTGATGGGCATTACTGGGTTCTCCACAAGGGACGCAACTTACAAAGTCGTGATCAACACGTTGAAGCATCTTGGAGGCACCCAGCTTGACGCTGCTATCGGGTTGACCGCATTGACTCTCTTGTATATTCTACGGTATGCCTGCAATCTCGGAGCTCGTAAAATGCCAAAGAGGAGCAAGGTTTTTTTCTTCGTGGTCACCCTACGAACGGCCTTTGTCATCTTGCTCTACACCTTGATAAGCTGGCTGGTCAACAGACATCATCGCGCAACGAAAGACCACCGATTTCAGATCCTGGGTACGGTTCCCCGAGGCTTTCAGAACGCTGCGGTCCCGGTCATAAATAAAAGGATCATCAAAACATTCGCCAGCGAGATCCCAGCGTCAGTTATTGTTTTGCTCATCGAACATATTGCCATTGCGAAATCATTCGGTCGAGTCAACAACTACACTATCGATCCTTCCCAGGAAATGGTCGCAATAGGTATTACCAATCTGCTTGGTCCATTCCTCGGTGCCTACCCTGCCACTGGTTCTTTCTCCCGTACTGCGATCCAGTCAAAAGCCGGCGTTCGAACCCCCTTCGCCGGCCTTATCACTGCGGTCCTGGTTCTCCTCGCAATCTATGCTCTACCTGCTGTTTTCTTTTACATACCTAACGCTACGCTTTCTGCGGTAATTATCCATGCCGTCGGAGACTTGATTACTCCCCCAAATACTGTCTATCAGTTCTGGCGCATTTCTCCGCTGGAAGTCTTTATCTTCTTCGCGGGAGTTTTGGTCACCATTTTCTCCAGCATTGAGAACGGCATCTACACGACAATCTGTGTCTCTGTGGCATTACTACTGTTCCGCGTGGTCAAGGCCAGAGGTCGCTTCTTGGGGAAAGTCAAGGTACACTCCGTGGTTGGTGACCATCTGATGAGCGATGAAACCAAGTTTCGGGATAATGCTCAAAAGAGATCCTTGGAGTCGAACAACCCCGACACATCTGCTAGAAACATTTTCCTACCAATTGAGCACAATGACGGCTCAAATCCTGAAATAGACGTCGAATCGCCGTACCCGGGGATCTTCATTTACAGGTTCTCGGAAGGCTTCAACTACCCCAATGCCAACCCCTACTTGGACTATATGGTCGCCACTATCTTCAAAGAAACCCGCAGAACCAACCAAAGTTCCTATCCAAAACTTGGAGTAAGTCACTATCCTCTGGCCTCCCCCACGTTACCCACAAGAACCCCCATTAACCCCATCCCAATAGGACCGCCCCTGGAACGACCCCGGCCCCCGCCGCAACCGCACCGCCCCCGATGACTCGTCTGAACCGACCCTCAAAGCCATCATCCTCGACTTCTCCTCCGTCAACAACGTCGACATCACCTCCGTCCAACACCTCATCGACGTCCGCAACCAGCTCGACCGCTACGCAAGCCCAAACAAGGTAGACTGGCATCTCGCCTGCATCACGAACCGCTGGACCAAGCGCGCCCTCGCCTCCGCCGGGTTCGGCTACCCAGCCCCTGCCGACGGCAGCCCCGTCTTCTCCCGCTGGAAACCCATCTTTTCCGTCGCCGAAATCGGCGGCGCCGCCTCCGCCGCCGCCGCCGCCGAAGACCAGGATAACAAGCGCGAACTCCGCAAACAGCGCACGCGCGACCTCGAACAGGCGCGCACCACCAGCAAACTCGACGAGATTGCGCGCGCCGATGACGCCAGTAGCAGCAGGAGTGTTAGCGGCAGCTCGGAGCTGGGCAGCGCGTTAGAGGGCAGCAAGGCGTATAAGAGCCGGACGATTGCGGGGCCGGGAGCCGCGAAGGTGGCGGTCGTGCATGGCTTGGATCGGCCGTTGTTTCACATTGATTTGACGAGTGCGCTACTGAGTGCTGTGGCGAATGTGGAGAGGAGGGAAGAGGAGGAGGGGGGGAAGGTTGCATGAGCGTGGGCGCTTTGTTTCGGAGGGGGGGAAGATTCCGCGGTTGCGAGAGCGCGGGCGGCGTGAGCGAACTGGGATTCTTTTCCTCGCGAACAACGGGTGTAGCATACATGGCATAGCTGACTATTGATTACCAAACTCTTTTCCTTGTGCGAACAACGGGTGTAGCATATATGGCATAGTTAGCTATTGATTACCAAACTTCTTTCCTTGTGCGAACAACGGGTGTAGCATACATGGCATAGTTAGCTATTGATTACCAAACTCCTTTCCTTGTGCGAACAACGAGTGTAGTATACATGACATACATAGCTATTGATTACATTACCAAACTTCTTCCCTTGTTGCAAACGGGGAAAGGTCCTTTTTTCTTTTCTTTTCTTTTCTTTCTTTGACTGGCAACGAGATTCATCTGTACGTGATGTCAACTACGAACCTTTTGATTCTATTCTGTTTCGAATAGAAGTCAGAAGAATCAAGAGATCTCAATTCGACGCAGTTCAAACGATGTTAGAACGTTGCGTGATCAGAAAAGTCATTGTGCAGAGTTTTCATTCATGCGACAACATCTCTTTCTAACAGTCACAATCGATCTACGAAGAGAATTAATGACATGTCGATGTCAGTAAGAGATGAGAAGATACTGCTAGTAGAATAGTCGATTCAGATGAAGAGTCTGAGAATCATGACTACAAGTGATCGAAGAATTTGCGACTCGTTGACTGCGTCGATATCGAAACATCTTCATCACATCAACAGTGCTGTCGAGTAATTGATGAAAAGATATCAGATAGAATAAATGAATCAGATGATGAGTCTTGAGTTTGTGATTACATGTGTTCGAAGAAGTAGTGACTCGTCGATCACGCTGATATACTGAGAAGACTTGAGTTCATCTTCTTTACTTGACGTCAAGTCATACATCTATCTACGTGAAAAATCGAGAGTGCATGAGAATGATCAGAACGCATCTCTACTATTGATCAGCTAAGCATCGAACGATTGCAATTGCACATTTATACTAACAATTTATTCAACGTCTATGTGACACAAGTCAAATCAAGAGAAGAAAAGAATTATTCAGTACAATCATACTCTATCTTCTCATCGTGCACATCTCTCTTTCATCACACATTTCTCTGCTCAATGAATGACAATCATTGAGCAAGAGAATGCAGTTTCTGCGTTACAATCATGAGCATCACGAATGCAAAGAAACGTCTTTCGTCTTTGAATCAAGAATCGAATCGAAACATCGTTGTATAGAATATCATCAATGAAGAGCAGAGCAAAGACGATGCGTTACAACAAACAGCACAGACACTCGTAAGAGTTTATTCAAGCGTCACATGCTGAATAAAAGCTATAGATTCATTATTGATAACACAGTGTCAATTTTATTGTTTCGACGACGTGAAGTCGTTGTGTAGTCGACGAGCGATTTTCTCCCTCAGAGAGTTTTGTTCGTTCGATACACATAGCATAGTTTCCCTCATGAATCGAGCCTAAATCGATGTCACAAGGGTGTATGAATTCAAATCAAATCAAATCAAATCTTTCTTTTCTTTCTTTTCTTTTTTCTTTTATGCTTCCCAGATCATACTGTACATGAACCAAGATACCTTTCACACACTTCGGCTACGTTTGTTTTGAAAGTCTTGACCGTCGCTTTGTCTATCTATCTATCTGGAAGGAGAAAAAAAAGCGCAAGGGGAAATTCGCAAGTATGTTCGCTCTCTTCGCCTTTTTTTTGTTTTTTTGGTTTGAAAGGTTGGTGGTTGGGGGGGGGGTGTGTGGGGGCTATTTTGAGTTTTTTTTTTGGAGTGTTGAATATATATATACTCCCGCTTGCCTCTGCCTCTTGTCTAGGGCTGTAGATGGATAGCTATGTTTTTGTTTTTGTTTTTGGTTCGTTTCGATGGCGCAGCACGGAGAGTTGGGATGGTGGGGTTCGTGTTTTTTTTTTGTTTTTTTTTTGCTCTTTCGCTCGCGAGAGGGGTGCGTGGAGATGGGGTTGGGTTGGGTGGAGGGGGTATGCTGTGGGGGTTTGAGAAGATGGGACGAGTGGGGGGTGATGTTAGTTGTGCTTTGATGGGGGGGTTTCGGTGAGAAGTGGTGGATGGATGGAGGGGCTTTGGGGATGGTGGTGTTTTTATTGGTGTTTAGGTGGGGTTTGTGTGGTTTGTTGACTGTTCGTGCTTCTTAAAGGTGCCTCTCAAATCCCGCTTTCCCCTTCCCTCTCTCAAAACCTCCACTTCCCTCCCGCCAGCCCCATCAATATCCCCCCTTACCTCCCTCCCCTCTCCCTCCTCCTAGCGTGCACCCTCCCCATAACAACCCGGTACCTCTCCCGGCTCCACCACGCCTCCATCATGCCGTACACCACTGCTGCTCCTTGGCCCTGCTCGTGCTGCCGCCAGAGCTGGCGCTGGTGTTCGCGCTTGTAGATTTCGGTTGCTTTTTGTGCGGGGCAGGGGGGTTAGTGGGGTTTTGTGGTGTTTGTGGTGTTTGTGGTTTTGGGGGGAAAGAAGGTGTGTGCGTACTTTGTTGTTGTAGTTTTATTTTCTCGCCTGTTAAGCGCGCGACGTGCAGCATCGCATGCAGCAGGATCTTGAGATTGGCTTTGCGGGATGACTGCAAGAGTCTGCGACGGTGGCGATGGTAGGGTGATTGTGTTGAGTCGAGAGATGCGAGTTCGAGGTTCAGGACGCCGAGGTGGGCGTGGGCGGTGTTGTATTGGGCGATGTAGTGGGTTTGGAGGGTGGTGATGTGGGTCCAGCGGGGGTAGATTTGGGAGATGGAGGGGAGTGGGGTGGGGAAGAGGGGGTTTGGGAGGTCTGGCGAGGAGGAGATGGAGGAGGAGGAGGGAGAAGAAGAAGAAGAGGAGGAGGAGGAGGATGGTGGTGGGGAAGAGGGGTAGTAGTCCACGTCGGAGTCGTAGTATATGTTGTCATCTTCATTGATTGTTTTGTCACAATGCTCGGATGTAGCGTCGTCGACTTCTCTCGGTGTTTCCTCTGACCCGCAGCGGGGGGTGGGGGACTTATGTCGGTCTTCTCCTCGGTCCATGTCTGCGGTGAGAGGGGTATTGGTACTATTAAACATAGCTATGGGTCTTGGCTCTAGTTCCCAAGAACATTTGGTGTTGACATAAAAGACAAGAATCGAGCACCAGGAACAGCCCTTAGTCTCAAGTCTAAAGCGAGTGATATCGAAGGTTGGCATGTGACTGAACCAGCAACACGACCGTGTCTTCTTGATCTTGCTTTCCCCCGCGAATCAAAAGGGATGTTGGACCAGCTCTCATTCTTTCATCTGACAGGAGAAGTTGAAAGTTGGTGCAGTGGGGATCTAGGAAACCGTGTGGGACCTTGGCTAGCTGGAAATAGTACAGATCATAATAGGAAGACGCACAAACCCTGGAGTGTTGAGGGAGAGTTGGGTCAGTACGGTACGGTATGTTACTAGGTAAATCAGATGCAGGAAGTTTTTACTCAAGGTAAGTAGAGAAGTTCTTTGGGGGAAGATGAATGGTCGATGGTAAGGAGATACTTCACGTTTGCTTGTTGCCTGAGGTGCTTGCAAGGGATTCTGCTTTTGTTAAGAGATTACAGGTTGTGAATTATATTCAAAGTTTCTGAGGCCTTGGACAGTGAAAGGCTTTTCTGTATACTGTATACTGTATACTGTATATGATATTGATTGTCTCGGATTCCCATCGAAATCCTGTAATGTTTTCTTTTTTCTTTTTTCTTTTTTCTCTTTTCAAATGTGTGCTTGTATCAGTCACAGTTAGCCGACCGGTGCAAGGCGCAACTTGCAAGGAACCACCATCGTCATCTTGATTACAAAAGATGGTCGGTAATTCACGTCACCAAGTTGGTGAATGTTGAGATTTGCCGCCTCCTCCCGCCTCGGTTGTACTTTGTTAGTCAACCAGTGAGCGTCGTGTCCTTAAGGTCTTGACGCGCAATTGTCTTGGCATCCGTCGGCTGACATAAGTCGAGTTTTCCTCCCGCCAATCAGTCTTCACGCTATTACCCCATAACTTCCACTTGCACTTCCATGTCCACTTCTACCTGCTGCAATTCTTCCCCAACACGAGACATTTTGACTAATAGACCTCATGATGCTTGAATTCTTCCAAGTAGTTGATGATGCCAAGCGAGAAGATGTTTCTGACTTCTCGACCTATAGATATGAAAGAACTTGCCATTTCTGCCGGCTGATTCCTTGCAGCAATTCACAGATTGCACTCACTTACTATTCAACTCTCAAAGTAGTCTCGGGAAAGCGTCCTCTTCAATATGGAAATATTCCCTAATGAAGTGCTGTCAATAATTCTAGAAGAAGCTACGCTCCTCAATCTGAACGACGGCCCACGGTGGACTTATGGTCTGAACCAAACACCGGATTCACAGCTTCAACGGACCATCCGAGGCCATGTAGCGCCCGATGCGCTCAAATGGAATGCTTCCAAGGCCATCCGGCAAGTAAATCGACAGTGGCATGATTGGGCTTGTAACTATGCTCTGAAGAACTTGTACGTCTCCAGGTGGAGAGGGAGTGAAAGGTTGGCCATGTGATCATCTCTGCTGTATTTCTTGCTGAGGAATGGGGTAGATGGGCACAGTCCCGCGTTTTGGATACTCTTCAAGGGCGTCCTTCGAGCGTCGCCGTCTACCGGGATCCTTACTACTCGCTGAGATCGGCAATCCAGCTATTCTCTCGCAGCCCTAAGCTGGCTTACTGTATACGTAGGCTATGGTTCAACGGGTTTTATGGAGCAGAGACCATCACGCTCATCTTCAGCATACTTCGACATTGTGATGCTCTGAATTACTTGACCCTCCCATGGACAGCTTTGCGCTACGGTACCGCTGAAGACTGGTCGCGATTACTTTGTCGTAATGCAGGGGGGAGACATCTCTCATCCTTGGAGCTGTTGGCCGTCGATCTCAAGGAAACGCAAACGAGGAATCCTGCAAACCAGATAGACAGGAAGCCCTTGCACGATGCCGCGGTCGATTTCAGTGGGCTCGAACGGTTGAAGATCTTCGGGAATTCGAACTTCATGGCGCTTTCCAATGAGGATTTTGTTGCACTGGCGCGAACAGCTAAGAACCTTCGCGAGTTACATGTTACCGGCACGACGAGTCCGATCAGTATCAACGGAATCATGGCTCTAGTAGAAGCATCTCAAGAAAGTTTGCAAATACTGGAGTATTCTCCACTGTCAAAAGATGGGTTTGAACATCCGAATTTAGCTTCCCCACAAGTTGAACGACATACGTGCCAACAAATCCTTCGGTGTAGTCGTCTCAGGAATCTCTCGATTTCAATGCCTTCATTATGCGGAGACGTGTTCTCAGACACCTCTATTCTCTGGAATGGAGAAGTGCAAATCCGGGTCGGCAACATCTGTGGCGAACAAGGCGACTTGAAGGATTCTCCGAAAGCTCTGGAGCGCCTCTGGCATATCCTCGAGCAAACGCGGTCCCTGATGGCCGCCCGGAGATTGGATGGCGCCGAGCTTTCTATTGAGCTATTCATCAGTGAGTTAGCTCTATTCCCCTTACGCCATGGGAAGCTGGTATTGATAATGGTAGATCACTTGATTTTCGAACCTCGATGTCTACTTGTGCATGGCAATTTTGAGCTAGGTGAGGTGCTCTCCGAAGGGACCTGGCCTGCAGAGAGTAGACCATCTAGTAAAGGGCCGTATGGACAAACAGGTCTCTATGGCAAGGATGAGGGGCCTTTTTCCTGCTTGTCGGAGGACTCGTTTGCGGAGGGTTTACGCCGCGGTTATATTTCGTTTTAGTAGTCTACTGAAGGTACATAGGGGGTAGACAAACGATTAAGCTCCGAAGAAGTTCGCTGGGAGATTGTACCTTAGTTAGGGTTGCGTGTATTTGCTCAATCATCGAGCCCAAACAACAACCGTAAATGCACACATATTGTCCGTCCCCTGTGTCCTATCATTAAAACACGCTAGTGTTTTCGCGTCCCGGACTGTAAAATACTCTACGCAGTCGGAAGCTCTGGGCTAAATATGCGCAGCGTTGCTCTACAGAGGTCCAACCTACGTCTGCTGAGCACCACAAGCTTGCGTAGATCGAGCTACCAGTTTAGTAGTACTCGGTGTCTTGTCAACCATGAAGTTCGGCGGCCTTGGCTGCTACCTTTGACGAAGATCCACGGACGCGGAGCAAAGTCAAAGGCAACGGTCCCGCTCAGAGATCTTCAGCACGATGGAGGAGAGGTCCGGCAACCGCTACAAGAAACGCAAGATGATGGCCCAGGATACCCCGCCGTTGTTCAGCAGGCCCGGAATAACATGCGGAAGTTCGAAAATTGCGTTTTGCTGACCAGGGTTGGCAGTTTCTATGAGGTGCATATTCCGAGGTGGACTTCTTACTACGGATGCTGATGCTGGTTGTAGCTCTATTTTGAGCAAGCAGATGAATACGGCCCTCTTCTCAATCTTAAAGTGGCACAGAAGAAGACCACTGCCGGCTTGGTGTCAATGGTATTCAAACCGAAATGCGGAGCTATAGAGTGTGCCCAGAGCTAATTAGTACCAGTCAGGGTTTCCCTTCTTCCAGCTGGATCGCTTCCTCAAGATTCTCGTCCAAGACCTCAGCAAATTCGTGGCCATCAGCGAGGAGTTTGCCAACAACGCCTCAGGCAAGGTTAAATCTGGAGGACTACTGTTTGACCGCAAAGTTACAAGAATCATCACACCAGGGACACTGATTGATGAGAAATTCATGGATCCGTATGAAAACAACTTTCTGCTGGCACTGTATCCAACCAGTCAGGATGCGTCTCTGAAAGATCACTCCAAGGAAGTACCGGTTGAGCTCCTCAAGGGTACAACGCATCCATCGCATCTATCACAACCTGTGGGCCTGGCTTGGCTGGATCTTTCCACTGGGGACTTCTTCACACAGAGTATCCATCTAGGGACACTTCCTTCTGCCATAGCACGGATCGGTGCTAGGGAGATCGTACTGAGGAAGGGTCTAGAAAAGAACGTCGAGGATGATGTTTTGAGTCTACTTCATCAAGAACGCCATCTTGTGACGTATCATCCTGCTCAATCAAAGGAGCTTTCATATTCGTCATGGGCGTCTATGTTAGAGAGTCCTCTACCCGCTGAAACCGAGTCGAATTTTACTCCTGAGGAGCTATCAGCTGGCAGCCTTCTTCTAGCCTACGTATCTGAAAGGCTCCAAGGACTAGGGATCAAATTACAACCTCCAGTACGGAGATTTGATACCGAAACCATGGGCATTGACAGAAACAGCATGAGAGGCTTGGAGGTTTTGGAGACGTCTAGAGATGGCGTTGGAGGCGGGAAAGGTAGTTTGTTACATACGGTACGACGAACGGTAACGAAGAGCGGCACAAGACTACTCAAAAATTGGATTGGTAAGTCACCCGAACCTTTCAGATACCAAAGCTCAAGCAATTGGACTCATTTAAGATTCTTGGCACGCTCTTGATTGTTTTCTCTGGTAATGGCCGTCCGTAACTAATTCTCTCAGCTTCTCCCTCCATGTCTCTACCTATAATAAATGCAAGGTTGGATCTAGTGTCCGAGTTCCTCCATGACCAAGCATTCAGAGAACACATTACCAATCTTCTTCGTCGGAGCTATGATTGTCAGCGCCTTGTACAGAAATTTTCCATGGGCCGAGGTGACGGCGATGATATGATGAGTTTACTCAGGACGATAGAAGCAACGAATGGAATAGCTAGCCTGCTAGAAAAACAAGTTTCTTCTCCAGAATCAAGCTCAAGTGGTGAAGGACAAGATTCGCTACCACGCCACTCACTCCAAGCCTTGAGCCGCAGACTGGCCATAGAAGGGCCCAATCAACTTGCGAGTCAAATCGCTGCAGCTATTGATGAGGAAGGATTGATTCAGAGTCATCGCAACGAACAAAGTGACACTGCCAGCATAGTCTCAATGGCCCAGAACGTATTGCAGAGCGAAGGCTCGGCAGAGGACCAAGTTGCCATGTCACGAGTGGTTCGCTCCAAAGACACAAGTAGAACTCCGTCAGAACAAGACGCTGATGAACAAGACACATGGATTATGCGTCGAAGGTTAGCAGGTACATTGTATCGACAAGGGTTTGCTAATTTGAGAGTTTAGTGCAAGTCCTTTACTACAAAAGCTTCACGACAAATTGGTTGATCTGTGCTCAGAAAAGGCATCTTTGACTTCCAACTTGAGAGAAAAACTAGGCAAGTCGAAATTCCCGGTACGCGAGACGTGATAATTGACGGTTCGTGTTACAGGAGCGCAGAGCTTGACCCTACGTTGGACTCCTGGATTTGGCCATATATGCCATATAAAAGGGGTGAAAGAAGTTCGGACATCGCTGGAAGCATCGGCCAATACCCGTGATGTTAAAACTACCAAATCCACTCGATCCTTTTACCACCCAGAGTGGATCAATCTTGGGGCCAGGATCGATCAGGTAAAGCTGCAAATCAAGTCAGAGGAGCAACGTGTCTTCCAGGAATTGCGTGAGGGCGTTGTACGGAACTTAGTGAAGCTACGACGGAATGCTGCAGTACTGGACGAGCTTGATATTGGTCGCTCTTTTGCAACCCTCGCAGATGAGCAGGGATTTGTCCGCCCTATACTGAAGCCTGTTCCAGATCATAAGATCATTGGCGGGAGACACCCCACCGTCAAGCTTGGTCTCGAAGAAGAAGGCCGAGCGTTTGTTAGTAATGATTGTCTTATTGGTGACAAGGAGCGTATCTGGCTCATTACCGGCCCGAATATGGGTGGAAAGAGCACCTTCCTGCGACAGAACGCCTTGATATCTATCCTGGCCCAAGTTGGTTCATTTGTGCCTGCAGATTACGCAGAGATTGGGCTCGTCGATCGTATTTTTACCAGGGTTGGATCCGCAGATAATCTGTTCCGGGACCAATCTACCTTCATGGTGGAGATGCTTGAGACCGCAGCGATCCTAAACCAGGCTACACCCCGGTCCTTTGTTATTATGGATGAGATCGGACGTGGGACGACGCCTGAAGACGGCGTTGCCGTTGGATATGCCTGCTTACACCACCTTTATCACAAGAACCGATGTCGAACACTTTTTGCAACTCATTTTCATGTTCTAGCGGATATGGCCAAGACCTTTGAGAAGCTGGGTTGCTACTGTACGGACGTAGCAGAGGGATCTGCAGGCTCTTTCTCCTACGTGCACCGTCTTCGAAGGGGTGTTAATAGGAACTCGCATGCTCTGAAGGTGGCGCGTCTTGCAGGTAAGCGTCCTCCAACGGAACTCTGCCAAAAGTTTGACCCAAGGCATTGCAACTGACCATGGAAAGGCATGCCGGAATCAGCAATCGAGACGGCACGGGAGGTGTTGGCAAACCTAGATCATAAGCTACCATCTGCCACAGGGAAGGCTTTCCACAACGATGCAGCCTCATGAGGCTGGGATCATAGATGTGATGGAGAGCATCGAGCGACAGGCCGTCCTGGCGTCATTGCTAATGCTCCGAAGTCCTTTTCTAAGTTCGACTGAGCACATACTTGTAGGCTAACATCATCTGATGCCCTCCCTATATGAAGTAGAACGTTGTTGAGAAGTTGGCTGAAAAGAGGCTACCATGCCCTGCATGAATTCGGCCGGCGAAGAAGGCGACTATGCACTCTCGCGCATCAAAGGGTGTGTCGGAGCTTGTCGCGGCACGGCAGCTCCGAAAGTGCTTTTTGTGGTGCGACGTGAGATGCTAGAGCATAGGTAGCCTTGGCAGGTTCCAGAGCTGTGATCTCACCTATCCTGGATACAGAAAAGCTTGATACAATTCAGTGGTACTTCGCCCTCTGCTATTAAGGTTGGTGCCAGAACTCGGGCTTGCCCCTTATAGTCGAGGTAGGTAAGTGCGACTTTCAAGGTTGCGCATGAGCATTTCCTTGAATTAGTTACGATCGACTCGATACATAGGAACTACCTTGGGTATATATTGAACTATACTACTCTATGATTTATTATGTCGTTACTCAACCATCCCAGGTTGCAAAGTGATATCAAGATTGCTGCCAAAATTTCCCCAGGCGTTCCTTGACCACCGCATTCACCGAGGCATACACTTTATATCCATCCCCTATTCTGCGAACTTGAGAGCACCATATGATTTCTTCTGATGACTGCAGCCCGTATGCTTACTGTGCACGCTAGTCGGCTGACTGCATTGAGTGGTGCTCCGGTTCGAGCAGTCACCCTGCACTCTGCTTACTCCCAACTTCAATCAAGACGCGATTGTCGCTGTTATTCCCACCATGCACCCACCTCTGTGGATGTTTACTGATCTATTGGTGGGCTTGCTTCATTTTCCGAGCATAAGGATACTGAATTCTTCAACTCGCCTATTGTTGTTGTCCCCTCAGCGGAGGCATTCTTTCGCTAGACCGTCTATAGAGATCTCACTCCCAAGGCATGCATGATGGTGCAGCCTCTCACCTCAGTAAAATTACAGGGCGTGGCACAAGCTGCTGGGCGCCGGCGTCCGCAGAGCTTTTGGGCATCGTCTTTCAGCGCTAGTGTGCTTGATGTCACCTGGGTGAACCACCTATGGCAGAGCTCTACGTTGGTGGAGTTTCCGTCTCATCTGCATCATAATCTACAAGCTACTCGTGTTCTCTTGATGTCTCTACACAAGCCAAACATTGCACCCCCGCTTGTTCTACTCTCCGACTTTTCATGATTCTCCAGCATGGCTCCCAAATCACGAATTGCGGAGAGTCAAGCTTGACCGTGCTTCGTGCACTGAGTACATTCGACGTCTGTCATTCCGTTGTGTTACGGGTGTCAGAAGTCAGTATGAAAAGATCTTCTGTTGTTGTGATTGCAGCTGCACTGCTGAACCTTGCAGCCAGCGTGTGCGCGCAACAGCTGAATTCAATAAATAACATGTGCAATCGCTTCGATCATGAATGTAAGTGCTCGTGCTGTATGTTGTTTAAATGATCATTCTTGACTCTGACGTGAAATAGCTGTCGTCAAAAATAATATGTTGTACATTGACGATGACGACTGGCAACGAGATTCACCTGTACGTGATGTCGACTACGAACCTTTTGATTCTATTCTGTGTTCGAATAGAAGTCAGAAGAGTCAAGAGATTTCAATTCAACGCAGTTCAAACGATGTTAGAACGTTGCGTGATCATGAAGACTGTCATGCAGAATTTTCATCTACACGACAACATCTCTTCTAACAGTCACAATCGATCTACGAAGAATATTAATGACATGTCGATGTCAGTAAGAGATGAAAAGATACTACTAGTAGAATAGTCGATTCAGATGAAGAGTCTGAGAGTCGTGATTACAAGTGATCGAAGAATTTGCAACTCGTCGACTGCGTCGATATTGAAACATCTTCATCACATCAACAGTGTCGTCGAGTAATTGATGAAAAGATATCAGATAAAATAGATGAATCAGATGATGAGTCTTGAGTTTGTGACTACATGTGCTTGAAGAAGTAGTGACTCGTCGATCACGCTGATATACTGAGAGAGCTTAAGCTCATCTTCTTTACTTGACGTCAAGTCATACATCTATCTACGTGAAAAATTGAGAGCACATGAGAACTGTTAGGGGCCAGCATAGAGCGAGTCATATGAGTGTAATGTAACGAGTATATAAATGCTAAGGAAGAAAAGTATCTAGAAGGGAAGAGCCGACTATCTATATGACTCAGAAGAACATAAGCTAACCCTGAATAGGGTTGACTTCGGAACAAGCCTATGTTCTAGCGACGAGCGATCGACGATAGCTCTCAGGATAGTCATCAACATAGCTATCAACGAAGATGCGTAGCTAGAATCGTAACAAGAACGATCAGAATGCATCTCTACTATTGATCAGCTAAGCATCGAACGATTGCGATCGCACGTCTATACTAACAATCTATTCAACGTCTACGTGACACAAGTCAAATCAAGAGAAGAAAAGAATTATTCAATACAATCACATTCTATCTTCTCATCGTGCACATTTTTCTTTCATCACACATTTCTCTGTTCAATGAATGACAATCATTGAGCAAGAGAACACAGTTTCTGCGTTACAATCACGAGCATCACGAATGCAAAGAAATGTCTTTCATCTTCGAATCAAGAATCGAATCGAGACATCGTTGTATAGAATATCGTCAATGAAGAGCAGAACAAAGACGATGCGTTACAACAAACAGCACAGGCACTCATAAGAGTTTACTCGAGCGTCACGCGCTGAATAGAAGCTATAGGTTCATTATTTGATACATAGCCTCAAAACTCACTGTTACGACGACGCGAAGTCGTCGTGTAGTCGACGAGCGATTTTCTCCTTCAGAGAGTTTTGTCCGTTTGATACACATAGCATAGTTTCCCCCATGAGCCGAATTTAAACCGATGTCACAAGGGCGTATGAATTACAATCACAATCACAATCACATTGACGATGGCATCGAGACGTTCGTCGAAAATAAAAACAGCACAACGACAAACACAACGTCACAAGGTAGCCATATTACAAAAGGTTATAGTGAGCATCTCGAAGAACAAAACGGGTTTTAAATCACACGCTAAGGGCTACAGACAATTATCTCATCGGCATTGGTACGAGTAGTTCCTGGGACTGAAAGACTAACATCTTCGAGATATCTATTGCCAAAACAGCCAATCCGCAGACTGGTATCACCCCGCCAACACTCGTCAATGGTGCTCTTTTCCATGGGACTGAAGACGATAATAACATCTATCTTTTCGGTGGGACGACGTTCTATTTCAACACAAGTTTCCCAGGTTTCCAGCAGCCCAGTTCAAGAGCATATGGGTTATGGTCATACAATATCATCTCGAAAGAATGGAATCACTATAACACGTCCCAAGGCATGAGCAACAGACCCAGTAGCGGTTCCTCAACAGAAGCGCGAGATCAAGGGCTGAATTTTTACTTGAATGGTGAAATCGACTCGGGAAGCTCACTAGAGACCGAGGGACTCGGAGATGGCAATGTAGTAGGGCTGGGGGGTATGATAGTTATTAACACTAACAATCAGACTGTGAGAAATGTTTCCACATATGGACTAACTGGGGATCGGCCACGGACAAGGGGCCTTCTACAATACATCAGCGGTATAAGCTCGAACGGGATACTGGTGCAGATAGGCGGCAATCAGAAGACGCTTGGTTCAACCAATGCTACTGACCCGGTTGGGGATCTGGTGAGCTTTGAATATACGGTAAAGTTAGAATCGATAAACTGATCCTTGAGCCAGATTCCTATGGATCAGATAGATGTCTTCGATGTTGCCTCAGTGTATCATGACTCTACACCGAACGGGACATGGTACAAGCAGCAGGCAACTGGTGATGTTCCAGCCGGGCGTATAGATGCTTGTCTTGTCCTAGCATCTTCAACCGACGGTTCTAGCCACAATATGTAAGGGCTCCACTGTTCTCATTAGTTGTGCGGCAGTTTTCTATCTAGTACTAATACCGCCACAAGCTACGTATATGGCGGCAGAGGTTTGAGCAACGTGACTTTCGACGACATTTACGTTCTTTCCCTCCCGTCTTTCACATGGACCAAGACATTCCAAGGCACCAGTCCTCGCCATGGCCATACCTGCCACCGCCTTGGATCTCGATTGATGCTGACAGTTGGCGGTGTAGCGAGTTTAAACACCGCAGCCGCGACTTGCGATTGGGAGACCAAGGGTGTCGCCATCTTTGATATGTCAAGTGTAACATGGGGGTCTTTTTATAACCAGTCTGCACCTTCATACACGGTCCCAACTGCGGTTGTTGCCAACATTGGTGGAACGTAAGTCTTGCGTACAACGCTCCCAACATACTAGTCCTGAAGCTTTCTAACGAGAAATTGGCAAACAGAACCATAGGCGCAGCAACCCTAAAACAACCAGTCTCAGGCTTCGCCCAACCCGGCCTCTCCCGCCTACTTGGCATTCCAGCCGCCGATCCAACCCCCTCAATCACTCCCTCATCACCCTCTCAGTCTCACACGGGTGCCATCGTCGGTGGTGTAGTTGGCGGCGTCGTCTTCCTCGCCACTTTAGCAGCGGCCATCTTCTGGCGCCGTAGATTCATTCGCGCTTTGGTCAAGGGCAGGCCTGACCCGTCGCAAGAATTGGATGGAAACGAAAAGACTGTGGGGGAATTGACGGCCAAGGAGGAGAGCTGGGAGTTGTCGGGTGATGCCAAACCGATCGAGATGGAGAGTCCGCTGAGTGATGATTTGAAAAAGCCGATTTTGAAGAGTCCGTTGAGTGAGTTGGGCGCTGACGTCCCGAGGGCGTGGAATAGGAAAGTTTCGTCCCTGTCCGTCGACGACCAGTCTACGCCTGACGAGCGTGGAGGGTACAGGTCTCAAAGAAAGAAGTCGGGGGCAGAAGATGATGCGCTAAAGTCGTGAACAGGGGGGATGTATGAAAAATCTAGTACACTCACACCAGAGGGGGAGACTGTTTCGACTATCTTCCATGATGATCCAGAATAGGAGTTTCTGCAATGTGTTCGTGGCGGAGATACCCTGGAGGGAATCCAAGCGCCTTTTCCGGGAATATTATCTAACCTTCCGGCTATGCCCATCCGACGTTCCTCACCCTCCTTTGTTGAAAGAGTCCCATGGATTTCGGGTTAACGGGTATCTTGGTTCCAGCCGGAGTGTGTTGTAGATGAGATGAGACGGAGCTGGGAAGACTATATATGATACACTGAGAAGATAATTAATTAGCGAATCTCAAGATCCCCATCATTGCAGCTGACATTCAGTTATATTGTACTTGGGTCCACATGAGAGGAGTCACCAGGAATTACCCCGTATGAGGAAAACCCCACGAAGTTAATAAACGGTAAACCCCGACTGATGGCGTTGGATCATTTCATCAAAGCGGCTGTTATATAGACCTAAAGTACCTTAGCGGACTAACACCAAAGCTTTTTACGGTTTGAGATCGACCCAGCAGTGGAACACGTCAAGCAGTCAAAACAACTGTGAATAAACCGTAAAAAAAACGCTTAAACTCGTAATCAGACGGTAATTCTACGAGGTCAACTGTTCATGTTAGTGGATTGATCTTAAACCGTTAAAACCTACTACCTTGGTCTGCTAAGGTATCTCTACCTAGCTAATCCTAGAAACACCTCACCTCCCAGCAAACCTTCTCCCCCAGAAAACGACAGAATTCCCACGCTCCAACTTAAACCCTAGAATCCACCTACTGTACTCCGTACCACTCCCTTAATCTTCCTTTGGAAACATGCCAGCCAGCCAGACATCTCCCCCTCCTCCCCCATGAACCGCCCAAAATCTACACACCCTCACCCTCGCACCCACCATAATCTTCCTCGAAGCCTACCTGCCCTCAACCTACAGTACGGAGCATACACACCAGGGCGTACTGCGTGCGTGCGTGCTCAATACGGATACTGTACAAGCGACACGGCTAGGGGTATCCCTGAGGTCGCTTGACTGACTGGGCCCGAGGGTCTGCTTGGGGGAAGCTCAAGCAGGACGTCGGTTCGTTGTGGCTGTGAGGGGAGTTTGAGACGTGTGGTTGGGTAGGGCCGCGAGGGGGGGAGGGTTATGGGTTTGTGAGGCTCGCTGGCTCGAAAGGGCTCGAAAGGGGAGAGTGATGTTGGCGGGGTGTTGTTGTTGTTGTTGTTGTTGTTGTTGTTGTTGTCGCTAGAGTAGATGAGGGAGAGAGAAAAGTTCGATTTTTCTTCTCCTTTTGTGGGGTGGTGATGCCGCATAGCGCACTACAATTAATTGACCCAATCAATATGCGTCATAAACGAACCCCTCGAGGACCGGCTCCTTCAATGAGCCCAACCGATTTTTATGTTAATACGAAACGATCAAAAATAGACTCGAGCTTCTTATCGCCAAACTGTGTGCTAAGTCAGTTATGGCCCGGAAGAAGAAGAAGAAGAAGAAGAAGAAGAAGAAGAGAGAAAACCCCTCCTTCGCAAAACCGGCCCCGCAGTGGCAGCACAGTCTTCCAAGACAGCAAAAGCACAAAAAATTCAAATTGCGTTAGGAGGGAATCGAACCCCCGGCTCGTCGATGGCAACTGAATCTGTTAGTATCAACCGGATATAGGCAATGCGAGCATTCTTACCGACGAATCTTTAGGATAGTTAGTTTGGACCCGCAAGGAGGATGCAGGGGGGAAACTCGCTTTACCACTAAACTAAACCGATGTCAGCAAAGGACATGAGGGAAGTGGAAGGAATTCTGCTCACCCACTAACGCCTCGATGAAACCAATTTCTCGTAATGTGGTTTATATATGTAAAAACAAAAAAGTCGGCGAAGATGCTGAGTCATATCTCGATTTTAATTTTCGCTCAAAGTGTACGGTGTATCTGTTTTTTTTTTCTTTTTTCTTTTTCCCCCTTCATTTTAACGTGCTTATGCAGCCAAAGGCTATGAAGCACAGCATACTGTCTACGTATATAGATACACATAGAGTCGTACTGACGATGTATGTAGTATAGAAAAGCTCTCTGCGTGAAACAGGCTCTTAGAGCTAAAAAACCACACTGTTGTTTATTCTAGTAGTCGCTGTAACCTGAATCCACTTTCCATACCGAGTCAGATGAGCTCAAGTAAATCCTGCTGCAAGCAGCCGGCTCAAAATTCTAGATAGTATATCTCGTAGATCAGTTGTACATTGTGCAATCACATCGATAAAATGAGCGACGAAGAGCTATGCTCGAGATTGCGAGCTGACCGTGCGAGTAACAGATCACGGGCTCCGTGTTGTCGTGAACTGTCTATATATATGACCAAGTGGTCACAACTCGAAATTGTGAAAGCTGGCCACTTCGACGTGGGCTTTCGAATTGACTGTATGGCCACCTAGCTGGGCGGGCTAGATAGGCTTTGGTCTATGTATGTGGAAGCTGATCACTTCGACGTGAGCTTCCGTTCGCTGTTTGGCCACATGGTCATCTGGCCACGTGGACTTTTCGACCGGGTATGAGCTGTTACTGCTCTGTCGATGAGATTGTTCAGCTCTTCTGACAAGCATAGCTTGAAGAAGGTTCGTAGCCAGTACCTCGTACAGGTAAATCTCGTTGCCGGCCTCTGTGTATCTGTTGTTACTTCAGTACGAATTTTTCTCTCTCGAAACATTGCGGCTACTCAAAGCGATAAATCGGATGTTTGCAATCAATTGTTACGGATATTCTATCACCCGATGACTAGACTAAAAGCAGGTAGACTAGTAGCTAGTCTAGTAGTTAGCCGAGGAGTACTTAGATACCTTTGACAATCTATATCCTTTTACTATACACCCAAATAGGCCACCTTCGGTGACCTTCGGTGATGACCCTAATAACCATGTTACAACGAACGTTTCTTTGATATGCCCCTTGACTGATTCAGCAAGTTTCGATTTGTTCGGAATTGTCGATAAGTTCCATACGAGGTAACGGAACGCCTGTCGTAGTTTATCTACGACCAGGAAATTTTTGTAGTGGGGAATGTACAGTATACGGGGTCGCCATTTCCGATTGCTCTGCACTACGTCTTATTAATTATGCACAGGCATGTGCAGTGTAGTATTGATTTAAAATTTGCCGAGAGTCTCACCAAAATTGAGTGTAAATCTTCAAATAGTGCAGAATTCGTAGAAATCAGTAGAATCAATTACACTGCACTTCGTACATGATCTGAATGTCATATAGAGCTTCATAGATGTCTCATACAGTGCTTTATACATGCTTCACATGTGACCTACCCAGTGCTCCATATGTAGTATATTCAGTGCTTCATATGTGGCGTACCCAGTGCTCCATATGTAGTATATCCAGTGCTCCATATGTGACGTACCCAGTGCTCCATATGTAGTATATTCAGTGCTCCATATGTGACGTACCCAGTGCTTCATATGTAGTAGTATACAAAACTTACACGGCAGAATGAACAAAGATTCAAAACACACGTTGAATTAGAATCGAAGAATTCATGAATGAGACGATTATGAGCACAGCAGGTACAGATGCGTTGAGACATGAAAAAGAGATAAAGATTGATATATATAAATCGCGTACAATGTAGGTAACGACAGGTGCAGGTAAGTAATGAAAGTATGAAGGTATGTACGGGTAAACATCCTCAGGATATGATCTCGGCCAGTGATAGTAGGCGTGGAGCCAGACCAAAATCTAAAAGGCTTGAAAGCGGTGGCGGATGCTGATATAGTAGATGCCAGGTGGTTGAAGATATGAATCATAAGGATTAAGTACAAAGATGGGGAGACCTAGAATGTAAACCCTGAGAACGTTTGGTCAGCATTCACAATGTCCGGCTCCGGAAAAGGTTATGTAAGTCCTGCGATCTATCCGCGGCTCCCTCGATCTCTTGGGAGCCTGACATCCTCCGGGAACTGAATAATTTTCGCCGTATATCCCTTCAAGTTATCAGATATTGTGCGAACTATGAAATCTATTTTAAGGACTGCTCAAGACCTTTAACTCATAAACGAGGCGGACGTCTTTCTGGAAACGTTGTTTCCCAAGCACTTAGAATATTCAGATGAGTATCATCGTGAGCGCCGCTAGCCCAATTGGCCTTCCGTTAAAGTCGAGATACGACAACGGCATCGTTGCAGAAGGATACCCTGCTCTCGAGTTAACAGTTTAGTCTGATCCTTGCTTCAAGCAACGGCACGCACCAGCAGCAGATACTAAGAGGTTATAGGCAGAGTCAGCGGGGGCGATAATGACATCAGGATTCCACTTCTTCAGGTTTGTGTCAACGCCTCTTTCATCCCCAATAAGTCTTGCGTGTGTCAGGAATTTATTGTGAACATCACGCGACATCCTGGTATTGGCCGCACCGACCAACAGCTCTTGATTTGAATATCCTGTGGAAGAACTAGTCTACTTCAGCCACAAGACTGTTGACTGGGCAGCACCTTGAGGGAGCTCCTTCGCAGAGTGGTCCTCGTTGAACTGAATAAGCTCGTTCGAGTTGCCAACTTCAGCCATACCAAGACCAGCAGGATACTCATTGATATGCTCCTTGGAATCCGCACTTAAATAAAAATACTTTAGCTCCATGGTGTGTCCGTTGCTGATAAAATTACTCAAAAGTGCATACATGCTTTGTTCTCCATCGACGTTCAGCGCATCAGGGGATATATGTGATACCTCGTGGAATCCTCCTGTTAAATATTTGATTTGCTGATGAGCTCTTCTTGTCTTCTTCACTTTTATTTGTTCTGCTAATGACTAAACAATACTTCGGGCAGCCAGATACTATGTGTTCACTCGCTGATATGACGGGCTTTTGTAAATCCTCACCAAAAAATCACTCCTCGGGGTCCAGCACGCCTACTCGAAGATGGGCCCAATTCCCAGGAAGACACTGAGCCTATCGACGAGTGCATGGCTTCTCTGTAGGGTCAACCAGGATATCTAACAAGTTTGGAAGATCTTCGACGCTTTTCGCCATAGGACCAGCTGTGTCGTAGAGCTTGGAGACAGGGATTTTTCCTCATGAGATACAAGTCCTAATGTCGGCCGTATGGAAAAAAGTGCTGCTCTGGTCGGTGGAGTAAATCAGAGAACCACAAGAATCGGTTCCGACGGCTAATAGGTTATAATCAGCACTTACGCCAACTGCTGAACCGGTGGACGACCCCCCTGGGCTCAGAATGTTGTCAGTTGGCCTGAATGACTACTGTAGAACCTCTAATATCTACTGTATGACCTAAGGAGTGTCTTCAATATCAACATCTCTCTGGGTATAGGCTGATTGAGTCTGGCCACCAAGCGCAGACCATCCAGCCATGGGATTTGTTCCCCTGGAAAGATTGTTTGTCAGCATACAACTTCGCAAAGCCCACAGCAATAGACGGTGAAGACTACGGGCTGGTTCACAAACAGGAATACACAGTCTTTTAGGCAGAATTCCTACGAGGCTGATCTTGAGAATAATGCTTACTTGAAGTTTGCCAACTCCTATGAGCACCTTGGAGTAAGCCTACTTAACCACTAGAAGGATCTCGAGGGTAGAATACCGATAATTGAGCCTTTCCGATAACGATCAGTCCTGCAGACATCATCTACTAGACTTGTTGATATGATAAAGTCTGAAAAGCTAATCAGCAACGCACTTGTTCAACAATAGCGGCGTGTCTCGACGGCTGCGAGCCCACAAGAGCATAGCTTCCAGCTGTTGTGTCCATCCCTAGATCTGGGTGTGTCGCGATATTGTCCTGTTGTTGTCAATACCTTGACTGAAAGTAAAGCCCCTGATTTCACCTTCACTAGAACTAGAATTCCGTATAACGATCCTCTAATCTGACCACGAAGTCGTCCCCCGTTCAACAATGCGGCATGAGTATGCGCTGACGGTGCTAAAGCAAGCATGGCTTTCAAGTAGGGGTCGTGTTTGATATTCTGATCAACGTATATCTTGCACAGCTTCATGCTGGTTATTTTCTTGGCTGATAGCTGTTCTTGTAATTGCCAGTGCTGTCGCTGTCAAAGGATCGAACATGGCCATTTTCTGACCCGCAAATCTGGAGGAAAGAATACTCCTAGGTTGGAGAAGGAAGCACACAAAAGAACAATAGAGTGCACGTGACGATCACTCTTCTGCTTATCTGGACCATTTCCGTAAATGTATCATCTTAGTATTGTTTAAGATACTAATTGAAGACTTTATGAATATGGATTGATTTTGTAGCGGATACCTCGGATCACGGGAGCGCGATGATGATGACTGATGTCATGCAGGGTTCCGTCCTCGGGTGTAAATTAGGGTCCTAATCTCGGAGAAAGTCCCATGCAACGAAACCAGCGAATCAGACATGGATCAGAAGCATCAAGGAAATTCGTCAATTAACCCTGAATGTACAAGAACCTCTTACTCTCGAACGTCGACAGCGTCAGCTTCTATCTTCGGCTCGGAAGTCTTCTCGATTAGTGACTTAAGTACATCATGTTCAGCTGGCATGCATTCAAATGAGGAACTGTTGCCTTTATCACAACGTTGAAACTGTTCCACGGCTCCTCAAGAGCCCCACAGTCTCCTTGACCCACGGACGGTCAAACGGCGTGACCGAGTATTTTCTTTCACCACTATTGTCGCATTGAAGCGTCACAACTTATGGGCAGACGCTTAGGTTCAAACCCTTCTGACGACGAGAAATTACAGCAACTGAGCATTGGGCGAAACGTTGGCTGCCATCATTGCGCTTGTATCCTCGGTCAATTATCCTTCCATTCTAAGCCACCAACGCCGCCGCACTGGAGGATTAAAGTACAATATTAGCGACGTAGCCTCTTACTTCGGATTCTTTCTTACACGATGCCAGCGGCACGCCCAACTTTCATCGACGTCCGGCCAAGGAAAAACGATACTATGGCAACGGGTCTGGTCTCACCACGTGGTATACCTTCTCCGCGAATCGGTTATTATGACGGCGAGATCCCTCCACAAATGTCCCCGCTGGACGCATTCGCTGCTCAGAGTAGGCTTCTGGCCAAGCAGCTTGATGAGAGTAAAAGGGACGGCCGACGAGTTAGTCGGCTGCCACCCTTGATGATTGCGAACTCGCTGGCGAACTCTGGGTATATGAGGTCCAGATCAGCAGACACTGGAGATGCTACACTGGAGAAAGATAGAAGATCAAAAGATGGAGAGCAAAGTGGAAACACACCGGAGGTTGAAGACCCTGACTTCAGACCCAAATCCTTCTATCCCCGAATGAGTGGCATCCCGCAAATAAGTGATGAGAGATATGAACTTTTAGGCCCCTCACCAGACGACCAACCGTTTGTGACTCCTGCTGAATTTCGCCCACCATTCGTTCCTAGGGATTACTTCGGGTCTGCCCGGCGTCCATCTCCGGAGCCTGGGGCTTCGATTCGCGACAGTCCAGAGACGATGGAACAACCTTCTTGGGTCAAGCCACAACGGAGTCTTGACTCACCGCAGCTAAGGACGGATGTGCGAGGAGGATTGTTTACGGACTCTGCAAACGCTCTTGCGCCATTAAGATCTCCACAAGTACGTCACGCCGCGAGTATTAGATCAGTTCCTGTGGATAGCTCGGATGATGAGTTGAGCGCTTCCACTGGCGGTTCGTCAGTCTCACAGCATCGAAAACTATCATCTAGTAGTGGTCTGTCCACGACACACTCGCCTTTATCGCCATTCATCCAGGGTCATGGGCGTTCGCCATCACAAACTTCCGAATTTTCCGTTGGTGGTTCGCGCCTTGCTCGCCCAACCTATAATTTTTCGAGACCACTGAGCAGAGGAAGTCGGCCTTCCATAGATGCGAGACGTGAGCCGTCCTTTGACAACCGCCCGTCTGTGGATGCAAGACGTCAGCAGTCTTTCGACGGTCGGCCTTCCATGGAATCGCAATCGCGGCAACCATCTTCCGATCGTAGGCCCCAGATTGACATGATGAGACAGGCGTCTGCAGATAGTCAGCCATTCATATTCACCGATGACGGTGTACACACGCCGATGAGCATGGACAACGAGCAATTTTTCGACCCTAGTGATCAGCAGGACGCACCAGCACCCTCGTACATATATGCTAAGTATTCATTGCCCCGTGGCCGGATGCTTCAGCGAGATTCAAGGGTTCCCGAAAACAACCAAGTGCCTCTATTCGAATGGGCACCACCTTCTGTGCAAAGCGAGGTCTTATCAGCCAGACAGCCTACCAGAGGTAGAGGCCACACTGAACCATCACCAACTGGTTCCGCAAAACCTAACATGGGGATTCCTCAAATGCCCGAGCCGTCAATTGTTGCGCCAAGTCGGACATGGCCAAGCGAACCGCAGTTTTCTCCCAGTGATCCAAGTCAACCAATACAAAACAGACCACCACCTAATCCTACCATAAATGAAACACCATCCGAATCTTCGGCTTCAACGCGTTCTACCAGTACAATCAAACCACGTCCCCAACGTGCAGTAGTAAATTCTATGGACCTCAGTGCGGAAGATCATTTGGCCAAAGGAATCGAATCACATGAACGAGGAGATGTCAAGGAGTCGACCTACCATTTCCGCCTTGCAGCAAGACAGAACCTTCCAACAGCCATGCTCCTGTATGCGTTAGCATGTCGACATGGCTGGGGAATGCGTCCTAATCCACAAGAAGCAGTGCAGTGGCTACGAAAAGCTGCAGATTCGGCTAGCCTAGAGATTGCAGACGAGAAAGATGCAAACCCCACTGATCTGCTAGACCAGAAAACCAAGAGGGCCCAATTTGCGTTGAGTATCTATGAACTGGGTGTCAGTCATATGAACGGATGGGGCATAGAGCAGGACAAGTCTCTAGCTCTTCGGTGCTTTGAAATTGCTGGCAATTGGGGAGATGCAGATGCAATGGCCGAAGCTGGGTTTTGCTACGCTCAGGGCCAGGGGTGCAAGAAGGACCTGAAAAAGGCTGCCAGATACTACAGGATGGCGGAGGCCAAAGGAATGAGTATGGTTGGCAATAGCTGGTAAGAGCACGGTGATATCGCAAACGTCGTCGCTTCCAGTCACTGACTTTCACAGGATCTACAAACCAAAATACGCCGATGATGACGATGACCGCCAGGGGCGAACGGCCGACATAAGCATTTCTGAGAAGAAACCTCGGGACAAGTCGAGAACACGGACTATATTCGGAAAGAAGAAGTCAATGGTTGATGGCACCAAGTCTTGAAAGCATTTCTTACTCCTTGCGTCTTTGTTGTTACATATACCCTTGCTCTGACTAGTAATTCTGGTAATACTTCGGGTCTAGATAGAGATCTATCAATTTGAGCTTGAAATATCCAACTGAGCTGGCCCAGATCATGATCGTAGAGTCACAGAATTTTTTTTGGAGACAATTACCAGCTTCACGGTTCCTATCTAGTTCCCACAGCCCTAACCGCAGATCATCCGAAAACCATCACATCGCGCATCCCACTTACAATGACGAATTTCGAGCCCCTGCGGAATGACCTGCTCCTCCGAGCGGCTCGAGGTGAACGCGTGGAAAGGCCCCCAATATGGGTGATGCGCCAAGCAGGTCGCTATCTGCCCGAATACCACGAGGCTAAAGGCAACAATGATTTCTTCGCTTGCTGCCGCAACCCCGAGATCGCATCAACGCTGACCCTGCAGCCGATTGAGCGGTATGCACGACTCATCGATGCGGCGATCATATTCTCGGATATCTTGGTCATACCGCAGGCGATGGGGATGACGGTGGAGATGCTGGATAAGAAGGGACCACATTTTCCGAATCCATTAAGGTCGCCGAGCGATGGGCAGTATGAGGAGCTGCTCAGACGGGACGTGGATGTGCAGAAGGAACTGAATTATGTGTACAAGGCTATCACGCTGACGAGGCAGAAGCTGAAGGGGCGGGTGCCGCTGTTTGGGTTTTGCGGGGCGCCGTGGACGTTATTTTGCTACATGGTGGAAGGAGGGGGGAGCAAGCTCTTCGTGCAGGTGAAGACATGGATTTACAAGTATCCGAGTGAGAGCAAGAACCTGTTGCAGAAGATTGCGGAGCTGTGCGTAGAATATCTTGCCTTGCAGGTCAAGGCTGGGGCACAGATCGTTCAGGTCTTCGATTCTTGGGCTGGGGAACTGTCACCGGGTTCGTTCAAGGAATTCTCGTTACCCTACCTACGACATATCTCGCGAAAATTGCCGGATCGCTTGCGTGAATTGAATCTGGAGCTAGTTCCTATGGTGGTGTTTGCTAAAGGCGCATGGTATGCCTTGGACGACCTCTGTGCGTCAGGGTATCAGGTCGTTGGGCTGGATTGGCTTCATGATCCGGCAGAGGCAGTCAAGACTACTGATGGCCGAGTCGTTCTACAAGGTAATGCTGATCCTGGATTGTTGTATGGAAGCCGGGAAGCCATTACTACTGCTGTAGAGAAGATGATTACTGGGTTTGGGGGTGGGAAGCAAGGGTGGATTGTCAACTTGGGGCATGGTCAGTTTCTCCGATTCTAAGTGAAAGATAGTCTTTGACACGCCGGTTAGGTGTCACCCCGTTTGTTGACCCTGAGGACCTGAAGTTCTTTTTCCAAGAGATACATCGTCTTACTGGAGCAGCTACCTGACAACTAACAAAATTATGATGATAATGCTTGATAGATTATGGTACAAAAATACCATATATGTACAACTTTATACTCTACAACCTAAGTTCACTCTCCAATGTCCTCATTCCTATAATTGTTTCTTTGATCAGAAATGGGTTTCCCGCAACATCAGCAGACAAGAGAAAGGTCTATGTCGAACTCACCACACTTCCGGTTTCTCCTTCATAAACTTCTGCATCAAATCCGTGCACTCTGCGCTTTCAAGTACCACGACCTCAATACCCCTCTGCTTGAGATACGCCTCGCCGCCGACAAAACTCTTATTCTCCCCGATAACCACACGGCTGACCTTGTACAACACACAAGCACCAGTGCACATGTCACAAGGCGAAAGCGTCGTATACATCGTAGCACCCTTATAAGCGGATGCTGGAAGTCTACCTGTGTTCTCCAAGGTCGATATCTCCGCCTGAGAATCTCATCAATTAGACATCTGTTGCCCTCAGTTTTCCAGAACACTGGTAAATCGTACATGAAGCGTTGCGCTGCCTTTTTGTACTCTCATATTGTGCCCCCTACCCAATATTTTGCCATCCTTTGAGACTAGACATGCGCCAATCGGGACTCCGCCTTCCTCAAAGCCTGCCTTGGCCTCTTCTACCGCCGCGAGGAAGCCTGGATCGTTGTCCATTGTATATGTTTACTGAAGAGAAACTGTCCTGAGTGCGAGCAAAGAATCGATAACGGTATCACCTTGAATAGGCTAGTGTCGATCCTAGTTCAGTCCTAGGGTAGCCTGCGCGGCTCTTCAGGGTTTCAGGTGGTTTACATCTTCGGCATTGCATTTACGAATCTCAACATTCGGTCTTTGAATTTGACTACTTGGCTCGGTGTTGTTCATTTTGCATCGGCTGGTCGTGTTGAACGAAGTGTTATCGAGACTTTACTACCAATTAATCAGCTGAGAAGGTTCACGCAAGGCTGACACTGCTGATCGGAGGTAGAACTCGTTAGAATCGCGGCGAAAAGCTTATTTTTGCAAGCGAAGCGACCCTTTTCTTAGACACTTCAACCTTTCGTCGCCTGCATAATCACTGCCAGCCTCAGACCTTTACCTTACAGAACCATTTCTTCACAGAGGGATATCACCTCCTTAGACATTCCACAAAGCTTCTCGAGCGGGTTCGGATTTTTTCAGGGAGTTACGTTAGGTGCGTGTCAGCAAGACCAGGCTGTTCGGTGCAGCAGCTCAAACTGGTGCAGGGTCACTAGACTATCGATAGCTGCTGACGTTGCTTCGACTCAGAGATCTAGAATTTGAGACAGCGACTACTAAGGCCGAAGTCAATAGATAGTTCTGTTCCACCGTGTGACAACTACATACTATAAAGTCTACTTACCGGTAGCGAGTCGACAAGATGGTCAAGGAGACAAGATACTACGATGTGTTGGGGGTATGTTGTGATATACTTCCCGTTGCACAAGATTTCTTGAGGAAGAAATACTGACGTTCCGATTCGTTCAAGGTCTCTCCAGATGTTTCTGAGTCGCAACTGAAGTCCGCTTACAAGAAGGGAGCACTAAAACACCACCCAGGTACATATGATGCTTTATATGGTCTATGACTAAAAACTAAAGTATCACGCTACAGACAAGAACGCTCACAATCCAGATGCCGCAGATAAATTCAAGGAATTATCAAAAGCATATGAAGTCCTCGCAGATCCCCAAAAGCGCCAACTCTACGATCAGTATGGCGAAGAGGGGCTAGAACAAGGTGGAGGTGGTGGAGGTATGGCAGCCGAGGATTTATTCGCTCAATTCTTTGGTGGCGGCGGCGGAGGGTTCGGCGGCATGTTCGGCGGTGGCATGCGTGATCAAGGCCCGAAGAAAGCTAGAACGATTCACCATGTCCACAAAGTCTCACTTGAAGACATCTACCGAGGCAAAGTATCGAAGCTGGCTTTACAAAAGTCAGTGATTTGCCCAGGTTGCGACGGTCGTGGTGGCAAGGAGGGTGCCGTTAAGACCTGCAGCGGCTGCAACGGTGCTGGTATGAAGACGATGATGCGTCAGATGGGCCCAATGATTCAACGATTCCAGACGGTCTGCCCGGATTGTCAAGGAGAAGGAGAAATTATTCGGGAAAAAGATCGTTGTAAGCGCTGCGGCGGAAAGAAGACAGTTATCGAGCGAAAGGTGCTCCATGTTCATGTTGACAAGGGAGTCAAGAGCGGTTTCAAGATCGACTTTCCCGGCGAGGGAGACCAGTCACCGGGGGTTTTACCAGGTGATGTCCAATTCGAGATCGAGCAGAAACCGCATAGTCGCTTCCAGCGCAAGGACGACGATCTATTTTATCATGCCGAGATCGACCTTCTGACTGCGTTGGCTGGTGGAACAATTCATATCGAGCACTTGGATGATCGATGGTTGACCGTTACAGTCCAGCCTGGAGAGGTTATTAGTCCAGGTATAGCCTTCTCCACTGAGATGCATTCAGAGAGATACTAACACTTTGCAGGTGAGGTCAAGATGATCCGCGGCCAAGGTATGCCTTCGATGAGACATCATGACTATGGGAACCTTTACATCCAATTCGAGGTGAAATTCCCACCCGAGAATTTCAACACACCGGAGAAGATCCAGATTCTGGAGCAGATCTTGCCGCCTCGCGCAACAACAAAGGAACCGCCGGCTGATGCCATGGTCGACGATTTTAATCTCGAACCAGTCGACCAAGGTGGACAACGAAGAGCTCAAGGTGCCGCAAGTATGGAAGACGATGAAGAAGATGGTATTCCACAAGGCGCCGAGAGGATGCAATGCGCCTCACAGTAATGCGAATACGATACGCCTGATGAAAAACTGAATGGATGCATACAAGCTACCATGACTTGATGGAGTGATGCCTTCATCAAGCATCGCGGCATGGCTTTACGAGGCTCTACGAGGAGACCACAAGGCTTTCCCCGGCATTATTGTTTGCGCCCCTCAAACATACAGCATCAACCGTGGAACATGGAGATACGCAGAACATGGTGCATTTCAGGTCATTGTGTGGGAATGCTTATGAAAGCGTGTTTCCTAGCACCCGAGTCGATAGATTTCTTGCAGGCGGTGTCATCTTGCTCCTTTCGCTAGAGGCATACTTTCTTCCTTGCTACATGCATGGCGTTCATAGAGAGTATCTATTACAGGGAATGAAGAGATTTTCATATCAAATACATAATCTATAAAACACTCAACGCCCAATCATTCCCCCCTCCCCTACCCCGCTCGACCTACCACAAATTCACCCAAAACATGCCCACCGACTCCCCCATTTCTATCCACACACACACACCCCCTTACCCCACCCTCCTCCACCACCTTGGCCCCCACCTCCCCTCCTCCCTCGCCCTCTTCCGCACCCTCACCCACCCTCTCACCTCCACCTCCCCTACCGCTCACGTCCTCGCTACCTTCCCGCCCTCAACCCTGCCACCAAAACGCTGGGCAGCAATCTACGTGGACAGAGCGCGAGCGCCGGAGACCGAAGCGTGGCTGTTCAGCACGTATGAAGTGCGGTTGCACAAGTCGTCGGAGAAGGAGAGGTGTGGGAAAGGAGATGCGGATGAGGAGGGCAACGACGAGGACGAGGACGAGGACGAGGAAGAAGCCGAAGAAGCCGAAGAAGCAAAATCCCACCTCCTAGCCCTCTTCCGCGCCGTCTCCTCCCTCCCGCCCAACCGCGACCAAAACCCCTCCCGAACCCTAATTCTCGGATCCCTCCACTCCGCCCTCGTGCCCCTCCTCGCAGGCCCTCCCACGCACACCCTCGCGCCCCGCGCCGTTATCGCTCGCTCGCTCGCCCGATAGCGATGTCGCGGACGCAGCCGGAGGAGGGGCCGTGCTCTCGCAAATCTCAACCGAGTACGGGAAATGGCTCATCCCCGCCACCGCTGCGGCCGTGGTGCCGCCTGAGAAGGCAAAGCTCCCGCGCGGCTATGTCTTTGCGGCGCTGGAAGCGGAGGATCTGTGCGTGGTGATGGCGAGGACGGAGATTCCGAAGACGGTGGAGACGCTTTCGCGGTTGAGGGGTGTGGGTGTGCGGAAAGTTGCGGGGGAAGGTGGGGGTGATGGTGATGGTGATGGGGGAGGGGACGGGAGGCTGGTGGCGTGGGGGTTCGTGGGTGTGGATGGGTGTTTGAGTACGTTGCATGTGGAGCCTGGGGAGAGGGGGAAGGGGCTGGGGAAGGCGGTTGCGGGGAGGTTGGTGCGGATGGTTGGAGGAAGTAGGGGGGAGGGTGCTGGTGAGGGTGCTGGTGGTGGTGAAGATGGGAGGGGGTGGGTGAGTGGGGATGTGGCGGT